>JAEEGL010053132.1_pt1 | contig 19716 bp, 18 predicted proteins | sample 9134231 | NCBI WGS metagenome assembly JAEEGL01 (sample SAMN16246548, study PRJNA631951) | gut metagenome | biome: gut microbiome; feature: rumen; material: fiber-attached | host: Bos | place: Iran: Karaj | collected 2018-10 | reverse complement strand
TGCAGCAGAAGGCCGAACTGATGAAGCAGTATCCTTCCATCAGGGTCCGCATCGAAGGCAACTGCGACGCCCGCGGCACCCAGGAATACAACCTCGCCCTCGGCGAGCGCCGCGCCCGCGCTGCGTATGACTACATGGTCCGCCTCGGCGTCCCCGCCGACCAGCTCGAGATGATCTCCTTCGGCAAGGAACGTCCTGCTGTCATGGGATCCGGCGAGAAGGTCTGGGCTCAGAACCGCCGCGATGAGTTCAACGTCATCGCCCGCTAAGCTGACGTAAAGCTCCCGGCAGGCAAAGCCCCGGGAGCTTTTTTTATCCGGGGCGTGGCGCAGTGGTAGCGCGCCTGCTTTGGGAGCAGGAAGTCGCTGGTTCAATCCCAGTCGCCCCGACCATCATGCGGAATCTTGCCCGTCATAGGAGCGCGTGCTTTTATCACGGGCTGCTTTTATTTAACCGGAATGGACAGGTCCATATCACCGGGCAGTCCTCCACTGCCGCAGAGCGCCGGAACGATGGGGCAGGGCTCTTTGCCGGCCGCGCCCCAAAACGGCTGTCCGGCATGACCGGAGCCGGCCATCCAGCCCGTCACATACACTTCCCGAACATTGACAAGCCTGCGATTCGGCGGCTATCATGAAAAGCTATGCCGCAGGGCACGGCAAACATCACCACACGCCCCAGGCATGGGGAGGTGCGCATCCTATGAAGCAAACAATCGGCCTGCGTTTCAGCCATTACGGACAGGTGCTCGCCTGCGTCTGCGACGCCGGCGACGTTCCGCTGGCCGTGGGCGACAAGGCCATGGTCGAATCCGAACAGGGACTGAACTGCGGGATAGTCGTCTGGCAGCGTCCCTGGCACGAAGGCATGGAGCAGATCATCGCAGCGCGCAACAGCGCCGCTTCCGATCCCGCAGAAGAAGGCTGCGCCCCGTCCCCGCTCATGCCGGAAGCACGCCGCGCCACATCTGAAGAGGCACGGATCTCTCAGGACAACGCCGACCTTTCGGAAAGGGCGTTCGCCTTTTGCCGTGCACGCATCACAGCCCGCGGACTGGACATGAAGCTGGTTGACGTGGAAGTGCTGTATGAGAGGGTCAAGATGATCTTCTACTTCACGGCGCCCACGCGCATCGATTTCCGCGAGCTGGTCAAGGACCTCGTCCATGAATACCACACGCGCATCGAACTGCGCCAGATCGGCGTGCGGCACGAAACGCAGATGGTCGGCGCGCTGGGCAACTGCGGCATGGTCTGTTGCTGCCGGCGTTTCCTTCACAGGTTTGCCCCCGTTACCATCAAGATGGCCAAGGAGCAGAACCTTTTCCTCAACCCCACGAAGATATCCGGCATCTGCGGTCGCCTGCTCTGCTGCCTGAGCTATGAGCAGGACAACTATGACGCTTTCCACCACAGCTGCCCCAAGCTTGGCAAGCGCTACAAGACGGACGAAGGCCATATGCGCGTGCTGCGCACCAATATGTTCCGCAATACGGTTGTGGCCCTGCCCGACGGCGGGCAGGAAAAGGAGATGCAGCTCGAGGACTGGATCGCGCTCAACCCTACCCGCTCCGAGACTCCGCCTCCCCAGGGGCAGGCAGAGCTCAAAGCGGTCCCCCATGCAGAGGGGATGATGGTCGTCGCCGCTTCGCCGGACACGCTGGACGATGACCTTGCCGCCCTTGAGGATCTGGAAACGGATGACCCCTCCCCGCGCGAACCTCTCATGCTCGGCGCGGAAGAGGCGGCGCACCGGCACAAGCGGCCCCGCCGCGAATCCCGCGCTCAGAACCCGGACAGCCGCGATAAAAGCCGTCCATCCGGAAAACGCCCTGCAAGAGGACCCCGCTCATGAAAAGCTACTACATCACCACCCCCATTTATTACGTCAACGCCCGCCCACATCTGGGGCATGCCTATTCCACCATCGTGGCGGACACCCTCAAGCGTTTCCACCGCATGCTCGGCGAGGATGCCCGCATGCAGACCGGCACGGACGAGCACGGCGACAAGATCGTCAAGGCGGCGGAAAAGGCGGGCATGACGCCGCAGGCCTTCACCGACGAGATCTCCGGCATTTTCCGCGCCCTGTGGCCCAAGCTCAACATCGATTACGACGGGTTCATCCGCACCACGGACGAAAGCCACAAGAAGTCCGTGCAGGCGCTCCTGCAGCGTCTCTATGACCAGGGCGACATTTATTTCGGCGAGTACGGCGGGCATTACTGCTACGGCTGCGAACGTTTCTACACTGAAAAGGAGCTCGTGGACGGCATGTGCCCCCAGCACCTCACCAAGCCTGATTACATCAGCGAAAAGAATTACTTTTTCAAGATGTCGAAGTATCAGGAGAAGCTGCGCCGCCACATCCTCGAAAATCCGGACTTCATCCGCCCCGAACGCTACCGCAGCGAAGCCCTGGCCATGCTGGAGGGCGGAGTGCTGGAAGACCTGTGCATTTCACGCCCGAAATCGCGCCTGACTTGGGGCATAGAGCTGCCCTTCGACAAGGATTATGTGAGCTACGTCTGGTTCGATGCCCTCGCCAACTACATCACCGCCCTGGGCTGGCCGGACAATGAGGACGATGATTCCGGCACGTACCGGCGCTATTGGCCCGGCGAGCATCTCGTGGCCAAGGACATCCTCAAGCCGCACGGCATATTCTGGCCCACCATGCTGCTGGCCGCAGGGATCCCTCTGTATGAGCATCTCAACGTGCACGGCTACTGGCTGGTCAAGGACACCAAGATGTCCAAGTCCCTGGGCAACGTGGTGGATCCGCTCAAGGCGGCGGAGCATTTCGGGCTCGACTCTTTCCGCTATTTCCTGATCCGCGAGATGAACTTCGGCTCTGACGCGTCCTATTCTGCTGAGGCCATCACCACCAGGGTCAACGCCGACCTCGCCAACGACCTGGGCAACCTGTTCAGCCGCGTGCTCTCCATGAACGCTAAGTATTTCGAGAGCAAGATCCCCCCGCTGGGCGAGCAGAACGATGCCGACCTGCTGCTTTCGGAGAATACGGACAACGCGGCGGAGAACTACGTCTCTCTGTTCGGTGAGATGCGCCTTTCCCAGGCACTGGAGACGCTGTGGGTGCCCATCCGCGCCATGAACAAGTACGTGGACGAACAGGCACCCTGGACGCTGGCCAAGGCTGGCGATGCCGCGCGCCTCGGCACCGTGCTGCGCACACTCCTGGAGAACATGTACAAGATCGCCTATCTGCTCTGGCCGGTGATGCCGGATTCCTCCGCCACCATGCAGGCGCAGCTGGGCAGGCCGCAGGGCGGATTTTCCGAAGACGCTCTGCGCGACGTGATCAAGTACCGCATGCACCTGCGCACGGGGCTTGCCATCGCTCCCGCGTCCAATCTTTTCCCCAGGCTGGAGATGCCCAGGGAAGAAGCCCCGGCGAAGCCTGAAAAGAAAGCGAGGCCTGCGCAGCCTGCGGAAGCGCAGTCCGGGGCATCTGCCGCGGATGCGGCGCCCAAGGCCCCCGTCGAGTTCACCGACTTCCAGAAGCTCGACTTGCGCGTGGGCGTGGTGCTCGCGGCAGAGAAGCATCCGAATGCGGACAAGCTGCTGCGCTTCGACATCGACCTCGGCGAGGAAAAGCCCCGGCAGATCCTTTCCGGCATCGCGGCCTTCTTCAAGCCCGAAGACATGGTGGGCAAAAAGGTCGTGGTCGTTGCCAACCTTCCTCCACGCAAGATGCGCGGGCTGGAATCCCAGGGCATGATCCTCACCGCTGAATCATCCGAAGGGCTTGCCCTGCTCACGGCAGACGCTCCGGCCGGATCATCCATTGCATGACGGACGCGAAAGAACGGAACGCGCCGGATCCCCGGCGCGCTTTTTCATGGAAAGAGTGCTGAGCGTGCCGCCGGTCACTGATCTTCCGCCGTCGGCGCGTACGCCGGCAACAAGCCCATGGAGGAGCCCGCAATGGACAGAACGATCAGCTTATCCTTCCCGAGAGTGCTGCGTATGGACGAGGAAGACGCCTACCAGGCCATGCGGAAATTCGGCGCCTACCTGGACATCACGCCGGGCGATTTCCGCGAGCTCTACGCCTTTGCCTGCGCGCACGTGCAGGAGAAGCTCATGCGCGAAGTCAGGGCCCGCGACATCATGACCGCGCCGCCTTTGCTCCTGCGCCGCGGCATGACGCTGCGACAGTGCATCGACTTTCTGGAGGACAGGAACATTTCCGGCGCGCCCGTGACGGACGAAGACGGCGTCCTCGCCGGGATCGTCTCCGAAAAGGACATCGTCATGGCGCTGTGCGGAGTCTCGAAGGTCACGCCCATGGGCATGCTGCAGGCGCTGCTCTCGCGTCCGGCGGACAGGGCGCTGCTCGAAGCGCCCGTGGAAAAAGTCATGACCGGGGATGTGTGCGCGGTGTCTCCGGACACGCCGCTCGCCGAAATGCTCAGCCTCATGCACGAACGCGGCATCAACCGCCTCCCCGTGCTGAACGGCGGACATGTGGCCGGCGTCGTCACGCGCACGGATTTGCTCAAAGTCTTCGGAACTGACCGGTGAACGCTTTCCTGAGCAAGATGGCCGGCAACGGCAAGTCCCCGCCGCGCGCAGGATGGGGCGAGATCCTCTGCGCCTGGATAGGCAGCTGCACCGCCATGGTCCTGCTCGTCGTGCTCGACCGCTGGTCCACGGGCAGCACGGGCTTCCCCCTGATCATCGGCTCCATGGGAGCGTCCACCGTGCTGGCTTTCGGAGCCATACGCAGCCCCCTGGCCCAGCCGCGCAACCTGGTGGGCGGGCATGTGGTCTCGGCCATCGTGGGCGTCACCTTCTGCCGGCTTTTGCCTGAAGATCCCATGATCGCGTCCTGCCTGGCCGTGGCCACGGCCATCGCGCTCATGCACGTCACCAAGACGCTGCACCCCCCCGGCGGCGCTACGGCGCTCATCGCCGTGATCGGCGGCGATGAGATCCGCCGCCTGGGCTATATGTACGTCGTCTTTCCCTGCCTCGTCGCCACTCTGCTCATGCTGGCCGTGGCCCTCGTGGTCAACAACATCCCCAGGAACCGCAGGTATCCGCAGTTCTGGTGGTGACCTCTGCCGGCGTTCAGCCAGCGAAACACGGAAGCCGCCCCGGGACAGGACGGCTTCCGTGGTGTATGAAAAAACGGTTTGCTAATTGTTTTTCATTATCATATTTGCAATAAATTTACCCACATCTTCACCTACCAGATCATATCCCTTTATCAAATAATGCGGATTTGATGATTTGTTTTTTATAGGATTTTGCATCAATTTTAACTTTCTGAGCTTCATAGGCATATCGGATGCAAAAAAACAGTTATCTGTTTTACGGGCAAGATGCTTGCTGAGCATATTGATTTGAGTATGTGCAGCATCATATCTTGTATCTCCGTTTCTGTAACCGATCCCGATGATGAAAACTTTTCCAAAAGATCGGGACAGCCATGAATATATGCTTTCAAAGCCGTTTTGCGCATCTTTCAAAGATATCCTGCCTCTTGCTAAAAGTCTTGCTTCCGTCTCTCCCTGGAGCCAGACCACTCCACCGAATTCAAAAGCATCATCAAGCTCTGAAACAGCTTTCTTATACATGGAGATGGCACGTTTCCTCAGCATTCCTGTCTTGGCCCATGATATCTTATCATTTTCTATATATGCTTCATTTGACGATGATCCGGAAATGGAAACGTTGATGATGTAGATCTTCCTTTTTGTCTTATCAGAAATGACTTTGGCCATTGCAGGGCAGAAACTTCCATGCTTTGCTGGAAAAACAGGATCTTTGATGCCGTGTTCCCAGGCATCTCCATTCCAAAATGCCCCTGACGGGACGATGACAGATGAAGGCTTATCCGCTGTGCCTCTGGCATTGGACTGTCCTGCAACCAAAAACAGTAACGGTTTTGAAGCGTCCGCATTAGCCATTTCTGGAAGCAATACGCCAAAAGCGCACAGAGCAATACTAAGAACAAATCCAAACAACCATCTGTAATTTCTATACATCTGCATAGTCCACCTCAATAAGGCAAATTTAATAAGCTAGTCATTGCCAGAAAAAAAGCTCATCTCTGGAAAAGATGTCTTTTTGATGTCGATTCCACGAGATGTTCTTCATCGTGATTCTGGCAGGTATGCCGGCTACTGCAACATGACTCTCATCAATGCTTTTGTCGACAAATGATGAGCATTCAACAACGACATCATCGGCTATGGATACATTCTTATTAACGATAGTCCCAAACCCCAGCCAAACATGGTTGCCAATTGCAACATCGCCATTATGGTTGATGCGTTTCATTGTATCTAAATCGATCAAGGAATGAAAGTCTGAGCTTCTGACTTCGACTTGACGCGAAATTTGGCAATACTTTCCAATGGTTACCCTGCAACCTTTTACGCATTGCAAGCATAGATCAATGGCAACGGTGCCCCTGCCTATATGGACAAAGTTGTTTTGATCTTTGACAATTATTTTGCCAGAAATATCACAGTCGCTGTCAATGACAATAATATTATTTCTGCCTTGAATATGAATATTTAATTTTGAAATAGAAGCAGAGGGCGATACTATGAGAAAATTAGATTTACCTTTTACAAGTAACGATCTATAATCTGAATAAGAACGAACAGAATATACGGCACCTTTCTGCACCAGACGGCCTTTTGCCTTGGGCACAGTGAGTTCTGAGAAAAATAATTTCAATAAATCAAAAAGATTATTGATAAATAATGTGTTAGGCAAACGAATGGCTGGCTGAGCTGCGACTTTGCATGAGGCATCATACAGAAGAATATAGGAAAGACCGACATAACCTGCGCATTCTACATTTTTTTTGAAACGCGAACTGTAAAAAGGAAGATTTTGTATGCCGCCGAGCGGAGTAATTACGATCGTGCTGGCTGGGGGAAGATTATACTTTAAAAGGCTGCCACAATGAAGCAAGACTTGTACTTCTGTTGAATGGCTTTCATTTATGACCATGCCACCAGAGGTGTTTTTAGGCATGACCGTGCCTAAGCCGACAAATTGCGCCTTCACTCCATCAGGCGAATGGAAAACGGTTTTCTGATTGAGCCGTATGAATTTTTCAGAAGCTCGGCTTGTCTGTATTTGCTCTATCTCATATTTATGCTGAGCGAGCTGTTCCGTATCCATGAGCTGATAGGGGTGGGAAAAAAGTTTACCTCCTTTCGGTACGTTGAATTTTTCCTTTAAAAGGAGATGTCCCAGAATCAGCCCCATTCCATAAGAAACATGCCGGCACAGATGATCTTTATTCTGCCAAAAAACACCCGGGAGGTCTAATGTCATTAAATCGAGTTCTAAGAAGCCGAATTTTTGATCAATGTCCCTTATGAATTTAGCCATCTCCCTCGATTTTGGCACGTTTTTTTGGCCCAGCGACGGGAAATTAATACTTAGGACAGGCACGTTGACAGAGGAAATCATCTGGTAGAAGTTAGATATATGCGTATAGAGTATATCACCTTCCGATAATACCCAGTTGCATAGATTCACCGTTATGTCCAAGATGATGAGATCGGACTGTTCCAGGTCATCATGCCTTCGGAGAAATGTCGCTATGGAGTACAGTATATCTACCTTGCCGACGCTTAAATTTTTAACATTATGTCCTGAAGAAATTAAGGCGTCCACATAGTTATCATGCATAACTGAATTGCTCGTGCCCAGAATAACGATGTTCATATCTTCATGCCTCACATGAAATTCTATTGATTTTTTACGACACCCTTAATGTGTTTCCATCCATTGAAACAAAAAAGGAAAGGCCATGTTATCCATCTTGCAAGTTTATACGAGAACGAAGATGTGATCTGCTCGACTTTAAGTGCGTTGATTTCTGCTTTCGTTTCAGCTCTGGCGAGTGCTTGTTGAACGATTTGAAGCTGTTTTTTGATTTTTGCGGATTCGGCATTGTGCTCGGCTTTTATCTTCGCATCTAATAACTCGTATTTCGTTAGTTCCCGTTGCCTTTGCTTTGAAACTTGTTCATTGGATCTTTTGAGTGAAAACTTGATATTCATGTATTCATTGATGACCTGACTGATATTTGTGAACTCATTGATATTTACTCCATTATTTAATTGTTTTAAAAGAAATTCCAAGATCTTCAACTCAATGCGTTCAGGATTGCATCCGTGTGGCCTTGCCCCCGCGGAGGCATGGAGCCAGAGGATAATGTTACGGTATTGCCTTATCCCATAGCAAAGTTCATCCGGCATGATGTGCTGATTGGTGCAAAACAGATTGAATTGGGGAACATCATCGGGTGAAAGCATATTATACATGATGAAAAATTTGCTTTTCGATGCGTCCAGTATAAGATTGTTCCTGTGAAAAATGTCCTCGCCCAACAGATCGATACCATTCTTTTTAAATTGACGAATAAATTTTCCTTTCCGCCACCGTCCGGGCATGATCTGCGGATTCAGCGCAAAAGCGTTCGTGCCCTCGATGGCGTTGGCAAGATAGAGAGAAGCATATCCTCCTCCGGAGGATCCTAAAAAGATGACATTTTGACGTTTGACATTTAATTGATCGATGAATTTTTCAATGACCGGGATCATCGCCTGGAGATAGGATTTTTCCTTTGAGCCATAAAACCAGCGTGTGTATCTCAGCTTATAGTTTTCATAGGAAGGATCGTCGATGCACAGCATCTTTGCGCCTAGAAATGCATGCCAGGACCAGCGCATGAAAATGGGATATCTGTCGTGGGCTGCGCAGGTCAGGCTGACATAGAGGACATCGGATCCGGGATCATCCATGAAGAGTGTTTCGAAAACAACGCCGTCACTTTCGATGCTGTAGCGGTGCTGACCTCTTGTGACAACGAGGTCATCGACACCATGCTTTGCGCTTTGTTCAAAAAGGACAGACTTATCTTTTTTTTCGTATTCCTGACGTTTTTCAGCAATGTTGATGGGGACCGGAGCAGTACCCGGATCGATCACGATGTCATCATACAGGCATGGAAAAGAATTGATATCTAAATGCGCTGTATCTCTGGGTCGCATTGCAACTTCTCCTGTGACGCTGATTAGCGATCGATATGGAATCCTACTCAATTCTCAATGCAGAGCGCACGCAAGAAAACGCCGGACCGGGGTCCGGACTGCGACGACGATTTATCAGGAAAGGCGTCGCTTACGCGAGGCAGGAAACTGCTGTGGGGATGACGGGTCATGCTTTGCGTGTGGGGCGTGTAACAGCTTTTCTGATTCATTGAATAAAATCCGTGGTCGCAGGGCACAGGGCAAGATGATTTCCGTTCCTCATGTGAGCAAAAAAAACAATGTGCCATGTCCAGATCGCTGTCACAGCGTCCCCGCATATGGTGCAAAAAGCAAAATACTTTTTCCTTATAGACTGATAAGATGCTCTTTGCAAGGGTATTCTGCGCGTTTGACTAAGCGCATTGAACCCGCGGCAAGGGGCTTGCCTGCCGCGGTTTTTTATACCATTGTCTGAAAAACGCGGCAGGAAGGACGGTCACGGCGGAGATGTGGAGCTATGTGAAGCGCTATATGCCGTTTGCCTTGGCGGCCACGGTATGCATGGCCGCGGAAGTGTTCATGGACCTGCTGCTGCCTGGGCTGATGCGGCGTGCCGTGGACGAGGGCATCCTGGGCAGCGGCGGCATGGGCCTTGTGCTCCGGCTCGGGCTCGCCATGACCGCTCTGACGCTGCTCGGCGGGATCTGCGGCTCCCTGAACAATGTCCTCGTGCATTTCGCCAGCCAGGGCATGAGCAACGCCATGCGCAAGGACTGCTTCCGGCGCTGCATGGCGTTCTCCTTCCGCCAGATGGACAGGCTGGGCGCTGGGACCATGGTCACCAGGCTGACCAATGACATCACGCAGGTACAGAACTTCATCGCCCAGTTCGTAAGGGGCGGCGTGCGCACGCTGATGATGCTCGGCGGCAGCGTCGGCTTCCTCTTCCTGCTCGATCCCCGCTTCGGCTGGATCACTTTGGCGGCCATCCCGCTCATGCTCGGATTCTCTTTCTTCTGCGTAGTCAAGGTCATGCCGCTCTTCCCTCAGATGCAGGAGCAGCTCGACAGGCTGAACTCCATCATGCAGGAGGACGCTTCCGGTCTGCGCATGATCAAGGCCTGCGTGCGCGAGGCCTACGAGGAACTGCGCTTCGGCCGCGCCAGCAGGGAACTTGCCTTGACCACGGTGAGGGTGCTTTTGCTCTTCGCCTTCCTGAACCCCGTTATGAACCTGCTTTTGAGCATGGTCATCGTGGTCATCATCTATGTGGGCTCGCTGCAGACGGGAACAGGATCGGCCACGCCGGGCACGGTGATGGCGGGCATCACCTATGCCGCCCGCCTGCTCAATGCCGTGCTCATGGTCGTGATGCTCTTCCAGAGCATCACCCGCGGTTACGTCTCGTGGAAGCGCTTGCGGAATCTGCTGCTCTCAGCGCCCGGGCTCGAGGGGGGCTCTTTCCGCGGGGAGACCGCCGTGCGCGGGCTCGTGGAGTTCAGGGATGTCGCCTTTACCTTTCCCGGAGCCGCTCAGCCCGCGCTGAGGGAGATCACGTTCACCGTGCGCCCGGGGGAGACCGTGGCCGTCATGGGACCGACGGGCAGCGGCAAGACGGCCCTGCTCAGCCTGATCCCGCGCTTTTACGACGTCACCTCCGGCAGCGTGCTGGTGGACGGCGTTGACGTGCGGCAGTACGCTCTGGACGCGCTGCGCGGCAGGATCGCCTGCGCCCTGCAGAAAAGCGAGCTCTTCAGCGGCACACTGCGGGAGAACATCGCCTGGGCCTGTCCCGGAGCCGCCGCGGATGCCGTTGCACGGGCGGCTGAGACCGCCTGCCTCTCCGAACTGATGGCGCAGGGGCAGGGGCCGGACACGCCCGTCGCCGAGCGCGGCATGGGGCTTTCCGGCGGGCAGCGCCAGCGCGTCGCCCTCGCTCGAGCCCTGCTCAAAGGCGGCGAGATCCTGCTCATGGACGATGCAGCCAGCGCCCTCGACGTGGAAACGGAATCCCGTCTCTGGCAGAATCTCGCCAGAGATTTGCCCGGCGTCACAAAGATCATCGTATGCCAGCGCGTGTCCACGGCTCGCGCCGCGGACCGAGTGGTCGTCCTGGAGCAGGGGAGCGTGGCCGGCTGCGGCACCCACGAAGAACTGCTGCAAAGCTGCCCGGCCTACCGGGAGATATGCGCTTCGCAGGAGGGGGGCGGCTATGGCCTCGAATGAGCGCAGAGCCGCTGCCTTCCTGCGACCGGGGGGGCCGGGGGCGCGTTTCGCAGAAACGGAGCACGCAGCCGACTCGCGCAGGGCACTGCGGCGCCTTTTCGGTTATTTCGCGGAAGAAAAGCCCGCCGTTGCGGGAGTCTTCCTCTCCGTTGCCCTGGCCACCCTGTTCGGCGTCATCGCCCCCCTGCTGCAGAGCCGGGCCATCGACATCCTGGCCGGCACGGCACAGGGCGGGATCGGCGCCGTCCTGCTGCTCATGACGGCGCTCTACCTGCTCTACTGCGGCACCAAGCTGCTGCAGGGCCGGCTCAGCGCAGGGCTCAGCCAGAGGCTGGTGCTCAGGCTGCGCGCCCGGATCTTCGGCAAGCTCGTGCGTCTGCCGGTGCCGTACATGGACAGCCATTCCCACGGCGACGTGATGAGCCGCATGACCAACGACGTCGAAAGCCTTTCCTCTGCGGCCAGCATGTCGCTGCCGTCCGTCTGCTCGGGCGTGCTGATGATTGCCGGCGCATCCGCCGCCATGCTCTGGTGCTGCTGGCAGCTGGCGCTGGTGAGCTTCGCCTCCATGCTCCTGACCGCCGCTGCGACGCATCTGCTTTCCGGTCCGGTGCGCAGCTTCTCGAGGAAGAGACAGGCGCTGCTCGGCGATCTCAACGGCAGGATCGAGGAATTCGTTTCGGGGTACCGCACGGTCACCGCCTGCGGACGCGGAGAACGCTCGGCTGAGGAGTTCTGCGCCGTCTCTGACAGCTTGCTGCGCGCGGGGATAAAGGCGGACGCGCTGGGCGGCATCTTCGGGCCCCTGACGAACGCCGTCAGCAACCTGACCTTCATCATCGTCACGGTATGCGGCGGGTATTTCGCGGTGGAGGGGGCCATCAGCGTGGGCGTGGTCTCTGCTTTCCTCGTCTATGCGCGGCTCCTGGGCCGACCCGTCAACGAACTGGCCATGGTGGCAGGGCAGCTGATGAGCGCCCTGGCCGCCGCAGAGCGCGTTTTCGCTTTGCTGGACGAGGCTGAGGAGGACATGGGAGGAGAGGGATTCCAGACCGTGCACGGGGCAGACATCGTCTTTGAAGGAGTGAGCTTCGGCTACGTACCGGGCAGGGACGTGCTGAAGGACGTCTCCTTCACCGTCCGGGCCGGGCAGAAGGCCGCCCTGGTCGGGAGTTCCGGCAGCGGCAAGACCACCGTGGCCAATCTGCTCATGCGCTTTTACGATCCGGGCAGGGGGCGCATCCTCATCGGCGGGCAGGACATCTCCGGGGTCTCGCGCTCCAGTCTGCGCCGATCCATGGACATCGTCCTGCAGGATGTCAGCCTGCTTTCGGACACGGTGAGGGTCAACCTGAGCTACGCCCGTGAAGGCGTTTCGGACGGAGACCTGTGGCGGGCCGCCGAAAGATGCCGCTGCGCAGGGCTGATACGCATGCTGCCGCAGGGCATGGAAACCGTGCTCGATCTTTCCGGAGCCGGCCTGAGCCAGGGAGAACGGCAGCTGCTTTCCATCGCCAGGTCTTTTGCTGCCGATCCGGAAGTGCTCATCCTTGACGAAGCCACGGCCAGCGTGGACACGCGGACGGAAAAGGAAGTGCAGGCGGCCATGCGCGAGGTGATGCGGGGACGCACGGCCATCATCATCGCGCACCGCCTTTCGACCATTCGGGACGCGGACATCATCCTGGTGATGGACGGTGGCAGGATCGTGGAGAGCGGCAGGCATGAGGAACTCCTGGACCGCCGCGGCCGCTACTGGGAACTGTGCCGGCTCCAGCTCGCCGGCAAGGAGACTTGATGCAGCCGCAGAGCAGGGGAGTCGCGGGAGCCGGACCGGCAGATCGCCTTCCCAAAAGCGCGTCTGCTCCGGCCATGTCCTGCCATGTCCGGCTATGGACTTTTTTCTCTTGATGGGCGATAAGCAAGGCAAACAAGGAGGGCTCCATGCCGTGCTTTTACCTTTCTTTTTCCCGAGGGCTTGAAAACCGCATCTACGACGTCTTCGGCGTGTTCAGCGAACCCAGGGGTGGCTGCTTCTATCCCGATGCCTATTCCCTTCTGTTCACTGCGGAAGACCTGGAGGACGCCAAGAGCAAGGTGATGAAGGCGTTGCCTTCTCCCCTGGGCAAATACGACCGTTTCCTGCTTCTGCAGGTCGCCCCCGGCTGCTGCTGTGGCGAGTTTTCCGGATTGGAATGCAGGCAGTGGCTGGAAAAGCATGGCATTTGACGCCATTGGCCCATGCACAGGAAGCACAGGAAAGAGATCCTTTTTTTCATCGCGCTGGGCATAGCCGCGGCGGCGATCTCGCTGGGCGCTGCCCACAGCGTGTCTTGGCCCGCGCTGCTTGCTTTCGCGGCCATCGGGCTGTCCTGCCTGTGGCTGATCGGCAGGCTTCAATAGGACAGGCTGCCCCGGAGGCTCCCCGGCATCGTTCACGAAGACCATGCCTTGGATGGGTCCGGACGTGACGAGAGGGGACTGGGAACTTTAGCAGGCCTTCCTTTTCGGGGATGCCCTCATGTTTCCGTATGCCGGCGCTGGATTGCCAAGCGCAGGGCGGCGGCGTATGCTCATGCCATCAAGAAATGCCGAAGAGATCTAAGGAGTGATTCCATGAAAAGACTGCTTGCCGCAGCACTTGCCGCAGCGTTCATACTGCTTTCCGGATGTGCCGGATCCTATTATCGCGGCATGGATGCGGGAGGTGCGTTCGTTTCCACGGTATCGCCTCAGGTGCGCGTGGTTCCTGCCGGGGGCTTTGAGACCGTGCTTTCCGGGCGGACCAGCTGCTTTGCCAGGGAAAAGGACGTGTTCATGGCTGCTGTTCCCGTGCAGGTGTGGTACGGGGTGAGCGCAAGGGAAGGTGCGCAGCTCGCCGTGCTGCTTGCAGAATGCAGCGAGGACTGGAACTGGAGCGTCAGCGCGCACGGTGCGGAGTACGAGAGCTACCGCGTCCTGCGTGAAATGCGCGGCGTGGCCGCCAGGGATGCCGACATCACGTTTTTTGTCCGGCCGGCCGCGGCGGATCCCTTCCTTAAGTTGCATGGGTCGGACGGCTGGGAGCAGGGCGTTTTGGCCGCGCAATACGTGTGGCTCAATGCAGCCGGCAATGCCAAGCTCATCGTTGAGTACCGTGAGCCCGCCCCGTCCCTTGCTGAAGATCTGCTTTGCACGCCCGAAGAAGTTTCGGCTTTTGCCGACCGTGCCGCAAAAGCGTTTTCCATGGCGCAGGAAGAGGACGCGCCGGCTCCCGGGCGTGTCCTGGGAGGCGTTCCTTCCGACTCCCTCCTTGCGCCCGTTCTGGGAGCTCTGGAGCCTCTTTCCACGCTGTCGGTCTTTTGAGCCGAATCCCGCTTATCGGGAGCCTGGCCGCGGGGTTGACAACCTGCGGTCTTGCGGCTATCTATTCCCTTCTGCCTTGTTCGCCGCATGGTTCGGCCCGGCTGCGTGGCCGGGCGGCGGCGGACCATAGACCATAAGGAGTTTTTTTATGCGCAAAATGGAAACACTGCTGCTCCTTTCCCCGGAGCTGTCGGTGGAGCAGCGCGAGACCATCCTGTCCACAGTGGACGGCGTCGTCGCCCGCGAGGGCGGCAAGATGCTTGCCGTGGATCAGTGGGGCATGCGCGATCTGGCCTATCCCGTCCGCAAGCAGATGCGCGGATACTACATCCGTCTTGAGTACGCGGCGCCTTCCAAGCTCGTTGCCGAGCTCGAGCGTGTGCTGCGCATCACCGACGGCGTCTTCAAGTTCCTGACCGTCAGGCTGGCTGACGCCGCCGCAGAGACAGAGGAGGTTGCGTAATGGCTTTTCGTAAAAAGTTCGCCCCCCGTCGCAAGGTCTGCCGCTTCTGCGCCGACGCCGAGATCAAGCTGGACTACAAAAATCCCGAACTGCTGCGCGACTTCATCACGGAGCGCGGCAAGATCGTCGCCCGCCGCATCACTGGCACCTGCGCCAAGCACCAGCGCGCCCTGACCACCGAGATCAAGCGCGCCCGCCAGATGGCTCTGCTCTTCTGTACGTCAGCCCACAGCACCGACGAGCGGAAGAAATCCAACAGCTAAGGCATAAGGGGAATACCATGAAAGTCATCCTTCGTGCCGATGTGGAAAAACTCGGCCACCTTGGCGACATCGTCAATGTCAAGAACGGCTACGGACGCAACTTCCTGCTGCCGCAGAAGCTGGCAAGCCTTGCCACACCCGCCAACATCAAGGTCTTTGAGCTGGAACGCAAGAAGCTGCAGGCCCGCATGGATGCCTTGCGCGCTTCCGCTTCGGAGCTTGCCGCCAAGATCGAGGGCGTGGTCGTGACCATCCCCATGCGCGTCGGCGAAAACGACAAGCTGTACGGTTCCGTGACGCCCGCAATGATCGGCGACGCCTTGGCTGCCATGGGCATTGAAGTGGATCGCCACCGCCTGCTCCTGGATGGTTCCATCCGCACGCTCGGCGAACACGCCGTCCGTGCCCGCCTGCATCCCGACATCGTGCCTTCCTTCACGGTCAACATCGTATCGGAAGACAAGCATGGCCAGTCTGAGCCGGATGCCGCTGAAGCTGAGGTCCCTGCCGCTGAAGCTGAGGCTCCGACCGAGAACGCATAACCTGTAACCCCATGTCTCAGCAGGATATAACTGCGATCACGTCCGCCGCCCCTTCGCAGGGCGGCGGTTCGCGTTCTCCTCAGCGGCGTCAGCATCAGCCGTCAGCAGACCGCGCGCAGGAGCTTCTCCAGCGCCGCGTGCCGCCGCACAGCGAAGAGGCGGAGCAGGCAGTGCTCAGCGGCGTCTTGTTGCGCCAAGATCTTTTGCACGAGATCATCGACGAACTGGCCCCATCGGATTTCTACGTTCCGGCACACAGGCTCATCTTTGACGCGTTCGTGTCCCTTTTTCAGCAAAATGCGGCCGTGGACATCGTGACGGTCTTTGACTGGCTGAAGGATCACGGGCACTTGGAGGAAGCAGGGGGCGGCGCATACCTGGCCGAATTGAGCAAGGCCGTGGTCAGCGGAGCCAATGCCGTCCACTGGGCGAAGATCGTGCGCGACAAGTCTACGCAGCGCGCCCTCATCGATGCATCTGCCGACATCATCAGCAATTGCTACGACGCCTCCAAGGACGTGCCCGAACTCATCGATGAGTCCGAGCGCGCCATATTCGCCATCTCCGAGCGCGCCAACAGCAGGACTTTCTCCAGCAGCGGAGAACTGGTGAGCTCTGTTTTCGACGAGCTTACCGAGCGTTACTCGAAAAAGTCCGCGACCACCGGCGTGACCACTGGCTACCGCGGGCTGGACAAGATGACCAACGGGCTCCAGCCCTCCGATCTCATCATCATTGCCGCGCGCCCTTCCATGGGCAAGACGGCATTCGCCCTGAACGTGGCCTTGCGCGCAGCCATGGCCGCAGAATCGACCGTAGCCGTGTTCTCCCTTGAGATGAGCAAGGAATCCCTCATCGAGCGTATGCTCAGCCTTTGGGGCAAGGTGGAGCTTTCACGCCTGCGCAACGGCTTCCTCGAAGACAAGGATTGGTCTCGCCTTTCCGTTGCGGCGGACGCACTCTCCCGCGCAAAGATATACATCGACGACACTGCCGGGCTTTCCCCGCTCACCCTGCGCGCCCGCTGCCGCCGCCTCAAAGCTGAGCACGGGCTCGACCTCGTCATGGTGGATTATCTGCAGCTCATGCACTCCGCGCGCAATGATTCCCGTGAGCTGGAGATATCCGACATCTCGCGCAATCTTAAAGCGCTTGCCAAGGAGCTGAAGATTCCTGTCGTCGCCCTTTCACAGCTCAACCGCAAGGTGGAAGAACGCACCGACAAGCGCCCCGTGCTTTCCGATCTGCGGGAATCAGGCGCCATCGAGCAGGACGCGGACGTGATCATGTTCATCCATCGGGAAGACGCCTACAACAAAAAGAACGACCGCCCCAAGACGGGCATCGCCGAGATCATCATCGGCAAGCACAGGAACGGGCCCACTGGGACCGTAGAGCTTTCGTTCAGACCGGAGTACACTTCGTTCGAAGACCTGGACACCATGCATTACGAGGCATCCCGTGCCGAGACGGCCCCGGCCGGATAGGAAGCATCCCTGGACGAAAAGCGTACATTCTTTCCCTTGACTGCCATGAGGCAGCGTGTTAATATGTCACGCTCTACAGCAAATGAAGGAGAATTTTTGTTATGAAAAGGACATATCAGCCTCACAAGATCAGCAAAAAGCGCACGCACGGATTCCGCGCCCGCATGAGCACTCCCTCGGGACGCGCCCTGATCAACCGCCGCCGCGCTAAGGGGCGCAAGCAGCTTTCTGCCTGACGCGCCGGGCTCTGCAGGGTGCCCGCGGAAGGGCTCCCGGACAACTTTGCAAATGGCATGGGCGCGACGTTTTCGCCACGCCCGCATTTGTGTTTAATCTTTGCAATGCGGACAGTTCCATGCCGCTGACATGGCCAAGAAAACGGCGCGTCACGCGCCGGGCGGAATATGCCGTCTGCTACAGCCAGGGGGCTCGTCGCCAGACAAGGCATTTCGTTGTCTTTGCACTGCCTTCCCCTGCGGGGACCGAAGGCAGGCTTGGTCTTGCCGTCACCAAAAAAAGCGGCTGCGCCGTGGAAAGGAACCGCATCAAGCGCGTCCTGCGCTCGTTTTTTCGCCTGCACCAGCAGGTTATGCCCCGCATGGACATCGTCGTTACACCCAAAAAATTCCTCCGGGCCGGCAGCGTAAGCCTTGCCCTGGCGGAAGCCGACCTGCTTCCCCTGCTGGAGACGCTTGCCGCCGAATCAGCCGGGGGCGGAGCATGAAGACATCACAGCGGCTGCTCATTGCGCCGATACGCTTCTACCAGCGTTTCCTTTCGCCCCTGCACGCGCCCTGCTGCCGCTTTTATCCTTCCTGCTCGGCCTATGCCGTAGAGGCTATCCAGACGCACGGGCCGGCCAAGGGGCTTTGGCTGGCAGCGCGCCGCATCTTGCGCTGCCATCCCGGCAATCCTGGTGGTTTCGACCCCGTGCCCCCATCCAAAAGCAACGATCACAGCCCTGCGCCAGACGCAGGATCCCAGGAACATCATGGATAACCGCCGCCTCATTCTTGCCATCGTCATCAGCGTCGTCATTCTTTTCGGCTGGAACGCCTTCTCTGATTACATGGGCTGGACGCCCGAACCGGCTCCGGTGGTCGAAAGTGCCCGGACTGGCGAAGCTCCCGCCCCCGCTGCCCCCCAGGCTCCATCCGCACCTGCCATGCCCGTGGCCCGGTTCACGCCCTCCGAAGGGCGGCTGGTGAGCGTGGAAACTCCCCTTTACACAGCCGTCTTCCACACGGGAGGAGGCATACTCCAATCCTTCGAGCTGAAAAACTACGACGCCAGCATCATACCGGGTTCGCCGCGCTTCAACATGATCTCGCAGGCTGCGGCGACCGTGGCCCCGATGGGATTGCTGATTAACGGACATCCCACATGGAACATGGGGCAGTGGAGTTTTGAGGGATCGGACATACGGCTGGATTCCGGCGATGCTTCGCTGACCTTCCGCGGTCAGATGGACGGACTCGACATCACGCGCGTCATCACCTTCCATGCGGACACCTACCTGATGGACGAGACCGTCAGCCTTCTCTCCGCTGCAGGAGAGCCCTCCGCCCGATTGAGCTACAGCCTGGGCACTACCGACCTGAGCAGCGAAAGCACCTATGACAACATGAGCATGGCCTGGGATATTAAAGGCTCGCTCAAGCGCGAGATCGACGTCAAGGATCTGACAGCAGAGGGGGTCATGTCCAGCGGCAGCATCCAGTGGGCGGGCATGATGAGCAACTACTTCCTTGCCGCGGTCCTTCCCGACCAGGCCAGGGAATGCGTATTCAAGGGGCGCATCACGGACGGAGGGGTCTGGCGTTCGGCCGTGGAGCTCCAGGACGTGCAAGTGGCCCCAGGCCAGGCTGCGCAGCTCAGCAACTCCTGGTGGATCGGGCCCAAGAGCCGTGACTTGCTATCCAAAGCGCCCAACGACCTGCGTTCGTCTGTAGATATGGGCATATTCAGCTTCCTTGCCGTTCCTCTGCTCATGCTTCTCTCCTGGTTCCAGTCTTTCCTGGGCAACTGGGGGCTGGCCATCATCCTGCTCACCATCCTCATCAAGATCGCTTTCTGGCCGCTTTCCCGCAAGAGCTTCAAGTCCATGGAGCAGATGAAAAAGCTCCAGCCCATGATGAAGCAGATCCAGGAAAAGTATAAGGGCGACAAGCAGGCGCAAAGCAGGGAAATGATGCAGCTGTACAAGACCTACGGGGTCAACCCCATGGGCGGATGCCTTCCCATCCTCATCCAGCTGCCGGTGTTCGTGGCCCTGTACCAGGCCCTGCTCAACTGCATCGAACTGCGGCACGCTTCCTTCATTACCTATCTGCCCGGCACCGACCTGCTCTGGCTG
>JAEEGL014949796.1_pt1 | contig 19717 bp, 16 predicted proteins | sample 9134231 | NCBI WGS metagenome assembly JAEEGL01 (sample SAMN16246548, study PRJNA631951) | gut metagenome | biome: gut microbiome; feature: rumen; material: fiber-attached | host: Bos | place: Iran: Karaj | collected 2018-10 | reverse complement strand
CTGGTAGGGATAGAAGAAAGTCATGACCACCTGCCGGCAGTCCTCCAGCCATGTGAAGTTTCCCGGTGCGGTAGTGGGGAACACCTGGGGAACGGTTTTCTCAAATTCGTTCGGAATATCCCAGTTGTTGTAGAAGAAGTACCGGGAACGGGCGGCGGGGTCACCAGCCCGCGCAGCTTTTGCCCAGGCGTGATCCTCGCTGGTGTGGTTCATCACGAAGTCCAGGCAGCATACCATCCCCCGGTCGTGACATGCTCCGGTAAGCGCTTCCAGATCCTCCATGGTTCCCAGATCCGGCCGGACTTTACGGAAGTCTGCCACTGCATAGCCGCCGTCGCTGCGGCTTTTCACCGTATCCAGCAGCGGCATCAGATGCAGGTAGTTCACGCCCGCATCCTGTATATAGTCCAGCTTCTCCCGCACCCCGTTCAGGGTCCCGGCAAACTGCTCGGTGTACAGACACATACCCAGCAGATCGTTGGAACGAAACCAGTCCGGGTTCTGAAGACGCATTTCATCCAGTGCTCTCAGCGCCCTGTTCCGCTGTGCGTATGCCTGCCGCAGCAGATTCAGAAAGTAGGAAAAAGCGTCCTCGTCGCCATGGTACAGCTCGCAGTACAGCCATTTCAGCTCATCCATATGTGCGTCCAGCCGCTGTTCAAAGGTCGATTTCTCCGGTTTCATGTTGCCTCCTGTATCAGTTCCAGTTCATTCTTCCATAACGTTTTGTGACGGAAAGGATCTCTTCCCGAAGTGCTTCACTGAGTTCCTGCTCCGTAATGCGCCACCGCCAGTTCCCGCCCAGGGTGGACGGCTGGTTGATCCGGCAGCTGTTGTCGTACCCCAGATAGTCCTGGATGGGGATCACGCAGATCCTGGCAACACTGGACATGGCCAGGGATACAAAAGGACGGTACAGCATCTCATCCGGTGTAAATGCGTCACAGAGATAGTCCCGCACCATCTGAAGCTCCTGGGGTGTGATGCTCTTCAGCCAGCCCGCCACGGTCTCATTGTCGTGGGTGCCGGTATAGGCAACGCAGTTCTCCGTATAGTTGTGCGGCAGGTAGTCGCTGGCGGAGCCGGTGTCCCGGGAATCAAAGGCAAATTCCAGCACCTTCATACCGGGGAAGCCGGTATCCCGCACCAGCTGCCGTACGGAATCCGTCACATAGCCCAGATCCTCCGCTATGACCTGCTGTGTGCCCAGACAGCGCTTCATGGTATCAAAGAGTTTCAGGCCGGGGCCCTTTTCCCAGTGTCCGTTCGCTGCGGTGGTCTCTCCATAGGGAATGGAATAGTACTCGTCAAACCCCCGGAAATGGTCAATGCGCAGCACGTCATAGAGCCGGAAGCAGTATTGAAGCCGGGACATCCACCAGGCGTATCCGGTGGCTTCGTGGTACTCCCAGCGGTACAGCGGGTTTCCCCAGAGCTGCCCTGTGGGGGAGAAACCGTCCGGCGGGCAGCCCGATACGGCGGTTGGAACGTTGTTTTCGTCAAGCTGAAACAGTTCCGGGTGCGACCAGGTATCAGCGCTGTCCATGGCAACATAGATGGGGGTGTCCCCGATGATCCGGATGCCTTTGCTGTGAGCATAGTCCAGGACCGCACGCCACTGTGTGATAAACTGGAACTGCAGATACTGCTGGAACGCGATCTCCGGCGCAAGTTCTTTCCGGTACCGCTCCATGGCCTCCGGCCTGCGCAGACGGATATCCTCCGGCCAGTCTGTCCACGGCCTGCCGTCAAACCGTTCCTTCAGCGCCATGAACAGCGAGTAGTCCGAAAGCCACCAGCCGTTTTCCGACAGGAACCGTCCGTAGGCGGGCAGTTCCGAGGACCGGCTTCGCTCAAATGCCAGGCGGAGAAGCGCAAGGCGGTGCTGATACAGGGCATCATAGTCAATGTGTGACGGATCGGAGCCGAAATCCGTGCCGGAACACTCCTCCGCTGTAAGGAGACCTTCATCGATCAGAGCCTCAAGGCTGATGAAATAGGGATTCCCGGCGAAGGTGGAAAAGGACTGATAGGGAGAATCCCCGTAGCCGGTGGGCCCCAGGGGAAGGATCTGCCAGTAGCTCTGCCCGGCTGCCCGGAGCCAGTCAATGAACCGACGGGCATAGCCGGAAAAGTCTCCGATTCCGTAAGGGCCCGGAAGACTTGATACGGGCAGCAGAATGCCGGCTTCTCTGTCCATAAGATCAACTCCTGTCTTCAAGCTCCAGCACCACAAACTGCCAGGGCTCCAGGCACACGGAGCCATCGTCCTGCTGCAGGGTGTGGAGGTTGTTGATCAGCACCGTCCGGATGGTTCCCGGAAGTGCCGCACGCTGAGGTGTATTCTGGTAATTGCCCAGCACCAGAAGTGTCTGTTCCGCGCTTCGGCGGAAGTAGGCCATCAGGTTGGTCTGCTCTGGCATATAGGGCTCCAGAGCCCCGTAGACCACGACCTCCCGATATGCGGGATCGTTTCGCAGAGCGATCAGTTTCCGGTAGAAATTCCATACCGAGTCCGGATCCTCCCGCTGGGCGGCAAGATTGATTTCTGTGTAGTTGGGGTTCACTGGGAGCCAGGGCGTTCCCTCGGAGAACCCGGCGTTGGGCGAGCTGTCCCACTGGAAGGGGGAGCGAGCGTTGTCCCGGGAGAACCGGTTTACGGCCTCCATGGCCTGCTCCGGCGTGAGACCGGCATCCAGCGCGACCTTGTACTCGTCCCGGGCAGAGATATCATCCACTTCTTCAATGGAGGTGCACCTGCGGTTCTCCATGCCGATCTCCTGTCCCTGATAGAGGAAGGGGAGACCACGCAGCATGAAGTTCAGTCCGCCAAGCATTTTCTTTGCGGCGACGGTACACTGTCCCGCCGGGATGTAATGGGAGACGCCCCGGGGCTCATCGTGATTCTCAATGATATTGCACAGGAAGCCGACCTGCTCCACCCGTTTCTGGCTGGCAAAGCATGCTGCCTTGTACTGCTCCGCTGTCACGGGCTTTGTGTCATACCAGCCCAGAGGGCTCTGGTTCAGGATCGTTTCGGCAAAATCAAACATGGAGGAGAAAACACCCCGGTCCCCGATAAACCGGGGCAGATCCTCGGGCTTCTCATGGAACACCTCTCCCGCGGTGAATGCGTCGTACCTGCGGAAGGTGTTTTCCGCCATTTCGTCCAGGAAATCGATGACTCCGTGGGCATTTGCCAGCATATATTCGATGGAACACAGTCCGTCCGCCCGGTCCGCCGGATAATCCTCATAGGGCAGTCGTTTCTTGATATTGATGATCGCGTCCACCCGGAAGCCGGAGAGTCCCTTGTCGAGCCACCAGTTGATCATTTTATAGATATCCTGCCGGACCTCCGGATTTTCCCAGTTCAGGTCCGGCTGCTTCCGGTGGAATATATGGAGATAGATCTTGTCCGGATGACCGGGAAGGGGAGACCAGACCGAGCCGCCGAAGGCGCTCCGCCAGTTGCAGGGCAGGGGATCCCCGGGGCGATGGTCCTCAATGTAGAAATACTTTCCGTATTTCCCGTCCGGGTCCTCGCAGGCCTTCCGGAACCATATGTGTTCGTCGGAGCAGTGGTTCACCACCAGGTCCATGACAATGTGCAGATCCCGCTTTTTCGCCTCGGCCAGGAGCTCATCCATGTCCTCCATGGTGCCGAAACGCGGATCGATTGCGTAGTAGTCGGAAATGTCATATCCCTGATCCGCAAGCGGGGAGCAGTAGATGGGTGAGAGCCAGACGATGTCCACGCCCAGCTCCTTCAGGTAGTCCAGCTTCCCGATGATGCCCCGGAGATCTCCGATACCGTCTCCGTTGGAGTCCATAAAGCTTTTCGGATAGATCTGATAAGCGGTTTTTCCGTGCCACCATTTGCGTTCCATCTGCATCCTCCTCCGGCGCCCGGAGCAGTTCTCGCCTCTCCTGGCACGCCATATTTATGCCCTCGTAGCATATCATGCGGCCGATGGATTTGTAAACAGGTTACGCGCGTAACCGGCGTTTGTTATGTAATAACCGACAAAGCTTTGTATAAATTTCCAGTATCTTATTCTTCTGTTATCCTGTATAATTACCACATGCATAACCTGAGCGTAACTTGTCGAATGTGCCGATAGGGAGGCGTGATTCTTGGTTACGATCAAACAGATTGCGGAACGGGCGGGTGTCAGTACCGCTACGGTATCCAACGTGATCCACGGAAAGTTCAAACATGTCTCGGCAGAGACCGTGAAGCGGATTCAGTGGCTCATCGATGACATGGGTTATGTCCGGGATGCCGGCAGACAGGTCCTGTCCAGGCAGCATTCCACACTGGTAGCCACCATCATCCGGTATCAGATCGGATTTGAAAACTCCGTGCTGGCCGATCCCTTTTACGGGATCGTAACGGGGACCATTGAAGAGGAACTCCGGAAGCACGGCTGCTATATGATGCTGTTTGCATCCTCCGACATGGATGAGGTCATCCGCATGCTTATGACCTGGGACGTGGACGGGATCCTGGCGGTTTCTCCCTCTATTGAGGAGTGCAAGAAGATTCAGAGCCTGATCGGCAAGCCCATCGTTTCCATCGATGCCTCCGGGACAGACGGTGTTCTGCCGGAGAATCCCAATGTAGGGCTGGAGGATGAAAAGGGCGGACACCTGATGGTCCGGCATCTGCTGGAACTCGGGTATGAAACCATTTATGTGGCCGGGACGAGCAATAACGGCATCGACCGGCGCAGATGGCTCGGTGCTAGAGAGGTCTGCAGTACGCCGCTTTTTCAGTCGGGCAGAAAAAAACTGGAGTTCCTGGAACTGGGCACCGACCGCCAGCAGCGGGAGGAGCGGTATGAACAGGTGCTGCACCAGCTGCCGTTCCGGAAGAAGACCGCATTTTTCTTCATGTCGGACACCCTGGCCATGGAGGCGGTCAGCTACTGGGCCGAGCGGGGTGTTCAGGTGCCGAAGGATTTCGGCGTCTGCGGATTTGACAACTCGGTCAATGCGGTGCATTTCTCCATACCGCCGCTGACAACGATCAGCCAGGACATGCAGATGAAGGGACGAGTCGCCGTGGAGGAACTGGTCTCCGCGATCCGGGATCCGGATTATGTACCGAAGTCCCACCGGCTTCCGGTTGCGCTTGTCAGCAGACAGTCCGTATAACAGAGAAGGAGACTGAGAGATGAACCGTGCGTGGTGGAAAGAAAGCGTTGTGTATCAGATCTATCCGCGTTCCTTCTGCGATTCCAACGGGGACGGGATCGGTGATCTGAACGGCATCCGCTCCAAGCTTGACTATCTTTCCGAACTGGGGATCAATGTGATCTGGCTGAGTCCGGTCTACAGTTCCCCAAATGACGACAACGGCTATGATATCTCCGATTACCGGGCCATCATGGATGAGTTCGGTACGATGGAGGATTTTGATGCACTGCTCTCCGAAGCCCATGAAAAGGGGATCCGGATCGTTATGGATCTGGTGGTGAACCACACCTCGGATGAACATGCCTGGTTCGTGGAGAGCCGATCCTCCAGGGAAAACGACAAACGGGATTATTACATCTGGCGGCCTGCCAGGGACGGCGGTGTTCCCAACAACTGGGGCAGCTGCTTTTCCGGTTCCGCCTGGGAGTGGGATCCTGGAACGGAGATGTACTATCTCCACTTCTTCTCCAGAAAGCAGCCGGATCTGAACTGGGAGAATCCCCGGGTCCGGGAGGAAGTGTACGACCTCATGACCTGGTGGTGTGAGAAGGGTATTGACGGCTTCCGTATGGACGTGATCTCCATGATCTCCAAACCTGACGAGCCATGGGAAGATGCCCCCACCTACGGAGGACTGTACGGTTCCAGCGAGATTACATGCAACGGGCCCCGGGTCCACCAGTATCTGCAGGAGATGAACCGGAGAGTTCTTTCCAGATACGACCTGATGACGGTGGGCGAGACCGCGGGCGTCACGGTGGAAGAAGCCGTAAAATATGCCCGGGCCGACGGAACGGAACTGAATATGGTGTTCCAGTTCGAGCATGTGGGCCTGGACAGCAGGCCGTCTGATAAGTGGTGCCTTGACCGGATCAGCTTGCCGGCCCTGAAGGAGAACCTTGCCAAATGGCAGAACGCCCTGGACGGCAAAGCGTGGAACTCCCTGTTCTTCTGCAACCATGACCAGCCCCGGATCGTCTCCAGACTGGGAGACGGATCGCCGGAGTCCGCAAAATGCATTGCCACGGTGCTGCATTTCATGCAGGGGACACCTTATGTCTATCAGGGCGAGGAGCTCGGCATGACCAACTGCCCCTTCGGCGGCATCGAGAACTACCGGGACATCGAGTCCATCAATGCCTTCCGGGAGCTGACGGAGACAGGCCGGCGTGACCCGGATGAGCTGCTCCGGTGCATCGCCTACAAGAGCCGGGACAATGCCCGCACGCCAATGCAGTGGACGGACGGAAAGAATGCCGGGTTTACCACGGGAACACCATGGATCATGGTAAACCCGAACTACCGGACCATCAATGCGTCAGCGGAGCTGGCCGATCCGGATTCCGTATTCCATTTTTATAAGAAAGTCATCGCTCTGCGCAGAAACAGCCCATGGTCCGATGTGATCGTTTACGGAAGTTTCTCGCTTCTCTCCCCGGAGGACGAGGCGGTATTCGCCTACACCCGGGAGCTTGACGGCCGTACGCTTCTGATCGTATGCAATCTCGTGCCTGATCATACGGCGTACCGCTTGCCGGAGCAGGTATCCGGGAGACAGGGGAAGAACCTGATCGGAACGCTTCCGCTGACCGATACCCTGGAGCTCTCCCCCTGGCAGGCGGAGGTCTGGGAACTGAAATAACCTGCCTGGAACAACTATGTATCCCCTGAGAGAAGGTCTCTCAAAGAAATAATCATTTTATGTAAAGGATGGGATGACAATGAAAAAATTGATCGCAATTCTGTTGGCCGCCGTGCTGGTGCTCAGCCTGGCTGCCTGCGGAGGCGCTTCCGGCTCCGCTGCTGAAGCAGCTGCTTCCGGCTCCGCTTCCGCTGCTGCTCCTGCCGGGGACGCCGCCGGCGGCATCCGCCTGGTGAACGGCAAGATCGAGATCGACGGACAGCTGAAGAAGCTCGCCCAGATGTATGAGGAGAAGACCGGCGTGCACGTGGAGATCGAATCCATGGGCGGCGGCATCGACATCCAGGGCACTCTGAAGGGCTACTATCAGGCTGGCAACATGCCTGACATCTTCGTCAACGGCTCTGACGCAGACTTTTCCAACTGGACCGGCCTTCTGGCTGACATGAGCGGAGAGGCCTGGGTTTCCGATACCGACGCTGCCTATGTCAACGCGGACGGAACTGTGGGCTTCCCCTACACCACTGAGGCCATCGGCCTCGCCTACAATGCCGACGTTCTGGAGAAGGCCGGCGTTGATCCCGCGTCTCTGACCAGCCCCGCTGCCTATGCCGACGCCTTTGCCAAGATCGACGGCATGAAGGATGAGCTGGGCCTGACCGCTGTGGTCGGCTACTACACCGAGCCCGTGAACCTGTACTGGTCCTCCGGCAACCACATCTTCGGCCAGTATCTCGATGCAGGCCTTGCCCGTGACGACACCACCTACATTGACATGCTCAGTGACGGCGGCAAGCTGGACGAAGCCCGCTTCACCAAGTTCGCTGAGTTCATCGGCCTGATGCAGCAGTATGCCGATCAGGACATGATGATCTCCGGCACCTATGACCAGGAAATCCTGAACTTCGCTTCCGGCAAATATGCCTTCGTGACCCAGGGCTCCTGGATCGGCGCCACCATGACCAACGAGGATAAGGACGCCTATGCCGAGGCCGGCAACTTCAAGGTGGGCTTTGCTCCCTATGCCTTCGACGACGGCATCGACACCATTCTGACCAACTCCCCCTCCTGGTGGTCCGTATATAAGGACGGCAATGCTGACGCTGCCAAGGCGTTCCTGCAGTGGCTGACCACCGATGAGGCTCAGGAAGTGCTGGTTATGGAAGCCGGCTTCATCAGCCCCTTCAAGTCCTGCAAGTACGTTGCCAACGATCCCTTTGCTCAGACAATGGCTGACTATCTTGCCGCCGGCAAGACCTCCAACTGGCATTGGCAGGGCATGATCGAGGGTATTGCGCAGAACTACACCGGCCAGGTCTTCAACGACTATGCCCAGGGCAAGATGGACACCGAGGGCTTTGTCAAGACCATGCAGCAGGTTTGCGCCACCGCCTACGGCGGCTGATCCGGGTCTTCTGATCCATTCACATAGTTCCTGAAGAAAGAGCGGGCAGCATCGGCTGCTGTCCGCTCTTTCTTCACAAAGCAGCCTGTGGCTCGCTTCAATACGTATGGAAAGGAGCCTGTATGAATGAAAGCATTTAGTCCCGGCAGAAAGATCCTCTCATTCGGCCTGCTGATTGCAGGCGTTGCAATGCTGATCATAGCGCTGGTGCTTGATTTCACGGGCAGTAAGGTCTCTTTTCGCGGACCCTTGCTTGTGATCGGCCTGATTGCGCTTCTTGCCGGTCTGTATCTGTTCCCCACGCTTAAGTATCATAAGAATATCATCAACGTGCTGTTCCTGTTCCCGCTGCTGTTCACCTTCGCCGTGACAGTTATCATTCCGCTGCTGCTTGGTATTTTCTATTCCATGACCGACTGGACTGGAATTCAGTATACCAACTTCGTGGGATTTGCAAACTATCTGGCGATGTTCAAGGAGGTCAGCTTCCTGTGGTCCCTGCTGCTGACGATCCTGTTCGTGCTGGTGAATATGATCATGGTCAACCTGGTGGGCTTTGCGCTGGCACTGCTGTGCACCAGCCGCCTGAAGGGTGTCGGATTCTTCCGTGCAGCCTACTTCCTGCCCAACCTGATCGGCGGCATCGTCCTGGGCTATGTGTGGCAGTTCGTGTTCAACAACGTGCTCATCAAGCTCACCGGTACATCACTGCTGGCCAACAGTGCCCCGGCTTTTGCGGCCATCATTGTTGTCTATGTATGGCAGTATGCGGGCTATATCATGCTCATCTATGTCAACGGCCTGGTCACGGTTCCGGGTGATGTGATCGAAGCGGCGGCCATCGACGGTGCCAGCAGCTTTACAACGTTGCTCCGTATCCGCATTCCCATGATCGCCTCCACCATCACCATCTGCACCTTCCTGACCCTGACATCCGCATTCAAACAGTTCGATGTGAACATGGCGTTGACCAACGGAACAGGTTCGATCCAGAATTTCATGGGTCAATACCTGACCAACGGTACGCAGATGCTGGCACTCAACATCTACAACACCGCCATCTCCAAGAACAGTTATGCCCTTGGCCAGGCTAAGGCCGTGCTGTTCTTTATCATCCTGGCCTGCGTCTCCCTGATTCAGGTGCGGATCTCCAATAAGAAGGAGGTTGAGATGTAATGAAGACAAAACTGAAAACCTCCACCTTTGTCATTATTCTGATCGTCGCCCTGATCGTTGCGGTCTATACGCTGATGCCCTTCTTCCTTGTGGTCATCAATGTGTTCAAGAGCGCAAACGGCATCGTGGCTGACCCGATCAGCACCGCGGGCGCCAGCTTCTCGCAGCTGCGCACGAACCTTTCCAACGTCGTCAATAATACCAACTTCAGCTTCTGGTATGCCTTCGGCACATCTGCGGTGATCACCGTTGTGTCACTGGTCCTCCTGGCGCTGTTCGGCGGCATGGCCGCATGGGTCATCTGCCGGAACAAGACCAAATGGTCCACGGCCATCTACATGGTGTTTATCGCGTCCATGATTATTCCCTTCCAGGTTGTTATGCTCCCCCTGATCTCTACATTCCGGGATGTGGGCAACTTTGTGGGACTTTCTCTGCTGCAGTCCATTCCGGGTATCGTGTTTGCCTACTGCGGCTTCGGCGGCGCCATGACGGTGTTTATTCTTACCGGCATGGTAAAGACGGTCCCCTATGATCTGGAGGAAGCGGCTTCCATCGACGGCTGCTCCTATGAAGGCATCTATTTCCGCATTATTTTCCCGCTGCTCAAGCCTTCCATCGTCACCGTCACCATTCTGAACGGCATGTGGATCTGGCACGACTATCTGCTGCCCTCGCTGATGCTGGGACAGAACGGCCGGGTCAAGACACTGCCCGTGGCGGTTCAGGCCTTTGTCGGTTCCTATGTCAAACAGTGGGATCTGATCCTTACGGCGGCTCTGCTGGCCATGCTCCCCATGATCATCATCTTCCTCATTGCGCAGAAGCAGATCATGAGCGGTATGGTGGAAGGCGCTGTCAAATAAGATATCCCGATCCATGAAAGGAACGCCCGCATGAAGATTTTTGATCCGGAAGGACCGCTGATGACCGCTCTAGCAAAGCTCTCTGACGCAGTGTTCTGTAATATCATGTTCTGCCTCTGTTCTCTGCCCATCTTTACCATCGGGGCCGCTCTGGCTGCTCTGTATGACTGTACCATGAGCATCGTGGAGGATACGGAAAAGCCCTCCATGTTCAAGCAGTACTGGACATCCTTCCGTAAAAACTTCAAACAGGCGACCCTGCTGTGGCTTATCTGCCTGGGAGTTATCCTGATCCTCGCAGCTTATTCCGCTGCGGTAGGTACTCTGGGCGGCGGCCTGAGAAAGACATACCAGGTGGTCTTTTTCCTTCTGGCCTTCCTGTTCCTGGCCGGATTCCAGTATGTATTCCCGGTACAGGCACTGATGGATCTGCCGATGAAGGATGTACTGAAGACCGCATGGTTTCTCAGCGCGGCGGCGTTTCCCTGTACTCTGGGCGCTCTTGCTGTGCTGGCGGCGGCACTGTTTCTCTCTGTGCTGCCAGGTCAGTCCGGCATCAATATGACGGTCTTCCTCTGGGCAGTCATCGGCTTCGGCCTGACCGCCTATCTCCAGTGCTTCTTCTTCCGGATGGCTTTCCGGCGGCTGAAGCGCATCCGGAGAGAGAAGGAACCGGAAGAACTTCCGGATCCCTGGGAGACTGATTTCGGGGAGGATTCCAAGGATGAAAAAAACTGATGTAGTTGCGCTGGGTGAACTGCTGGTCGACTTTACGGAGAACGGCGTCAGCCCGCAGGGGAACCCTGTCTTTGAGGCAAACCCCGGAGGCGCACCCTGCAATGTGCTTGCCATGCTCCGAAAGCTGGATCATACCTGTGCATTTATCGGCAAGGTCGGTGACGACATGTTCGGCAAGGAACTCCGCGGTGTTGCGGAGAATGCCGGCATATCCATGGAGGGGCTGAGGGAGGACTCCCAAACCCGCACCACGCTGGCATTTGTGAAAACGCTGGAAGGCGGGGACCGGGATTTCGCCTTCTACAGATCCCCCGGCGCGGATATGATGCTTACATCTGAAGAACTGCCGGAGGAGCTGATCCGGAATGCCCGGATCTTCCATTTCGGAACGCTGTCCCTGACCGGCGAGCCTGTACGCTCCGCCACCAGAAGGGCAGTCGAACTGGCAAAGCAGGCCGGAGCACTGATTTCAGTGGATCCCAATCTGCGCGAATCCCTCTGGGAGAGCACAGAGGATGCACGGGAACAGATCCTATGGAGCCTGGGTCAGTGCCATATGGCAAAGATCGCGGACAATGAGCTGGAATTCCTCACCGGCGAAACGGACTTTGACCGGGGAGCGCAGGAGATCCTGCAGGCATTCCCAAACATACAACTGCTATGCATCACGGCCGGAGCCGGAGGCAGCTATGCCTACTGCGGGAACAGACGCGTTTTTGCACCGGGCTTCCTGCTGGGCGGCACCATAGAAACTACCGGAGCCGGCGATACCTTCTGTGCCTGCATGCTGCACCATGTGCTGGAGCAGGGACTGGAAGACATGAGTGATGCTGCGCTTCTGGAGATGCTGCGGTTTGCCAACGCAGCGGCATATCTGGTTACAACAAAAAAGGGCGCCATCCGGTCCATGCCGGAACGCGCACAGGTGGAGGCAATTCTTGCCGACCATCCCATCTGAACCCCACATATTTGCTTATTATATTTTCCTGGCGGCTGTTCACTCCACTTCCCTGGGCAGCCGTACATACGAAAAGGAGGGAATATTTCCGCATGACTCGCGGTGCGGCAGCGTGGAGACCTGCCGTAATGCGGCCCGCCGTAAAACCGGTGGCTGCGAGGCATTCCGGCGGAGGCCGGTCTGTCAGAGTTAGCTTTATGGCTGAGGTAATCATTAAAGATCTGAAGAAGGTATATGACAACGATGTGGTGGCGGTTCATGACGTGAACCTGCACATCAAGGATAAGGAGTTTATCGTTCTGGTCGGACCTTCCGGCTGCGGAAAGTCCACCACCCTGCGCATGGTCGCAGGTCTGGAGGATATCAGCGGCGGTGAGCTGTACATCGACGGACATCTGGTCAATGACATTGCCCCCAAGGACCGTGACATCGCGATGGTGTTCCAGAGCTACGCCCTGTATCCCCACATGAACGTGTACGACAACATGGCCTTCGCACTGGCCCTGCGGCGCGTGCCCCAGGATCAGATCGACAAGAAGGTCCGTGAAGTGGCGGAGATCCTGGGCATCACCCAGTATCTTGAGCGCAAGCCGAAGGCTCTGTCCGGCGGTCAGCGTCAGCGCGTGGCCATCGGCCGCGCCATGGTCCGTGATCCCAAGGTCTTCCTGATGGACGAACCTCTGTCCAACCTGGACGCAAAGCTGCGCAACCAGATGCGCGCCGAGATCATCAAGCTCCGTCAGCGGATCAACACCACCTTCATGTATGTTACCCATGACCAGACGGAAGCCATGACCCTGGGCGACCGGATCGTCATCATGAAGGACGGCGTAGTCAATCAGATCGGTACACCGGAGGATCTGTTCGACCGTCCCGTGAATCTGTTTGTGGCAGGCTTCATCGGCACGCCGATCATGAACTTCTTTGAGGACAGCAAGCTGCTCCTGGAGGATGGTGTGTACTACGCACAGATCCATCACGCCAAATTCCGTCTGGATGACTTCCAGCAGAAGGCACTGGCACAGAACGGACAGCAGCCCTGCGATGTGGTATGCGGCATCCGGCCCTGCCATGTGACGGTAGGCGAGGGCGAGCTCACTGCCAAGGTGGAGGTCAACGAAATGCTGGGTTCCGAGGTGAACCTGCATACCATCTGCGACGGCGATGAAGTGATCATGGTCATCCCGACCATGAACCTGAATGTGGATGTATCCATGGGCTCTGAGATCAAGTTCAGCACCATGCCGAAGCTGATCCAGCTGTTTGACAAGACCACCGGGAACAACCTGGTCTGGTATGACAAGGAATCTGTGGAGGCGAATGCCCCTGTCTGCAAGTCTTATGATTTCCAGTGATTCCTGACAGAAACACATCCCGCCCTTCGGGGCGGGATGTTTGTGCAGTTTACCCATTGAAAAACCGGAGTGAAGGGGTATATAATCTCCAAAACACTGACTGTGAGGAGGACTTTCATGTCTGATTCTGCATATAAAGAAGCCCTGAAGCAGGGCCAGCGCGCTTTCCGCGCCTGTGTGGCAAAGGGCGAATACCCCTATCTTCCGGTCCTGGACGAGATCCTTGGGGATCGGAGCGCAGGAGGAGAACGGGATCTTGGAACCGTCCAGATCCCGGCGGAGTTTATCGTAGGAACCAGAACGGCCGGCCGGTCCAGACTGTTTGCCGGTAACTTCATGCCTCTGGCCGGAGAGCAGTCCGAATTCGCTGCAAAGTGGGAGAATCTGTGCCGGGCCCATCTCAACGAGGGAATCCGGGAGCCCATCAAAGCGTATGAATACATGAACCGCTATTATGTTGAGGAAGGCAACAAGCGGGTCAGCGTCCTGAAATACTACGATGCCGTGACCATTCCCGGCCGCGTGACCCGGATTCAGCCTGCTCAGAACGATACCCCTGAGGTCCGGAGATATCTGGAGCTTATGGACTTTTACAGAGTTACCGGTGTGAACTTTATTGAGTGAAGCCGCGAGAGAAGCTGCGCCAGAATGCCGGCGCCCCTGGGAAAGAAACCGCAGGAACCATGGAATGACATGGAGCGCAGCGCCTTTACCGGTGCCTATTACGCCTTCCGCAGTGCATACCTGGCCAAAGGAGGAGACAGACTGTCTGTTACGGTAGGCGATGCCATGCTTGCCTATCTGGAGATATTCGGTCTGGACTCCCTTCGTGGGAAATCGTCGGCAGAGGTGCAGAGAAGCGTATCCAAGGCCTGGGAGGAAATCACGCTCCGCCAGGATCAGGAACCCATCGATGTGAAGCTTGCTCCGGAAGAAAAGAAGCCCGGACTGATCAGCCGCGTTCTGTCCGTAGGAGACAGCAAAGTTTTGCGTGCGGCCTTTATTCATGACGGGAATCCCCGGATCTCCGGCTGGACCCAGAGCCATGAGAGGGGCAGGGAATATGTCCAGCATCTTATGGAGGGGCAGATAGAGACAGAAGCCTACTTTGATGCCATGAGTCAGGATCCGCTGTCAGTAATGGAGAAAGCCATTGCCGCGGGAAATACCACACTGTTTACCACCTCGCCCCGGCTGCTGCCGGCTGCTTTGAAGGCGGCAGTGGAGCATCCGGAGGTGACGGTATTCAACTGTGCCCTGAACACCCCGCACCGCTATATACGCACCTACTACGCCCGGATGTACGAGGTGAAGTTCGTGGTGGGTGCTATTGCAGGAGCACTGGCAGGAGATGAACCGGTAGGCTACATCTGCGATTACCCGATCTACGGCCAGATCGCCGGCATCAATGCCTTTGCACTGGGTGTCCAGATGGTGAATCCCGGAACAAAAGTATATCTGGAATGGTCCTCAGTGGGAGGATCGGATGAGGCGCTCAGGAGGCTGACTGACCGGGGCATCCGGCTGATCTCGTCCCAGGATCTGGTGCGTCAGGGAGACGAGTGGCGCAGCACGGGACTGACACTCCGGCAGGACGGCCAGGAAGTCAGGCTGGCCACACCGCTGTGGCAGTGGGGTGCCTACTACGAACAGCTGCTCCGGCAGATCCGGGACCGGTCCGAGCAGACTGAGTACAGGGAGACCGGCAAGGCGCTGAACTACTACTGGGGACTGTCTGCGGGCGTGGTGGACCTGCGCTGTACGGACAACGTGCCCCTGGCAACGCAGAAGCTTGCGTGGCTGCTGATGGACAGCATCCGGACCGGAATCTGCGATCCCTTCCGTGGACCGATCTTTACACAGAGCGGATATGCACCGCGGGAGAACTGGACCATGGCACAGATCATCGGAATTGATGAACTGGTGGAAAATGTGATCGGAGAGATCCCTGCCTATGACGCCATCAGCGACATCGCGAAATCCACGGTGGACCAGGTGGGTGTCGTGAAGGCCACAAAAGAGGGCGCACGTATAGAAAATGCCTGACACATTTCCCTTTTTACGGACAACCAATGCGGCGTGATCCGATTTACAGCACAACAGAAGACCGTACCGCTCTGCCAGTCAGAACGGTACGGTCTTTTTGACTGTCATTTGATAAACGATTCTGCGCGGAAACTGTCTCAGTACCAACCGGTGAGATGGTGCAGCCGGATTTCAATGCCCGGGCAGAGATGCAGGATCAGGACGCCAAGGATGGCGAGCAGAATGACAGCGATGACTACTTTACGCATGGCTGATTCCTTCCTTCCCTTGCCGTGATTTCCGGCGTTCTGGGCGTGTCTCTCAGAATACAGATGATCTTTCTGCATCCGGGAGACCGGTACTAAACAATATCCAGCCAGGTTGGACCGTCAGGCGGCGGGAAAGCCCGGTCCAGCATGGCCATTTCCTCCGGGGACAGTGTCACCTCCGCCGCGGCCAGATTCTCGCGAACATGTGCGGTACTGCCGCTTCGGGGTATGGCCAGCAGGTTGTCTCGCTGCAGAACAAATGCAAGCAATGTCTGCATGGGAGAAAGATCGTGGGAGGCGCCAACATCCCGAACAGCATCGGACCGTAGGAGCCTGCGCTGCAGAGATCCTGCCTGTGCGAGGGGACAGTACGCGATGACGGGCATGCTCCTCTTTGCCATCCAGGGCATCAGGTCATATTCGATGCCCCGGGAACCAAGATGATAGAGGACCTCGTTGGCCTGGCAGTTGCCGCCGTCCGGCACACGGACCAGCTCCTGCATGTCCGAGCGGTCCAGATTGCTGACGCCCCAGCGGCGGATTTTGCCCTGCCGGACCAGTTCTTCCATGCATTCCACAGTCTCGGAAAACGGGATGCTGCCGCGCCAGTGCAGCAGATACAGATCCAGATAGTCCGTGTTCAGCCGGCGCAGCGACTGCTCACAGGCGGTGAAGATGTCTTTCCGGCCCGCCCGGTGAGGGTAGACCTTGGAGATCAGAAAAAGGGTCTCGCGGTCATAAGGCTTTATGGCACGTCCGACAAGCTCCTCGCTTCTGCCTCCGCCGTACATTTCAGCTGTATCGATAACGGTTGCCCCGCCTTCAATACCTGCTCGCAGCGCCTCTGTTTCAGCCTGATCCGTCCGCGGATTCTCTCCCAGGTACCAGGTGCCCAGGCCCATTGCCGGCAGGCTCGTTCCGTCGGGCAATGTTACGGTTTTCATTCGGATTCCCTCCAGCCGGGCTCCGGCGGTACGGGTTCGAGAACTGGAATTCCGTCAGTGGTGTACTGCCAGTGGAAAGTTGATGGGCCGCCGGGTGTGGTCCCGGACATGCCGAAGCGTGTCTGGGCATCCATCAGCGCTTCTTCCTCCATGCGCCGGTGGGAGAATGTCACCCAATCCTCGTGGAAGGGGCAGCGGAAGATGTCATAGATATGCAGCTTCAGAATCTTCCATTCACCATGCTCACGGATAAAGTGGACGCCGAATTTCAGCCAGACCCAGTCAGCCAGCACACGCTCACCGAATTCATTGGGCTCGCCTGCGTCAACTCGGGGGATATTGCTCAGCTCTCCTTCTGAGAACGCGCCGCTCTCGTGGCCCGCGCTGATCCAGACTCCGTAGGCACGGTCTCCGTCCACTTCGATCACGGGGGTGGTCATGGCATGGACGATCATCTTGCCCTCCTTTTTCCGCGGCGGGGAGGGCGGAAAGTCCGGGAACGGACCCTTTGGTCCTCCTGAGCTGCCTTCACCGGGAGGCGGGCCCATCTCCGGACCGCCGGGACCGGGGCCTTCCATGGGCGGCATATACCGTTCCATGCCGTACTTCTCCATGAAGTAATCCGGGATGCCCTGTCCGCGCCAGCCGGAGTAAACGCCGTTATAGGTATCCTCCACGCTGGCAGCATCGCTGTGAGACCAGAGCTTGTCCAGTATTTCCACATCCAGAGAAGCGGTATGCAGATACTGGTACCGGCCCATGAGGTTTTCAATGGCAGCTCTGGCTTCCAGCCGGTCCACTTTTGCAGCCATGGCTTCCATGGCCTGCTCCAGTTTTGCAATGCGGTCTTCACTCATGAGGCAACACCTCCAAATGTCACACCGGATACGCTGGGAACCGGCACATTGTCCTGCGTCAGCGAGACGGTCCAGGTGTCCGGATCAAAGCGGTATACCGCGGCTTTGTCATCCTTCTGCAGACCAACGATCAGATGCCGTCCGTCCGGAGCGATATTAAAGTCTCTGGGGGTGGAACCGCAGACCTTCGTTACGCTTTTTTTCTCCACGCTGCCGTCTTCGTTCACGGCAAATACCGTCAGCACGTCCACCCCTCGTATGGTGGTAAACAGTGCCTTCCCGTCGGGACTGAGGCGTACGCCTCCTGCGCCGCCCATGCCGCGGAAGCCCTCCGGGTTGCAGGAAATGCTCTGTTCCGGGGTGAGCTTCTCTTCGGAGTCCGGCGCGTAGCCGTAAACGTCCAGTGTCATGCCGCCCTCGGTAAGCAGATAGACTTTCTGCGGGGTACAGACCACCTGCCGGGGACGGACAGGTTTGGTACGGATCTCAAACACCTTTTCAAAGGTGGAAAGATCATACAGGCACAGGGCATGATATCCCACCTCCACAACGCACAGGTATTTTCCGTCGGCAGTGGGCATGGAACAGTGAATATGGGGAGCGTAGCCGTCCTTTGCCTGATGGGCAAGGACGGTTTCCAGTTCACCGACAGAGCCGTCCGGTTCCAGGCGGAATACCGATACGGTGCCGTTGAGGTAGCTGGAGGCATAAAGATAGCGTGCGTCACAGGAAACATGGCAGATCAGCTGCCCTGCGGCGAACTGCCTGTTCCGGAATTCAGGCACTCCGGAAGCACCGATGGCATAGGATGCAACGCCGCCGGATGCACGTCCCTCCAGGAACATGTTTTCTATGGCCGCATAGAGAGTCTTTCCGTCAGCAGACAGACAGATGTAACCCGCGTTCATGGCCGGAACTGCCGCGATCTCCTCCATGGTGCCGGTCTGCGTGTCCAGCGCCATGGTATAGATGCCCCGGCTGCCCCGGACGGAATTGGTTCCCAGATAAGCAAGGTATTTCATGTCACTTCACCCCGTCTTCTACGATAGGCACGGTGGGATAGTACAGGGCGCTGTCATAGGTGCCGCCCATGTGCAGAATATGCTTTCCGCGGTTTCGGGTCTCAATCAGCGCGTCTCCGCCGTGATCCACGGCCACTTCATAGCCTGCTACCCGGACCATCAGCTGCTGCCCGGGATGGAACCGCAGGCTGGTGGGCCAGATGGGGATATCGACCGCCACGGGAACACCGGGTGTAAGGGGCTGCTCCCAGGTGTGGATATGCACCGGCTCCAGCACGGTGGACTTTTCCTCGTCCAGTGCACGGTGGGAGGCGCGCAGTCTGCCGTTGGGACCGGAGTACCGGTTGCCTTTTGTGGCGTAAAGCTCGGTGCCGTCCTCGTCCAGCTTGAACAGGCGCACAAACAGATCCGCGTCATCGGCCTCATCGGTTTCCACCCAAAGCCGCAGCTTCAGGTAACCGGTGATCTCGGTCTCTTCCGAAAAACGCATGGTAAAGGCAGCAGAGGATTTGCTGTCGTCGGCCTGATACGATACCGTTCCTTCCAGGGAAGGTATGCCGGGAGCCATGGTGCCGTCAGCGCTCAGGAAGGCAGTCTGAATTGACTGGTTTTCCTGGGGGAATGCGTTCCGCGGCCGCTTTGTGATGTTTTCACCACCGGGATCCAGAGTAGCCAGACGTACCCGGGGCGTCTTTTCCCATCCGTTGTCGATTCCCTTCAGGAAGTGGTCGAAGAACCTTCTGAGATCCTGAACGTTTTCCTCAAGACGGAAGTCGATGAACTCCCCGATGTCGTGAACCCGAAGCCACTTGTCCCCGGAGGCAATGGCGTTGAAGCCCTCAAATGTGCCCCTGGAATGATAGGTCTGCGTCCAGGAGGCGGTCACATAGGCGGGAATCGTGATCTTTGAGAAGTCCGCCTGCTTGTCTGCCCAGTATTCGTTGTAAAGGGGATAGCGTTTTGCCATCTCGCAGATATCCTCGATCTTTGCCCCGTGGGTTGAGTAGGAGCGGCTGCGGGCACTGGGATCATAACGGGGGATGCCGCCGCGGACCGTTTCGTCCACATAGAAGTTTGCGTGGCCTTCCGCGGGCGCAATAGCGCAGAGATGGGGAGGCTGCTGGGCGGCAAAGAACCACTGCTCAATGGCGTACCAGTGGTCACCGGACATGGCCACCTTGCCGCTGCACCAGGGCTGGGCCGCGATCCACTCGATGGTATCGTACCCGTCCTGTGCATCCTGGGTTCCGAAGTACTG
>JAEEGL012083422.1_pt1 | contig 19717 bp, 19 predicted proteins | sample 9134231 | NCBI WGS metagenome assembly JAEEGL01 (sample SAMN16246548, study PRJNA631951) | gut metagenome | biome: gut microbiome; feature: rumen; material: fiber-attached | host: Bos | place: Iran: Karaj | collected 2018-10 | reverse complement strand
TTGGCAATGACACCTATACCCGCCTTTTCAATGCGTGTATTGAAATAGCTGGGCTTGATCAGAAAAAGAATGTTACTGTTGATGAGCTTATAAAAGACCTCACTTCTCACGGATATTGCACTGACATTTTTACTGATAAAGAGACATTATATAATGTTTGGCATTTAATTTATAGTTATCCCGGTGACGATACAAAATCAGGCTGTGGAAGGCTTGTTAAACGTATCAGGAACATTTTTAATTTTGACAGCGACGAGCAGGCCGCCATAGTGGCAAATATTAAATTCGATGAAGGGTATGGTAGCCTGAGTTCAAAGGCTATAAATAAGCTTCTTCCTCTTCTGAAGGAAGGCCATCAATATAGTGTTGCTTGCGGGATGGTTGGATACGAGATCACTGAGGTTCCTGCCGACAGTACTCCTGCCACCAGAGTAGAATACATACCCCACAATAGCTTACGTAATCCCTTAGTTGAAAAAGTCCTGAATAGGGCTGTTTCCATCGTAAACAGTCTTTTAGTTGAGTACGGCCAGTTCGTAGAAATACACATAGAAATGTCGCGTACTATGGCCTGTACTGCCAAACAACGCGCCAAGATATATAAGAACATTACCACCGCCACCAAGAATATAGAAGATTGCCGCCAGGAGCTTATCGCCGAACTCAGAAAGCGCGGGAAAAACATATCTTATGTGAATACAAACGATATGCTAAAATACCGCCTGTATAAGGAGCTTGAACATAACGACTATAGGACACTATACAGCAATACGCCTATTGATCTCGTGGAGCTTATCTTCGGGAAAACCTTTGAAAAAGAGCACATTGTGCCTAAAGAAATGGTATTCAGCGACGCTTTCTCGCAACTTACCATTGAAGTGTCTGATATAAACAAAAAGAAAAGTAACAGTACGGCATACGACTATATCCTTAAAGAATACGGAAAGGAATACCTCGAGGCGTATAAGCAGCGCGTCATGAAGCTCTACGATAAGGGAGCGATCAGCGAACAGAAAAAGAACAATCTTCTGTTGTCTGCTAATAGTGTCACTCCAGGCGCACCGGGAAGAGGAATGGCTGTAGGAGGCTATATCACGAAGAAAGCCAAAGAGATTTTTACGCCAGTCACAAAAAGAATGGTGGTCAGCTTCCCGGCAGTTACGCGCCGTCTATGTGACGACTGGAAGCTTAATACAGCCCTGCGCGAGCAAGTTACTAAACAACTAAAACCGTTAGGATTGACCGAGGAGCTTACAAACAGGCACGGTGAAAAGATAACGTATCTCAAGCCCGGTGTATGGTCACCTGAGAAAGACCATCGTACTTTCGCTATGCAAGCCATTATCATTGCTTTCACCCGTCCTGGACACATCAATTACCTTAATGCACTTAACACACGAAATATAGATAAGGATCAGCTGCTTCGCATGCGTCAGAAGTACCTTGTCAAAGACAAAGATCATAATTGGTTATTCCGTCCGCCAGTACCCTTCGATAAAATAGGCGATGCTGTCATTGATAAACTAAAGGTAGTCTTTGTCACGCGTCAGAAGCGTTATGGGCGGGTAATGACTACTAAGGCGATGAAGACTGCCAATGGTATCACCAGACAGCTTATACCTCGCGGATCGCTGCATGAAGATACGTTCTTAGGCACAGCAAAATTGCCGGCGAATGCCGTTATGTATAAGGTTGGTAAAACCTTCGATAAAGACAAGATATTAAGAGTTAGCAACCCCAAATACCGCGAGGCGCTTCTTCGTAGGCTTGAAGAGTTCGATGGCGATACCATTAAAGCATTTACAGGTAAGAATACTCTAAAGAAGAATCCTGTATGGTTAGATGACTGTCATCTGAATAGTGTGCCGGAAACCGTTATGTGTAACGAGACGATATACACCCAGCGTATCAAGGTCAGCCCAGACCTGACGGAAAAGCGTATAAATAAGATAATTGACAAAAAGGTTAAGAAAATTGTTATGAGTCGGTTCCGTAGGTATAAAAAGAATCCACAGGCAGCCTTTAATAACCTTGAGGAATATCCCATCTGGTTAAATAAGAAGGAAGGCATCAGGATTACCCATGTAACTATTCAGGTGAATTTCGTCGCCACCCCTCCTATCGCGCTGCATACCAATAAAGCCGGTAAACCCATAAATTATGTCAGGAGTGGGAAAAATTCTCATGCCGATATTTATGTCGATCAGAAAGGGAAATTACGTGAGAGGGTCGTGCCGTTCTTTGACGCTGTCCAGCGCACCGTCAACGGCCAGACTATCACCGACAAGGATTATTCCGGATGGAAGTATCTGTTCACTCTTCGCAGGGGCGATTATTTCATAGTACCGGATAGTAAAATTAACCTCGATGAAATCGATATTGAAGACTATCGTTATCGCGCCGTTATTTCGCGGCATCTATTTGTTTTAGCAAAGATTAGCATGGGTGTTTATACTTTCCGCCGTCATAACTTGTATCACGGAAATAATGATATGAACAGTGAGATTAACGTTAAATCTTTGGAAAAGATGCTTGGGTTTATTAAGGTTGCTGTAGATAATATAGGGCGGATCAGAATTTTAAATAAGCTCGCTATATAAAGAAAAATCCCGTCGTTTTGGCGGGATTTTCTTTGGTAATACACATCTAAATATTTGATTGTTAACGTATTAATAAATATTAGATGTTCTTAATCTTGATTTGTAGTCAATAAACAATAAACTCGTAAGTGTTGATAGTCAGCATGGAGATGTTCTTAATCTTGATTTGTAGTCAATAAACAATTAATGCCGTCAGGCGCTTGCGGTTGGATGAGATGTTCTTAATCTTGATTTGTAGTCAATAAACAATACTGGTGCATGAGCGGCAGTCCACTTCTGTGATGTTCATAATCTTGATTACACCTCAATGTCAAAGAACGCTTTTCTAATATAAAGATAAAAACTTTGAAATTCAAATTTTGTAAAAAAGGACCTATCCGTCATAGGGCGGACTCGGCCCCTTTAAATGCATAGCAACGGCTAAAAGCCTTATTGCTTATTGATCTACTGTGCAAAGGTACATATTTTCTGCTGAGCAGGTATCTATGAAAAAATATTTCTTCAGATTTTAACATTTTGGCGGCTGTTTTACTGCGAATCATGGTCATTTTCCTCTTAATTGTCAACTTCCGACACCGGCACATAGCCTGCCTCGGCGGCTTTCTCCTCGAAGATCCTGACGATGTCCTTCGCGAAGTATTTCTCAGCCAGGCGGCGTTTGCGGGCATCTTCATCCTCTTGGGCATTCCTGTCAAAGTAGTAGCGGTAGTCCTTGTCTGTCAGCTTCGCCTCCAGACAATGTGTGAGGTATACCATCCATATCCGTCCATCAGCATCGACGTATATCAGGTCGTCAAAATCCAACAGCACCTGTAGCCTGGTGCGCTTCTCTTTCTCCTTTACGCTGCCCTCCGGTACAGGTACCGGCTGTATGAACGATATCTCGTCATCACCCAAGACCTCGACCGCATCATCGAGCGGTGCCGCCTCGATGACCTCTTCTTTCGCATCTTCTTCCCTAACAGCCGTCTCCTTGCCTTCGTTCCTCTTCATGCGGTAGAGGACGACGGCCACCGCCGTCACCAGTGCCAGCGCGGCGATATCCTGTGCGGAGCGCCTGTGGAGTATCGACACGACGAGCAGCACCGTCACGACACCTGCTATGACATATCCTCTCTTCATAACGCTATTCCTTCTGAAATTCCGTCTGTATCTCCTTGATCATATCGTCCACGTCCTTGTTGACGCGGTTGAAGTTCGCATAGAGCGTGCGCTCGCGGGCATCCTTCGACTCGAAGCGGTACGGCTTCGGCAGCGGGTAGTTGACATAGTCCGCCTCCTCGGCCTTGATCTCCGACATGTCGAAGTTCGTCTTGCAGAAGAACTTGGACGTCTTGAACTCCTCGGAGTTCTGGATATCCATCGAGCCGCCGCGTCCGGTCTTCGTCGGCGTGAAGTCACGGGCGACCTGTCCGCACACCCATCCTGAGGGCATATCGGAAATCTTCGAGGCGGGCAGCATGGAGTCCATATTCTCATTGAGGTTGATGGATGTCTCACTCTTGTTGATCGTCACGCCCTTCTTCATCTGCACCGTCTTGCCGAAGATGTCGTTGGACAGCCATTCCAGCGTCTCCTTGTTACGTGCGGAGCCGCTGACGACATTGCCGATGGTGGTGATGATCTTCTGCATGCCCACCTTGCCGTAGTCCGCCTCGAGCTGCGGGAGCTCCTGAAAGCCGAGGATCACGGCAACCTTGTTGCTTCGCGCCGTGCCTATCAGTCGGTCAATCTTATGGAAGTACAGTGTCGGCACCTCGTCCACGCAGATGTCGATGGGGATATTCTTGCCCTGTCCGCTGTTTACGCGCGTCACGAGACGGTTCAGGATCATGGCGTTCAGGGCGCCGATGATCGACTCCTTCTCCGGGTCGTTGGCGATGAGCAGGTATGACGGGCTGTTGCGGTCGGTGACCTTCAGGTCGAAGTCGTCGCCGTCCTTATGGAATATCCAGTATGCCTCCTTCGTCGCCAGACGCGAGATCTGCACGCGCAGCGTACCGATCATACCTTCCAGCTGTTCCATGGCCTTGTTCTTGTACGCCGTCATGAACGGACCGAGCAGGGGGTACACCTCCGGGTCGGTGGCCAGGATCTCGAAAATCTCCTTGTAGTCATGGTTGAGGAAGCTGAGCACATGCGGCATGTCGCTGTACTTGCCGAGCCAGTATGCCGGCTCGACGGACTGCCCGGTGTTCAGGTCGGTGACACGCCCTGAGAGCTTCTTATGGCCCGTCTCCGGGTCGGTGATATATTCCGGAACCAGCTCCTTGCCGTCCTTGTCGTACGGCAGGCGCTTGTAGTTCACGAAGAAGAAGATGCATGCCGCGAGGAAGTTCACGGCAGACGTCTGGAAGAACTGGTCCGAGCCGCCGCCGCCCTCCTTCTTACCCTTCTGCAGGGACTCCACCAGCGTCTCCGCCGTCTCCTGTGCGGCGGCCAGCGAGTCGATGTACTTGTATTGCACGGGATTCACGCGCGAGGAGTATTCCACGTCCACGAAGTTGATGACATGGAACTTACACCCCGGCGGTGTCTTCCCCGCCTTCTTGTTCTTACGGTAGTGGTAGTACAGCTTCGTGGCCAGCGTCGGGAACTTGTAGTCATACACCACCATGGAGAAGCCCTTCGCCGAATGCTGCCGTATGAACGGCTCGATGACCGAGAACGTCTTACCGGAGCCCGGCGTACCCACGACGAACGTGCCGCGGAACGGGTTGTTGATGTTGATCCATCCGTGCCGGAATTTCCCCTTGTAGTAATAGCGCATGGGGATGTTCACGCCGTAGTCCGTCTCCTTCAGCTCCTCGTTCTGCTCGAAGGACTCGTTCTCGAGGTTGAAGCGGTCCTTCATCAGGCCCTCCTTCAGGTACTTCGACGCATTGTCGAGCGCGATATGGACGAGAACCACGCCCACTATCGACGTGGCCATATACAGCCATATCGTCACGCGGAACAGCCACAGCTTCGTGTCAAGGATGTCGGTATAGTACAGCCATATCGAGAGGACCACCACCAGCAGTCCTATCGTCAATGGCCAGAACACCATGCGCCGCAGGTCGAACTCCAGCGTCTTCTTGTTGCGCGTGCCTATGCAGGTGATCAGCACCAGTGCCAGCGTCGCCAGCTTGCTGTAGGCGAGGTTCTGCGGCCAGTATATCTTCCATTTCCCCATGCGCTCGTGGATCTCCGCCACGACCTGTGCGAAGCCCATCAGCATGTCGTAGGTGAGCACATATTCAAAGAACTCCAACAATACAAAGGTGTATATCGCCGTACGGAACAGCACGTACAGGTTCTGTATCTCTTTACTCTCTTCCATTTACATTAACTTTAAAAAATTAGAACAAGATTCAATGGCTGGTGAAATTATTGATCAGGTCGTCGCTCTGCAGCCCGCTGTGCCGCCAGTTTACCAGGCACTCGTTCAGCCTGTCCTTTCTGGTCTGCGGGTCGAAGCGCTTGCGGCGGTACGCTATCTCGTCCCAGAGCGTGACGAACGAGAACGCCCGTATCTTCCTCTCCGCCCTGCGCAGCACGGTATTGAGAGCCTTCAGATGGTCGCGTGTCTTGATGGTCAGCTCCAGCACCTCCTTCTCCGTCATCATACGGAAGGAGTGTTCCTTGTCGTTGCTGCCCGCGTCCTTGCGCATGCCAAGGGTTTCCTTAAGGTCGACGACCATCGCCACGGTGGTATTGAAGATATTGGAATATATCGTGTGGTTCGTCGGACTCATCCCCACTGCAATGGCGTTGCCTTTTGTCGATGTAACGGCATCCAGCAGTGCCTTGACATTCTTGTACAGCTTCTCCAGTTCCAGCATGATGGCGAAGGCGTTGGCACCGATGGCCACATAGTCGTGTCGCTTGCGGAGGTACTTCTCCCATTCCTGCCGCACGTCGATGAGCGATTCCAGGCTCTCTTTCAGGGCTATGTTGCCGCCGATAAGAAGCAAGTCTTCTGCGATATATGCCTCCAGGCTTTTCCTGTTAAGACTCTCGGACTTCGACAGTGCCGCGATACGTCCCGGGTCGTCATAGAGCAGAGACTGCCCGTGAACCGTCTGGCACGCCATCACCGCCGCTACAGCGAGTGCCGATATCCTGCATATCCTTTTCCTCTTCATATCCTTTCTTTATAATAACACTATACACTTATTCGCCGCCTATCCAGTCCTCCAGATAGTCCAGCGGATCCGTCACCGGGTGCGGCACGTCATGGACGTTGACGATGAAGCGGCGCTGCCACCTCTCCAGGGCTTTGTCGGCGATCCTTTTCTTGTCCAGGACTCCCAAGCCCAGCAAGGCGTTCTCCCATATATCCGTCAGCTTCGCGTACCTGATGAGCGACGACAGGCGGCGTATCTTTCCGTTCAGCTCTTCCAGGGCGTCGCTGACCATCCACAGCAGCTCCACGCGCTCCCTGCCCGTGAGCTTGTTCTCCGGGCCGCCGCGCTTGATAGTGTACCTGACGATGCGGAACGCCTTCAGTGCCTCGACGGTCACCTCCATGTATATGTCCGACGTTGCACCGGTGGCCAGCACACCCATGGGATTTCCCTGGGCGTACTTGCCCAGCTCATACATATTCACCATGAGCTGCATGGCTTGCGTGTACAGCGTCGTCGCATCAGCTATCTTCTCGGCGAAGCCCTCCACCGTCGACAGGTAGTTGCTGTATGACGTCTCCCATTTCTTGATGTTGTTCATCATCAGGTATATCGCCTTCTGCTCGACATTGATCTCCGTCATGACGCGCTTCTCATCGCCCATCACCTCGGAGAGCTTCTTTGTGCCCTCCTCAATCTCGACATACTGGTCCGGGTACGACCGTACCTCGGCGGCACTCTGGCACCATGCGGCGGTATGCACCGCTGCCAGCAACAACACTGTGAGGACTGTCCTCCTAACGGTTTCCGATCTCATAGACATGCTTGTAAGATTTGTTCAGTTCCACCCTTGTACGTATCAGGCCGATGACGTCCCTCTTCTGGGGTATCCCGACCATGTTCAGAGAAGATATATTCTTGTCGCTCGACATGATGACCACCGTCTTCAGTCCTGCCAGCTGCTGTAGGAACGAGCGTTTCTGCTGGTAGTCATAGACGCGGTACAGCTCCATATAGTCCGTGGTGTGCGAGAGGATGCCGTGGTAGTACATGATCTGCTCGGCAGTGACGACATATACCGTCCTCAGCATGTCCGTCACACACAGTGCCAGCCATACCATGCTGACGAGCATCACCATGAGCATCACCGTGGATACGATGCGGTTGTCCGCGAGGAGCCACGCCCCCGCCGACAGGAGCACCAGCATGCCCTTGTCGGCATGTCCGATGACATACTGCCGCCAGTCGGGGCGTATGATCAGGTTGTCTGTGCAGCTGTCCACTGTTGTTCCCATACCACTATACCTATTTATATTATATATACATCCTATATACCACGTCCGTGGCCCTGACCCTCGTCATTACGGACGGCCACCTCACGGGATTCCTTCTCTTGTACGACGCCGGCCTCATACACTGCCGGTGCCACGAGACTGGCATTCTCCTTCATAGCGATGCTGATTGCCCTGCGCTCCTCGCGGGTCATGATCCTGCCTTCCTGCTTGGCGACGGCCTCCCTCATGTTGTCCTCGCCGAGCACGGCTGCCGCCACCTCCCTGCCGGGATGTGGATCATGGGCGATATGGCGGCCCCTGTAGTAGTCATCCCTTGCCAGCCCTGCCAGCAGGAAGCCTGACGCTATGCCTCCGACGGCCAGTGCCGCCCTGCCGAGGTTGAAGCCCCTGCCGGGCATGGTGCGCATCTGGAAGTCCTTCGACACCTGCGAGAACATCTTCATGCGCTCGTAGTCGTTCGAGCGGTCCCACTTCTCGGCCTCCTTCTGCGAGAGGCTGTAGTTATATGTCTGGCCGTTGACCACCGCCGTCATGCGGAAGCGACCCTCGACCACCGGGTCCTTGTCCACGGCGATGCGTTCCACCTCGACCTTCTCGTTGCCCTTCTCCTTGTACCACTCCTTGCTGTCCTTCAGCTGGGAGAGCAGGCGTCCGTCCACGGCATTGTCGGTGGCATGCGCCATCGCTTCGCGGCCCTCGTTGATGACCTCCGTTCCATCCTTAGACACCCTGACGTCGTAGGAGTATACGGGATTGTTCTCGTTACCCTTCCAGATGTCGATGCCGTACTGGCGGGCGAAGAACTTCAGCTTCGAGGCATCGTCCAGCGCCCTGAACTTGTCATAGTCGTCCTTGGTGACGGTGATCTGCTTCCTCTCGCCGTTGATGTCCGCCGTCATGGTGTAGGTGTTGTCCCTGACCTTGTAGTCGCTGGCCTTAGGCTTGTCGAGCAGCGGCAACTCGATGCCGTTTTCCAACTTGCTGTTGATGGCCGCCTTCACATACATCAGGTCGGCCTTGCGCACGGCGATGTCCTGGTCGGTAAAGCCGAGGTCGTCGGTGGCATGCAGGCCGTTGAGCTGCTGCATGATATCAGCCTTGGCCTTCTGCAGGATCTCCGGAGACATGCCCTTGGTGAGCCCCATCTCCCTGATCAGCTCATAGCGCCGCATCGCCGTCTCGTAGGACTCCTCGTTGTCGATGCGGTCGGCGCGTATCTCGCCGACGACCAGCTGGCGACCGTGGCTGACATTCTGGAAGAAGCCCTGTCCGTCGAGCAGCTGTGCCACGCGGTAGCCGTTGACGGCCTGCGGGTCGCGGTCGATGGCCGCGAACTTCCGCATCACCTCCGTGCGCTCCTCCTTGGCCTGCTTCTCCAGTGCCATATACTTGTCGTATGCGATGAAGTCCTTCTCGTAGAACGCCTTCGCATCAGGCGTATAGCGCAGGTCCACATAGTCCTTGGTGCGCAGATGGTCCACCGTGAGACGGCTGAAGTCCTTCCCGATATGTCCGTTGATGATGTCGAGACGCTTCTGGAGCTCCTTCTGGTCGGGGTCGTTCTTCTTGTACCACCCGTTGGCCGTCAGCTTGCGCATCTCCTCTGCCGTCAGGTCGTACTTGACGTCCCTGCGGGCGTTCAGGGCGCACACGGTCATCGTGTTCTTCTCCGTGTCGAGCTTGATGCCGTGATCTGCGAGGAAATCCTTCAGCATCGCCCCCGTGTCGTTGTTTGCGGAGAATGTCAGCGCATCCAGGGCAGTTGCCTGCCCCTTCGCCGGTCGCGGTGCCGCCACGGGCTTTACCGGGCGCACCTCCTTCACCGTTACGGCCTGCTGCACGTTCTGGCTGACGGCACGCCCGAGGTTCGGCCTGTAGATATATCCAGCCGTCGGCACCCTGAAGCCGTCGACGTCGCGCTCAGCGGCGGCCTCGCCGGGATGGCGCTTGCCGTCCTTGCGGATGCCCACATATCCGAGGCGCCCGTACTCGTTCCTCTCCACGACACCGTTGTAGCCGGTGTTGACGGGAGTGTACCTGTTCACGCCGGCCCTGTTGATGCCCACCTTCGCGGCTGTCAGGGACTCCGGCGGGATGAAGTCGTTGCGTACGATTTTGTTGAACGTCTCGTAGCCCTTCTTCAGCCTGCTGCCGTCGAAGGCGGCCATCAGCTCCTGGCGCTCCTGCTGGGTGATGGCATAGCTCTTGGGCGGCGCATATGCCAGCCCGTAGTCACCGCGGACATAGAGGCGGTCCTGGCCGCCTGCGTCCGTCTCGATCCATGCCGTCAGTCCGTTCCTGTTCAGTATACTCGTCAGTCTCCTGTTCGCCGTTTGCTCGGTACCGTTCTTCCCGGTGCCGTAGAATCCTCCGAAGTCTCCCATAGCCGTTATGTTTTAAGTGTTACTGATTCTGTTGATGATATTACTGCTGTTGCCTGTTCTTGTAGTACAGCATCACGCAGGCGTTACGGTTCGCCGTCAGCGGCTGGTAGTCGTCGATGCCGCCGCGTCCTTCCGTGGTGATGTCATCCTCTGCGACGCCGAGGGCCGTCAGCAGCATGGCGATCGTCCTGGCGCGTTCCGTGCCCAGGCGGTCGTTGATCTCAGGCGTTCCCGTCTGTGAGTCCGCCGCACCGATGATGCGTGCCCTGAGGCCGTACTTCTTCATCGCGCTGGCGATCTCCCTGACGTTGACGATCTGTGCCTTCTCCGTGATCTTCGTCGTGCCCAGCTTGAAGAAGAAGAATATCGGCGAGCCTACGAACAGCTTGCCGTCCTGCACGTTCAGCATATAGTCCTCCGCCGTCATCGTCGTCGAGTCGTTGGGGCTCCAGTATGCCGGCAGGAACTCGCCCTGTGCCGTGGCAGGCTTCATCTGCTTGTTGCGCATGCGTGCGCGGAGAGCGTTCAGGCCGCTGTAGTTGTTGCGCGGCATGCGGCGTATCTCGCCGCTGTCGGAGAGCTCGAACTGGTACTTCTCGAGAAGGCCCTCGATTTCGAGGATGCTGCGCATCTGGTCCATGATCTCCTTGTCCTTGTTGCGGAGCTTGCGGAGTCGTGCGTTCTCCTCCTCGCTGTCGTAGAGGCGGTCGCTGAGCCTTTCGGCACGCATCATGTACGGCTTCGGGTCCGCCACGCGGTGCCACCCCGCCTTGCCGAGCGTGTAGGTGAGACCCACCGACACCTGCAGGAGGTTGTCGCCGAGCTTGCCGTCGTCGCCCCACCCGTCGAAGTCCTGCCATGTCGTCGTGTTGCCGATCTCGCCGGTCACCGTCAGGCGCTTCGTGAGGTTATAGCCCGCCTGTATGCCGTACGACACGGCGAACGGCTTATGGTGCGTCGTGTTGCTGTGTATGCACCCCAGGCCGACATACGGGATGATGTTCCACCGCACCGCCTCATGGCTGCTGCCCTGCAGGAGGTACGACACGTTATACATCACGTCCGCATGGAAGTTCTGGTACTTCTGGTTCTCCATCATCGCGCTCTTCAGCTCCCATCCCTGGTATGCCAGGCGCAGGCCCACCGTCGGCGATATCCACTTGCCGGCACTGATGCCTACCATCGTCTTCGTGCGGTCGAAGAGGTCGCCGTGCCCCACGGGCTTGCCGAGGAATGCCGACATGCCGCCCTGCAGGCCGATGAACCAGTTACTGCCCCATCCCGTGCCGCTGTAAACGTTACGGAGGTACGTCGTGTGTGTTACGGGAGCTATGTCGCCGTAGTCGCCGCCCTTCTCCTGGGCAGCTGCATGTCCTGCCGTCAGCAAGGGCAATGCCATCAATAATACAATCTTTTTCATCTTTACTCTGTTTAAAAAGTTACTCGTTTATGGCGCGAAGATATAATAAATAGGTGTAACATGTGCATGTGAAAAAAAATATTCGTGAAATTAACACATTCACGAACATTTTCTTGCGGAAATAAACCATTTCGCGATTTTCCGGGCGTGCTGGAGCCGTTTTCGCTACGGCTCCTCCTCCTGCCCGTCCTCCTCGTTGATAACCTCCTGCGTGGAGTGGAGGATGTAGTCGTGGTCCACCGGGAACACCATCCCCAGCACGCCGATGGACAGCAGGTGCTCGTTCCCCTCGTCGTCCGTCGCCGTGACGAGGTTGACGACATGGTAGTCCGACAGGTCTATCTTCCCGTTGATGATCTTGTTCACCGCCTTGGGGATGATGTCGTCCGACATCAGGCGGGCGAGCTTGCGGCTCTCCTCCGGGAACTCTATCTTGTCCTGGTAGATATAGTCGACGATCTTCTCCACGGACTCTGTGAGCGCCCGCTGGTGCTTGTCCTGCCCCGGGGCGGTGCGCTTCATCGCGCCGTACATCACCAGTCCCGCCGCGAGCATCACGACGGACTTCGCTGTGCTTTTTATCAAACCCATAGCCTTCTCATGTCTTTAGTTCCACACCCTTCCCCTTTATGGGAAACATCCTGTTCATCTGCCTGCGGATGCTCTGCATCACCTTGCGGATGGCTGAGATGCGTCCCTGCAGGCTCTCCACGTAGCCCTCCAGTTCCTCGCGGGTGGTGGCGACATAGTACCCCTTGGTCGTCGCCATCAGCCCGCCGATGATATGGCGGTTACGGATGTGGTTGATGATCTTCCTCACCCGCGCCTCGCTGGCTCCCGGCAGGTAGCGACTGACGATCTGGCTGTTCGTTATCGCCCGGCTTTTGCCGACGGCCCTCTCGAGCACCTCCCTGACGACGGGGAGCATGTTCTCCTTCTCGTACTCAGACAGTCGCTCCGTTTCTTTCTCGAAATTCTTAAGCATAGCATGATGGTTTAAGTCTTCAGTTCCTTCAGTCTGTCCACAGCCTGCTGCCTTATCAGCTTCATGTTAGAGGTCAGCACGAAGCGGTACTGGTAGAGCATCAGCTGGTAGATGGTTGTATCCGCTTCTATGCCGTAGAGATTCACACCGAACTTATGGTCCTTGACCTTCTCCCACTCCGGGATGGTCTTCGTCCACAGGCCGTAGATATTGCCAAGGAACACTTCTTCCGGTGACATCTCTGCGATGTCCTTGCACCGGAAGAAACCGTACTTGTTCGGTCCTATATAGGCATTCCTGATGCCCTCCTTCCACATCTCCCTGTGAAGATACAGCATCTTCGTCAGATCCTCACACTCCTGCACCTTCGGCATGTAGAGGTCAATCTTCTTGACGGTACTTTCAAGGCGTATCTTCTCGTCGTGCTGCTCCTGCAGCTTCCTGCGGCGGAAGATACGGTTGAAGAGGTTGTCTTTCAAAACTTCCATAGCTTGTAGATGATTAGATTTTGTAAAGATTCACTACCTATTCCTTCTTGTTCAGGAGGGAGAGGAAGACAGCGTTATTCGCTTCCAGCCTGATGTCCAGCCTGTCCTTCGACCGCGGCAGGATGCTGATCTGGAAGTTCGTTCCGAGATTCTGCCTGATACCTGCCAGCTCGTCCAGCGAGGTACCGTTCTTCTCGAACGTCATCATCCAGTTCTCCGTATCCTTCACCTCCTTCAGGTCGACTCTTGCCGAGGTGTTGAACCCTGCCTGTTCCATGACGTCCAGCACGGCGGCCACGATCCTGTGGATCTGGCTGCCCTTCATTTCGTTGATGTTGATTGTTGCCATAATAGTACGATAAATTTATTAAACATTCTATATTAAAAACTATCTCTTCAGTTTCCTGCCTGCTGGTCGCATCATCATCGACCCCATCAGGAAGCAGCGGTTACGGAACGCCTCGTCATCCTCGTCCTTCTTGCGGCCCCATCCGCCACCTCCTCCTCCACCGCCGCCGCCGCAGCTGCGTGCTATCTGCTCCGCTGCATTCATATTCTCGAAGTACAGCGCGGCGGCCACGGCGATTATCTCGTTGCCTTTCTCCGCGAGGTTCATGATGCCGTCGACGGTCGTCGCCCACATCTTGTCGAAGTTCAGCTTTGCCTCCGGTGTCAGCGTGTGGCTCCACTGGTTCAGGCGGTCGCTGAAGTCCTGCAGCATCTCCCCCATCTTCGTGAATCCCGTCAGGCCGAGCTCGTTGGTCACCTGCACGTCACGCGCCAGCGTGTTACGCTCCAGGTCGTCCTTCGTCGCCTCGTTCTTGCGGATGAGTTCGAGCTGCTCCTGCTTGAGCTTGACGATCTCGTCGATGAGCTCCGCACGGCGGTTGACATACTCGTCGAGCGACGCTTTCTTCTGCTCGATTTTCTTGTCGAGCTCCGCGATCTGCAGGGCCATCTGCTGGATGGTCGTCTCTAAGGAGAACGACTCGCCGTCCATCTGGTTGTTCCTCTCTTCCAGTTCCTCGATCTGCTGCTGCAGTGCATCCCTCTCGGCGGTCATGTTATTGATCATCGTCGTGAGTCCCCGCTGTGCTATTTCCGCACGTCTCAGCTCCTTGTCGAGGATGTCAATCGTAGCCTGTTTGCTACCCTCCTCCTTCTCCAGAGTGTTGCACTTCTCGCGTAGCTCCAGCCAGTACTCCTCGGATGTCCGGTGGCGTGCCCCGGTGGTGTTGATGTCGTCGCCGCGCTCCAGTTTCCACTTGGCGTTGACGAGTGCCGCCCTGTCATGTAGTTCCTTGAATTTCTTACGTGCTTCCGATTTGCTTCCGCCCAGCACGTCATTGTAAGATATTTTACCCTTCTCGTTTACTGGCACGAGCGTGCAGTGGATATGCGGGTTTTTCTCGTCCAGATGTACTATGAACGCCACTATGTTTTCCTCACCGAATCTCTTGGCAATAAAATTGTACATATCCACCGCCCACTTTTCTATGTCCTCCTTACGCTGCAGACTCCTGTTGTCAGCCCCTTTTGTAAAGTCTACCTTCTGGTCGCCGAAGGCCAGCTGCACCATCCTGGCGGTTGACCCTCCGAGGATGATATTCGCCACCGTGTTACGGTTGGGCTCCTTACCCTCGCGAATCTTCTTAGCGTTTGGATCTTCGATACCCCTGTTACGCAGGTTGTCGGCGAAGCGCTTGGTCAGCGAGTAGTTTTTGTTGACAGGTTTTATAACCCCGCCGCGTCCTACCTCGAAGTTTAAGTTGGAGCGTGTGGGATCATAGTACCCGTACTTCTTCATGTCCGGGTCCGTGACCTTGTAGTTCCGGAGGTGTTCGGTGCTTTGTCCCATGGACATGCCCTTGCCTTCTCGTAAGTCGAAAACCTGTTTTGCCATATTTTTTATCGTGTTTGTAATTTACCAAGCCTTATTGTCCTGATGGGGGTTCCAAGGGGGCACCCTTTGGCCTAATTTAAAACCCGAGCTTGCTCCCCGAAAGGAAAGGGTTTTACGTATCTTTTTCCGCCCTTCAGGCGAAAAAGTACTAATTAGGCTTAGTGGTCGTGAAACGACCTTCCTTCACGGAGCAAGCTCCGTCGTGCGTTGTCAGTGTTCTTCGCGAAGCGTCGAGGTGTGAAGCGGATAGCATCGCAGGAGACTCGTAGAGCATGTTTGTTTCGCTCAGGAGAGCGTTCGGGACGTCTTGCGAGGGGTTTGCCGACAGCGTGCGTGAAACGCTAACCTGGCGGCTTTCCGCGAGGCTGTTCTATCGAGTCGCCGCAGGCGGCACTGTCCTGGCGTCTGTAAGCTGTGAAATTGATGTTTAAGCCTTGCGGCTTGACATCGATCGTGAGCATGCCGAGCTTCTGCAAGTCGGCAAGGAAGCTGCGCACGGTGTTGCGGTGCCACCGCCACTGTTCTGCGAGCCTGTTATAGCTTGTCATCAACGGAGTATCCGGTGATGCCATGTTTGTATAGTGCTGCCTTTCGATCAGCGAGAAGAAGGCAGCCGCTTTGGAATATTGTCCGTAGGACGCATGCCTGCCCGTCTGGAGGTACTTCCAGAAGTCGTAGCTTGTGATGATGACCGCAGGCGCGGACGGCCTGCGGTCGCCGTCATTTTTCGTGTTTATTTTATCTTTACATTCCATACGTCCTAAGATTTTATACAAAATTTAACGTTGTACTATATTTTTATACAGCTTTTCGAAGCTGTTTTCATGCTACTTTCAATCGTCTGAATATGTCAAATATTTTAATACCGCCTTTAGGAGTCGTGTTCGTGGGCCTGTAGTCCGGATAGCTGAGTGATGCCGTGAGTATGATGAACATCGTTTCGGCCAGCAGCATGCACCGTTCCGGCATGACCGCCATAACCCCGGTCATCAATACGGTGCCAAGGAATACCGAGCCGTTGTTACTGATGAATGTCAGTAGCCTGTCGGCCACCCTGTAGAAGAAGAATACCATGATCACCAAGGCCGATATCAGCTGTATGACATCCGGTGTCATGTATCCGGTGTAGCATGTGACGGCTACAGCGGCATCGATATCGTCGGCACCAGCCGACTTCAGTGCTGCGACGGAGTTACGCAGACTGTTGTTCAGTATGTAGTCGAGGAAGTGTGTCACCAGCATGACGATGAACGTCAGCAGGCAGTAGAACTTGCGTGCGTTGACGCTGTATCTCATGCGGACTACCAGGCTTCTGACATAGAACAGCTTGAAATTGTTATATGTCCTGATAAGAAGCCTGAAGGGCTTCCTCTTTCCGTCATCGCCGGCAAGCCTGACGTATGACGTATTATTCTTCGGCTCGATGTCCCTGACGGATATGATCATCGGCAGAATGACGATGAACATGAGCCAGGCGAGGTTGACAATAAGTAGCAGTTCCATAACTCCGATATATTACTTGTTGATACCATTTTTTTCTTTCAAGAAACCAAGCCCCTGATGTCAGCAGAAGTGTGAGAACAACTTCTGCGGCGTCTCAGCCTCCAGGGTCTCCCACTCGCTTTTGCCGGCATACTGCTGGTAGACTCTCCGTACGTAGTTGAACATATGTTCCAGTGAGCTGAACACGACGATGGTGATGCCGTTGACGATACCGTACTGACTTGACGCGATGCTGATGACAAACATCTCATCCTTGTACGGCATCGAGTAGATGACGACCTTGACATTCTTCTGATCCCTGCTCCTGACGGCATAAAGAATATTTACATTCAGCTTTTCCTCCAGGCTGTCCGTCAGGTCATCGATCATCGTCTGCTTCCTGATCGGGATGTATATCTCCGAGCAGGTCTTGTGGTTCTCCGGGAGCATACCCTGGAACTCGAAGGTGTCAGGGTATGTCGCTTCCAGCGACTCTTGTACGGTTCTATATGAATCTGCGAGCATCGTATGTAATTTTAATCCGTGAATATCCTTTGGTGCGGTGTGTTATATGAACTGGCTGATGGTCAGTTTCCACAGGTACTTGATGACGCTGTCCGGCAGCGCATCCTCTTCGGCACCGTCTTTCTTCTCGTTCTTCACGCCAGCCATCGCGTTAAGTTTTTTCATCAGCTCCGGCATCTTCTTCGCGGCGGTTTTCATGACGGTGAGCTGTTCATCGGACATGTACGACATGCCGTACTGGTCGATGGTCATGAACGGCTGCAGGAGCATCCACTGGTAGCCCTCCGCCGTGTTCTGATCCATCTTGACATCCTTCTCTACATCGTTCATGCACTGCAGGGAATTTTCCGTCACGCGATGCGCGATACGGAAGTTTATATACACCGCCACGCGTCTGGTGACGGGGTCGTCCGCCGTGCTCATGGCGATGGCGTTCAGCCCTTTCAGAACGCTCTCCGTTTTCTTGGCGATCACCTCCAGACTATCCTCGCTGACCTTTGAGAGATTTGCGAGGACTGCCTGGTAGCAGGCTTCCTCCTTCTGAAAGAATGCCAGCATGTCGCCCTCCTTCTTGAAGGGCTTGGTATTGTCGAGTAGGTGCATATAGTCGGCGATGCTCTGCTCCGCCGTCACCTCACGCCTGACGGAAACCTTCTTATAGAAGTCGCGGGCCTCCTTGTATATCGCGGACTCCTGGAGTTCCTTCTTCTTGAAGGCTGTCAGTGCCTTGAACGTCACAAGATCCTCCAAGCTCCTTTTCTGCTGTATTGCCAGTCTTTTAAGTTCTACAATTACGCTGTCATTTATATTGTAGAAATGGTTGCTGTTTTGTAGACCTATCAAGTCAACGCTGTCACGCAGTAAGGCACTAATCGCGGAGTCCTGCAGCTCGGTCCAGTCCAGGAAGATGCTGCTAAGCTTCTCCGTCGAGCATTCCTTGATATCCATAAGCTTGTAAAGTTCATTGCGACAGGCTGTTATAGCCTCGCTGGAGTTCTTGAAGGACTTGTGTTCCTTGCTACATGATGACAATACCAGAACTGCCATCGACAAGCAGATGATGCTTGTAAGGAGATGTCTTTTCGTTTTCATATTTCTTGTATATTTGTATATGTAAGTGTACAACCATTTTGTCTGTGCAAATGTATATGTAATTATACATATTCGGTGCTATGAAAAAATATTTATCCGGAAATTAACATATTCGGGTATTTTTTTGCCCGAAAACGTTTATTTCAGGAAAAATTCGCATGTTTCAGGTACTATTAACGACCTGAGATATCCATGAATATATTGGAAAATATAAAATACCATATATAGATTATATGGAATATATGGCATAACTAAATGTTGACAGAAGATTAGGAAAGCCCGGGAAGTCTGAAACCGTATACGCTTTCAAAAAGGGCGCTGTCCCTTGTGATCTGACGGATGTATTCTATAAGACATATGCCGTCCTGGAAAGATGACAGGAAGGACTTCCGTGCATACACAACCATATACTTGTCGCGTTTTCCTTTGACATACGTCATGGCGAAGGTGTCCATCGTAACAGTGAGGCATCCCGCATCGTCTATAAGCGTCTGTAGTCCTGCCCTGATATCCTGGTGGGAATTATAGCGCGTCGTCCATTTGACGGGAACATAGTTTCTCCTGAACCATGACCTGCCGTTGGGCATTTCCATCATCTTGTCATATACCTGCTCTAAGTTCTGGAACAGCGACACGCCGTTGGTGTTGCATTCCTCCTTCATGAAAGCACAGGGATGATATTTGTTGTATTGCTCGTCCAGCTCCCTGTAGAACTGCGGAGCCCACTGCATATATGAGTCATAGTCAAACGACGAGACTGGTGTGACCATCGTTTTCGACTGGCTGTAAGATGCCAGGCTTGTCAAGGATGCCATATCTTTCCTGTCGAGAATATCACGGATCCTGGGGTACAGGTCATGGTAGTCGCTACGCCTGTTCTCAAAGGCATAGATTCCCTTGCTTCTTGGAAAACGAGATCTAATCATATAAACAACATAATATTCAAAAAATTCTATTGAGGTATTATTTGGAATACCTCTGCAAAGATAATGCTTTTCATCGGTAACACCTGAAACGAAAAAATATTAATGAAGATTTTAACATTTCAAGATAAAAAAGATATTTTTTCAATTGAGTCTTTGGAAGATTGAAAATATTTCCTTACCTTTGCACCGTCAACATCGAGAATGTCAGTGGTGTGAGCCTTTCCCTCTTCAGAGGAACTGAGCGATCACGGTTCTTGATGTTGCTTTATTTTTATAACATTTTCATTTTTAATTTCCGCCCCAAAGATACGAAAATCAGGCGAAGGGCATGTCATCGAAAAAAAAGTATTTCCGGAATTAACACATTCGGGAACAAAAATTCCCGGAAAGAGCGTTACCGGGAATATCATACTACCTGACACCGTAGATTTTCTCGCACTCTTCTTCGAGGGCTTTGTAGTCGAAATCGGGTTTGAGCTGCAACAGCTCATGGCGTAGCTTGCGGATG
>JAEEGL011239695.1_pt1 | contig 19717 bp, 17 predicted proteins | sample 9134231 | NCBI WGS metagenome assembly JAEEGL01 (sample SAMN16246548, study PRJNA631951) | gut metagenome | biome: gut microbiome; feature: rumen; material: fiber-attached | host: Bos | place: Iran: Karaj | collected 2018-10 | reverse complement strand
CCGACCAGCATTATGTAGCCATCTTCGGTGCTGTACACCTGTGGATCACGGAAATCATATGTGCTGTAACCCTGAGGTGCATGAATTATGTTTTCAAAATCCTTTTTATAGTTCTTATTATCTTTACTTGCAGCATGCATTACGCATTCTTTATCAAGACCATACGTGTCGTGGTAGTCATTGTGTCCGGTGTAGAAACAGTGATATTTCCCGCTCTTATCCTTTATAAAAGAGCCGGTTCCAATGGCCAGGTCCTGTTTCTCAGAATCCTCGGAGAACCTAAGAATTTCACCGTCATCCCTGAACCTTGTAAAGTCCCCGGTATAAAACCTGTGGATTGGATGATATCCTATGCCGTTATTATCTGTTTCATAGAGGTAGTTGAGATACACGCCCTTTTCATCAGAGAGCGCCATCACATCTCCCACATAGCTTTCCTCTGCCCTTGGGAAAAGACATTCTTCCATATTTTTATCCATACAGCCTGACAAGAGGCATATGATCGCTGCAATTACTGAAATCGTTTTAGTTTTCATTTTTTAAAAGAGGGAGAAGATATCTCCTCCCTCTCCTTTCATGTTGTAAAGCCGGTTATTACTTGTAGAACTCGTCAAGGTACTTCTGGTAGATTGAGAGATAGTCATCAAGGCCGTATGCATTAACCTGCTTGAGGTATGCATCCCAATCTGCGTCAGAAAGACCGTTCATAACGAAATTACTTCTGCTTGAGTTGATGTAGCTGATAAGGTCAGTCTGGATTGTTGTGAGCTTCTCTGTGTCATCAGCTGTCATGAATACGTTAGGATATACGTACTGGCAGTTCATGTCGTCTGTGTAATACTCTTTGATCCAGTCAAGACGATACTGTGCATCATCAGGACATGTTACATATACGCCGTAGTACTCATCGAGGATTGCAAGAGGTCCGCCAACAGCTTCAGCCTCACGAACTTCTACAGGTGAAGCATCACCGAGAGGTGCGTGCTTAAGCATTTTCTCACCCTTGTCATTCTCTGAGAGCTCGAAGATATCAAACTCATCATCCTCACCGTATGTTCCCCAGTTGTTCTGAGGTGACTGGAAAGGATCGTACATTAGGTCAAGCCATGCACATACAAATGCAGGGTTGTCACACTTAGCAGTTACTACGCATCTGCCCCTGTCAAAGCCTGATGTGAAAGATCCGTTCATAGGAGTAACATTCCTGGTATCAGCTTCAAGTGCTGCAAGAGGTACGAAGTCCTCAAGGTTGTCGATGTTGGCAACGTCCCATGTGAAGCACACGCCATATCTGTGTGATTTACCCTTTGCAACGTAGGTTGACCAGTCCTGTGTAAAGCACTCAGGATCGATAAGTCCCTCGTCGTAGAGCTTGTGCAGCCACTGCATACCGGACTTGAATCCCTCCTGTGTAGCTGTGCAGATAACCTTCTTGTCATCTGTAACTGCGATGTGCTGGCCTATATCGTTGTCGCCGTAGCCCTCACCGAATCCGTTAATTAGAAGGCTGGGATCATTGTCGTTCATGATGCAGGACATAGGGATGATGTCACCCTCAATTCCAAACTCAGCCTGGAGCTCTGATGCATGCTCCTTGAATGCCTTGAGAACTTCTTCGAACTCATCCACGGTTGTAGGTGTCTGAAGACCAAGGAAATCCATCCACTTCTTGTTGATGTAGGTGAAGTTGTTACCTACAGTCTGGATAGCTGTCTTGTTGGAACCAAGCTGCTCTATCCATGGAAGAGCCCAGATATGTCCCTCTGAATCCTCGCACATTGTGCGGTACTCAGGATACTTGTCAAATACTGCCTTGAGGTTAGGCATATTGTTGTCGATGTACTCCTCAACCGGAATGATGACTCCCTGATCAGCGTATCTTATAAGGTCAGAGTTGCTGAAACCTGCGTTGAATACGAAATCTGTAAGTGTGTTCTTGTTGGCCATGTTGAGCTGGATCTTGTCTCCCCACTGGTCATTTGAAATTGCTGTCCAGTCAACGTGTACGTTGGTCTCTTCCTCAAGTCTCTTGAAGATTGTTCTGTTATTGGGCTCAGCCTCTGTTCCTGAAGGATAGCTGATTGTACCTGTAATCGTAACTTTTTTCTCAAGCGGGAAGCTGAGATCATCTGCAGAAACCTCGGCTGCGCCGCTGCCGGCCGCCCCCTGGCCGCATCCTGTAAGTGCACCTGCTGACATTACAAGTACAAGTGCTGTAGACAGTAACATAAGTGTTTTCTTTTTCATTTTCCTCTCCTTTTCTACTCTTGCTCTATTCAAACCTTCTCTAAGGTGAATATACTGATCTTGTGAAAATCTCATTATCCTTTAACTGATCCAACCATGATTCCTGAGTCAAAATACTTCTGGAAGAACGGATACATAACTACCAGCGGCAGGCTGGAAATAATGATCGTCGCGTATTTAAGAAGCTCCGCGAGCTGCGCTCTCTGTGCAGTACTCTGCATATCCGCGATCATTCCGGGATCCGGCTCATTCTGGATCAGGATCGCCCTGAGTACCAGCTGCAGAGGCTGCTTGTATGATGAATTGAGGTAGATCATCGCGTCAAAATAGCTGTTCCACATTCCAACAAACTGCCAGAGAATAAGAACTGCGATAAGCGGTGTACATACAGGAAGAAGTATCCTGAAGAAAAATACCAGCTCATTGGCGCCATCCACATCGGCAGCCTCACGAAGTTCGCTCGGTATTCCCCTGTAATATGTCCTTGCTATGATCATGTTCCAGACACTGAAGGATCCGGGAAGGATCACAGCCCACATGCTGTCGAGCAGTCCGATGTTGCTGATAAGAAGGTATGTTGGGATCAGTCCGCCTCCGAAAAACATTGTTATGATGAAGATCGTGTTAAAAAACTGTCTTCCCTTAAAATCATCCCTTGACATCGGGTATGCGCATAAAAGCGTGATAAATACTGAAATTACCGCAAACAGTACCGAGTACAGGATCGCATTGCCGAATCCTATCCAGATCTGTGAGTTGGTCATAACTCTCTCGTAAGCTGTGAGAGTCCACTTGCTTGTATCAAACACAATTCCTCTGTTCTGCAGTGTGATGGGATCCATAAATGATGCCACGATTATGTACACTACAGGTCCGATTATTGCCAGAACAAACAATCCAAGAAGTATGTATCCCGTAAGTAGAAATACTTTGTCACCAAGTGATGCCCTGGCGAAATCACTTTTTTTCCTAAGTGCTACTTCCATTTTCTACTCCTCCTTATAATCCCTGTCCGTCATTGAGCTTCTCTACGACTTTATTGACCGTGATGAGAAGAATTACATTGACGATTGTATTGAAAAGACCTACCGCTGTTGAATAGCTGTAATCACCATTCAAAAGACCCTTTTTATAAACGTAGGTCGCGATGATCTCTGATGAAGCAAGGTTCATGTCAGACTGAAGAGCGTATGCCTTCTCAAAACCGATGCTCATGATGTTACCTGCCTGAAGTATGAACTGGATAACTACCATATCCTTGATTGCAGGCCACTCCACTGCCTTGATCTGTTGCCAGATATTGGCTCCGTCGATCTGCGCTGCCTCCTTGAGCTCTTTGCTCGCATTGGCAAGTGCTGCGGTGTACATGATTGATGCCCATCCTGCTCCCTGCCAGATGCCGCTTATGATGTAGATCGGTCTGAATGCTGCAGGTATCGTCAGGAAATTGATGTTTGTCCCTAGCATCAGGTTGAGCGGTCCGGTTACCGATAAGAGAATTCTTACCATACCACAGAGTACGATGACCGATATGAAGTTCGGCATGTAAAGAACAAGCTGTATCCTCTGCTTGATCTTGCTGCTCATGATTCTGTTAAGAAGAAGTGCCAGTATGATCGGCATCGGGAATCCCCAGAGCAGTCCGAAAATACTAAGCTTAAGTGTATTTGCCAGATACTGCAGAAAATCCGGTGACGACAGGAACTGTTTAAAATACTTAAGTCCTACCCACTCGCTTCCAAGTATTCCCTTAAACGGGTTGTACTTCTGGAACGCGATCAATATTCCACCCATAGGCAGGTACCTGAATACGATTGTAAGAATAAGCGCCGGTCCTAAAAAGAACACGTATAGCTGCCAGTGCTGTTTAATATAGACAAGCGTGTTATGCAGCCTGTTATCCTTTGCTTTAGCTTCCATAAATCTCCTCCAATTTTTACATTTGTAACATTTCCTTTGCGTATGTAAAATATAACACTTCACATCGCATATGTCAACACTCAATTTTTACATTTGCACAATTTATATTTACATTTGACACCATGGGTTTTACATTTTATAATGAAGAAGGCAAAAATGTAACACAATAATGCCGCAATATCACATTACATACGGAGAATGATCATGGCAGCAAAAGTCACATTACAGGATATAGCAGATGCTCTCGGAGTATCCAGGAATACTGTATCCAAGGCGATCAACAATACAGGAGTGTTAGCCGAAACCACAAGGCAGAAGGTTCTTGAAAAAGCCATCGAGATGGGATACAAACAGTTTTCCTATGCCAATTCAGTCGGCGATATCAAAAATCCTTCTTTTAATAACAGACCAAGAGCAAATGGTGAAATTGCACTCTTCACCGGCAATTTCCTTAATAATTCTCATTTCGCGTCAACGATGCTCGACAAGTTCCAGCATGAAATCTCAATACTCGGTTACAGTCTTACAATGCACCGCGTTGATGCCACCAACATACAGGATCACAGTCTTCCGATTTCTTACAGACCGGATAACACGAAAGCCATCGTATGCATAGAGATGTTTGACCAGTCATACTGCGAGATGCTCTGCAGCCTGGGTCTGCCGGTTCTTATGATAGATGCTCCGGTCGCCAGTTACTGGAAGCCTCTGAGTGCAGACATACTTCTTATGGATAATTTCACAAGTATCTATACTGTAATAAATGATATGAGCAAAAAGGGGATATCAAGGATTGGTTTTGTCGGACAGGTCACACACTGCCGCTCTTTCTATGAGAGGTTCATGGCCTTCCGCGAAGCGATGTATATGAACAACCTTACCTGTGAAGACATGTTCTGTCTGACAGAAGTTCATCCCCATGATACCGGATACAGGGAATACCTTTTCAAGAAGCTTGAAACAATGAAGGATATGCCTCAGATGTTTATCTGTGCCAACGATTTCGTTGCTCTGGACCTCATAGGCGGACTAAAAAAGCTTGGAGTTGAGTGTCCACGTGACATCAAGCTCTTTGGCTTTGATGACTCACCTGAATCCAAGATAATGACGCCGTCTCTGTCAACCAGCCATATACACAGCCAGATAATCGGATATTCAGCTGCCAACATGGTCATATCAAGGATTGAGCAGCCCGATCTCAACTACCGCATCACATATACAGAGACAGATCTTATCTACAGAGAATCAACTGAGATTTAATAAATCAATGGGGACTGTTCGTCTGACTCATTTGAAAATAAGTCAAAAGAACCGTCCCCATTTATTCATTAATAATCACTGATAAATTCCCTGACAAAATCATTGGCCGGTGTATTGCAGATCTCTTCCGGCGTTCCCACCTGCTGCACAACGCCTTCATTCAGGACAAATATCCTGTCCGACATATCTATCGCTTCAGTGAGATCATGCGTCACATATACGACCGTCATTCCATACTTTTCCTGCACAGACTTTATTTCCCGCCTCATTCTTTTTCGAAGCCTTGCGTCAAGGTTTGAAAGAGGTTCATCACACAGAAGGATTTTTGCCTCTGATACAAGAGCTCTTCCAAGCGCCACCCTCTGCTGCTGACCGCCTGAGAGCTTGGAGGGCATTTTTTTCTCATATTCCAGAAGCCCCATCTCGTCCAGTACTTTCGTTACCTTTTCCCGTATCTCCTGCTTTGGATGGTTCCTGATCTTAAGCGGATACGCGACGTTGTCGAATACATTCATGTGAGGCCAGACAGCATAGGACTGGAATACCATCCCGATATTCCTCTTCTCTGTCGGAACAAAGGTGTCATCCGAACTGACAAGGTTCTCACCTATATAGATCTCTCCCGAAGTCGGTCTCTCAAAACCCGCTATCATCCGAAGCGTAGTTGTCTTGCCGCATCCAGAAGGTCCAAGGAGAGTCACGAACTCGCCGTCTGAAAATACTGCGTCAAATTCCTCTATTATTCTGGTTTTTCCAAAGCTTTTTGTAACTTTTTTTAACTTAATCTCAGGCATATCTCCCCCTGTTAAATCGAGAATTTTCCCTTTGTGATCTTATAAAGCAGATAATTCAGCGCCGTGACCACGATAAGTATTCCGCTTGCCAGCGCGGACGCAGTCTGCTGACTGTGATAGGTCTGGTACAGGAACAGCTCAACACCCAGCGTCTTGGTGTTATTGGAATACAACAGATTAGACATGGTCAGCTCGTAAAAGCACGGCATGAAGATTAGAAACCATCCCGCAACTACTGAAGGCAGGATAAGCGGAAGTGTTATATCCCTCATCCTGTAGAGGAACCCGGCTCCGGACACCGATGCCGCTTCCTCGAGCGAAGTGCTTATCTGAGTAAGAGCCGAGACGACAGTCCTCATACCCATGAGCATGTACTTAATCATATATGCGACAACCATGATGAATATCGTGTTGTAGATATTTATCCCAAACTTACCCGACATGGTCATTATAAGAGAAAGCGCGATAACTACACTTGGCGTCCCTGATCCCACTGTGATAAGGAAATCCGGTATCTCTTTTCCCTTCACGGAAGTTCTCTTAAGAAGATACGCCATTATGATACACACGATCATTCCCAGTGTCGCCGCTATAACCGCTGATAAAATACTGTTGCCCGTTGATTTTATGATCGAATCTCTCGAAACGATAGTCTGCCAGTATTTGAAAGTTATATTTCCATCAGCAAATATGGACTTCCCCATATTTTTGGTAAAAGAGGTGGCAATAACCGTTGCAAAAGGAAGCGCCACAACAATAAAAGCAAACAGTGAGACAATGATCGTGACAGGAATTCTCCATCTGCCAAGATCGACGACGGAGGGTCTCATTGATTTTCCGGACACAACGATATAGTCCTTTTTTGCCAGTGAAAAATCTGAAATGTACAGAACAATAAATGATATGATCATAAGAAATACTGCCAGGGATGTCGCGTCAGAAATACTCTCCTTGGATCCAACGGAGACATAGTCGACGATGCGGGTCGTCACAGTATAAATCTTGCCGGGAGCTCCTATTATAGAAGGTATCCCATAGCACGAGGAAGCCGCCACAAACACGAGGAGCCCCGCGGCCGCTATAGAGGGGAGCATCAGAGGAAGAGTCACCGTAAACAGTGTCTTCAGAGGCGACGCTCCGCAGCTTCTCGATGCCTCCTCAAGAGACGGATCCATGTTTTCCATCGCCCTGGAGATCGTTATGAAGGCGTAAGGATAATAGAAAGTTGTCAGTACCCACACAAGGCCGCCAATGGAGTAGATATTAAACGGCGAAGATGACAGGCCAAAGAGCTTCTGTAAAAAGACATTCAGAGTTCCCACGGTCGGATTCAAGAGCCTTAGCCATGCCATAGCCCCAACGTATGGCGGAACCATGTAGGTCATCACAAAAACCGAGCGAAAGAATCTCTTCCCGTACAGATTGGTCCTTCCAACCAGCCACGCCAGAGGGAAAGCTATGATGACTCCGAATATCATTGATAAAGAAGCTGTGATGAGCGTATTCTTCAGCGCGCTTAGGTTCAGGCCATAGGAATAAATCCGCTTTATCCCATCAAGACTAAAGCGCCCATCTATAAAAAATGAGCGCAGTACAAGATACAGGAGCGGCAATACCTGGAACACAAGCAAAAAAGCCACTATTCCTATTATGAATATCCACTTTATGTCAAAATAAAATCTTTTTTCTTTCAAATCTTTACTGCTCCACTGTCACATATTCCTGGAACATTGTACGGATCTCATCCCTCTGTCTGTAGCTCTTTTCCCAGTCAACAGGGATGCTGTTATCAAGAAGTTCTTTGATAGGCCTACCATCATAGGGCACTTCAGTAAAATCTGACCTCACGCCATTCATCCAGCCTTTTACTATCTGCTTTTGTCCCTCTAAAGAGAGGTAAAACTCCTCTATGGCCTCACATGCAGCTATATTATTGTTGGCGCTGTGATTCTCATCAATTATCATGATGGTCGAAGGGATCAGCACGCATCCATCCTCAGGATAGATGATCTCAAGGGCTGAGTCCTCTTCCTCTCTCTTTTTGAGCACCGACTCTTCAAGGATCATTATCTCCTTGCACTCGCCTGTCTCAAGCTTGGTGAGGGCAACAGATCCCGACTCCACAGCGACATTCTGCTCACCGAGAGCCTTGAAATAATCCTCGCCATACTTGTCAAGAAGCGCAACTACAGTCGAGTACGCTGTTCCCGATGTAAGAGGATTGCTCATTGACAGCTGCCCCTTCATATCGGTATTGAACGCAAAGTCCTTCATAGTGTTGGGGATACTTGCCTTGTCAGTGAGCTCCGGATTGTATGCAAGCACCATATTGAGGGTTCTTACGGGATACCAGTAGCCCTCTTTGTCATACTCAAACGCAAGCTTGTCAGCCTCGGGGTAGATATATGGATGTAAAAGACCTTCTTCCTTAAGTTCAAGTGAATAGGACGGCTCTGCTACCATCAGAATGTCACAGCCCATCTTCCCCGATTCCATCTCGGCTGCGATCTTGGACTGGATAGTTCCGGATCCTCCCTGGAAGAACTCCACCTCAACATTCGGGAATTTCTCCTTCATAACTTTGCCCATCTCGTCTACGATATCCTCGTACATGGATGTATAAATAACGACCTTGCCACCTACCTCTGTGTTTGCAGATGTCTCACCTGTAGCGCCGTCCTCAGCCTTTTTGTCAGAAGCCGAACCGCAAGCTGTTGCCGTGATTCCCATAACAAGTGTCAAAAAAAGCGCTACTGCTCTTCTTTTCATATTCATGTGATATCTCTCCTTTGTTATCTTCGATGAGTATCCCTTTTTTCTTTCATCTCATACATCTTTTTATCAGCTATCTCAATGAATCGCTCAATACTCTCAGTGTCATTGGAAATCTCCTCTTGTACCCATCCATAGCTCGCCCCGACAGTATACGGATTGTCGTGACTTTCATTGTATTCTTTAAGATGCTTCTCAATCAGGATTTCCATCTGTGAGGGCTCAGTACTATCCTTATCAAGTGCGCCGAAGATCAGAAACTCGTCACCGCCGGTGCGAACTACACATGAATCCTTCGGCACAGATTTTTTGAGGGCATCCGAAACAGCCCTTAAAGCCTCATCTCCCGCAGCATGACCGAAGGTGTCATTGAGATATTTCAGTCCGTTGAGATCGAGGACGCAGACAAAGAGCTCTTTTCCATCCTGCCTCGCCTTTTTCAGCATTATACTCTCGTAATAGCCAAGACCTTTTCTGTTATAGCATCCGGTCTGTTCGTCTCTCATATTTTCATCGAACAGTCTGGCATAGTCATTTTGAAGTGAAAGAAGCTGCTTTATATAAAAACTGTTCTTGTCGATCTCATTTTGCTTTTCTTTATTGATATTCTGAAGAAGTACCAGGTACTCCTGCCCCCTTGGGCTGTCCATTTCTGTGGCATTGCAGACCGTTACCCGGCTCCAGTAGTAATCAGAATCAGAATATCTGAGCCTGCAGTCGATGGATAAATAAACCTCCCTCGACAGGCGCTCGTGGAGAAAATCCGGATCTGTAAGTATACGAAAGTCCTCCCTGTGTGCCGGATGTAAATTTCTGTGAAATGATTCCAGCAGGTCATCAAGGGCTATCCTCTCAACCGGCAAAAGGTTGCGTACTTCATCATCGCAGTCGATCACATGGCAAAAAGTGGTACTCTCCTCAACCAGAACCACCATCTGGTAAAGGGAGCGTATCACATTGCCCACTGACTGCGCCATCTGTTTATTGACAAACTCAGCCATACTATGACAGTTATTCTCCTTTACTGCTATTTAGCTTATCCTCGAATTCCGCAACAGGTATCGGCTTTGAGAAATAATATCCCTGGAACAGCCTGCACCCCAGTTCACTCAGCCTTTCAAACTGCTCTTTTGTCTCAACGCCTTCTGCAAGCGAGACTATCTTAAGATCTTCAGAGAGCATTATTACATTCTTGACGATAATGTCCGCTCTTTGCTCATCATCGGACTTGCCAAGGAAATTCATGTCGATCTTGAGAACATCGACCGGCATGTTTTTTAGCATGTTAAGAGATGAATAGCCGCTTCCAAAATCGTCCATTTCTACAAGGAATCCCTGTTTTCTGAACTCTTCAAGAACCCTCATCTTATCTTCGGTGTCTCTCATCATGCTGGTCTCTGTGACTTCAATGCGCAGATTCTTCGGATCTATATCATATTCTATAACATAACTCATTATTTCTGCCAGTACATCTGTCATGTAAAAATCCTTCGGGGATACATTGACAGAAATAAAGAAATCAGGATACTTTTCTTCCCATTCTGACAGTATCCTGCAGACCGATCTCCAGATATGCCTGTCCAGATCAGTGATCATTCCGTTTTCTTCAAACAGAGGTATAAACTTATAGGGAGCCATAAAGCCGTAAACAGGATGTATCCATCTCACAAGTGCCTCAGCTCCGACAATCTTACCGCTCTTGTCAGCGATAGGCTGCAGATAAGGTACTATCTGATTTTCCCTGATAGCACCTTCAAGCTGTGCAGATATCTCCTGATTCCAAAGCATCTGATCCCTGACTTTCTTGTCAAAAAAGGCCACATGTCTTTTGTAGTCATCTCTGATCGAATCAAGTGCCACCTGCGCTCTGTCAAAAAGAACCGACACGTCGCGATCATCACTTTCAATCTCGCAAAATCCAACATGAATCATGATATTCTGTTCAGCTTCACCGAGTTTGATCCTAAAATTCGACAGGTCTTTTTCTACAATATCCTGTATAAATAGTTTCTTCGGAAGGCATGAGCAGAAACAGTCTCCGGAAATACGGCCATAAATACAGGTCTCATCAGCATATTTACGAAGCCAGTCCGCGACCTGAATAAGAGCCTCATCTCCGAACTCTCTTCCAAAGACATCATTGAATACCTTCAGATCGCAGATATATATTGATGCAATATAGTATTCATTGAGGGCATGCTCCTGCAGTCTGTCTGATATCTTCTTAAATGTATACTCCTTGTTAAAAAGGCCTGTCAGCGCATCGTGGTTGGCGGCAAACATCTCTTTTTCAAGCAGCAGCTTTTCCTGTGTTATATCTCTCATGCGGACATAGGAGCCAAGATCTCCGCCTTTCAGATCATAGAATTTACCGCGCGCAATAACATAGTTCTTTTCAGCTCCGGCCTTTATTCTGGTGATCTCAGTCTCTTTTCCTTCCGGCAGACCGCTTATCTCTCCAAAAAACTGCGTAAGATAGTCTGAGATACTTTCAAGGTCATCATGTTTTGCATCTGCAAAATCTTTTGCCGGATCGTTTGCCCAGATACATCTGCCCTCCGGGCCGTAGAGAATAACCGCCTCGTCTGTATCGGATATGATATCGGCAAGCATCCTGTCAAGCAGGCGAAGCGGTCTGTAATATACAGAGAAATAAAAGATAAGAAGACCTACAACCGCAAATCCGATCATCGACCTGTCGATTGGAGTTCTTGATGCAATATAATACGTCTGCCACGCCGTTCCGAATATCAGGCTCAAAAGAATAATGATGTAACGCTCCTTGTATAGCCTTGGCACTTTGATTGACCTGATGAAATAAGTCATAATCAGTAAAACTATAATCCCATAGCAGACCAGACGATGAAACACCTGCCCCATAAGCGGGCTCATGGAGTAATACAGTTTTCCGTACACCTCTATCTCCCGGAGATAAAAAGCGTGTCCGAACATTAAATTCATGAGCATCTGGATTATATCGGCAGCCACAAATAAGTTTATCCATATAGGTATGGTATTTTTGTTCCTGTTCTGATTTTCTTTTGTATGGCAGTATTGATTGGTGAACTTTATCAGTGCATACATGATAAAATCCATCCCAATGTAGTATATATAGCAGCCAACAAGCGCAACGCTTCTTTTTGTTGTGCTGATTATGATCATGTTTCCAAGAATAGGGGGAATAAGAGAAAGGCAGACAAGGCTAACCTGCCTGCCAATAGGCTTTTTTGAACGTATTGAGGCATGACTGCAAAGCATTAACCCGGCAATCAATAAGGCAAAAATATATATGAATGCTGTTCTGAGCATCTGCCCTACCTCCAAAGAAGTCATAATATGCTAATACTTAATTAAATTGTACTATCAATAAAAATTTTTTGTGCCAAAACAGGATAAATTAATGAAACTTTAATGATTTCCTTTACTTTCTGTAGATGCTAAGTGGAAGCTCCAGTCCATGTTCTTCGAGAAGTTTTTTATCAGTAAGAATACCTTTAACATCGCCGTCGGCAATTATCTTACCCTCATCAAGTAAAAGAACTCTCGAACAGGTATCCATTATAAAATCAAGATCATGTGAGGTTATGATCTTAAGAGTTTCTATATCATTGAGAATGTGTATCAGGTTCCTTCTGTTTCTGGGATCGAGCGCTATCGAAGGCTCATCCATTATGATAACATCCGGCTCCATGGAGAGGATTGTCGCAATTGCTGCCAGTTTTTTTTCTCCACCGGAGAGCTTGTAGTTGTGCTTGTCCCTTATATGAGTTATATGAACCTTTTCAAGAGCTTCCTCTACATGTCTTGCAACCTCTTCTTCTGAAAGTCCATAATTTCTGGGTCCAAACGCTACATCTTCCTCGACTGTCGAAAGAAAAAGCTGGCTGTCGGAATCCTGAAAGACATATCCCACGTGCTCTCTTATATGGGTGAGAGTCTTTTTCTCAACGGGATGACCCGCAACAACCAGCTCACCCTCAAAATTCAGGTAAAGACCTACCAGAAGCTTCATAAGCGTAGACTTTCCTATCCCATTTGCTCCTATTATCCCGATGCTCTCACCGGAACGTGCCACAAGATTGATCCCATCAAGCACCTTTTCACCTTTCTCATAAGAAAACGAAAGGTCCCTTATTCTTATCATTTCACCCTGATTTCCGGTCTTCATGTTCCTATATCCCCTGTCAATTTACAGATAAATACTCTTTGCAGCAAAAGTCATACCAATACCCTGATCGCCGCAAAAATTATGATCCAGCATATCGGATATAACAAGTCAAAAATTCCGACACTGCGTTTTTTTACAGCAAATTCGCCTTTAAACCCTCTAAGGAGCATACTCTCATATACAAGTTCTGCCCTGTCCATGCTGCGAAGAAGCCACTGTCCCACCAGTGTCCCCCAGGCTTTATAGTTGATTCCCTTCTGCCCCGGTGCCCTTAACATATAAGCAGTTGTTATCCTGTCTGCTTCTTTTCCCATGAGTCCGAAATATCTGTATATCAGAAGGATCACCATTACTATGATCTTTGGAACACGAAGAATTCTCAGCGCATAGCATATCTGTTCAATTGATGTTGTCGCTATGAGAAGATACGCGCTCATAACGCTGTAAAACCCTTTTAGCATAAGCGTTGCCATTGATATCTGTCCTGTTGTTATATACATACCCCCAAAAAGTGATGTCTCCATGACAACCTGCCTGTCAAAGATCGGATTGAATATCCCTACAAAAAGCACCAGAGGAAGGATCAGTCTGACGCGATAAAGGCCTTCCTTAAGCGACAGCTCACCGGCAATAAAGCCAAACACTATAAAGACAGCCATCATGATAGCGCCCTGAAGGTCATACTTATTAAATGATGCCACAATCAGAATATACATAACGCAAACAAGCAGCTTTCCCAGAGGATGAAGACTGTTCATCCAATGGGAACGCTGCTGTAAATCCTGAAGTTTATTCAGCTCATGCAAGTTATTTTCAATAGAATTCACGCTGCTCTAGTTGATTCCTTCTTTTTAAAAAATCTGAACGCATAGCTTGCAGCAACCATAACGCCGACCACAACAAGTGAGCCGACAATACCCGAGAAACTCGTTCCCACAGCAGATTCGCTGTTCTTAAATGCATAATCGGGAAGCAGTGAAGTCGTCTCCTGAATTCCAGCCGCAGTGTCATAGACTCCGCCTTCAGCTTCAAGCTCTGCTGTGCCAGCTACCTGCTCCATAGACCACTCAAGTCCATCCGGAAATGCTGACGCATAAAGAGATACTACTCCGCCACATAAAGCTGCAGCAACAGCGAGTGTGATAATGGTATTTCTGAAACTGAATTTTGCTTCTTTTTTGGTGTCTGATTCTCCGACACCCCAGAGAAGCTCCGGTCTTGCTTCATGAACAAATATCAGTACTGCTGCTGTAATGAGACCTTCCACAAAACCTATTGCAAGATGGATAGGCTGCATTGTTGCCAGAAATACGCTAAACGGAAGTTCTGTTATTCCTGATGCCAGAGTTTCCAGAGTTACTGAAAAAGCTCCCAGCTGCAACGTCAAAACGCATCCAAGAATTGATGCTGCTAATATTTTAACCCTGGTTGCGCCCTTTTTCATTATTGGCTTCCAGATAAGGAGCGCTCCGATAAAACACCCATAGAAAGCCATATTCCAAATATTACACCCCAGAGCCAACAGTCCCCCGTCTGCAAACAATAGGCACTGAACAAGCAATACTCCTATCATGGTCAAAAACCCTGCATAGGGTCCAAGAAGTGCGGAAAGCATCATTCCTCCACACAGATGACCTGAAGATCCGGTCCCCGGTATAGTAAAGTTGAGCATCTGAGTTGCGAAGACAAAAGCCCCCATTACACCCATTACCGGAATTTTCTTGGGATCGTCCTCTTCCCTTACTTTTTTTGCCGATACACCTGCTGCTGATGCAGATAAAACATACATAGTGCCTGCTACTGCAGGTGCCACCAGCGCGTCTGCCATATGCATATGATTGTCCTCCCCTGAACTTTGTGTTTAAATATGCAATTCATTTATTTAGTATATTTGGATATTCAGGGCTCCACAAGCCCCCCCGGGGGTTATCATTATCTTAATATTTGAATCCTTAAAAAGAAACAGTAGCAACATACTCCATATTCTCAGGATGCTTCAGACCCGGATCATCAACTGAAACAGATGGTTTCCTGCCTTCACTGATAAGCTGGCTCTCAAAGTGATAAAGGGCTATTCCAATATCAATCTTTTGGAGATCATAGTATGGTGTGATGAAACCCTTGTCATGTTTTTCATAAAAATAAGCCTTATTGCCATCAACAACGATTCTCCAGGGCTGCTTATTAACAGCTGAAGGAGCAAGTCTTACAGCTTCAAGATCATCCTTAAGTCCAAGTTCCATTGCCTGTCCTTCGCTCAGCGCAGTCTCAAAGTTCCCATTATAGAACAGTTCCTCAAACTTAAACCGAACATCTGCCTTAACGCCCTTTCGCATCAGTCCTTCCTTCATTGACATCTTGCGTGCGGTAACACCAAGCGGACTCATACATGGCATAAACTCTCCCTCTTCAAGCCCTGATGCACTCTCAAACTTGTCTCTTGGCATTGTTCCGCCAATCCATACTGTACCAAGTCCGAGCTCATGTGCCTTCATCAGGAGCTTCTCAAAGCTGTATCCATAGGCTTCATCAACATGATCTGCCTTTTTGGCAACTGCGCTTACATAATACTTCTCGCCTGATAAAACGGGGCTTGAAAGGTTATTTTCATCTGCGTCAAGAAATACAAACCTAATTTTTACTCCATAGGGATTCTCAATGCTTTGCGCAAAACTCTTCAGTTCGTCCAGAACGCTCTTTTCAGGCATCTGCCCATCAAATGTCCTGACACTCCTTCTGGTCTTTGCCAATTCCAAAAAACTGCTCATACCTATACTCTCCTTTTAAACAAATTTCTGCATCGCTTCTGCAAACCCAGACTGATATTCCTTGTTTTCTTTAATATATGCTTCACGGGATGCCTCTATCATTTCTTTAGTAAGCACCTCTGAAGATATAAATTTCAGGTTATCTGCTGCTCTTTGGCTTTTTAATACCACCTGCCTAAAGCACGGTCCGATCATCAGAAGCTTCATTGCCTCTTCGGAAGAGAGAAAACCGCTGGTTACTATTCCAAATGTATCAAAGATAGTATCATTGGATATAGGTCCGACTATCAGGTCATACTCAGCATATACATCCGGTCGCACCCTTCTATTAGAGAAGATATACTCAAACCAGCTCTCATCTCTTTTAAGCTCTTTGATCTTAAGTGAGGATTCATCTATTTCATAATTATTGATGATGACATCGCATCCGCTTTTTTCAGTTACCCATCTGCAGGCAAATTCCCTGTTATCAGTTGTATAAAAGCCCTGCCCAAAATCAGCATTCTTTCTGCCACGGTATATGTCCGGCTTCTCAATTACTTCTGTTCCTGCATGATATAAAGTGATCATTAAGCATTCCTCCGGCAAAGATTTACGTTTCACAATCCTAATTATAACACTTTATATATTTTTTGCAATTTAATTGTTGACAATTTTTGAATTGTGTGCAATCATTTAATCACCGAAACAAACACACACACGGTCAGATAACTTAACCGCGAAACTATTAAACAACCTAAGATGCTGTTTCAAGCAACAGATCTGGGAATTATGGAATGGAGGACAATAATATGGAATACATGTTTACAGAAGAAAATTTTGAGAATGAAGTACTTAAGAACGACATCCCTGTACTTGTTGATTTCTACGCAGACTGGTGCGGTCCATGCAAGATGATGATGCCTGTAATTGAGAAGCTCGCAGAGAAATATGACGGTAAGGTAAAAGTTGGCAAGGTTAATTCTGATGATAATGGTTCACTTGCCGGCAACTACAACATCATGTCAATCCCAAGTTTTCTTATATTCAAAAACGGTGAAGTTGTAGACAGCGCTATGGGTGCTATGTCAATGGATGTTCTTGCAGCCAAGCTTGACGCCGTACTTTAATACGCATTTCTCATTTCCTCGCGAAACCCGCAAATGCGGGTTTCGATTATACCTTTTTTATATCATACCCCCACAAAAATCCCCGATCATGAAACGAATGCCAATATCTGGCAACGGACATGAACCGGGGATTTTTCTGTCTTTTTCTAATCGGCTACTGCTACATGATCCTGAGGGTACGGCTTACTGGTTGTCATACCTGCTCACATAGTCAGGACGATTATCCATAAGAAGCGTTCCGATTATATAAGCAGGAATTCCGATTCCTCCTGACAGTGAAAATACTGCCCATACAATTCTCACAACCGTGGGATCAAATCCAAAATACTCAGCAACTCCACCACACACACCAAAGATTTTTCTGTCATTACTTCTGTATAGTTTTTTCTCCATAACCCTGCCTCCTGTTGATCAGTCAAAATATGTTTTATTAATACATATTATATGTCTGATACGCAGATGAATGTATTGTCTTTTTGGCGTATATGACACTCTCAATCCTCTATTTTGGCGAAAATACTAAATATTTACAAACTGTTTTGTACTGCTGTTGAGTTTTTCTGTCACTTCACTTGTAATATCCATGGACGAACTGATTCCGGAGATTTCATCTACGATATCCTGGGCATTCTCAGCGGACTGTCCGATTGCGTCAGTTGCCTGATCAACAGATTCTGAGATGGATAAAACTGAATTGCCCATCTCATTCATGATCATACTAAGGCTATTAGTCTGAGCGGAAATACCATCGAGCATCTCGTTGATTATCTTGGCTGTTTCTTCATATCTTTCTCCGGTATCAACAAAGGCGTCATAATCTCCAAGAACAGTGGTATTGATGAAATCAAGCACCTGCATAGCATTGTCAGCAAGAGATTTAACCGCTGCGGTAACTTCGCTGCTGATATTCTGGATATTTCCGGCTGTCTGTCTCGAATTCTCCGCAAGAGAGCTGATCTCACCGGCAACAACAGCAAATCCTTTACCTGCTTCGCCTGCGCGGGCTGCCTCAATAGAAGCGTTCAAGGCAAGGAGATTTGTCTGAGCGGCAATATCCAGTATAACATTTGTAAGCTCACTGATCTGGGATACCTTTTCACTGTCTCGTACCGACTGCTCAAGAACAGCGGAAAGGGCTTCCATCTTACTTCCTGTATTATTCTTCTTATTCTCAGCCTCATTCTTGATCTCAATAGCTTCAGCACGGATTTCCTCAGCTTTTGCAGTTCCGTCCTCAACACCATCGTTAATATTGTTTGTTGCGGTCTTGACATCCTCAAGGTTTCTATTCATGATCTGAGCGGTTTCAGCCACATTCTGCATGCTGGCTGAAAGCTCTTCAAGAGCTGCCGAGGTATTAGTAATATTATCACTGGCAAGTCTTATCTGGTTTGTCATATCTTCGGATGAACTGGTGAGGGAAATAGTTCCATCCTTAACATCTTTAAGGACTATCTGAAGAGTTTCAATAAACAGGTTGAAACCATCTTTAATATGAACCAGCTCAGAAGATGTCTTGGTATTTATTCGTACTGTCAGGTCACCCTTATGGTTTGTGATATCTGAGATAATATCGTTGATCTCTTCAGCCATCTGATTAACTTTGCGTCCCACCTGACGATAATTCCAGAACAGGAATGCAATAATAGCCAGTATGTAAACAATCATCAGAATATTGACTATTTTAATCGAACCATTTGCACGGGACATTATGGATTCCTGGGATTGAACCTGGATATTGGTAACTTCTTTATTCAGTATAACAAGCTGCTCCTTCATGACAGAAAGCTGATTCATAGCATCGCCGTAGACAACACCAAGAATTGCGTCTACGTCAGCTACTTTGGCAGCTGTGATCACAGTCTGATATCCTGATTTGTATCCGGAAAAATTCTGTTCCAACATATTTATTGCAGACATCGCTTCGCTGCTGGGATTCGGTAATGATCCAAAGGCAGTTTTCATTCCTGAAACAGCCTCATCCATTTCTGAAAGGCATCTCTCCATCTCTGGAACCTTTTGCTCAATCTGTCCCATGCCGGCGATGGTTTCATACATGGAAGCCATGGCAAATCCATCATTATCAATTATTCGCATATCAACTTCAAATACACGCATATCATCCATGACACCCTGAACAAGCGATGCAGTCGAGACTGAATTCTTGCTGATATTCATCATCTCAGTGGTAACAACCACAATTGAAATAACAAATAATATTAGCAAAGCCGCATAGCTTATACCGATCATTCCTGCCACAGTTTTAAAAAACGGGATCTTCTTGATTTTGGTAGTTCGTATTTGCTCATTCATATTTGCCATAATAACCTCCTGAAACACACGATATGTACACTGTATATTTTATCGCTATGAAGACAACTAATGTGCGTGTTTATGCTATTTTAAGAATAAAATTATTGTATATTTATTCTTAACGCAAAAATAGATCGGTTAAGCACCAATGTCGACTCAGCTTAATTACATAGGACTACAAAGCAGTCTCATCATAAAAGCCACCTATAGATCCCCGTCTGATCAATTCTGCAGAACCACTCATTCAAAAAACTCACCTGATAAAATGTGTAGTGTTGACTTTATCTAATGCAACCGTATCTAACAACAGATTAATGAAACATAAACATCTACTTACAGTTGTTTCCAATTATCTTGTACAGCAGT
>JAEEGL012181652.1_pt1 | contig 19718 bp, 15 predicted proteins | sample 9134231 | NCBI WGS metagenome assembly JAEEGL01 (sample SAMN16246548, study PRJNA631951) | gut metagenome | biome: gut microbiome; feature: rumen; material: fiber-attached | host: Bos | place: Iran: Karaj | collected 2018-10 | reverse complement strand
CAAAGTGCGTGGTTACCGTATCGGTGGTCATATCGTTGGCCGGATGCTGAACGGGAGTAAAGGAGTTTATATCCTCACCCACCGGGAGCACAATGATACCGCCCGGGTGCTGACCCGTGCTTCGTCTTACGCCCACGCAGCCCGATACTATCCTGTTTATCTCGCAGTCGCGCTTATGTATCTCTTTTCCTTCAAAATATTTCTTAACATAACCGTACGCGGTTTTATCGGCAAGAGTAGCTATAGTACCCGCTCTGAAAGTCTGTCCCGCACCAAAGATAACTTCCGTATATCTGTGCGCCTTGGACTGATATTCGCCCGAGAAGTTTAAGTCGATATCCGGTTCCTTATCACCCTTAAAACCGAGGAATGTCTCAAAAGGTATATCAAACCCGTCCTTTTTAAGCGGTTCACCGCAATTGGGGCAGATCCTGTCGGGCATGTCGACGCCGGCCATTCCCCTGAACTTTTTGACTTCTTCCGAATCGAAATCATAGAAATGACATTTTGAGCAATAATAGTGCGGTACAAGCGGATTAACCTCCGTAATACCCGCCATCGTGGCCACAAAACTTGAGCCTACGGAGCCTCGCGAACCTACAAGGTATCCGTCTTCAACGGATTTCCACACAAGTTTCTGTGCGATTATATACATAACGGCAAAGCCGTTTTTAATGATCGAATTTAATTCCCTCTCAAGTCTTTCGGACACTATCTTGGGAAGCTCCGGTCCGTACATTTCATGAGCTTTTGTGTAACAGATCGTCTTAAGGGTCTCGTCACTGTTTTCGATAACGGGCGCACATTTATCGGGGCGGACCGGTGAGATCGAATCGATCATATCGGCGATCATATTCGGATTATCGATGACAACTTCTTTTGCCTTTTCGCGCCCGAGGTAGCCAAATTCCTCCATCATCTCATCCGTGGTATGAAGGTATAAAGGCGGTTGAAAATCCGCATCCTCAAAACCCTGGCCTGCCATGATTATGCGGCGGTACATTTCGTCTTCGGGGTTTAAAAAATGCACATCACAAGTGGCCACGACCGGCTTATTGTACAGTTCACCGAGCCTTACTATCTCTCTGTTTATATTAAGAAGATCTTCATCCGTCTGTATCTTTTCGTATTTTTCATGCTTCAGATCGCGGACCATGAACTCATTGTTGCCGCGGGGCTGGATCTCAAGATAATCATAGAAGCTTACTATCCTTGCAATGGCTTCATCGCTTCTTTCGTCGATTATGGCCTGATAAAGTTCGCCTGACTCGCAGGCGCTTCCTATGATAAGACCTTCCCTGTACTTTTCGACCTCGCTCTTAGGTATCTTGGGTACCTTGGGATGTGAATTTCCAAAATAATCAAGATGCGACTTTGATATGAGTCTGTAAAGATTGATACGGCCCACATTATTCTTGGCAAGGATTATAACGTGATGAGCCATCATACCGCGAATGGTCTCTGCAGGGATCTTTGCGGCTTCCTTAAGCATATCGAGATCTTCTATGCCCCTTTCGCGGCACATCTTAAGAAGTTTCTTAAAGATCTCAGCCGTACACTCCGCATCATCAACCGCACGATGATGATTCTCAAGAATGACATTCAGTTCTTTGGCAATACTGTCCAATGTATATCTGTGAAGGCCGGGTAAAAACGCCCTTGCAAACGGCATGGTATCCACAGCCGTAAAATCATAGGGAAGCCCCTGTCTTTTACAGTTTTCTTTGATAAATGAAGTATCAAAACCCGCATTATGCGCCACAAGAACGGAACCCATACAAAAGGCCGTAAATTCGGGCAGCACTTCTTCTATGGTGCCCGCATCCTTTACCATGGCATCGGTAATGGATGTAAGTTTTGTGATCCTGAACGGTATAGGCACTTCGGGGTTTACAAATTCCGAAAACCTGTCGGTGATCTCGCCGTTTACGACCTTTACCGCGCCGATCTCAATGATCTTGTTCTTTGTGGATGAAAAACCCGTAGTCTCTATATCAAATACCACAAAAGAACTGTCTATGGACTGTCCCTTGGAGTCGATCACCGTATCGATAAGGTCATCCACCAGATACCCTTCAACACCGTATATGACCTTAAAGAAATCCTGCCTGTCGGGTCTTTCCTCTCCGGCTTCTTTTCTCTTTGCGGCTTCCTTATCCCATAACTTTTCCCAGGTGTGATTGGCATCGGTAAAGCCCTGTACGACACCGTGATCGGTAACCGCTATGGCTTTATGCCCCCAGTTATAGGCACACTTAACTATATCCGAAACATCGCTCACACCGTCCATATCGCTCATCTTGGTGTGGCAATGAAGTTCTACTCTCTTTTCGGGACTTAAATCTTTCCTCTTGACCGTATAGTCATGGCCTTTCATGATACCCTGCGGCGAAGCCATGCTCGTCTCATGCTCGAAGGTATCCATCTGTACGATACCTTTGACCCTGACCCATGTACCTTCCGAAAGCTTTCCGGCTACCTCGTCATACTGCTCGGTCTTTACAAACAGCTTTACCTTTATGGAATCGGTAAGATCCGTAAGTACCAAAAACATGATACTCTTATCGTTTCTTATATCGCGCCTGTCGGTCATGATGATCTTTCCGTTTATGATAACGGGCGTAAAATCATCCACGACTTCGCTTATCGGAACCGCCTCTTCATCGGGATCGAATTCGCGTCCCCAGTAAACATCGGGATTATCGGACGGTTCAAACGAACCTGAAGACCTTTGCTTAAAATCACCGCGTTTACCCTTAAATCCGTCTTTTGAACCAAAGGATGCCTTTTTATCTTTGGCCTTTTCGGGCGTGCTTTCCTTTTTAAGCGGTTTATCTTTGGCTTCCGCATCCGTCTTATCGGTATCCGTCTTATCGGTATCCGTTTTTTTGGAAATCCCATTTTCTTCCGATTCTTCGGGCTTAAGCTCTTTAATACGCTCTTCCACTAATTTCGTGATCTTATATTCGTCCCATGCTTCTTTCTCTTTGTCTTCTTCGACCGCTTCATACTCAAATTTAAAAGACGCTTCAAGTTTGCAACGCTCGCAGACCACAAGATTAAGATATTCAAGTATCTTTCCCTCACGGTCTTTAAGTATCGCTCTGTCGGGAAGTATTACCTTGACGGTATTCTCATCGACAGCCTCAAAGCGCATCTTTTTAAAAGCATTCTCAAGGATCTTTGTGTTTTCCGAAAGTTCATAGAGCATGCTTTCCCTGTATTCATTTAAAAGCGTGGTTGGGGTATAGGTATCGGGAAGGACATAGTCCTCAAGGATCTTTACAACAAAGCCGGTATCCTTAAACATCTGATCTCTTATCTCGCGTTCCATAAGAGATTTATCCCGGGCGGGAATTATATGAGTGCTCCGGATATAGAGTTTAACGATACCCTTCGACTTTGCGACAACAAGTTTAAGCAGCGTGACTTCCTCGAACATCGTACGAAGCGTACTTTTAATTGTTAAATTTTTAAATACTTCGAGAAAATCCTGTTCCATCTGTTATTTGTAAGCCGCCTTAAATCTGCGACATTCCTTCCAATTCTTCCTTAAGCGCGACAAACAACTCGCTTTCGGGAACTTTTCTTATTATTTCACCCTTTTTAAAGATAAGGCCTTCACCGGCTCCGCCGGCTATTCCTATATCGGCCTCTTTGGCTTCACCGGGACCGTTGACCGCACATCCCATGACCGCAAGCTTTATCGGATAGGGATATTGCTCGGCCAAAGCCTCTGCCTTTTTGGCAAGAGCTATAAGATCTATCTTGGTACGTCCGCATGTCGGACATGATATTACCTCTATACCTTCATTTCGAAGTCCGAGCGTTCGTAATATTATCCTTGCGCTCTTTATCTCTTCGACAGGGTCATCGGTAAGGGAAACCCTTATGGTATCGCCTATACCTTCACCGAGTATAAGACCAAGGCCGAGACCCGACTTGATATTTCCCGAAAATACCGTTCCCGACTCGGTTATGCCTACATGAAGAGGATAAGGGATCTTTCCGGCTATAAGTTTATGAGCTTCAACGCACATCATCACGTTTGTGGATTTAAGGCTTACTACGAGGTTGTCATAGCCCATGTCTTCAATGCGCTTAACGTTGTTTATCGCACTTTCGACAAGACCCTGAGCCGTCACATGGCCGTATTTTTCGATTATCGGCTTTTCAAGCGAGCCGGAATTAACTCCCACGCGGATCGGAATGTTTCTTTCTTTTGCAACTTCCACAACGGCTTTTAACTTTTCATCCGTCCCGATATTGCCGGGATTGATCCTTATCTTATCTGCGCCGTTTTCCATGGCGGCTACCGCCATTTTATAGTCAAAATGGATATCCGCAACAAGCGGTATCGATATTTCCTTTTTGATATCTTTAAGGGCTTTTGCGGCTTCAAGAGTCGGAACAGTGCACCTTATGATCTCACAGCCGGCTTTTTCAAGTCTATGTATCTGATCGACCGTAGCCTTTACGTCCTCTGTGGGCGTATTTGTCATGGACTGGATGAGGACGGGATTCCCGTGTCCGATCACCCTGTTGCCGATATGAATTTCCTTCGTGTTGTCTCTGTATGCCATATAATCCTCTAGAAAAACTTTGTAATGTCGTTAAACAAAACAACGATCATCAATATAAACAAAAGAACAAAACCCACAAGATGCACGATACCCTCATACTTGGCCGGGACCGGCTTTCCCCTTACAAGCTCTATGAGCAAGAACACCAGTCTTCCTCCGTCTATTGCGGGAAGCGGGAGCAGATTGATGACTCCCAGATTGACCGATAAGAGCATCGCAATGTTCATCATCGTGAGAATGACCGAACGCGCGCCGTAATCCTTGGCCACATCGTAGCTTTCGCCCACGACCTGAGCCACGCCCAAAGGACCCGATACCGCATCTCTCGATAACTTGCCGATAACAAGCTGCTTTAAACTCTTTAAGGTATTTCTGAAATTAAACACAAGCTCATACCAGCTGTATTTAAATAGATCAAGGCCTTTGCAGTCCATAAAGTCGGTACCGCCTTCGATCCCTATGAAAAATCTTCCTTCTTCTTCGCTGTATAAGGGCACAAGACTTGTTGTCTTTTTCTCACCGTCATGAAGATATTCGATCTCAAGAGGCTCACCGTCGTTAAGGATGCTTATAAGAGTGATATCACGCCATACATGGATCTTTTCGCCGTTGATCTTTACTATCGTATCACCGACGCTTAAGCCCGATTCGATAGCGGGTCTTCCTTCCGTAAGTCCCTGGACGGTAGGGAGATCCGTACCGCATTGATTGACTATTATCATCGCAAATATCATTGCAATGATAAAGTTAAAGAAGGGGCCGGCAAGAACCGTCGCTATCCTGGACCATACATTTGCATTTTTAAATGCATGTTCGTCGTATTCTTTATTTTCGCCGTCTTCACCTTCCGCTTCTTTAGGGTCCTCAAACTCCGCCATGCCGTCAAATATGCATGCCCCGCCTATCGGGAGAAGCTTAAGAGCGAATTTTGTCTCTCCTTTTGTAAAAGAAAAAAGCGTCGGTCCCATACCCACATCGAATTCGTTGACCCTTATACCGTTGACCCTGGCAATGATAAAGTGGCCGAATTCATGCGATATGACTATGACGGATAAGATTATGATAAACCAGATTATTGTTGCTAACATAGATACCTTTCACTAAGACCGGTCACCGGATAAAAGTTCGTAACATGATCTCTCACTTTCGAGTATCTCTTCAAAAGTGGGATCATCGATATGCTTAACCTCATTTAAGGCTCTTTCGATCATATCGTATATTCCCGTAAATCCGATCTTATGATCCAAAAACTTTTTAACGGCATATTCATTGGCCGCATTAAATACCGTGGGTGCATTTCCGCCCATCTCAATTGCATTATAAGCAAACTTAAGTCCTTTAAACGTCTCTTTATCGGGCTCATAGAAAGTAATTTCTTTTAACTTAAAGAAATCCACACGGTTATCATACATAGGACGTCTTTCCGGATAGAAAAGCGCATACTGTATCGGAAGCTTCATGTCCGGTATCCCAAGCTGTGCGATGACCGCACCGTCTGCGTACTGGACCATCGAATGCACGATACTCTGGGGATGGATGATGACCTGTATCTTATCGGCCGGAACATCGAAAAGCCAGCTTGCTTCCATGACTTCAAGGCCCTTATTGACCAAAGAAGCCGAATCAATCGTAACCTTTTTGCCCATGCTCCAGTTGGGGTGGTTCAATGCCTCACCGACCGTCATGTTCTTAAGCTCGTCATATGTCTTTCCCCTGAACGGGCCGCCCGAAGCGGTAAGGAGGATCTTATCCAGAGTCTTTTTGTTTTCTCCGTTTAACGACTGGAAGATCGCACTATGCTCGGAATCGACGGGAAGGATGTTCACGCCTTTTTCTTTGGCAAGCGGCATGATCAGATGACCTGCACACACAAGCGTTTCTTTATTGGCAAGAGCTATCGTCTTTCCCGCGTTGATGGCCTCTATCGTGGGTCTTATCCCTATCATGCCCACCAAAGCCGTCACGACCATATCGGCTTCGGCCAATGAAACGGCTTCAATAAGGCCGTCCATTCCCGAAAGCACCCTGATATCCGTATCGGCGAGTTTTTCTCTTAAGTCCTTTGCGGCGTTTTCATCATACATTACGCAGAGTTTCGGCTTAAACTCCCTCGCCTGGGATTCGATGAGCGAAACATTGCTGTTGGCGGCAAGGGCTGAAACATTAAGACCTTTCTGATCTCTTGCGATTTCAAGTGTCTGGGTACCGATAGAGCCGGTAGAACCCAGAATAACAAGGTTTTTATCCATCATTTCTCCTTAGAGTACGTTAAGTAATAATGTCGCAAGGAAATAAGTAAGCGGTGCGGTAAATATCATGCTGTCAAATCTGTCCAATATTCCGCCGTGACCGGGGATACAATGACCGTAATCCTTTATGTCCTTGTTCCTTTTGATCGCGGATGCGGCAAGGTCGCCGATCATTGCCATAAAAGCACCGCATGCTCCCATTATCGCAAGCATCCATTCAATGTTCGGAATGCCGGTCTCAACCCTTCCCATCACAAACTTACCGTACAGCCATGCAAGAAGCGCAGCGCCGAGTATGCCGCCCACGGCACCCTCTACAGACTTCTTCGGGCTTAACTTCGGTGTCATCTTGTGATTGCCGATCGTCTTTCCCGTAAGCATGCCCACACAGTAAGCAAGTGTATCGGAGCCCCATGCGCTTATATAGATCATCCAGACGATATATATCCCGTGGTTAAGACCTCTTGTAAGCACCATAAAAGAAAGCATTATCGGCGCATATAGAAAGCCGAACAACGCTCCCGCCACTTCTTCAAAACTCACTTTCGGGAAAGAAAAAACATAGATCACAAGAAAGCCGATCATTGTAAGAACAGCCGTCATTACCAGAAGTTCGGGCCTGTTAAATACCGCAAGGAGCACATAATATGCCGCTATGCCGATATAGCCCCATACGGAAAGCGCATTGAACTTTTTGTCTCCGCCAAACTTAAGGACCCTCTGTATCTCAAAGAAAGCCTGAAATGCAAGCAGACACACAAAAGCCGTAAGCGGATAACCGCCCAGATATATAAATCCAAAAGAAAGAAGCAGCAGCACGATACCGCTTAATAATCTTGTTATAAACATTTCTATTCCTCTTCCGCCGCGATGTTTCCGAATTTTCTTGTACGCTTCGAATATTCCTCTATAGCCTTTTCAAGCGCCTTTTTGTTAAAATCGGGCCACGCTATGTCGGTCACGTAGATCTCGGAATATGAGATCTGCCAGAGAAGGAAATTGGATATGCGCTTCTCATTGCAGGTGCGTATCAAAAGATCGGGATCGGGAAGCCCGGCCGTATCGAGGTTTTCCGCGATCATCTCTTCGGTGATGTCATCTGCGGATATCTCTTTATCTTCGATACGCTTTGCTATCTTTTTTACGGCTCTAGTGATCTCATCGCGTGAACCGTAATTGATGGCTATCGTAAAATGAAGGCCCGTATTATCCTTCGTACCTTCTTCAAGCCTTTCTATACTCTTTCTTATATCATCGTCGAGCCTTGACTTCTCACCAATGACCCTGACACACATATTGTGCTTTGTGGCACGAGTAAGGCAGTTCTTCATATAGTTTCGAAGAAGTTTCATGAGCGCATCGACTTCTTCTCTCGGTCTCGACCAGTTTTCGGTTGAAAATGCATAGACGGTCAGATACTTAACACCAAGATTCCATGCATCTTCACATATATCCTCAACCGCTTTGGCGCCCTGAACGTGTCCGTAGTTTCTGGGCATACCGTGTGCCTTGGCCCAGCGTCCGTTTCCGTCAAGTATTATCGCCACATGTTCGGGTGTATTCATGATTATTCTCCGTTATATCTTACGGGCAGGAATAATAGCCTCCTGCCCGTAGTCTGATCTTTCTTTAAACCTTAAGGATATCCTGTGATTTATTTTCTACAGATGCATCAACATCCTTAATAAATTTGTCGGTAAGCTTCTGAAGCTCATCTTCAAGATCCTTGATCTCGTCCTCGGAGATCTCTGTCTTTGCAAGCTTCTTAAATGCTTCGTTACCGTCACGTCTTATATTTCTTACGGCTACCTTGCAATCCTCGCCCTTCTTCTTGACTTCTTTGACAAGATCCCTACGTCTCTCTTCGGTAAGTTCGGGGAATACAAGTCTTATGACCGCACCGTCGTTGGAAGGAGTGATACCTACGTCCGAAGCCATGATAGCCTTCTCGATATCTTTGATAAGTTTCTTTTCCCACGGAGCTATCTGGATGATCCTGGGTTCGGGAACGGTGATGTTGCCGACCTGCTGTATGGGTGTGGGCGTTCCGTAATAATCAACCCTGATCTTATCAAGTACATGGGGATTTGCCCTTCCTGCACGGATGGTGGCAAATTCCGATTCCATAAAGTCAATGGCTTTCTGCATTTTTTCCTGGTATTGCTTGATCCTGTCGTCCATAAGTCTTCTCCTTAAATTCTCTTATACTGTAACCCTTGTACCGTTAAAATCTTTACTCATTGCTTTGACTATGCTGTTTTCCTCGTTTAGATCGAACACAAGGAAAGGCATTTTATTTTCAAGTGCCAGCGCGCTTGCGGGAGTATCCACAACCTTAAGGCCTCTTTTTACGACTTCCGAAAGCGGGATCTCGTCAAACTTCTTTGCATTGGGATTGATACTCGGATCGTCGTCATATACACCGTCTATGGACTTTGCCAAAAGAACGCTGTCGGCTTCGATCTCAAGTGCTCTTAAGACCGTTCCCATATCCGTCGAGAAGTAAGGATGTCCCGTACCTCCTGCGAAGAATACGACTTTTCCGGCCTGCATGCTCTTAATGGCCGCTTCCTTGGAAAACTGAGTCGTAAACGTACCCAGTATGAACGGTGTGAACACTTCCGTATCTATACCCTCGGTCCTGAACACTTCGGATACAAAGAGACAGTTCATTACCGTTGCAAGCATTCCTATCTGGTCTGCTTTTGCACGATCCATACTGCCGGAAGTTCTTCCTCTCCAGAAATTACCGCCGCCTATTACAATGGCAATCTCATTTCCTTTCATGATCTGTTTGATCTGATCTGCAACTTCTCTTACGGTGGGCTCGTCAAAACCGGTCTTCTTTTCGCCGGCCAATGCTTCACCGCTCAATTTTAACAGTATTCGCATCTTAATCTCCCATTATTATTTGTTTTTGTTCTTTTTGAATTCATCAAAGAATGTGGTGGGGCTGACATCGGCATAGCACTGTGAGCAGACACCTTCGATAACCGCACCGTTGTTGATCTGTACTGATTTGCTCTTGATGTTGCCCATAACGATCGCGGAAGTATCGAGCACAACGGGACCCTTTACATCGATATCGCCCTTTACGGCACCTGCGATAACTGCGCTTGTTGCGAAGATGTTACCGATGATGACCGAACTCTGTCCGATCTTAACGGAACCGCGGCTGTTGATCTCGCCTGTGATCTTTGCATTTTCTGCGTAGATCTCTGCTGCCTTTGAATCACCTTCGATGGTGCCGACAACATTCAACTTACCGTTTATGGTGATATTACCCTGAACGGTACCCAGAAGTTCAAGAGAACCGGAGGATACGACATCACCTGTGATAGCCATACCTGCTGTGATCGTAGCGGTTTCATTTGATGCTTTGACAGTGTTCTTGGGCTCTTCATATACAGGCGCCTGGGGAGCGGGTGCCTCAGCCTCATTTAAATTGTCCAAAAGGGCGTCAAGATCGAGTGAATCGACTTTGGATTCCGACTTTGCATCGGCTGCCGCTTCAGCCTTTGCTTCTTCTTCGGGCACCATCTCGTTGACGGCCTGTGAAATGTCATCCTTTAAATCTGAAAAAAATCCCATTTTACTACTCCTCCGTAATAAACATTTATTAATCCACCGATATGTGCTGAATCGGATTGGTTTCATCGCTGATCGGCAAGATCACCGTATCGTCCATCGATCTGATGTACTCGATTATCTCGGGCAAAGCCTCTACCGTGGTGACCTTTGAACCCGTATCGTGAAACAGTATGACCGCTTCTTTAAAATTCTTGAGATTGCAGGTCGAATTATATACTATCTGATCCTTTGATAGAATAATGGATGTCGCATCCTGTGAAGATACGTTCCAGTCATAATATATTATGCCCTCGTCCTTAAGAAGTTTTGCATAAGTGTGCATGTCGACGGGACTTACCCTGTTTGAACTTCCTCCGGGGAACCGGTAAAATCTCGATTCCACACCTGTGACCATATAAAGAAAGTTCCGAAGGGTATTCGTATCTTCCATAAAGGCTTCGGGACTTGCGTAAACCTTCGAATACACATGACTGCATGAGTGCATGCCCAAAGTATGCCCTTCATTCACTATTCTTCTGTACAATTCTTCATTTTCCCGGCCCTCCTTGTATATCACAAAGAAGGTGGCCTTAACATCATATTCCTTAAGTATATCAAGTATTTCTTCGGTATTGACGCTCGGTCCGTCATCAAAGGTAAGATATACCTTTCTGTAGCCGTCATAGAGTTCCTCGTCCGATAAAGCCAGGGCTTTTATCTCTTCCTCCGTCATGGACTCCACATCACGTTTGGGACCGTTGCTTTCTTCTTTTGCAGCTTCGCTTGCCACGGGCGTGGGTATTACGACCGCCGCATTGGAAGCCAGCATCTCCGTTTCTTCAAGATACTGGTTTATCAAAACCGTCTGTTCGCGGACGGTTTTAGAAAGTTTATAGTTCTTGACCGAAAGAATTACGACCATTAACCACGGAACAATGATAAGGGTCAAGGCAAATCCGAAGATCTCCTTCTTAAGACGCTCAACACGTCTTTTCCGCTTATCGCTATCCATTTTACCATACACTCCTTAGGTTGAAAACAAAAATTACTCTTAAATATCACGTGTTTTGTTAAAAGAAAAAGCGTTCTTTTAACTGCGCTTTACAGCCTTTAAGATCACGACTCCGCCGGGATTCAGCTCCTCTTCCCTGTCGCCGTTTTCAAATGAGTATCCGGCGGGACAGATTATCCTTAAAACACTCTTTCCCTGGTTCTCAAGATGTGCCATGACAACGTCGTCGTTCTTTTCAAGCCGTATCACATGAAGACAGTTTCTGCCGCGAAGGCCTTCCACGCACATATACTTATACTCATCACACATAACGGGGAAGAGCTCGGCCTTTTCCATATCGGAGTAAAGGAATGCTTCGAAAACCGCCGCAGTGATACCCAAATTTGCATCCATCTGGAAAAGAGAATGTTCATTGTGTCCGGTAAACAGGTTATCGAGCGTAAACTTCTGAATGATCCTGTTAAGCGCAAGATACCATAGCTTATCGTCGTAAAGGCGTGCGGAAATATTGGCAAGGTGCACCAGGCCCCAGCCGGATATGGCATCCACACCGTCAATGAGGCGGAGTTTTGCCGCCGTATGACAGGCATTAAACAGATCGTCGTTTCCGTTTTCCTTGGCTTCACGTCCCGGGAAGACAGGATAAAGATGTGAAGAATGTCTGTGATGATAGTCATCCTTAAAATCATCCGGAAGCCATTCCTTTAAAGCACCGTCTTCGTTTACCTTATATTCGGGGAATTTTTCGTATTCCTTCTTCCATTTTTCTAAGTTTTCGGCTTCTACACCCATGATCTCGCAGGCGTTAATGAGATTTTTGTATACCTCTTTGGCGATCGCAACATCCATGGTCGCATTAATCGCAGTAGGGGAATCATGCCCGATCGGAGTATTCTCCGGTGAATAGGACGGAGCAAACACATAAAAGCCTTTTTCGTCCTCGATCAAAAAGTCTTCGTAGAATCTTACGACTTCCTTCCAGTACTTAATGCCGCGAAGAAGTATATTCTTATCGCCCGTATATTCGTAATAATCCTCATAGACCGAGCTTAACCAGCCTGCGCCCGCCGTCCAGAATACCATCGGCCAGCCGTGGCTTAAATGTCTCAATATCCCATCGGATGATACTCTCGGCGCACTGAATATCCCGTTGCACCCGTAGTAGGACTTTGCGTTTTTCTTAAAGTCTTCGGTATATGATTCAAGCCAGTCAAAATAGGCTCTTGCAAATTCGGGCAAAGCACCCGGAAGAACCTGCCACATCATCATCTGTACGTTCTCATCGAGCGTATAGTCGCTTGACCACGGCGGATTTGCCGTGCCGCTCCACACACCCTGAAGGTTGGGAGGAAGTTTTCCGAAACTCGATATCTCGAGGTAACGGCCGAGATCAGACATCCTTTCAAGAAGTTCCGGCGCAAGCTTATCGGGCGTGCACATATCCCTTAACTCTTCGATCGTAAGCTCTCTTTCGTCGTCGGAAAAAGTGACTTTGACTCTTTCAAAAAGTTCCTTGTGAATGGTCGTGTGTTCTTTTAACAGCAAAGCATAATCAGAAGGCATATCCTTAAGCACTCTTAAAGCCTTAACCTTTGATGCTTCTTTTCGGTTCATCCAGGGATCCAATGTATAAAGAAGAAGCACTTCCCTTGCGGAACCGACGCTTAAAGTTCTGTCGCCTTCGGCTTTTACGTCCGCACCCGTAATGACTTTAAGACAGGATACATAACCGCTGTCTTCTTCGGCATGGGTTGCGGAAGTTACGATAACGTTGTCCTCGACAGAATGAGCGATATCACCCATATCATGGATCTCATCGTTTTCACCTACGGATATCTTGACGTCAAAGGTTCCGCTGTCTTTTGTCATGTATACCACAAGTACGTTCCTGGTCCTTGACACAAAAGACCGTCTGGTATAAAAACCGTCTCCCGCTTTAAAAGAAACCGTACACTCGCCGTTCGTAAAATCAAGACGCCTTGTATAATCGCTTATCTCACCCTTTATATCGAAATCGGCATATATCTCCGTCGCGGTCTCGAAAGGATTGGGCCATATCATCTCGTCATACGGAAAACCGTCCTTTTCAAGACCTCTTATATAGTATTCCGTTGCATCGTAGTACTTACCCTCAAAAAGAAGCTTTCTTAAGCCCTCTACATAGGGATAACCCTTAAACTGTCTCGCATCCGCATTCTGCGGTGTGGGCAGATACAATTCTTCATGATTTGTGGTGATCTTCTCATTTATGGAATTTCCGAACACAAGACAGCCGAGCGTTCCGTTTCCCAGAGGGAATGCGGTATCCCAGCTTTGCGCATAATTAATGCTTTTAAGACCTTTAAATTTCACAGATTCCCCTCCCGTTTATAGGCTACTTTTAAGTGTAACACAAACCATGTAGCCGATAAAGCAATAATAGTCCGTTTATTTAACTTCACCCGGATAATATACGTCCAGATCCACATCGCCTTTTATACCGTCGATCCTCCCGTACCCCTTCTGCCAGAGAATGTAGGGTCTTGCGGTATAATTTGTCTGATCCGTATAATGCGCAAGCCATAATGTATATTCCGTATCATAGTCCCACATCTGATTTAACTTCGATTTACTTGAATACATCATGCCCTTGTATCCGTTGGCTTCGCAGACATCACAGAATTCCTCAAAGAGATTTCTCAGATCCCAGAGGTTTAAATGATAATCCTGAAAATGAGACCAGTTTTCCCAGTCGAAAGCGATCGGGAAATCAAGCGAAGCCCCGTTAAGATCGTTTATCATATGCTGGGTATTGGCCCTTAAACTTTCCACATCCGCATCTGCGCTGCTGAAATATACACCTCTTAAAAGACCGACTCTTTCGCTTTCTTTAAAGTTATGCTCAAAGTAGGTGTCGAGATGATATCCTTCCGCGGTCACGCCCATTCGCATGATCACAAATTCGCAGCCGGCAGCCTTTACCGCATCGTAATCGACTTCCCCCTGCCACTTGGATACATCTATGCCCACCATGGTAGAATCCGTCTTATATCCTGCGACAAAATCGGAAAATGCCTGTCTTACCGTATTATCCTGGCTCTTCGGAATATCGTCCTTGGATGCCACAACATGGACCGTCGTCTTCTTTGAAGCCGACCTTCCCACATCGTCGGTTATTATATATTTAAGTTCATATTCTCCGACCGTATTGGTATCTACACTTCCCTCGATCCTTAACTCGAGGTCTCTGTCCACATCATCGCCGTAACTTACATAGTAAGCAGCATCAAAATTACTTCCCGCGACAATATATGGGCCCGATGCCTTTATAAAGAACGGATCCATTGTATCTTCATGGACCGTTACCGTGTTTTTGGGTTCCGGCTCAGGCTCGGGTTCCGGCTCCGGTTCGGGTTCCGGCTTAATTTCGTTTTCCGATACATCAGATTCCCCGCCGCTTACATCGTTTTCCGATATGTCATTTCCCGATACATCCGCTCCGCTTACATCATTTAAGCTTACATCGTTTTGGCTTATATCATTTTCGGAAACCGACACTATCCCTTCATTTTCCGATACCGATACGGGCTCAATATACCTTTCCGCGTTTTTATTTTTAATGATTTTTGTGACAAATACTATTATAAACGCAAGCAAAAGAACAACTGCCGCAAGACATAAATGCGCCAGAAGTCTTTTTCCGTTTCCGCTTTTTAAAAACTTTTTTATACCCGGCATATTACTTGAATTTCCCTTTTAACCATTGTAAGCCGTTTTGACGGCCTGCCTTTCTATATTACCAATTGGGCAAATCAATGTCAAAGAAACTTCTGGTCGAAATACTGTAAATATTATCATCCGTATGCTAAACTTATCTCATGAACATACTCCTTATGCGATGGAAAGGGCTTGGACACGAAGACATTACCGAAGCGTTTGAAAAGCTTGGCCATAACGTGACACTTCACCCTTTTTCCGACAAAGAACTTCATAAAGACGAAAAGACCGAGGCAGGGATAAAAGAAGCGGCCGTTAAATGTAACGCCGATTTCATCTTTTCATTTAACTATTTTCCGATAATCGCCAAAGTATGCCATGATAACGATATTCCTTATTTTTCGTGGGTATACGATTCACCCGCCGTGCTTTTATACAATTATTCGTTAGTCTACCCCACAAATCACGTTTTTTTGTTTGATTACGAAGAATATGCGGGATTTAAAAGAAACGGCATCAATACGGTATATTATATGCCGCTTTGTGCAAATATAAGGCGCCTTGAAAAGCTTTTAAGCGATGCTTCTATGCGTAAGGATTTTGAAAAGAGCGCTTCGTATAACAAGACCGATATCGCCTTTGTGGGCTCGCTTTATACCGAAAAGCACCGATTCTACGAGCGTATGACAGATATAGCCCCTTATACGAGAGGCTATCTTGAGGGCATAATGGAAGCCCAGAAACATGTCTACGGGATCAATTTCATAAAAGAACTTTTAACCGACGACATAATGAACGATATGTCAAAGAACCTTCCCATGAAGCCCGATCCCGAGGGTGTGGAGACCAGGGAATATCTTTTTTCGGAATATGTTATAAACAGGGAACTTACCGCGATCGAACGAAAAGAATATTTGGAAGCGATCGGCGAAAGACATAAATACGATCTCTATACGCCCGATCCTAAGCTTGTCCTTAACGGTGCCGTTAACCACGGCCCCGTTGATTATCTTGAAACCGCTCCGTTTGTATATGAAAAGGCAAAGATCAACTTAAACATTTCGCTAAGGAGCATTCATTCGGGAGTGCCTCTTCGGTGCTTTGAGATAATGGGTTCCGGCGGACTTTTATTATCAAACTACCAGTCGGGCTTTGCCGATTGTTTTATTGAGGGTGAAGAATTTGTTGCTTTTGAAAGTAAAGACGATATGCTTTTTAAGATCGATTATCTTCTGACCCACGAAGACGAAAGAAAAGAAATAGCCGAAAACGGTTATAAGCGGATCGTTAAAGATCATACATATGATGCTAGGATAAAAGAAATGCTCAGCTTACTGTAAGCTGAGCATTGATATTATTTCTTTCCTGCAAGTTCAAGGGTCTTTTCATATGCCGCAATGACGGCATCCATGGCTGCTCCGCGAAAACCGGCTTCCTCAAGAGCTCTTACGCCCTCTATCGTGGTGCCTCCGGGTGAACAGACCTCATCTTTTAAAAGTCCGGGGTTCTTTCCCGATTCAAGTAAAAGTTTTGCACTTCCGAGTACCGTCTGCGCTGCAAGGATCGTTGCGATATTTCTGGGAAGACCGCATGCAACGCCTCCATCCGCAAGGCTTTCCATAAAAAGATCCACGAAAGCGGGACCACAGCCCGATACGGCACCTGCAGCATCCATAAGTTTCTCTTCTATCTTTACGCAGGTACCTGCTTTTGAAAGTGCATCGGTAAGCTCTTTCAATGCACTTTCCGATACATACTCATTGGCTGTATAAAGGATCACTCCTTCTCCTACGGAAGCGGGGGTATTCGGCATTATACGGACGATCGGATACGGTGCGTTCATGTAACTTAAAAGTTTTTCCAGCGTTACCGCTGCAGCCATTGATACCAATACCGCGGGAGTGTTTCTCTCCAAAAGATCGTCGCTTATCTCGTTTAAAACGCCTTCTATCATATTCGGCTTTACGCCCAAAAATATAAAATCGCTCCAGCAGACATCCGCATTTTCACATACCTTGCAGCCGATCTCGGCAGCAAGCTTTTCAGCCTTGCTCCTTGTCCTGTTCGCAAGCATTATATTTCCGGCATCGACACTTTTGGATACTGCTTTTGCGAGCGCTCCGCCCATGTTACCCGTTCCGATAAACCCGAAAGTAGCCATATTATTCCCCTTTCTTACCGATAAAACGTGTTCCTACGTCCTTTCCCAAAACTATATCATATAAATCCTCGGGACGCGAGCCGTTTGTGATCACCATATCTTTTCCCGCTTCGGTAGCAAGCTTTGCAGCCGAAAGTTTTGTGACCATTCCGCCGGTACCGCGGTTTGAACCCACTCCACCGGCCATATCGCTGATCTCGTCCGAGATATTTTCCACTCTGTGTATGAGCTTTGCGTTCGGATTTGTATGAGGATCCGAATCATATAAACCGTCTATATCGGACATGAGTACCAAAAGATCGGCATCCACAAGTTTTAATACAACAGCCGACAGCGTATCGTTATCACCCAGTATCTTGTGAGCGCCGGTCTCGATCTCCGCAGATGATATCGAGTCGTTTTCATTGACTACGGGGATGATACCCATCTCAAGAAGCGCAGACATGGTACCTGAAAGATGCTCTCTTCTTACGGGATCGGCAACGTCATCATCAGTCAAAAGGATCTGTGCAACGGTCTGATTATATTCTCCGAAAAGCTTATCGTACATATGCATAAGCTGGCACTGACCTACGGCAGCGGCAGCCTGCTTCATACGAAGTTCCTTGGGTCTTGAACCGGGCGTAAGTTTTGCGGCACCGACCGCTATCGCACCCGAAGTCACAAGTATGATCTCATGACCGTAGCCCTTAAGATCGGCAAGAACTCTTACAAGTCTGTCCATGCCGTGAAGATTAACATTTCCGGTATCGTGGGTAAGTGTGGAAGTACCCACTTTAACCACGATCCTCATACAATTCTTTTGCCACATAATATAACCTCTGTTCAAAAAACCGGGTACGGTATAAACCACACCCGGTTTTGATCTTAAACTTTTTTACTTTGGAAATTAACCCAACTGTGCGGCAACTTCTGCAGCAAAGTCTTCGTTCTTCTTTTCCATACCTTCACCGACTTCGAAACGAACGAACTTGGCGATCGTGATATCCTTGCTTACGCTCTCAAGATACTTTGCAACGGACTGCTTTCCGTCTTCAGCCTTAACATATACCTGATCAAGTAAGCAGATCTCCTTAAGATGCTTGGAGATACGTCCGTCAACAAGACCGCTGAAGATCTTATCTGCGGAGATGTTTGCCTTATCTGCAAGTGCGAGCTGTGCAAGACCTGCCTTAGCTGCATCCGAAAGGAAGTTGGGAAGATAGTTCATGTTTGTCTTCTTCTCTTCGTAGATAGCCTTATCGGAATCGCTCCATACGTTGTCGCTGATCGCTTTTTCGATAAGCTTGTTAAGGATGGGCTTGGGTAAAGAGAAAGGATCGTTCAATGCGCTTTCAACAGTGATCTCTTTTTCTTTTGCAAGTTCTTCTGCAGAAATCTCATTTCTTGTAATGTAAGTGGGATTCATAGCCGCAACCTGCATAGCTACGTTTGTAAGTGCTTCTTTTACGGCATCGGAGCTTTCACCGTTTGATGCTACCAAAACACCGATCTTTCCGCCGCCGTGGATATAAGATACGACACAGTCGCCTTCAACCTTTTCAAATCTTCTGATGGAAAGCTTCTCGCCGATAGTAGCTGTCTTTTCTACCAATGCTTCCTTAACTGTCTTGGAAGCGTCAGCAACAAACTTCTCATCCATCATGCCTTCAACATCCTTAGCTGAAGAAGCAAGAGCCTGCTTTGCAACTGCTTCAACAAATTCCTGGAATGTTTCGTTCTTTGCAACAAAGTCTGTCTCGGAGTTAACTTCAACAACTGCTGCCTTTTTATTTCCGTCAAGCGCTACGCGGCAGATACCTTCTGCTGCGATCCTGCTTGCTTTCTTCTCTGCCTTGGCTGCTCCGCTCTTTCTTAATACTTCAACAGCCTCATCCATATTGCCGTTTGTCTCGGTAAGTGCCTTCTTGCAATCCATCATGCCGGCACCGGTCATTTCACGTAACTCTTTTACCATACTAGCGGTAATGTCTGCCATTATATTATCCTCCTATATTCTGACACAGGGCACGGCATTGGCTGTCGGCCCTGTACTTTGATTTATTTATGCTTCTTCGTTCTCAGCTACTTCTTCGATATCCGTAGCTTCGGTCTCAGCGTCCGCATTTGCTGCGGTAGCTTCGTCAAAATCGGTCTCGCCCTGCTTTGCTTCGATTACGGCGTCAGCCATCTTGGAAACGATAAGCTTTACGGCGCGGATAGCATCATCATTACCGGGAATGATATAATCAAGTTCTTCGGGATCGCAGTTGGTATCGCCAATACCCAAAAGTGTGATGCCGAGTGTCTGAGCTTCTTTAACGCAGATATGTTCCTTCTTGGGATCAACTACAAAGATCGCATCGGGGATCCTCTTCATTTCCTTGATACCGCCGATATTCTTTTCAAGCTTGTCCCATTCCTTCTTAAGCTCTGTAACTTCCTTCTTGGGAAGAACATCGAATGTT
>JAEEGL017439235.1_pt1 | contig 19719 bp, 13 predicted proteins | sample 9134231 | NCBI WGS metagenome assembly JAEEGL01 (sample SAMN16246548, study PRJNA631951) | gut metagenome | biome: gut microbiome; feature: rumen; material: fiber-attached | host: Bos | place: Iran: Karaj | collected 2018-10 | reverse complement strand
CCCCCTTGACCCCTTCGGTACTGCCACTTTCAGAGTTCAGCAAAAGGCGTACTTATGGACGAATCTGCAAGGCGAAGCGATTAGTTTAGGGATCCAAACCCTTTTTAAAGGGGTTGGCCGCCGGAGGCACTCGAGCGTCAGCGACTCTCTTAACACTCAAGCGTCAGCGACTCTCTTCAACACTCGAGCGTAAGCGACACTCTTCGCCGCCTCGAGCGTCAGCGACTCTCTTCAACACTCAAGCGTCAGCGGCTCTTTTCTCACTCAAGCGCAGCGACAATTCTCGCGGTCATCTCGCGGCAGCCTATGGGGGAAACTGCGGAGCTGCCGAGGATATCGGCGGTGCGGGAGCCTGTGCTTAGCACATGATCTACGGCGTTTTCTATGGCTGCGGCTTCTGCGGAGAGCCCGAAGGAATAGCGGAGCATCATTGCCGCCGATAATATGGTTGCTATCGGGTTAGCTTTATCCTGACCAGCGATATCGGGTGCCGAGCCGTGTATGGGCTCATACATTCCTCTTGTCCCGTCACCCAGCGACGCGGAAGCAAGCATACCGATGGAGCCGGTGATCTGCGAGGCTTCGTCCGACAGGATATCACCGAACATATTCGATGTAACGATCACATCGAACTGTTTAGGATCGCGGACGAGCTGCATTGCCGCGTTGTCAACAAGCAGGTCGCGGTACTCCACATCGGGGTACTGCTCCGAAAGTCGGTGCATGGTCTTTCGCCAGAGCCGCGAAGTCTCCAGCACGTTTGCCTTGTCGATGCTGGTGACGCGTTTGCTGCGCTTGCGGGCTATTTCAAATGCCGCCTTTCCGATGCGCTCTATCTCCGTGACGCTGTATGCTTCCGTATCGTAGGCTTCTTCTCCGAACTTTCCCTGACGGTAGCCGCGCTCTCCGAAGTAGATGCCTCCCGTGAGCTCACGCACTATCATTATATCAAAGCCCGCGGACACAATGTCCTCGCGCAGGGGCGAGGCGCCTTTCAGCGCCGGGAACAGCTTCGCGGGACGCAGGTTCGTGTACAGCCCGAGAGCGTAGCGTATGCCCAGCAAAGCCTTTTCGGGGCGTTTATTACCCGGGAGGTCGTCCCATTTCGGGCCTCCCACCGCCCCGAGCAAAACGCTGTCGCAGGCGAGACAGCCTTTTACTGTCTCCTCAGGCAGAGGTTCCCCGGTTTCGTCTATTGCGGCTCCGCCGATGAGATACGGCGTAAATATGAACCTGTGGCCGAACTTTTCTCCTACCTTTTCAAGTACCGCAACGGCGCTGTCAATTATCTCCGGACCTATGCCGTCGCCTTTCAGAAGTGCTGTCCTGTATTCCATAAGCTGCTCCTTATTCTATAATGCCGTTTGCGACGGACTGCATCAGCCCGCCGTTTTCAATTATCTTCTGTATGAATTCCGGGAAGGGCTGTGCCTTGTATTCCTTCCCGGTGGTGAGGTCGCGTATCACGCCGCTGTCCATATCCGCCTCGGTTATGTCGCACTCGGATATCTCCTCGGCAGCTTCGGGACATTCGACTATCGCAAGCCCGATGTTTATCGCGTTGCGGTAGAATATCCGCGCAAAACTTTTCGCGATCACCATTGAAACGCCGCTGGCCTTTATCGCTATGGGCGCGTGTTCTCGGGACGAGCCGCAGCCGAAATTCGCTCCCGCTATTATAATATCGCCGTCCTTCACGCGGGATACGAAGGTGCTGTCCAGATCCTCCATGCAGTGCGCCGCAAGCTCGCTGCGGTCGCTGGTGTTGAGATACCTTGCCGGGATTATCACGTCCGTATCCACGTTGTCACCGTATTTTATCACGTTTCCTCTGTATATCATACCGCCGCCTCCTTGTCAAGCTCCCACGGGCTGGTTATTCTGCCTGTCACCGCGCTTGCCGCAGCAACAGCCGGGCTCGCAAGATAGACCTCCGATCCCGGATGTCCCATGCGTCCGACGAAGTTGCGGTTCGTGGTGGATATTGCCCTTTCACCCTCTGCAAGCACACCCATGTATCCGCCGAGGCAGGGGCCGCAGGTTGGTGTGGATACCACTGCGCCGGCTTCAATGAATGTGCGTATGTAACCGCGTTCCATGGCTTCCAGGTATATCTGCTGTGTCGCGGGTATAATGATGACCCGCACGTTCTTTGCGCATTTCCGTCCGTGAAGTATGGCTGCTGCGGCAGCCATATCCTCCAGTCTGCCGTTTGTGCAGCTCCCTATGACCACCTGATCTATCGGGATATCCCCGAACTCGCCGAAGGTCTTCGCGTTCTCCGGCAGATGCGGGAACGCCACAGTCGGCTCTATCGCGGACAGGTCGATCGTGTATGTCTTCTCGTACTGCGCGTCGGGGTCGGCGCTGTATATCTTCGGCTCGCCGGCACCGTGGAGACGCAGGTATTCGAGGGTTATATCGTCAACTTCAAAGATGCCGTTCTTTGCCCCGGCTTCTATCGCCATATTAGCGATACACAGGCGGTCGGACATCGAAAGGTGCTTCAGCCCGTCACCCGTGAATTCCATGGAGCTGTAAAGCGCCCCGTCCACGCCGGTCATTCCTATTATGTGCAGTATTATATCCTTGCCGGAAACATATCTGCGCGGCTTGCCGGTAAGCTCGAATTTTATGGCTGACGGTACTTTGAACCATGCCTTTCCCGTGGCCATTCCGCAGGCCATATCCGTGGAGCCCACGCCTGTCGAGAACGCGCCGAGCGCTCCGTATGTGCAGGTGTGCGAATCCGCGCCTATCACGCAGTCGCCGGCGGTGACAAGCCCCTTTTCCGGTATCAGCGCGTGCTCGATGCCCATCTGCCCCACATCGTAGAAGTGCGTGATCTCATGCTCCGCACAGAATCCGCGGCACATTTTGCACTGCTCCGCGGCTTTGATATCCTTGTTCGGGACGAAGTGATCCATTATCATGGTCACCTTGCCGCGGTCGAATACCTTATCCGCGCCGAGCTTTCTGAACTCCTTTATGGCGACGGGGGAGGTGATGTCGTTGCCGAGCACAAGATCGAGCCCGGCAAGTATGAGCTGACCCGCCGAGACGGACTCCAGTCCCGAGTGCGCGGCGAGTATCTTCTGCGTCATTGTCATTCCCACAGTGTCACAGCTCCTTTCCGAGGTCGCTTTCCAGCCGTCTGGCCTTCAGCATATTGTTTATAGCGCTGACGAACGCTTTTATCGACGAAGTCACGATATCCGTGTGCAGACCCGTTCCCCAGTAGCTCTTTCCTCCGCTCACGATCTCGACGTAGGAGACCGCCTGTGAGGACGAGCCCTGATCCAGAGCGTGCTCGGTGTAGGCGTTGATAGAGAAGTCCAGCTTGGTGAAGGCCTTCACCGCGTTGCTGACCGCGTCGAGGCGGCCGTTGCCCTTACCGCTGGCCGAGCCGACGGAGCTGCCGTGGGCTATGGTTATCGTTGCTTCTATGCCGTTTTCCTGCCTGAAATGAACTTCCGGCAGGTCGATAGGCGAAGTGATGTTGACATAGTTGGCGGTGAATATTTCAAGCACTTCCTCGGGCGAGAGTTCCTTGTGCATACGGTCGGAAACGCCCTTGACCAGATAGCCGACGCTTTCGCGCATCTTCTTCGGCAGGTCGTAGCCGAAGCGCGTTTCGAGGATATAGCCTATGCCGCCCTTGCCGGACTGGCTGTTGATGCGTATGACATCGCCCTCATATTCTCTGCCGATGTCGGTAGGGTCGATGGGCAGATAGGGTACGTCCCAGACTCCGCCGTGCTCCTGCCGCCAGTTGAGACCCTTTGCGATAGCGTCCTGATGCGAGCCGCTGAACGCCGCGAATACCAGCTTTCCGCTGTATGGCTGGCGTTCGTAGATATCCATTCGCGTGACTCTCCCGTAGAGCTCGCTCAGGGCGGGGAGGTCTGAGAAGTCCAGCTCCGGGTCAACGCCCTGGGAATACATATTCAGCGCGAGGGTGATGATATCCACGTTGCCGGTGCGCTCACCGTTGCCGAAGAGTGTCCCTTCCACTCTGTCGGCGCCTGCCAGAAGTCCCATTTCCGCGTCGGCCACCGCACAGCCGCGGTCGTTATGCGGGTGCAGCGAGACTATGACGTTTTCCCGGTATCTGAGGTTTTCGCACATATACTCCACCTGATCGGCGTAGATATGCGGCATTGAGAGCTGAACGGTCACCGGGAGATTGATTATCACCTTGTCATCGGGCGTCGGCTTCCATACATCGAGAACGGCGTTGCATATTTCCAGCGCGAAGTCGGGCTCGGTGCCTGTGAAGCTCTCGGGCGAATACTCGAAGCGGTAATTTCCCTCATACTTTTCGCGGTACTCCTTACAAAGCTTCGCACCGGAGACCGCTATCTCCGTGATCTCGGCCTTGTTCTTGCCGAATACCTGCTCACGCTGGGCTACGGAAGTGGAGTTGTAGAGATGTACTACTGCGTTCCTGCACCCGCGCAGAGCGTCAAACGTCTTCTTTATGATATGCTCGCGGGACTGGGTGAGCACCTGTATCATCACGTCGTCGGGGATAAGTCTGTCCTCTATCAGCCTGCGGCAGAACTCATACTCGGTGTCCGAGGCGGCGGGGAAGCCTATCTCGATCTCCTTGAAGCCTATTTTTACCAGCGCCTTGAAGAACTCCAGCTTTTCGCTGAGGCTCATCGGGGTGATGAGCGCCTGGTTTCCGTCGCGCAGATCGACGCTGCACCATATCGGAGCATGATCTATGTATGGCCTTTCCGCCCATTTCCTCTTTGCGGTCGGCGGCAGAAAGAAATGCCGCGTATATTTCTCTGTGTTTTTCATCGGAGACCTCCCATTTTCATCTGTATCTCCATTATACAACATCCTGCGCGGAAAATCCATATGGCGGCGGATTTTTTCACAAAATTTTTAGTTTTGCCCATACCGTATGAAAGATTGACAAGGGGGCTCTGTAGGTGATATAATAATAAATATGATATCAAGAAAAAGTGAGGTGTTCGCAGATGCGGAAGTTCAATGCGGTCCTTAGCGTGCTGATTATTGTGATATTCCTGTTTCACGCTGTCATGGGATGCTGCCTGCTGACAGGAATGATGGAGTACAGCCCCATGCTGAACGCGGCACCGGCGGGGATACTGGCGCTGCTTGCGGGTATCCATATCATCATCGGCATAAAGCTGACCGCCGATACCGTCATAGCGCAGAAACATTCCGGAGCGAGCTATTTCCGTGAGAACCGGCTGTTCTGGATAAGGCGCATAAGCGGATTTGCGGTGATGCTGCTCCTTATAGCACATTGTGCGGGACTGAGTACCCGCAGGGTGGACGGCAGGGTGGTCCCGGTACCGTTCGGAGTCCCGGAACTGCTGCTTGACCTGCTCTTCGCGGCGGCTCTGCTTCTGCATATCTCCACCAACATAAAGCCGCTCGCGCAGGCTTTCGGCTTCAAAGCGGGGAAGGGCGCCGCGGCCGGCATAGCTCTCGCCGCCTCGGTGTTCCTGATACTGTGCGGCATCGCATTCATAATTTATTTCGCGGGGGGACAGGCATGAAAGTGATAAATATTATCGGCGCGGGACTTGCCGGACTTTCGGCTGCCCTCACTCTTGCCGAAAAGGGGATACACAGCCGCCTTATCTCGGTGCTGCCGTCGGAGCGTGCGCAGTCGGTCCTTGCCGAGGGCGGGATAAACGCCGCTCTCGATACCATGGGCGAGGACGATACGAGAGAGCTTCACTTTGAAGAAACGATGCGCGGTGGTGTAATGCTGGCGGATCCGGCTGCGGTAAAAGCCCTGACCGACGGTGCTCCCGGCATCGTGGAAAGGCTGGCGGCGCTGGGTGTGCCTTTCAACCGCAATCCGGACGGGAGCCTTATGCTCCGCAGCTTCGGCGGGCAGAAGAAAAAGCGCACAGCCTTTGCGCAGAGCAGTACGGGCAAGATGATAATGACCTCGCTTATCGACGCGGTGAGAAGATACGAGGCGGACGGCCTTGTGGAGCGGCTTTCGCATCACACAATGATACGCCTGCTTATAAAGGACGGAGTGTGTGCCGGAGTGCGGGTGCGCGATGACTACGGCGGCAGGCTGTACGACTATGCCGGGACGGTCATCATAGCCTGCGGCGGCCTGAACGGCTTCTTCCCGGGAATAACCACCGGTACCGATGCCAACAGCGGCATGGCGGCTTCCGTACTGTTTGCGCAGGGCGTGAAGTTCGCAAACCTCGAAATGATACAGTATCACCCCACCACCATAGGGATACCCGGCAAGCGCTGCCTGGTGAGCGAAGCTGCCCGCGGCGAAGGCGGCAGGCTCTTCTCACTGAAGGACGGGGTGCGCAGCTACTTCATGGAAGAGCGGTATCCGACCCTCGGGAACCTGATGCCCCGCGACGTGGTCTCGCGGGAAATGTATTCCGAGCTGCGCGGCGGTGCGGAGACATTCCTCGACATGACGGGCATCTCCGACGGAACATGGGAAAACAAGCTCTCCGACCTGCGGGAGGAGATAATCCACTATCTGTCCCTCGACCCGGCGAAGGAGCCGATTCCCGTTGAGCCGGGAATACATTACTTTATGGGCGGCATATATGTGAACACGCGGCACGAGACCTGCCTGCCCGGACTTTACGCGGCGGGAGAATGTGCCTGCATATACCACGGCGCGAACCGCCTGGGCGGAAACTCGCTGCTGGGAGCGGTATTCGGCGGAATGACAGCGGCGCAGAGCGTTTCCGGGTACAGGGACAGACCCCGTCTGACGGACGGAGCCTTTAACGGCGCCGACGAGCTGGACTGTGCGCCCTCGGAGGCGTTCTCCGCGAGTCTCGGCTATATGCTGCGCGAGGGACTGGGCATAGTGCGCAACGACAGCGGCATAAGGGCGGCGCTGGAAAATGTGCAGATGCTGGGCTACGGCAATGCGGCGGAGCGCGCGAAGAAAGCGCTTGCCGAGGCGATGCTCTACTCGGCGCTGGGACGTATGGAAAGCCGCGGCGCGCATTACCGTGAGGATTTCCCGGAGACATTTGAAGGATTCCGGAGTGTGACAGCTGCGGAGTACCGTGACGACGCTGTCAGGATAACCTTTGAAGACATAGGGCAGGGAGGCGTAGACAATGATAAAGTTTGAGATACTGCGCAGGCGGAGCGCTTCCGACCCGCCGTACACCGCAACTGTCAGTTACGACCGGGATGCGGATACGACGGTAGCCGAGGCGCTGACATATATAAACGCGGAGATACTGACAGACGACCCGGTAGCATGGGAACACAGCTGCCGCCAGAAGAAGTGCGGAGCGTGCGCCATGCTGATAAACGGGGTCCCGAAGCTCGCCTGCGACGCGTGGCTCCGTGATTATCCGGAGGGCGTGATAAGGCTGGCGCCGCTGCGGAAGTTCCCGCCTGTGCGCGACCTTATGGTGGACCGGAGCGTGATGTTTGAAAACCTGAAAATGCTCGGCGCGTGGCTCACGGAGAACGCGGACGGCGATACGGAAGGAACTGCCTACGACGCTTCACGCTGCCTCCAGTGCGGCTGCTGCCTTGAGGTATGCCCGAATTTCTACGCGGGCGGAAAGTTTTCGGGCGCGGCGGCTCTCGCTCCGGCTTCACGCCTGATATCCGAAGCGCAGGGCGCGGACAGGAAGCGGCTTTACGGTGCCTACAACGAGCGCTTCTACCGCGGCTGCGGGAAATCTCTTTCCTGCCGCAATATATGCCCTGCCGGCATAGACACCGAGCGGCTGCTGGTCAGCTCCAACGCCGCGGCGGTATGGAAACGGCTTTTCAGACGCGGAAAGAAAAAGTGACTGTCCGGGTACGAAACTGTGCAGATTATGTAAAAAACAGGTTGCTTTTTACGCGGTTTTGTGATATAATTAATATGTAGTTTTATATATTTCGGACGTTATCGCGGGAGAAGCGCGGTAACGGTATTATCAGGAGGTAAAGCATGAAGCTCGGAAAACGTTTATTGACCTGCTTCCTGTCGCTCGTACTGGCTCTGACCATGGTAACCGGTACAGCCGGCGCGTATGAGGATAACGGCGCGGCAGCGGTGAGCGCATCGGAAGAAAACCTGCATCCCACCGGAGGCAGACTCGGACCGGAAGGTATGTTCCTTCCCGACAGCGAGGCAGAGGCGCTCGATGAAGCGCTTACGAACAGACCGCCGGAAGAGAGCGAAAGTATAAGAGGGACGAGTCCCTATACGCATTCGTCGAATTATTACTACAACACTCTCACGTCTGCGGAAAAATCTTTCTATACAAGTATGGACAATGTATGCAGACCCATACTGACCAGTATGACGGATTACAGTGATTATGTCACATATTCCGGCGGCACCCAGAGTTATGTCATCAGTAAAGTGAGCTACGGTTCGCTGACACGCGAAAGGGCTGAAGAGGTGTTCTGGGCTTTCCGTTCGGCAAACCCGCAGTATTATTTCCTCAGCAACACATGGGGCTATACCAGCAATGGCGAGGTGATACTGCAGTTCGTGAACAATTACGGACACAGCTACAGACTTTACAGCGAAAGAAAAGCCGCACAGCAGATGATCGACGATCTTACGAATCTGTGGATCCCCGATGCACTGGCTCTCGGCAGCGAATATGAAAGGGAAATGTTCCTTTCCGACAAGATATGCAGATACCTTACTTATGATAATCCTGCTCTAAGCGACAAGGATCTGATGCGTTTCGACCAGAGCCTTATAAGCGGTGTTATGCGCAAGACTACGGTCTGCGCGGGATACGCGATGCTTACGGCTTATATGTTCAACGCGGCGGGACTTGACTGCGTATATGTGGACAGTGAAGCCCATGCGTGGAACGCCGTTAAACTGTACGGCAACTGGTATCAGATAGATATCACATGGGCAGATGACGGCACGACTCTTGATATGAACTGGATAAACAAGAGTTATGCAACTTTCCGCGCACAGGACGGCGGCAAATCGGATCATCTTTATGATCCTTACTGGGATCATACTCCCATGCCTCCCTGCACTTCCGATACGGTGATCTTCCCCGATGAGCCCGACACCGTAAAGATCAACCAGGCGAATTTCGCGGACGCTGCTTTCAGAAGCTATGTTTCCGCAAACTTCGATACCGATCACAACGACTCGCTCTCCGAGGACGAGATAAATGCGGTATCGGCGATATCGGTAAGCGGACTCGGCATAACCAAGCTTAACGGTATAGAGCATTTCACATCTCTTGTGACTCTCGACTGCTCCGGCAACGGCATTACTTCACTGGATATCTCGAAGAATGTACTGCTGGAAGAGCTTGACTGCTCCGGCAACTATATAAAGACTCTCAATACGGCAGCCAACACACAGCTGCGCGCACTCTACTGCTCCGACAACGCGATAAATAGCCTCGCTTTGGAAAAGAACACGCACCTGACAGTGCTAAATGCGCGTTCCAATCAGCTGACAGCGCTTGCGGTAAGCGCAAATACTGCGCTTCAGAAGATCGACTGCGACATGAACTCGATAAATGCGCTCGATGTATCAAATCAAACAGCGCTGAAGGAACTGAAGCTGAGCGGCAATAAAGTTCAGACGCTCGATCTGAGCAAAAACACAGCGCTCCAGACGCTTGACTGCTCCGCCAATAAGCTTAGCAGCCTTGATCTCAGCAAAAACACCGATCTCAATACGCTCAACTGCTCCGGCAATCAGCTTTGCTGTCTTGACCTCAGCAAGAACACCTCCCTTACATCGTTCGCCTGCACAGGCAACGAATACAATATCGGCGGAGTTACAGACTCGTTTGCCCTGTCCGGACTTGCGGGCTTCGATCCCACAAAGGCTACGGGCTGGAGCGGCGCGGTATATGACAGCCAGACAAAGGCGCTCACAGATATTTCGCTGGAAGGCGTGACATATACATACGACTGCGGAAACGCTTTTCTTGCGGAATTCAGACTTGCCGTGAGTGCGGTGAAGTCGCTTTCTGTAAGCGCAACTCCCACAAAGACGGCTTATTACACCGGTGATGAATTTGATGTGACCGGCGGTCAGATCAGAGTGACTTTTGAGGACGGTACGGTAAAGACTACCGACATGACGGATGCCATGATCTCCGGCTATGACGGCGGCAAGTCCGGCCGTCAGACCATAACCGTTACCTACGGCGGCAAGACGGCGACATTCACTGTGAATGTTACGGCGCTTGCGGCTTCGAAGCTCGAACTCGTCAGCGCTCCCGCAAAGACCGGCTATTACCTCGGTGATGCGATAGACCTTACCGGCGGCGTTATCAGAGTCATCTACAACAGCGGCAGGACCGAAGAACTCCCGCTGACGACCGATGGCGTGGCGGTGACCGGATTTGACAGCTCCAGAACAGGCACCAGAAGCGTAAGATTCACTTATCTCGGCAAATACGTCACGGTAAATATGACCGTATCGATAGACCCGGCCACAGCGAATGTCGTTGTGAACGGCGCAGGATATGAGACTCTTACGGAAGCCCTCAAGGCAAACAACCAGGGCGATCTTGACATCAGTATAAACAAGAGCATAACAGAAAAGAATCTTACTGTCCCGAAGACAGTGACAAGCGCAGTTATCACCACGGCTCCCAGTGCGGTCCTGACTCTCGGCACACCCACGATCACCGCGAACTGCGACCTCGTACTCGATGCTGCGGTAGCAGCGGAACGCGCGAACGCGAAGACCTTCACGGTCAAGGCGGCTGCGGAAAAGACAGTCACCGTAAACCGCATTGAGTCGGTTCTGCCGGTCACACTGAGCGGTGCAAAGACTTCGTATTTCAGACTCTGCACAAGCGGCACGATCACGGTAGCTGCGGCTTCGAACGTCAATGTTGATATCGCGGCTGGCACAACGGTGAAGCTCGACGGCGGCAAATTCGCGCCCACAATGCTTTCCGGAAACGGCAGGCTCGATGTTTACGGAGCCTCGTCAGTAACGCTCGCGAACGCCGTAAAGGCAGATATAACACTGAATAAGTACACCAAGGTATCCGGCAAGAACACGACGATCAACCTCCAGAAGCTCACGCTCGGTACTGTTACCGCGTTGACGCTCGCTGTAAAGGAGCCGGACGGTACTCTGTCGAATATTACCGGCCAGACGGTTATCACACTTTCAAAGCAGGATCCTGTAAACAGTCTCGAGACAAGGGTAGTTATCACCAACACTGCCAACGGCAAGCCTCTGAGCGCTGTTCAGTACGGAAAGGACGTCCGCGCCGAATACCTCGATGCGCTTACACTGTCGGGTCCCGCGGCTCCGAAGAACTATTCCTCCTTCGAGAAGGTATTCGAGGCAATGACCGATACATCAGCAAGCTACACGATCAGGCTGAATGAGGACATGAGCCTCGCAAAGCTCACGCTTCCGAGGGAGCTCGGCAGTCTGACGATAGACGGCAACAGCAATACGCTGACGCTTATCGGCGTAACGACCATAGCTCCGCAGAAATACGGCCTTTCACTGAAGGACATCAATATCGCGGCGAAGGATAAGAACGGCGCTTCTGCCGCGCTCAGGCTGACTCTGTCGAGCGGCAGCGTGACCATCGACGGCCTGGATTTCTCCGGAAAGACTCTTACGATCGCGGGCGGTTCCGCCAACACACTTGCTCTCGGCGAATGCTCCGAGATCTACTCGCTGACCGGATTCGCGAAAATTGTGATCTCCGGTGAGACTGTCATCGGTAAGACTTTCACCGCAAACAATGTTTCGCTCGGTTCTTCCGCGAACCTTAAACTTCTTTCAGGTGCCGCACTCAAGGTAAACAAGGATAAGGCGATCACGGCTTCCGACGGCGCGAAGATCACCCTCGTGAAGGGCTTTACGCCTATCGACATTACAGCCGGCACGATTGCGCCGAACATCAGGTTCGTTTCGGATACGACACTTGAAGATCAGGCGATATTCAAGACGAAGGCCGACCTCAAGGGCGTTTACGACCTCTCGGACATAGCTCCGGACAACGGTCTGGCGTATGATCTGCTTCAGTCGGGCAGTAACGCGTACCTTAAGGCGTTTGCGATAGATGTGAACGGCGAGAAGTTCGCGTTCTGGAACGATGCGATAGCATCTATGACAAGCAGGACGACAGCGTACAGGATCACGCTCCTTGCCAACATAGATATCGGCGCGGCGCTCAAACTTCCGTCAGCATCGAAATGCGGCAGCCTGACGATAGACGGCGGCGGCCACAGGCTGACCTTCACCGGCACCAGCGTTTCGCTTGCACTGCCGCTGACGTTCAAGGACATCACAGTGGCTTCGCTCAACAAGAAGACAGGTGCCGAAACGGCATGGAACCTCAGGACCAACGGCAGGCTCACAGAGCAGGGAACCGTAGTTCTGACGGGATGCACGAAGAAATAAAATAAAAATACTCCCGCAGGCACGAACGGAAGGTTTCCGCTGTGCTGCGGGAGTTTTTGTTATCCCGGCGCCGGGGACATATCACAGAATAAGATCAAGACAGAAGCAGAATACCAGCAGAAGAGCCAGCAGCCCGAAATTAACGGCCGAGAATACTGCGAGGTACCTCCCGGTCTTTGCGTCCTTTGCCTTGCGGTAGAATTGCAGGGAAATAAGGCTGGCCATTGAGGCTATCGGCGTACCGAGCCCGCCGAGGTTCACGCCCAGCAGCAGAGCCGTGCCGTTCTGCGTGAAGCCGGACAGCATCACCGAAGCGGGTACGTTGCTTATCACCTGCGACAGCAGAGCGGAGACTATGACCTCGTTGTTTTTGAGGATATCGGAGAAGAAGGCGTTCACCGCGTCCACTCGGGCGATGTTGCCGACAAACACGAAGAAGAAAACGAAAGTTGCCAGCAGGCAGTAATCGACTTTCAGCAGCAGCCCCCGGTCAAGGATAAGAGCGGCTGATGCCGCGGCTGCGGCACAGACCCAGTAGGGCAGGAGCTTGAATACTGCCGCCACGCATACGGCGAACATCAGCGCCCATACCACGGTCCGGGCGGCGGACATATTTACCTTCTCATGCTCCTTTACGGGGCAGGCGGCCTTTGGTATGAGGAACGACAGCAATATGAGACACAGCAGGCTCGCGATCCCGGCGGGCAGCATGGTCTGTATGAACTGCATACCGCTCATTTCATACTTGTCGAAAAGGAAGAGATTCTGCGGATTCCCCACCGGAGTCATCATACTGCCGAGGTTGGCCGCAACCGTCTCCAGCACTACCGTGAGTATGCGGCTCTTTTCGTCTTCGATGTCCGCGAAGGCCATGAGCGTCAGCGGCACGAATGTTATGAGCGCCACGTCGTTGGTAACGAGCATTGACGAGAAAAAGCAGAGGAATATGAAAATCTGCGAAAGGTGCCGCAGAGTACCGGCACGTTTCAGCAGCGCCGTGGTCAGCTTCTCGAAAAGCCCGGCTCCGCGCAGTCCAGCCACTGCCGTCATCAGCGCGAACAGCTCGGCCAGCACGCCGAAGTTGCAGTAGCCGATGTACTGCATGTCCGGCGGGATAAAGAACATCGTTATCAATGCCGCTGCGCAGGATATCACAAGTACCGGCTGCGAGCGGAAAAATACTGTTACTTTTTTCATTTTATGCTTCTTTCTTCTGTTCTGTTTATATTTTATATTGTTTTCTGCATCACGATATTATAGCACAGCCCGACCGGAAAATCGAGTGCTTTTGCAAAATTCGACTGAAAATGTCAAAAACAGATCGGGCTGAAATTTTACCGGTAACCGGCGTTGCACAATTTCAATAAAAGTTATCCTTTTTATTTATAGATAATATATAATGTGGATATGGTTCTATTGACAAAGATGCCGGAAAGTGTTATGATATATATTACCCCGCGCGGGAGCGACTTCCGTGTTTTTTTATCGTTCAGATATTTAAATCCCGTGTGAGCATTATTAATCGGAAGCTTCTCATAAAGGAGAGAAACACAAATGAATCTATGCTATAACTGCTTTTACAACTTTGACGGAAGCACGACCTGTCCGTACTGCGGCTATGACCCCGCAATGGATAAGGGCAAATACCGCAACGCCCTGCCCATGGGCTCGGTACTCAGCAGCAAGTTCATCGTCGGCCGTGTTATCGGTCACAGCGTTTACGGCTATACATACATCGCCGAGGACGACAATTCCGATAAGAAGGTAGTTATCAAGGAGTATCTGCCCGACGCGCTGGCATCCCGTGCTGCCGAGAATAAGGTAGCTCCCGGTTCCGGTGAGAACGGCGAGAACTTTGAGTTCGGCAAGAAGCAGTTCATGGAGGAGGCCAAGACTTTAGGCCGCCACAAGACCGACGCCTGCATCGTCAAGGTGTCCCCGGCGTTCCCGGAGAACGGCACAGTCTACTATGTAGTGGACTTCGTCAAGGGTAAGAATCTTGTGGAATATATGCAGGAAAAGGGCGGCAAGCTCTCATGGGAAGAGACCGAGAGCATATTCATGCCGATAATCGATAACATATCGGTCATACAGTCACAGTCCGTTACCCATACAGAGATAACCCCCGACAATATAATGATAACCCCCGATGAGAAGGTGAAGATCCTCGGCTTCGGTTCTGCGAGAATTTCTCTGACAAAGAGACTCTGCGGTAAGAAGAGCGCCTTCGCGGATGCCTATTCGATAGCCGCTGCGATGTATTACGCCCTCACCGGTGTCGTACTTCCCGACCAGACGGAGCGTAAGAAGAACGACCGCATTGCGAATCCCTCGCAGCTCGGAGCGGTGATACCTCCGGGAAAGGAAGCCGCGATAATGTATGCACTCGGACCGGATTCCGAGTACAGATACCAGAGCCTTGAAGCGTTCCGCACGGATCTCCTGACTCTTACGGAAGCCCCGAAGCCCGTTAAGGCATCAGCGGCGCCGAAAGCACAGAAGGCCGCTTCCGCTCCCAGAGCCGCTGCCGCATCTTCCGGCGGTCAGAGATCACAGGGCGGACAGAAGAAGGGCTTCCCGAAGTTCGTTATACCCGTGGCGCTCGGTGCTATTGCGCTGATTGCGATAATCGCGGTAGTTGCGGGCGGGAACAACGGCAATAAGATAGAGACTTCCACAGGCACGACCACCACAACTGCTGCCGCAGCCGCAGCAGTGAACGACACGGAGGCAGGCACCGTGCCTACTGATGCCCCGGTATCCGAGTCCGGACCGGAAACAACGTTATCGACCACAGCAGAGGACGATACGTCAGCAACGACATCAAGGACAAGAAGAACAAGAAGAACAACGGACAGCACAGATCCCGACAGTGAGCCCTCCGAAGAAGAGACTACCGAGGAGACGACCACTGCGGCACCTGTTCAGGCCGCTCCGGTAGTATGGACCACCACTGCCACACAGTATGTGGAAGAAACGACAGTTCCCACAACTGCAAGACAGACTACTGCAAGGACACAGAGCACGACTCCGAAGGAAACGAAAGCCACCACTACCAGCAATTCCTCGAAGGTGGATTTCGAGTACGAATCCTATGACGGCGGTGTAATGCTGACAAAGTATACCGGCACTTCCACGACAGTTGTCATACCCCAGCAGATAAAGGGCAAGACAGTCAAAGCCCTGAAGCGCAACCTGTTCCGCAGCAATGACAGTATCACGAGCATCACGCTGCCGCTCGGCATTTCGGAGATCGGTGAGGAAGCGTTCGCAATGTGCACAGCGCTTACCACGATCAATCTGCCGGACAGCATCAAATCGCTGGGTCCCGACCTTTTCCGCGGATGTTCCGCGCTGAAGAACGTTACCCTGCCGGGCAGGATGCAAGTCATACCGGCACGTCTGTTCAGGGACTGCCACAGCCTTGTGAATATAACGATACCGGATTCCGTTACGGCCATAGATTCCTACGCGTTCAGCGGCTGCATTTCGCTGACGAGGATCACGATCCCCGCAAGTGTTGAATATATCGCCGGCGGTGCGTTCGATAACTGTCACAGCATGACCAGAGCAACATTCAAGGGTAAGAATACCGTTATTTCCATAGGCGCATTCAGCAATTGCGATGTGCTGACCGTCTATGCTCCCAGAGATTCGGCAACTATAGATAATGCGACGAAAGACGGTCTCACTGTAAAGTATATATGATAAAGGATACAAAAAAGCCGGCCCGGACGGGTCGGCTCTTTTTGTATTTCCGGAACGTTCAGCCGGCGTTTTTTGTGACTATGACATCGATGCCTGTGCCGGCGGCGTTTTCGACTGCCGTGTCGCCTATCCGGGCGGGCAGTTTTATCGTCGTGCTCTTGACAGCCTTCACCACATCGGATATCTTTTCTTTCGGTACGGCGGTGCGGGTCTTTACCGGAACGGGCTTCCCGTTATCCGCCATGACCGTGGTGGTGACCATTCGTGTCGGAGCGGAAACTTCGGTCTCCGCATATTTCTTCCCTATGCCGCAGGTATTGCCGGTCACGCTGACAGCCTTGCCGTCCTCGACCTCCACCGTAAGCTCGCAGCCCATAGGGCAGCCTATACATATCAATTCCCGTGTCATACGCCGCCCTCCTCTATTCCGACGGTTATATCGCCGTCAATGCCGCCGAGCATATCGGGTTTCAGTATTATGTCCTCCATTTCGCTGGGGACCGTTATCCGCTTCTTCTTCGATATTATCGTGTTCCCGTTCGCCGATACCTTTATAGTGCAGCCCTTATAGACGTTCCTTACGCGGAAGCGCAGGTGGATATCCTCCTCCGTATTGGCGGTGTCTATGGTGCAGGGAACGGTGTACCTGACGCCGTTTCCGGGTATCAGCTTTACTATATGAGGCTCGTTTTTTCGGCTGCCCTTGTCTGCGATGTATTTTGCGGCGTTCCTGCCGGCTCTGCCTGCTTCCTCGGAAACGAAGTCCACAAGGTCGTGAACGTGCAGGACGTTGCCGCAGGCGAATATGCCCGGAATGCTGGTGTTGAGGTACTCGTCCACAACGGGGCCGCTGGTGGCGCCGTTTATGGTGATGCCCGCAGACAGCGAAAGCTCGTTCTCCGGGATAAGACCGCAGGAGAGCAGCAGCGTGTCGCACTCATAGTATTCCTCGGTTCCGGGGATCGGAGTGCCGGTGCCGTCAACTTCGGCTATCACTACGCCTTCGAGCTTGCGCCTGCCCCTGATATCCACTACCGTGTGGCTTAATTTCAGCGGTATCCCGTAGTCGTCAAGGCACTGGACGATGTTGCGCTTCAATCCTCCGGAATACGGCATCAGCTCCGCGACGAGCCTGACGTGCGCGCCTTCCAGAGTCATTCTTCTCGCCATGATAAGTCCGATATCGCCCGAGCCGAGGATAACGACTTCCTTGCCCGGCATTACGCCCTCGCAGTTTATGAGTTTCTGCGCCGTACCCGCGGTGTAGATGCCCTGCGGTCTCATGCCGGGGATGTTCAGCGCACCTCTGGGACGTTCGCGGCAGCCCATGGCGAGAATTATCGCATCAGCCCCGATAACCCGCATTCCTCTGGCTTTGCTGACTACGGTTATCTGTTTTTCCGGACTTATTGACAGCACCATGCTGTCGGTCTCGCAGTGTATGCCGCGCTGTTTTACCTGTTCGATATATCTGGCCGCGTATTCGGGGCCGGTCAGCTCCTCCTTGAAGGTATGGAGCCCGAAGCCGTTGTGTATGCATTGGTTGAGTATTCCGCCCAGCTCAGAGTCGCGCTCGAATACGGTGACATCGGTAATGCCGCTGTCATACGCCGCAGCCGCGGCAGCCATGCCGGCGGGGCCTCCACCTATGACGGCAAGGGAAATGTGTTCAGCCATTCTTCTTCACCTCCGCTATCGGAATGCCCTGCTTTTCGGCAAGCATTGCCATTACCTTCGGGGAGCAGAAGCCGCCCTGGCATCTGCCCATTCCCGCGCCTGTCCTGCGCTTGACTCCGTCGAGAGTAGTCGCGCCCAGCGGCCTGTTTATACTGTCGGCTATCTCGCCTTCGCTTACCGACGAGCAGCGGCAGATTATCTGTCCGTAGGCGGGATTCTGTTTTATCAATCCGGCACGCTCCGCATCGGGCAGCATGGCGAGCAGGGTGATGCCTTTTCTTGTCGGAATGAAGTCCGCCTTCTCCTTCAGCGGCAGTATTCCCGCTGCGATATCGCGCACATACTCCGCGACAGCGGGAGCGCTGGTAAGGCCGGGGGACTCGATGCCTGCCACATCGATAAAGCCTCTGACTTTTTCGTCCTCCCGTATGATGAAGTCCCCGGTGCTGCCTGTGGCACGCAGTCCCGCGAATGAGGTGATGACCTGATTATAAGGTATCCCCTTTACGGACAGGGCGCTGATTTTCCGCACCGTGTCGAGACCGCCGCGTGTGGTGGCGGTGTTTTCCTTGTCCCCGATGTCGTCGGCTGTGGGACCCAGCAGCAGATTGCCGTGGACCGTGGGCGTAACGAGTATTCCCTTGCCCATTTTTGTCGGGAGCTGGAAGACCGTTGACTTCACAAGACTGCCGGCGCTGCGGTCGAGCAGCATATATTCGCCGCGTCTGGCGTTTATCGTGAACGACGGTTCGCAGACCATGTTGTGTATCTTGTCGGCGTAGACTCCGGCGGCGTTTATCACGCATTTTGCCGTGATATCGCCCTTATCCGCCGAGATCAGGAAACGTCCGTCGTCTGTGCGGGATATGCCGTTCACCGCGTTGGACAGGCTGAATACAACGCCGTTGGCAAGCGCGTTCTCCGCAAATGCCAGCGTCATTCCGAAGGGACAGACTATGCCCGAGGTCCCGGCATACAGCGCACCGCATACTCCGTCGGCGAGCGCCGGTTCCGTTTCATGGGCTTCCTCACGGGACAATATACGCAATCCGGGAACGCCGTTCGCCTTTCCGCGCTCCAACAGTTCTTCCAGTTTCGGAAGATCGGCTTCATCGGTGCATACCACCAGCGCACCGCTGCGCATGAACGGAAAGTCAAGCTCCTTTGACAGTTCTGTCATCATGCTGTTTCCGCGGACATTCAGCTTTGCTTTCAGCGAGCCGGGCTTTGCGTCGAAGCCCGCGTGTACTATGGCACTGTTGGCCTTGCTTGTGCCTTCGCAGACGTCGCTCTCCCTGTCGAGTACGATCACGGACAGCTCATAGCGCGAGAGTTCCCGCGCAACGGCGCAGCCTGTAACGCCCGCGCCTATGACCGCGATATCGTATCCGGTTATCTTCTCTGTCATTTCTGCACTTCCTTCATCTGAAATTATTATCCGAAAAACGGTAAATTTGCATAGAAATATTATATCATATACACTACTAATTTGTCAACTGTAAACATAATTGTTGACATTTCACATTTTTTGCTATATAATATATACAGTATCCGCAGACTGCGGAAAGAAAAAAGAAAGGTACATATATCAATGAGTGAACAGAAGACATGGGGATATGAAGCCGTATTCTATCAGATTTACCCTCTCGGGCTCTGCGGAGCACCGTATGAGAATGACGGCATACCGGAGCACCGCATACTTAAAGTGCTTGACTGGGTGGAGCATATAGCCGGGCTGGGCTGCACGGCGGTGTATTTCTCGCCGCTGTTCGAGTCAGACACACACGGCTACAACACCCGCGATTACAAGAAAATAGACACCCGCCTCGGTACGAATGAGGACTTTAAGCAGGTCTGCGACGCCCTGCACGAAAAGGGCATCAGAGTGGTGCTGGACGGAGTGTTCAATCACGTCGGCCGCGGTTTCCCGCAGTTCAGGGACGTGTGCGAAAAGAAGT
>JAEEGL015865180.1_pt1 | contig 19719 bp, 16 predicted proteins | sample 9134231 | NCBI WGS metagenome assembly JAEEGL01 (sample SAMN16246548, study PRJNA631951) | gut metagenome | biome: gut microbiome; feature: rumen; material: fiber-attached | host: Bos | place: Iran: Karaj | collected 2018-10 | reverse complement strand
ATGGTATTGATGTCGGAAGATACGCAAATGTCGCCTTCGGATGGATGCAGATGTACGAGCTTAGGCTAGGATTGGAGCATCAGATCGATGTCACACCATATTGCAAGCCTCTGTGTCATGCAGATCAGATGAGAGAAATCAGGCTCGGAATAGAAGCGGGCCTTGATGTCTCAAGATTTTCTTCTCTCATGTATACAGCAAAAGATATGAGGCGCATCAGGGAAAAACTTCTTTCCGGCGAGCTTATGGCAATGGCAGCTGATACCGGAGCTTTGGTAAGCGGTCCGCAGGGAGTAGTTGAAGGAACTGTCCTTGACAGAACGGGAGGCGTTTCAGATCAGAGTGTACTTCTTTCATCAATGCTCGAAAACAGAGATCAGTATCTCTCTATTTCGCAGAATAAGATGAAGTGCTGGATGATGCTCCCTCTTAGAGATGACGGAATAAGCTATACGGAAGAAACGATACTTACATTCCTCTCTAAAGCAAAGGTCATTAAAGGTATCAATAAAAATCAGATAAAGAAGATGATCGACAGCGCTGAGCCATCACTTAAATTCCTCATAGCTGAGGGAAAAGAGGTGGTTGATGGCCGGGATGGATATTACGAATACTTCTTTGATACAGAATATAAAAATGAGTTTAAGTATCTGCCTGATGGAAGCCTTGATTTTACGAATATGAACATGATCCATCAGGTAAATGTGGGAGATAAGCTGGCTGTATACCACAGAGCCACCAAGGGAGAAGACGGCTATAATATTTTCGGCGAGGTGGTACAGGCAAAGAATGGTAAAGAAATTCCTATCCTTAAGGGCGATGGATTTATGATAATGAGCGACAGAGTAACTTATGTTGCGAAGATCACAGGAGCCATCAATGCTGAGGAAGGCTTTATCAACGTCAAGAAGATTATAATCCTGCCTGAAGTTAAGATTACTGATGAAAAGATAAATTACGACGGAGTAGTTTATATCAAGGGCGATGTGAATTCCGGAAGTGATATAAAGGCTACAGGAGATATCATTATTGGCGGACACATGGAAAGCTCTGAAGTTGTTAGTGAGTCAAATGTTATAATTGCAGGTGGCGCAACCTGTCCTGCAAGAGGAAGTATTAGAGCTAAGGGCAATGTGACTGCAAAGTTTTTCGAGGGCGTTACCATAAAAGGAAAGAATATCTCTGCCAATTACTTCATCGATTGTATCGTTGAAGCAACAGGACATGTAACTACCTATGGCAAGAGAGGTGTTATGTATGGAGGAACCATTCAGTCTCTTGAGGGAATTGAATCAGCTTCCATTGGTAACAAGACAGGTGCAAAGACATTTCTTAACCTCGGAGCTCCGCCGGCTATGTTCTCTGAGTACAGCAAACTTCAAAAAGAGCTCAGCCGTGAAACGGAGACATTTAAGACACTTTTACTTGAGAAGCAGAAGTTATCTGAGATTGGATCAGGCGACAGACAGCTGATGCAGTGGAAGATAAAGATAAATGCAGCTTTGGGAGTAAAGGAACAGACTCTTAGAAAGCTTGTTGAAAAGAAAAAGATCTATGAAGAGGAAATCAAGAAAGCAAGCAATGCCAAGGTTGTAGTTACCGAGATAATATATGCCGGAACGATAATGGCCATTGAGGGAGCAGTACACAAAATAACTGAGGACAGAAAAACAATTGATAAAATGATCTTCAGACTCGATGGAAAAAAGGAAAAGGTAATAATGCTTTAAATGGAAGTATAAAGCCTATGAAAGAGGGTATCCGCAGCGATATCCTCTTTTCTTTATGTTTTCTTTTTTATTGCACAATGCATCGCAATTCCCTATAATAGAATATGATGTTTTAGGGGGTTGGGATATGAGCATAAAAGAACTTTTAAACGAGATTCTTCTTAAAGACAAGGCCTTGATTCATCTGCCATTTGGGGAGGGCAAATTCGATATCTACGAGTCCGTTGTGGTCACATGGATCATAATGGCTGTTCTTTTGATTCTTCTTTTGATACTTACCCGTGATTTTAAAGTGCATAATATTTCCAAGAGACAGGCGGCTGTTGAGAGCTTTGTTCAGTGGGTCAGAGGCATAGTTGACGGGATGCTGGGCGAGGAAGGTGCCAGATACAGCGAGTACATATTTACGGTGCTTGTTTTCCTTGCTGTTGCCAATATGGTAGGACTTTTCGGATTTATTCCGCCTACGATGGACATCAACGTCACTGCAGCGTTATCACTCATGAGTATTGTACTTGTTGAGGCTGCAGGTATTAAGAAAAAGGGTGTTGGCAAGTGGCTCAAGGGCTTTGCACAGCCTATGGCTATCATCGCTCCTATGAATGTCTTGGAGCTTGCCATCAGACCACTTTCACTTTGCATGCGACTCTTTGGTAATATCATCGGAGCCACTGTCATTATGGAACTTATCAAGCATGTACTTCCTGTATTTTTGCCGGTTCCATTCTGTTTGTATTTTGATATCTTTGACGGCCTTATTCAGGCATATGTTTTCGTATTTTTAACTTCGCTTTATATCAAGGAAGCGGTGGAGTAATAGAATAAAAGAAAAATTGGAGGGACAAAAAATGGATTTAACAGCAATCGGAGCAGCAATCGCAGTATTTACCGGCTTGGGAGCAGGAATCGGAATCGGTGTTGCAACTTCTAAGGCAACTGACGCCGTTGCAAGACAGCCTGAGGCAGACGGCAAGATCATGAAGCTTCTTCTTTTGGGATGCGCGCTTGCAGAGGCTACAGCTATCTATGGCTTCGTTGTAGCTATCATGATTCTGTTCACATGATTACTAGAGTGCATAAAGGAAGGTAAAACAAGTGTTAGAATTTAGTCCTATCAACATAATATGTACTATTGCAAATCTTCTTATACTCTATGGGATTTTCAGGATTTTTCTCTTTAAAAGGGTTGACGATATTTTGATGAAGAGAAAAGAGGAAGTGGATGAGGCCACAAAGGCAGCTGATCTTGCTACTGCTAAGGCTCTTGCTACCAAGAAAGAGTATGAGGATAGAATTGCTCTTGCCGATGAGGAGAAAGAGCAGATTTTAGCAGACATCAAGAAACAGGGCTATGATGAGTATGAGCGTATCGTAGGTGATGCCAAGAAGAGAGGCGAGCAGATCATCACTGAGGCAAGACATAATGCTGAGGTTGAGAATGAGAGAGCCAAAGAGGTTTATGCTGCTGAACTTACAGATATGGTTATTGATGCTGCTTCCAAGATTGCAGCGACAAAGCATAGCACTGCGGATGACATGGAACTGTACGAAAAATTTATAAGTGAAGCCGGAGCTGAGAATGAATGAGAAGTTGAAAGCTAAACTGCGCTACGCAAGCACTGCGCCAAATCCTGAGCAGGTTGGGAAGATTAAGGCTCTGCTTTGTAAAAAGTTTAAAGTCGCTGATATTGAATTTGAAACTGTTTCAGATCCATCAATCGGCGGCGGTTTTGTTGTGTCCTGCGGCAATTACGAATATGACTGGTCGGATGCAGGAAGAGCCAGACAGCTCAAGGCAGAGATAGAAAATCTCAGACGTAAAAATGGCGAGAATGATACCGGAAGAATCATCAGTCTTTTAAAGGGCAAAGTAGATGGCTTTGACCTCAATGTTGAAGACAGAGAAGTCGGTATTGTTGAGTGGGTTGGCGACGGAATTGCTAATGTCAATGGAATTGAACACGCTTTTTATGGTGAGATCATAGAGTTTGAAGATGGCACAAGAGGAATGGCTCAGGATATAAGAGAAGACCATATAGGCTGTATCCTCTTTGGAAATGATGCAGGAATCAGACAGGGCACAAGAGCCATGAGAACCTACAAGGAAGCAGGTATTCCTGTTGGGGAGGCCTTCATTGGAAGAGTTATCGATGCTCTCGGTGCGCCTATAGATGGACTTGGCGACATCAAGGAGTCCGGCTACAGAGCAGTCGAAGAACCTGCGCCCGGAATTGTTGAGAGACAGTCTGTAAATGAGCCTTTAGAGACGGGTATTTTGTCTATCGATACAATGTTCCCTATTGGAAGAGGACAGAGGGAACTTATTATCGGAGACAGGCAGACAGGTAAAACATCTATTGCCATCGATACTATCATCAATCAGAAGGGCAAGGATGTAATCTGCATTTATGTCGCTATCGGACAGAAGGCATCGACTGTAGCCAAGATTGTTCAGACTCTTAAGAAAAATGATGCCATGTCATATTCGATCGTTGTAAGCTCAACAGCATCTGATATGGCACCGCTTCAGTATATTGCACCTTATTCGGGAACAGCCATGGCTGAGTATTTCATGCACCAGGGAAAGGCTGTACTCATCGTTTATGATGACCTTTCTAAGCATGCTGTAGCTTACAGAGCTCTTTCTCTTTTGCTTGAGAGATCACCGGGACGTGAGGCGTACCCAGGAGATGTATTCTATCTGCATTCAAGACTTCTGGAGAGATCAAGTAAACTCTCTTCAGAACTGGGAGGAGGCTCCATTACAGCGCTTCCTATCATAGAGACACAGGCAGGAGATGTATCTGCCTATATCCCAACAAATGTTATTTCAATCACCGACGGACAGATTTTCCTTGAGAGCGATCTGTTCTTTGAAGGAATGAGACCTGCTGTTAACGTTGGTCTTTCTGTATCGCGTGTAGGTAGTGCTGCACAGACCAAGGCTATGAAGAAGGCTGCCGGCAGTATCAGAGTAGACCTTGCTCAGTACAGGGAAATGGCTGTATTTACGCAGTTCAGTTCTGACCTTGATGAGACTACCAAGAATCAGCTGGCTCATGGTAATGTCCTTATGGAACTTTTGAAGCAGCCTCTTGAGCATCCGATTGCAATGCATGAGCAGGTTATTATCCTTGTTGCTGTTGGCTCCGGAAGAATGGACATGCTTCCTGTAGCTCAGGTCAAGGATTACAAGCAAAGACTCCTTAATTATTTCAATACTGAACAGGCTGACATCTGCGAGGAACTTACAAAAGGCAAGGATTTGTCTGAGCAGCTCCGACACAAGATCATAGAGGCTGTTGATGCTTTCAACGACTATGAGAACAAGAAACTTAAGGATGAAGTTGAGTCATTGTACTCGGCAGAAAATAAATAACATCTATATGTTATATAACAATAGGAAGGTTATAAATTGGCAACCATTAAGGAAATTCGCGACAGAATAAATAGCGTGAATGATACCAGAAAAATCACTAATGCCATGTACCTTATTTCTTCCACAAAGCTAAGACGTGCTAAGAAGCTTCTTACGGACACTGAGCCGTTTTTCTTTTCCACGCAGGCTATGATTTCAAGGATTGTAACAAATCTTCCTCCTGGAGTAGAGAACATCTTTCTTGAGACCAGGCAGGATATTCCTGATGAAAAGAAACGAAGGGGATATATCATTTTTACAGATGATAAGGGACTGGCAGGTGCATATAATCATAATGTCCTTAAAATGGCTGAGCAGCATATCTATAATGATGGCTACAGCTGGAAGCTTTTTGTGATAGGTGAAGTAGGACGATATCATTTCCTATCCCGTCATATGGAAATAGAGGAGTCTTTCATGTTCACCTCACAGAATCCTACGCTTCACAGAGCAAGGAAAATTGCGGCGGAAATCCTTGATTATTATTATGCAAGGACAATAGATGAATTTTATATCATCTACACCACAGTTCATGGCGGCGTATGCCAGACCAAATATGAAAAATTGCTTCCTCTTGGAATCATTACTGATATTCAGAATAAGGAGCTGCCAAAATACGGAGTAAGAGAAGAATTTGCGATGGAACCCAATCCGTCGGCTATTCTTGACAATATAGTTCCAAACTATATTACAGCGTATATTTACGGAGCTTTAGTTGAATCCTTCTGTAGTGTACAGAATTCCAGAATGATAGCAATGGATTCAGCCAATAAGAACGCGGCGAAGATGCTGGAAACGCTGCAGAGAACTTATAACAGACAAAGACAGGCGATGATAACCCAGGAAATAACTGAGGTTGTAAGCGGAGCCAAGGCTCTTAAGAGAAGCAAGGAAGCAAAGAAAAGAGCTATGGAAAAAGCCGGGATAAAAGATTAGGGAACAGATATTTTTAAAAGAGAGAGGTCAGTCAGTTGACGTACGGCAAGATTATTCAGGTCATGGGACCTGTAGTGGATGTAAAATTTGAAGACAGCGATCTTCCTTATATCAGCGATGCGCTTGAGGTTTATGTTGAAGGCAACAGGCGCGTTATGGAAGTTGCTCAGCACATTGGTGAGGACGTTGTTCGCTGTATTATGCTTTCTCCAAGTGAAGGACTTTGTAAGGATATGGAAGTTGTTCCAACAGGCGGTACAATAAAAGTCCCTGTTGGAGATGAAGTGCTTGGCAGACTTTTTAACGTCCTTGGTGATCCAATCGACAAAAAAGGAGATGTTGCAACTGAAGAAAAGTGGTCAATTCACAGACAGGCACCGCCACTTGTGGACCAGAGCCCTGTTGTCGAAGTTCTGGAGACCGGAATCAAGGTAATCGATCTTCTTGCACCTTATGCAAAGGGCGGTAAGATCGGTCTTTTCGGAGGCGCCGGAGTAGGTAAGACTGTACTTATCCAGGAGCTTATACAGAATATTGCAACTGAGCACGGCGGATATTCCATTTTTACAGGTGTTGGAGAGAGATCACGTGAGGGAAATGATCTGTGGTCTGAGATGACTGAATCAGGAGTTATCAGTAAGACTGCACTTGTTTTCGGACAGATGAATGAGCCGCCGGGAGCACGTATGCGTGTTGCTGAGACCGGACTTTCCATGGCTGAATACTTCAGAGATGTGAAGCATCAAGACGTGCTTCTTTTTATCGATAATATTTTCAGATTTGTACAGGCCGGATCAGAGGTGTCATCGCTTCTTGGCAGAATGCCATCAGCTGTTGGATATCAGCCTACGCTGGCAACAGATCTTGGTATGCTGCAGGAGAGAATTACGTCTACGAGACTTGGCTCTGTTACTTCTGTTCAGGCTGTATATGTGCCTGCAGATGACCTTACAGATCCTGCCCCTGCAACTACTTTTGCCCATCTTGACGCGACTACGGTTTTGTCACGTAAGATTGTTGAGCAGGGTATTTATCCGGCTGTTGATCCACTTGAGTCTTCCAGCAGAATCCTGGAAGAATCAGTTGTGGGAAAAGAGCATTATGAGACAGCTATGAGGGTTCAGGAGATCTTGCAGAAATATAAGGAACTGCAGGATATTATTGCAATCCTTGGTATGGAAGAACTTAGCGACGAAGATAAGATGACTGTTCACAGAGCCAGAAAGATTCAGAGATTCTTATCTCAGCCTTTCCATGTTGCGGAGCAGTTCACAGGACTTAAGGGCAAGTTCGTTCCTCTTGCCGAGACTGTTAAAGGATTTAAGGCAATCATAAATGGCGAAATGGATAAATATCCTGAAAGCGCCTTCTTTAATGTTGGAACAATCGACGAAGTTATTGAGAAAGCCAAGCAGATAGAGGCTTAAGCTATGAGTGATGCTAAAATGTCCACATTTTTACTAAGGGTTATATCTGTAAATGGTGTGTTTTATGACGATAAGGCCCAGGAGATCATTCTTCCCTGTGATGATGGTGAAAGAGCTGTCCTTGCAGGACACGAAGAGATGATCATGGCCATTTCCGACGGGGTTATTAAGATTAAGAACACCAAAGACGAGTGGATTTACGGTGTTGTCAGTCTTGGATCGGTGCAGATTGATAAAAACAGATGCACGGTTATCGTCAATACGGTAGAGAAACCTGAAGAAATTGATAAGAAACGAGCTCAGGAGGCTTATGACTTTGCGATGGAGCATCTTCAGCAGAAGCAATCCATCAAGGAATTCAAGAAGTCACAGGCCGGACTTGCGCGCGCCCTTACGCGCCTCAAGGCTGCATCCAAATATTCAGGCTTGAAGTAATAGTAACTATAGATATAGAATAGATAGAAATATTGTTATAGATAGGATAAGAGTTATGTTGGGTAATAAATGGGTTAAGAAATTCTGCACAGGTGTGGTGTATACTACTCTGTGCGTTAGTTTATGTTTTGCTTCCGGTTGTGGTAAGAATGCAGCTGAAGATGGGCTTGAGACTTACAAGGCAAGTATGACAGAGTTTTATGATAAGCTTGCATATTATGATCAATCTATAAATGGAATAGATCCTAATAGTGAGAATGCCAAGAGTCAGCTTTTAGCTTATCTTGATGAGATGAATGAGAGCTATAAGACAATGGCAGAGCTTGAGATTCCGGAGGAGTTTGACGGAATTTCTGAGATTGCAGTTGAGGCTGCAGATTATATGCAGATGGCAGATGAGTTTTATCATCTTGCGTATGACGGAGTGTTTGACGAGGACAATGAACAGCTCGCAGCTCAGTATTATCAGAGAGCGAACAGCAGAGTACAGGTAATGCTCACAGTTCTTCATGGAGAAATTCCTGAAGGAGAGGGCATTACAGTAACTACAGAGAATTCGGAAGATACAGAGAATACAGAAAATTCAGAAAATTCAGAAGCAGTTGAAACTGCAGAGAATGCAGGAAATTAAGCATTAGCAGCGCTTTTTTACATAATATTTTGTAATTGACAGCAAGGGAGAATTGGCTTGAATAGACAGGAGTTTTTAAGGTTTTGCGAGAATAGGATGGTTTTCCTTGATGGTGCAACGGGAACCAATCTTATGAAGGCGGGAATGCCTGCAGGAGTTTGTCCTGAGGCTTGGATATTAGAGAATAAGGATGTTATGAGGAGGCTCCAGGCGGCTTATGCCGAGTCTGGAGCTAACATTGTATATGCACCTACTTTTACGGGCAACAGGATCAAGCTTGCAGATTATGGTCTTGGAGACAGAATTCGCAAGATCAATACTGAGCTTGTGCAGTTGACAAAAGAGGCAGTGGGAGACGATGTTCTTGTAGCCGGCGATATTACTATGACAGGCCGCCAGCTAAAGCCAATCGGAGACCTTGATTTCGATGAACTGGTTGATGTTTATAAAGAGCAGATAAGTATCCTTAAGGAAGCCGGCTGCGATATTCTTGTGGTAGAGACCATGATGAGCCTTCAGGAATGCAGAGCAGCTCTTATTGCGGCAAAAGAGGTATGTGACCTCGCTGTAATGGTGACTCTGACCTTTGAAGCTGATGGCAGGACTCTTTATGGCTCAGATGCTGCAGCAAGTGCTATTACTTTAGAAGCGCTTGGAGCAAGCGCTATCGGAGCAAATTGCTCAACAGGTCCTGACAAGATGGAAGAGATTATCAGAAATATGGTGTCTGTCACCAGCATTCCTGTTATTGCTAAGCCAAACGCAGGACTTCCTACTGTCAATGAGAACGGCGATACCGAATATGACATGGGTCCGGATACTTTTGTCGATGAAATGGAACGCCTTGTAAATGCAGGGGCCAGCATCATCGGAGGCTGCTGCGGCACCACGCCTGATTATATAAAGGGACTTTTTGAAAGATATAACGCAGTTAAGCCTTTTGAAATTACAAATCCTGATGGAAATCCGATCCCTCGCAAAATTGTAGGCAGAAGGTATTTATCATCTGAGAGACAATCACTCTCTTTTGGTATGGATGATCTTTTTATGATCGTGGGAGAGAGGATCAACCCAACAGGTAAGAAGAAGCTTCAGGAGCAGCTCCGCGAAGGCAATCTCGACATGGTAGCAGATTTTGCCAGAAGTCAGGAGGAAGAAGGGGCTTCAATTCTTGATATCAATGTTGGTATGAGCGGTATCGATGAAAAGGAAATGATGCTTACGGTTATGGAGGAGGTTATGTCCATAACAGACCTTCCGCTATGCATCGATACCAGCAGCCCTGAAGTTATGGAGGCAGCCCTTAGACTGTATCCGGGCAGAGCTCTCATGAATTCCATATCTCTTGAGAAAGGCAAGGCTGAAAAGTTCCTGCCTCTTGCAAAAAAATATGGCGCTATGTTTATTCTTTTGCCGCTTAATCCTGATGGACTTCCGAAAAATTCTGATGAGAAGATCAGAAATATTCATGAGCTTTCAAGGATAGCTTATGAACTTGGCATGAGCAAAGATGATATTGTTGTAGATGGTCTTGTTGCAACGATAGGAGCAGATCCGTCCGCCGCCATAAATACTCTTGAAACAATTTCTTTTTGCCATGACGATGGATATGCAACAATCTGTGGACTCTCCAATATTTCTTTTGGTCTGCCCCAGAGAATGAACGTAAATACAGCGTTCCTTACGATGGCAATAGAGCGCGGACTCACGATGGCAATAGCTAATCCGTCACAGGAGATGCTTGTTAATGCTGCTTTTGCATCTGACCTTCTGAGGAACAAAGAGGGCGCGGATATCAGGTACATTGAGCGCATGCAGAGGTATGCAGATCTGCCTCCTGCCAGCACACAGCCTGTAAAGCGTGCGGTTCCTGCAGATTCTAAAAAAGCAGAAAATGAATTGCCGGGCAAAAGTGAGGATATCCTTGATATAATAAAGAAAGATGTACTTACAGGTTCTAAGAGAACTATAGTAAAAGATACTGAGAAGGCCGTTCAGAGCGGAATCGAGCCAAAAGTGATACTTGATACTGTGCTGATGCCTGCAATAAATGAAGTCGGAGTACTTTTTGACAAGGGAAAATACTTCCTGCCACAGCTTATTTCCGGCGCAGAGGCAATGAAGCTTTCAATCGCTTATTTGGAGCCACTTCTTCAGTCGGATAAAGACAGTGACAAGAAGCTGCCTACAATCGTGGTTGCTACAGTGCATGGCGATATCCATGATATAGGTAAGAACCTTGTTTCTTTAATGCTTAAGAACTACGGCTTTGACGTCATAGATCTTGGTAAGGATGTGCCAAAGGAAGAGATCATAAGAGTTGCTCGTGAAAAGAATGCCAGCATTATAGCTCTTTCAGCCCTTATGACCACAACCATGAAGGAAATGAAAAATGTTGTGGACCTTGCAAAAAGCGAGAAACTTGATTGCAAGATTATTATTGGCGGAGCAGTTGTTACGCAGGAATATGCCGATGAGATTGGCGCAGACGGCTATTCTACAGATGCAGCGGATGCGGTTAGACTTGTAAAGCAGATGCTGGGTGTAGAGTGACTTTGTTCAAGAACATATAGAAATAGAAAACAGGAGAGGAATAGCAGCATGATCGGTGCAGAAGCAATAGTTAAATGCCTGGAAAAAGAGAATGTTAAGGTAATTTACGGTTATTCGGGAGTCGCAATTGACCCCTTTTGGAATAAAATCTTAAGTTCAAATATTAAACAGGTTTTGGTCCGCACAGAACAGAATGCAGCACATCTTGCGAGCGGTTATGCAAGAATTAGCGGAAAAGTCGGAGTATGTGCAGTTACTTCAGGTCCAGGTGCTACAAATCTTATCACAGGTATTGCGACAGCTTATGCTGACAGTATTCCGCTTGTTGCAATCACAGGTCAGGTCAACAGTGACATGATAGGAAGTGATGTCTTCCAGGAGGCTGATATAACAGGAGCTGTTGAGTCTTTTGTTAAATACAGCTATCTTGTCAGAGATGTTGCAGATCTCCCAAGAATCATCAAAGAAGCATTTTATATAGCAGGCACCGGAAGAAGAGGACCTGTCCTAATTGATATTCCTTTTGATGTTCAAAATGCTGAGTTCCCCGGGAAGCTTGTTTACCCTGAGACTATTTCAATGCGAAGCTACAAGCCTACTGTGAAGGGCAATATTGTCCAGATCAGAAAGGTTATTAAGGAAGTTGAGGAAGCCAAGAGGCCGATAATCTGTGTCGGCGGTGGCGTTCATCTGTCAGGAGCTACTGAGCAGATAAGGAAATTTGCAGAGCTCAATAATGTACCTGTTGTTTCGACCATGATGGGAATAGGCGTTATGCCTTCCGAGCATCCGCTTTACTTCGGAATGGTGGGCAACAACGGACAGCCTTTTGCTAACAGAGCGATGAATGAGTCGGACCTTCTTTTGATGGTTGGCGCGAGAGTGGCAGACAGAGCTGTTAACAGACCGGACCTTATTACTGAAAACAAGGTAATGGTTCATATCGATGTAGACCCTGCTGAAATTGGTAAAAATGTTGGTCCTACAATTCCACTTGTTGGAGATATCAAGAATATATTTGAAGATTTCCTTGAGCAGGATGATCACGCTGATGATCACACAGAATGGCTTAACACTTTAAATGAATATAAAAAAGAAATGGCATCGACAAGAATGCCTTCATCTGAGAGCTTTGTTGAACCCAAGGACTTTATCACAAGGCTTTCAAATGCCATGAAGGATGATGCAGTCTATGTTGCAGATGTTGGCCAGAACCAGATCTGGTCCTGTGCTTATCATATAGTCAAGAATGGAAGATTTTTAACATCCGGCGGAATGGGAACCATGGGTTATTCAATTCCTGCAGCTATGGGCGCCAAGATGGCAGATCCTTCAAGACAGGTGGTTGCTGTTATTGGCGATGGTGCGTTCCAGATGTCCATGATGGAGCTTGCCACCATGAGGCAGTATGGCATCAATATCAAGATTGTTGTTATGAAGAATGGCTTCCTTGGTATGGTAAGAGAGCATCAGCACTATGCTTATAATGATAACTATTGCATGGTAGAGCTTAAGGGCGATCCCGATCTTTCTCTTATTGCTGAAGCATACGGAATGGAATATATCAAAGTTGACGGAAGACATGATATTGACAAAAAGATTGATGAGTTTTTCTCCGATGAATACTCATGTCTTATGGAAGTAATGGTTGATCCCATGGAACTTGTTAAATACTGATAATGGTTGAGGTTTGAATATGAAGAGAATATACTCCGTTCTCGTAGAAAACAGAGCAGGTGTGCTCTCAAAGGTAGCAGGTCTTTTCTCCAGAAGAAATTTCAACATCGATTCGCTTGTTGTTGGTGAGACTGCTGATAAGAGCGTATCCTGCATGACTATTGTTTCATCGGGAGATGAGCGTACAATTGAGCAGATTGAGAAGCAGCTCAACAAAAAGATTGATGTCATTAAGGTCAAGACTTTCAAGGAGAGTATGAGTATCAATAGAGAGCTTATGCTCATGAAGGTTAAATATAATAAGGAAAACCGAAGGGATATCATGGAGAACTGCGAGATCATGAATGCCCAGATTGTTGATATGTCCAAAAATCTCATGGTAATCCAAATTTGCGATACTTCAGAGAGAATTGAGCTCTTTATCGAGATGCTCAAGAGCGTAAGTATTGTAGAGATTGCTCGCACCGGAACTGTTGCGCTTACTAAGTGCAAAGAACAGTAATTCTTTATAAAATGTTAATTTTTTTCTTATAATTTTGTTTCCATAGTCCGATATAATTCGTATAAAGAAGTGAAAGCTAAATGGATTTCATTCTTATGAATAAAGGAGAACGAGTTATGAGCAAAGATAATAAGATTCTTGAAAATAACATTATTGATGATGATCTTTTGGAAGATGTTGCAGGTGGGAAGAATATTGGCAAGAACGAGACTCTTGTGCAAAAGGGAAAGAAATCTAAGGCAACAAATACTCTTATGAACGGCAATTCAGTTCTTAAGACAAATCTTTTATACAAGGACACAACCGATACAAAATCCATGATTGATGGCATCGAATTTGAGGATGCACCTAAGAAGTGCTGATAAGTTATTTGATTTTGGACGGTTCTAAATGATTTTGATATGACAGAAGGTGTAATTATGACTCTTTTTCTTCGGAAAAAATGTCGTAATTACACCTTTTTTATTTTCGCTGTAATTAAGAAATGATAAGCAATGTTTAGTTAGAAAAACATTGGCCTTGGGCGGTAAGATTGTAATTGTAATAAAGTCGGATCATAAAAATTACAATTCAAATAACATTATAGGAGTGGATTATGAGTTCATCATTGGGTAGAAGCTTTGTAGTGGCAGATAGAGCGGATATTGCTGCTTTTGTTATAGAAGAGACCGCCTTTGAGGGAGTTAAGGAGATAGGAGAAACTGTTTCAGAGGATTTGCTTTTGGTGACAGGTAAGAAAGCTGAACAGGTCAAAACCTTGGAAGAAGTAAACTCTGATAAGGCAGTCCTTGTCTGTACCCTCGGTAAGAGCCAGTATCTTGATTCTTTATTTGAAGAAGGCCTGCTGGATAGAAATGATCTTCAGGGAAAAAGAGAAGTATTTCTTTTGGCTGTTGTAGACTGTGCCCTGACAGATAAAAAGCTACTAGTTATCGCAGGAAGTGATAAGAGAGGAACTATCTATGGTATGTTCCATTTATCTAAGCTTTGCGGCGTATCACCACTTGTTTACTTTGGCGATGCTATGCCTGAGAAGAAGGAAGAACTTGAGATAGAAATTGGCAGCGAAGGTCCTGTCTTTGTGTCAAAAGAACCTTCTGTTTATTATAGAGGCTTTTTTATCAATGATGAGTGGCCTGCCTTTGGCAACTGGGCTACAGACACCTTTGGTGGCATAAATGCCAAGTGCTATAGGAAAGTATTTGAGCTTCTTTTGAGGCTCAACGGCAATTACATGTGGCCGGCAATGTGGAATTCCAATTTCTCTGAGGAGGGACCGGGTATAGAGAGTGCTAGGCTGGCTGATACTCTTGGAGTTATCATGGGCACATCCCACCACGAGCCTTTATTCAGAGCAGGAAATGAGTGGCAGCAGCAGTTCAGGAACTACGGCGATGATAATACCTGGAGCTTTATGACTAACGGAGATGCCATCACAAGATTCTGGGAGGATGGTGTTGACAGAAATAAGGAATTTGAGAGCGTTATCACCATTGGAATGAGAGGAGAGGCTGATTCAAAGCTTCTTCCTGAGGATGCCACCATGGCGGATAACATTGAGGTGGTTAAAAAGGCAATTCTTGCTCAGGATAAGATCCTAAGGGAAAAGATTTACGATGACTTTACCAAGGTTCCACGTATGCTGGCTATCTATAAAGAAGTTGAGGATTATTATTACGGAGATGATACCTGCCAGGGACTTAAAGACTGGGATGAGCTAAAAGACGTCATTTTCCTTCTTAGCGATGATAACCATGGAAATCTTCGAAATCTTCCAACTGAGAGTGAGCGCAATCACCCCGGCGGATATGGAATGTACTACCATTTTGACTACCATGGAGCGCCAATCAGCTATGAGTGGACCAACTGTAACCGTCTGACCAAGACCTGGGAGCAGATGAGTCAGGCCTACGAAGCAGGTGTCACCAAAATGTGGATCGTAAACGTAGGCGATCTAAAGGAGATGGAGTATCCCCTCAGCTTTTTCATGGACCTGGCTTATGACTTTGACAGCTGGGGTAAGAACGGCCTTAACAGAGTAAAGGAATATGTGTATTCCTGGATAAATAATCAGTTTGGAGAAAGACTCACCGCTCCTCAAAAGGATGAAATGTTCAGGGTTCTGGAGGGCTATACCAGATATAATGCTCTTAGAACTCCGGAAACCATGAATCAAATGATCTATCATCCTGTTCATTTCAGAGAGGCAGAAAGAATTTTAAAGGAAGTACGAGAAATACTTTCTGTGGCAGATAAACTCCATGATGAGCTTAAAGATGAGGCTCTTTTAACCTATGAGAGCATGATATATTATGCAGCTGCAGCTTCTCTTAATATGATAATTGCCTGGATACTGACCGGGTTTAATCACAATCTGGCTGCAAAGGGCAGCTTATATGCCAACAGCTTCATTGATGAGATAGAAGAGAGAATAGCTCTGGATCATAAGCTGGTGGATGCTTTCCATTCAATTGCAGGGGGCAAGTGGAATCACTGCCTTAGCTCAGCACACACAGGTTTTAGAAGTTGGGATGACAGAGAGTGGTCCTACCCTGTGGTTCAGAAAGTGGCTCCGTTGACTGTTGCAAAGGCTATGGTCAGCTTCAGAGGTCAGGACAGATACCACCTGGGAGCTTACTGGCAGGATATGGCACCCCTTGTTAATAAGTGTTTTTGCAGTGCAGAGACAAAAGAGGTTCTGCTGGATGTGGATACAAGAGGGAAAGTTGGCTTTAACTATGAGGTCAAGCTTGATTCTGATGTTCTTTCCGTGGAGAACGGCAAAGGCCATGTAGCTTTAAGCGAAGCTGTCAGAAGGACGGTTGTCTTTACTCTTAACAGAAAAGCCATTGAACCGGGAAAAGAATATATCGTAAAGGGCAGGGTGGACATTTCTTTTGATAATGGACAAAAGACCTATGTAGACCTTGAATTTACTGTTAAGCTCTGCAGTGATGATCTGAGAAAATGTAATGTTGTGGATGCCAATACACAGTACTGCGTAATTGATGCAAAGGATTTTGCAGAAAATAAGCATATCAGCGAAAACGGTTTTGAAGTTGTGGAATATCTTGGACGCGAAGGTTCGGCCATTAAGAGTTTTCCTGCAATGAAAACTTATGACAAAGCGGCTGAGGCTCCTTTTGTCAGCTACGAAGTAAATGCTGATGAAGATGGTGAATACGATGTAAGGTTCTATCTCATGACCAGAAATCCTTCCTTCAAAGGGGGAAGACTTAAGTTCTTTTACTCTGTAAATGACTCTGCTCCTGAGGCAGCATATGCTGTTTCTGACCATTATTACACAGAATGGCAGGATGAAAGCTGGGCTCAGGGAGTTCTTAGAGGCGGCAGAAACGTGGAATACAGCATTTCTCTTAAAAAGGGGAAAAATACCCTTCACATATATGCAGGAGAACCCGGAGTTATCCTAGAGAAGATCCTGGTTAAAAAGAGCGGATACTCCACACCGGATAGCTACTTACTGTAACGATGAAAATAAAATGACATCTTGAATTGTTTTTTGCGAAACTCGCAGTAAATGCGTGTTTCTGAAATTTCATTCAAGATGTCATTTTTGTTTTTGCTCACTTTGTAAATACTACCCAGTTATGGGACCAGGGTACGGGTAGTCCGAAGAGGGTGACGACTTTGCCGGTGACGGCCCTGTACCAGGAGTAATTCCAGCCGGCTCCCATGTCCATGTAAACTGCATTTGTTACGCCCAGCCTCTGGAGCTCAGTCATAAATTCATCAAAATGCAACATCTTTACTGAGTCTATGATGCAGAGGCTTCCGTTTAGTTCTGCCAGAGTTCTGTAGCAGCGGGCACGTGGTCTGTCAAAGTTCATTACAACTTCACCGTTTTTAATAAGTCCAAACTGCATGAAACCACTTCCACCGGCTTCTGCAGCTTTTTTTATTGCAAGGGACGGATCGTCAAATTCAAAAGAAAATTTTCCGTTTGAGAATACGAAAGCAGCAAAAGCATCTTTATTATAGGGGTTTTCGTATAATGTGCCCTTGATGGCGTGATCGCCTTCGACGTTCTCCTGATCAAAGCTTAGGCTTACGGTGTGCTGAAAAGCTGCGCCGCTGCACCAGGTTATGGACTTATCTGACTTAGAAGGGCGGTCCTTACACACAAGATCTACGCTTGTATATTCAGGAAAGAAAACATATACGGTTCCTGTATTGTAAATTACGGTCTCGTCTGTAGGCAGAATTTTTTCTACAGGCATTTTAGATGCATCGATGCTCTCGGGGATATTAATGTGATACTGGGATATCAGTCCCATGAATATGAAAGCAAATGCCGGGATTACAAAAAATGATGAGGCGTAGCAGAGACGGTAAAGCACTTTGAGCGGCTTTGCTGTCAGCTTTTCAGGTCCCCACATATAAACAATGAGTGTCACAAACTGTAAGATCGACAATGTAAGATATGCAGCGTATAGAATATTCAGCCACATCTGCGCTACAAAGAAGGCGGTAAAAGCCCCGAGCGATAGAAGTGCCATTGCCATAAGCCAAATTCCGGATAATCTTTTGCGAATGTTCACTTTTGTTTCCTCCGCTCTTTTTTGGCCATCATAAGTTCACGACGAAGTACTTTGAATGCATCAAACTGCGACTCGATACTTACAAGCAGCAGAAGAATGAACATGTCATTGAGATACTGAAAGGCATTTCGCCAAAGAACGGTGCTTGAAAGATCAAGCATGCTGTTTGCAACAATGAGAAGCACATATACGACAAGCTTAAATATGATGGCCACGCGGTTTAATATGACATTCTCCGGATTGCCATGATTGGCATAGTTGATAAAAAAGTGATTGATGGTAATGATGATAGTCATAAGAAAAGACATACCGGCGGCAGCAAGATAAATGCTTCCCTGCACGCCGACAACAAGGTATGTGTCGAAATCTTCTTCGCCCCAGAGTCTTGCAAGAACAAGGTAGGCCTCCTGATACATGAGACAGAAGAGTACTCCGCCCATGAGACCCTTGGCAACATCCCAGCTGTAATTCCTGAAGGCAAAATACATTGCGACTGAAGTTATAAGTTTGACAAGAATTTCAAATTTTGCAAAGGAATCGCCTTCGATACGAATGAAAAAATAAGAAACGATACTTGTGACAACGACAAGTGCGCAGGCCGCAGCCATGAGATACTCGCTTAGGAAAATAGATTCATGTTTAATTGCTTTAGACTTTTTATTTTCAACCATGAATTAATTTTACCAAATTATTGATTCAAATACTATCTGGGAAAAAACACGTGATAGCGCGCACTTTAGTACGTTAAAAATGTGAGAGTTTAAAGCGTAAAATATTTTGTTGTTGACTTAATTCATATGAGTGCTATAATTCATAGTAATTGATGCAAAATAAATTAAAAATCTTTCGAAATTCTAGTAAAAAACGCACTTAAAAATGATGTGTAAATTCACGCTTTAAAGTGCAAAAGTTTAGCGATAAATACTGGGATGGAGATCGATTTTAAGGAGAGGAAAATGCAGAAAAAAGTATTCCAGCTTTTAGTTGATAATACTTCAGGTGTTCTTTCCAGAATATCAGGTCTGTTTTCAAGACGAGGATATAACATCGAGAGTATTACAGCGGGAGTTACAGCAGATCCAAGGTTTACACGTATCACTATCGTGGCTTCGGGAGATGACGTCATTCTTGATCAGATTGAGAAGCAGGTTGCCAAGCTCGTTGATGTAAGAGATATTCATGAGCTTAAGCCGGATGACAGTGTATACAGAGAACTTGCCATGGTCAAGGTAAGGGCAGAGGCTGAGGACAGACAGAGCATTCTTGCTACAGCAAATATCTTCAGAGGCAACATCGTTGATGTGAGTCCTGATTCTCTAATTATTGAGATTACAGGTAGCCAGTCCAAGGTAGACGCATTTTTGAGACTTCTTGAGGGAAGAGAGATTCTTGAACTTGCCAGAACCGGAATTGCAGGACTTGGAAGAGGAACAGAGCATATCATCTATCTTGATGAGTAATGTACTAATTGAGTATTTAATTGGAACGGCAAATAGCCGGTCCGGTAAATCATAAAGATGAATTTTTCAAAAAAATGAAAATAACGGAGGAAAAACAGATGTCACAGGATGCACGTATTTTTTATCAGGAAGATTGTAACCTTTCATTACTTGAGGGCAAGACAATTGCTATTATCGGTTATGGTTCACAGGGCCATGCTCATGCACTTAACCTGAAGGATTCAGGATGCAACGTTATCATCGGTCTTTACGAGGGATCTAAGAGCAAGGCTAAGGCTGAGGCTCAGGGACTTAAGGTTTACAATACAGCAGAGGCTGCTAAGATGGCTGATATCATCATGATCCTTATCAACGATGAGAAGCAGGCTAAGATGTACAAAGAGGATAT
>JAEEGL011980460.1_pt1 | contig 19719 bp, 18 predicted proteins | sample 9134231 | NCBI WGS metagenome assembly JAEEGL01 (sample SAMN16246548, study PRJNA631951) | gut metagenome | biome: gut microbiome; feature: rumen; material: fiber-attached | host: Bos | place: Iran: Karaj | collected 2018-10 | reverse complement strand
TTCCTGGCGACCGGTGGTAAATCCGCCCACTGCGCCGCCGAAGCTCTTTCCGAGGGTGCCGGTATGGATATCGATACGGCCGTAAAGATTGAATTCTTCGGCAACTCCATGACCCGTCTTACCGACCACGCCCGCGGAATGGCTTTCATCCACCATCACGAGAGCATCATACTTCTCGGCAAGTTCGCAGATCTTGTCCATAGGGGCGACATTGCCGTCCATGCTGAATACGCCGTCGGTGACGATGATGCGGAACCTCTGGGCCTGGGCCTCTTTGAGGCAGCGCTCCAGGTCGGCCATATCTGCATTGGCATAGCGGTAGCGCACTGCCTTGCAAAGGCGAACGCCGTCGATTATGGAGGCATGGTTGAGAGCATCGGATATGATGGCATCTTCGGCTGTCAGCAGGGGCTCGAACACACCGCCGTTGGCATCGAAGCAGGCAGCGTAGAGGATGGTGTCATCGGTATGGAAATACTTTGCGATGGCTTTTTCCAGCTGACGGTGGATATCCTGCGCTCCGCAGATGAAACGCACGGAAGACATGCCGTAGCCACGCTCATCCATAGCCTTCTTGGCGGCTGCGATAAGACGTGGGTTGTCTGACAGGCCAAGATAGTTGTTGGCGCAGAAATTCAGCGCCTTGCTGCCGTCCTCGAGAGTGATTTCCGCTCCCTGGGGCGAACAGATATTGCGTTCGCGTTTATAGAGCCCGGCCTCATCGATGGCTTTCAATTCATCCTGAAGATACTTCTGAAATTTACCGTACATAATATGATTATCGTTTTAGGTTCATTATTACAACAAAAATAGTAAATTTGTATTGTAATTTGTAACACTCAAATGAAAAATGTTCTCATTATAGGTTCAACCGGCCAGATCGGTTCCGAGTTGACCATGAAACTCAGGCATTTGCATCCCGAAGGAAATATAGTAGCCGGCTACATCCCCGGATTCGAGCCTAAGGGCGAGCTTCTGGAAAGCGGTCCCGCTGCGGTAGTGAACGTGGTGGACGGATTCCAGATCGCAGATGCGGTAGGCAGATATAATATCGATACCATATATAACCTTGCGGCCCTGCTGTCGGCCACTGCCGAGAAATTCCCCCTTAAGGCCTGGGACATCCAGATGAATGGTCTAATAAATATCCTGGAGGTTGCGCGCGAACACGGATGCGCGGTGTTTACTCCCAGTTCCATAGGCTCTTTCGGTCCGACTACACCCCACAAGGATACTCCTCAGGATACAATACAGCGGCCGACCTCGATGTATGGTGTAACCAAGGTCGCAACGGAGTTGCTGAGCGATTATTACTTCCACAAATACGGAGTTGATACCCGTTCGGTGCGTTTCCCGGGCTTGATTTCATATAAGACGCTTCCCGGAGGTGGAACCACGGATTATGCCGTGGAGATATATTATGCCGCAGTAAAAGGCGAAGAATTCGTCTGCCCGATAGCCGCAGGCACACTGATGGACATGATGTATATGCCTGATGCGCTGCAGGCTGCTATAGACATAATGGAAGCCGATCCATCCAAACTGATCCACCGCAATTCCTTCAACATCGCTTCCATGAGCTTTGCTCCTGAAGATGTGCTCGCAGCCATCAGGAAGATTATTCCGGACGCCCGCATGCGATACGAAGTGGATCCGGTGCGACAGGCCATCGCGGATTCCTGGCCGGACAACATGGACGATTCATGCGCACGGGCTGAATGGGGATGGAAACCCCACTACGATCTGGATTCGATGTCGAAGGACATGATAGAGCATCTGAAAATAAAACTCGGGGCTTAAGCTCCGAGTTTTTCTTTTATCCTATATTATAATCTATCCCAGGAATCCGAGCAAAATACCGGCAGCGACTGCAGAGCCGATGACGCCGGCGACATTGGGCGCCATAGCATGCATCAGCAGGTGATTGGACGGGTCGCATTCAAGACCCACCGCTTCTGAGACGCGGGCGCTGTCGGGAACTGCCGACACGCCTGCGTTTCCTATAAGAGGATTTATCTTCCGGTCTTCGCTGCAGAACAGGTTCATTATCTTGACGAACAGCACTCCGCAGAACGTTGCGATGATGAACGAAAGCAGGCCAAGGCCGAAAATCAGCACGGAACGTCCGTTAAGGAACACGTCCGCCTGGGTGGACGCGCCCACCGTGAGACCGATCAGCGTGGTCACCACGTCGATGAGCGGCCCGCGCGCGGTTTCTGCAAGGCGGCGGGTTACGCCGGATTCCTTAAGGAGATTGCCGAAGAACAGCATGCCGAGCAGCGGCAGGCCGGAAGGTACAATGAAGGCGGTGCAGATGAACCCGACGATAGGGAAGATGATCTTTTCTTTCTGGCTGACTACTCGCGGTTTCGCCATGTGGATCATCCTTTCCTTCTTGCTGGTCATCAGAAGCATGATGGGCTTCTGGATGACAGGCACCAGGGCCATGTAGGAATATGCCGACACTGCAATCGCTCCCATAAGTTCCGGGGCAAGCTTGCCGCTTAAGAAGATGGCCGTAGGACCGTCCGCCCCGCCGATTATGCCGATGGCGCCAGCCTCGTTGGGAGTGAATCCCAGAAGCAGGGCCAGCAGGTAGGCCCCAAAAATGCCCATCTGTGCGGCGGCGCCGATAAGCACCAGCCTGGGCTGGGAGATTAGGGCGCTGAAATCCGTCATCGCGCCGATTCCAAGGAAGATCAGCGGGGGATACCATCCCTGACGAACGCCCTGATAGAGTATATTGAGCACCGACCCCTCTTCATACACTCCTATCCGAAGGCCTTCTCCCGTGGCGGGGTCGAAGAAGAGGGGAATGTTGCCAATGATCATGCCGAAACCGATAGGCACTAGAAGCAGGGGTTCCCAATGCTTCCTGATTCCCAGGAAGATGAACAGCAGGCCAATGCAGATCATCACCAGGTGCTGCCAGGTCGCGTTCGCAAATCCGGTGAATTGCCAGAACTGCTGCAGGCTGTCGATAACTGTATTACCCATGCTTATGCTATGCTGGCGATATCTGCTCCCTCAAGGACGGAGTCGGTTTTCTTGACGTAGATGGCGCTGACTGTGCCGTCGCTCTCAGCAAGGATGTCGTTTTCCATCTTCATTGCCTCGATTACCGCAATCTTTTGCCCGCGCTTTACTGCATCGCCTACGTTCACGCAAACGTCGATGATGACACCCGGAAGGGGAGAGACGATTTTCTTGCCGGCACCGGAAGTGGCGGGGGCTGGATGGGAGCTTTCCTCTGAAGCCGCTGCCGCCCTCGGCACGCTAAGAGGGAGGGGCCCAGCAACGCTGGGAGGGGTCTCGCGAAGCGAGATGGCTGAAGAGGAATGACTCCCATCCACCCCAGCTTCTATTTCGACGCTATAATCAACCCCGTTGACATTAACGGAGGCAATGTTGTTCTCGATAGAGTTCACGGCAACCTCGAATTCCTTGCCGTTGATCTTGAATTTGTACTGACTCATTTCCTTGGAGTTTTTCTGAATGTCAGGGTCTTGTCGTTCCACGCGCTCTGACGGGGCGTTATGGTTATGATGCCGGGTTCCACATCGTGGACGGCATCGTTTATATAGAGATGAAGCGCCATTGCAATAGCGGCGTTCACTTCGCCGCCGAGTTCAGCCTCAAGGGCCAAAGCGATGGCAGCTGCCGTATCGGCATCGGGATCCTTTCCGGATGCCTTCCGGTTTTTGCGCGGCTTTCTTATCCTGGGAACATCCGAATTCGCCACTTTTCCGATGGAGCCGTAGATGAAGTACAGTATCACAAGGGCGGAGAAAACGGTTGTGACGGCAATCAGCGCCAAGGTCAATCCATGTGGATCGGTTTCGGCCATCCGCTGCGCTCCTGCTGTCATATTTAGTAGAGTGAACATCTTTTAAAGCGGCAGATTGTCGTGTTTCTTTGCAGGAAGTTCCTGACGTTTGTTCTGAAGGCTGTCAAGGGCGCGGATTACGCGGAAGCGGGTGTTGCGTGGCTCTATGACATCCTCTATGTAACCCTTCTGGGCAGCCTGGTAGGGGTTGTTGAAGAGTTCTTCGTATTCTGCTTTCTTGGCGGCGCGTACTTCTTCCTGCCTGGCAGGATCGGTCTCAGCCTTTATCTCCTTGCCGTAGAGCACGTTGACCGCGCCGTCGGCCCCCATCACCGCTATCTGCGCGGTGGGCCACGCATAGTTGATGTCTCCACGCAACTGCTTGCAGCTCATCACTATGTGGGCTCCGCCGTATGCCTTGCGGAGCGTAACCGTAACCTTGGGTACGGTAGCCTCACCATAGGCATAGAGGAGTTTGGCGCCGTTGGTGATTACAGCTCCGTACTCCTGCTGGGTGCCGGGAAGGAATCCGGGCACGTCCACCAGGGTGACCAGAGGGATATTGAAGGCGTCGCAGAAGCGCACGAAACGGGCGGCCTTGCGGGATGCGTTGATATCGAGCACGCCGGCCAGGACCTTGGGCTGGTTTGCAACTATGCCGACGCTGCGGCCGCCGAAATGGGCGAATCCGACTATGATGTTCTTCGCAAAGTCTTTGTGTATTTCGAAGAAATCCCCGTCATCCACAACAGCGCGGATTACTTCGTACATGTCGTACGCCTTGTTGGGATTGTCAGGGATAATCTCATTCAGGACATCGGACATGCGGTTCACGGAATCCACGGTGGGACGTTCCGGGGCCGTTTCCATGTTGTTCTGCGGGATGTAGCTGAGCAGGCGCTTTATGGTGTCGATGCCTTCCTGCTCGTTCTCTGCCGCAAAGTCGGCTACGCCGCTCTTGCTGGCGTGCACGCTGGCTCCGCCGAGGGACTCCTGGTCCACATCTTCCCCGGTAACACTCTTTACGACTGCAGGGCCGGTGAGGAACATGTAGGAAGTGTTCTTGACCATGAGGGTGAAATCGGTGAGGGCGGGGGAGTAAACCGCGCCGCCGGCGCAGGGACCGAAGATGCCGGATATCTGTGGAACCACTCCGCTGGCAAGAATGTTATGCTCGAAGATATCGCCGTAACCGGCAAGTGCGTCGATGCCTTCCTGGATGCGGGCTCCTCCGGAGTCGTTAAGGCCGATCACAGGCGCGCCGCAACGCATGGCCATCTCCATTACCTTGCAGATTTTCTCGCTCATGGTTTTGCTCAGCGATCCTCCGCTGACGGTGAAGTCCTGGGCATATACGAATACCTGGCGGCCCGCAATGGTTCCCTGGCCGGTGACCACACCGTCGCCGTCGGGATGCGATTTCTCCATTCCGAAGTTTGTGCAGTGATGCTGCACGAACATGTCGAATTCCTCGAAACTGCCTTCGTCCAGCAGAAGCGCCAGACGTTCGCGGGCGGTGAGTTTGCCCTTCTCGTGCTGGGCGTCTATCCTCTTCTGACCACCGCCGAGACGGGCGTTCGCCCTGCGCTCGACCAAGGCCTTGATTTTATCTTGCTGCAAACTCATAGTTCACTGTTTTATCTTGCAAAGATAACCATTTTTATTTTTATATTTGTGGTATGGATATGAAGAAGATAGTAGTGCAGGATTTCCGCAACATCGAGTTGCAGGAGTTGGAGTTCTGTCCCAATATCAACTGCATTTCCGGTGGGAACGGCGAAGGGAAAACCAACCTTATGGATGCCATCTGGTATCTTTCTATGACAAAGAGCGCCTTTTCCACCACCGATCGCTTTAATTTCCGTTTCGGATGCAGCAGTTTCGCTCTTTCCGGGCTCTATGGGATGTCTGAAGGGCCTGATACCCGTGTCAGCATCCAGGTGGACGGAAGCGGCAAGAAACTGAAGAGGGATGATAAAGCCTATCCCCGCCTTGCGGACCATATCGGGCTCCTGCCCGTGGTGATGGTATCCCCAACGGATGTGGCGATGGTGAGCGAGTCCGGGGAGGAACGCCGCAAGTTCTGCAACGCGGTGCTGTCGCAGATGAGCCCGGAATATCTGAATGCTGTGCAGAACTATTCCAGGCTGCTTCTCCAGCGCAACGCCATGCTTAAGAACGGCCAGCCGGACTGGGCTCTGATGGACATAATCGACACCCGGATGGAGAGTTATGCCGCGCCGGCGCATGCCATGCGAGCCGCTCTTGCTTCCGATCTTTCCAAGAGGATCCAGGACTTCTACGCTCAGATTTCCGGAGGAAAGGAGAATGTGGGCATCAGCTACCGTTCAGACCTTGAATCCGGCGCTTTGACCGAGATCTTCCGCTCCCGCAGGGAGAAAGACTCCATCCTCAGATATACCACCGCCGGCATCCAGAGAGACGACCTCGTTTTCGAGATGGATGGGCGCTCCATCCGACGGTGCGGATCCCAGGGGCAGCAGAAATCCTTCCTGGTGGCGCTAAAGTTCGCGCAGTACAGCCTGATGAAAGAACGGCGGGGCTTTCCGCCCATCCTGCTGCTGGACGACCTTTTCGACAAATTGGACATGGGCCGCGTGCAGAATCTCCTGACCATGGTGGCAGGGAGCGATTTCGGGCAGATATTCCTTTCGGACTGCAACAAGGTGCGGCTGAATTCGATTGTGGATGGCATCACTTCGGAACGCACATATTACGAGGCGAAGGGAGGCGTCTTCACCCGCAATGAGTAACCGGATTGCCCGCAAGACGGCGCTGCCGTTGATAGATGTGCTTAAACAGATGCTGGTAGAGGGCGGGGCGAGGGTCTCGCACAACACCAGTCTGATCTATTCGGCATGGGATTCAGTTTCCGGCGCCGGACCATATACCATCAAACGTTTCTTCAGGGATGGGAAACTGTACATCACCCTTTCATCTTCCGTGATTTGCAGCCAGCTGCTCATGCAGAAAGACGCGCTTGTCGCCAAGATCAACTCTTCGCTTGCCGGAAACGAATTGTATATAGGTCAGGCTGAGGAAGGGCCTGTCAAAGAACTTATACTGAGATGAAATTCGTCATAGATCAAGCCATACCATTCATCAAAGGTGTTTTCGAGCCTTATGCCGAGATAGTCTATAAGGACGGCGGCGCCATCTGCAGGGAGGATTTGCTGGATGCGGACGCGCTCGTGATACGCACCAGGACACGCTGCAACGAGGCCTTGCTGGAAGGCACTACGGTCAAGATCATATCTACTGCCGCAATCGGATTGGACCATATAGACATTGCTTTTTGCAATGAAAACGGCATATTTGTTCAGAACGCTCCGGGGAGCAACTCCGGTGGAGTCATGAATTATGTCTTCTCCGCCCTTTACGGGGCGGCCAGCCGGGAGCGCATCCCTCTTCCCGGAGCAACTTTCGGCATTATCGGAGCCGGTCACGTGGGCTCCAGGATCGAGGCTATGGCCCGGCACCTCGGAATGCAGGTGCTCCTCTGCGACCCTCCCAGGGCCGAGGTGGAAGGCCCCGCCCAGTTCGTTTCCCTGGATTACCTGCTGCGCAATTCAGATATTGTTTCGCTCAGCGTTCCGCTTAATCCCGGCACGCAGAGAATGGCCGACCATGGTTTCTTCGAGAAGATGAAATTCGGGGCTTTCTTCATCAATACCGCCCGTGGCGAAATCGTGGATGACGATGCCCTTCTCGCAGCGTTTCCGAAGCTCGGCCCGGTTATCATCGACACCTGGAACAACGAGCCGAATGTCAGCAAGGAACTGATTGCAAAAGCGTCGATAGCCACTCCCCACATAGCAGGATATTCTTATCAGGGAAAGCAGAGGGCGACCGCCGCGGCCGTGCGTTCGGTCGCCAGATTTTTTAAGATCGAGGCCCTCTACGAGTTCTTCCCGACCACGGAGCTGGAAGAGCTGGAAGCCGTGAAACTAGATCTTACGGGGCTTACCCAGGGCCAGATCACATCCGTCTTCCAGTATAATTACCCTATCTTTACGGATGATTTCATGTTCCGGGTGCATCCGGAGCGCTTCGATGAACTCCGTCAGGAATACCGCTACCGCCGGGAATTCTACATTTAAGATTAACCGCAAATAACACTGAATATGACCACAGAACAGCAACTGAAGTATTTCCGGGAAGGCTTTCCCTGGATGAAGATAGATGCTCCCGCGGTTCCCGGAAGGGGAATTGCGGTGATGACTCCCGCAGAGGAAGATGAGTGCATAGCCTATCTGCAGAAGGCGTCCGTAAAAGGCAAGGTCAAATTCGTGCCCGCATCGGGCGCGGCTTCACGCATGTTCAAGGATATATTCGGAGGGCTTGAGCATCCCAACGATGCCGTCCGCAAGCTGACCGCGAACATTCGCAAGTTCGCTTTCTACGACGAGACCCTTTTCGGCAATCCTTCCCAGGATTCTGATGCGGACTGCTGCGCCACAGCCGCAAAACTGCTGAAGGAACCCGGCCTCGGATACGGAAGCAAGCCGAAAGGCGTGCTGAAGTTCCACCGTTATGCCGACGAGGTGCGCACAGCCCTTGCGGAGCATCTGGTGGAAGGTCAGGAATACATGCGCAATGCGGACGGCAGCGTGAATCTCACCGTCACCATCTCTCCCGAACACCGCACCCTGTTCGAAAATGCGCTCGCTGAAATAAAGGACAAATATGAAAAGCGCTACGGGGTGAAGTACAACGTAACTTTCACCTATCAGTCCAAGGAAACGGATACGATTGCGGTTACTCCCGACAATGAGCCTTTCCTGAGCGATGACGGCACCGTGCTCCGCCGTCCTGCGGGCCATGGCGCATTGATCTTCAACCTGAATGAGGTGGAGGAGGAACTGGTATCCATCAAGAACATCGACAACGTGGCGGTCGAGAAATACCTGCCCGTTACGGCGCGTTACAAGAAAGTGCTGATGGGGAAGGCCCTGGAATTGAGGGACTGCATCTTTGCTTATCTGAGAGAATTGGATGCGGCATCACCTGCAGAGGCGTTGGCTCTGGTCAAGGCCGAGATCGTCCCTTTCCTTGAAAAGGAACTTTGCATAGAGATTCCTGAAGTGGCGGATGAGAGGCTCGTCGCCGTCGTGCGGGCAAAACTGGACAGGCCGGTGCGTGTCTGCGGCATGGTCAAGAACCAGGGTGAACCCGGAGGCGGACCGTTTGTGATCCGCGAGTCGGACGGCAGCACGTCGCTGCAGATACTCGAAAGCGTGCAGATAAACAGGGACGACCCTGAAGCCATGGCAGCCCTGAATTCCGCCACTCATTTCAATCCTGTGGACCTGGTATGCTGCCTGCGAAATTACAAAGGAGAGAAATTCAACCTTCCGGAATATGTCGATCCCGATGCCGGATTCATTTCTTCGAAGAGTTTCCAGGGCAGGGAACTGAGGGCGCTCGAGCTTCCGGGCCTCTGGAACGGTTCCATGAGCAGGTGGAACACCCTTTTCGTGGAAGTTCCGCTGGAAACTTTCAATCCCGTGAAGGTGGTTCTGGATCTTCTGCGGCCTGCGCATCAATGATATTGTATTATCAGCTAATTTTTTGTATTTTTGCAGGCTTTAACGAAAAAACAAATAAAGACTAATATGGCTATTAAGAACAAAACCAAGGAAGAAGTTCGTCAGGAGCAGGTTGAGACCCAGGTTTCCAAGTTCGAACTGTTTTATGAGAAGTACAAGAATGTCATGTGGGCGGTGCTTGGCGGAGTCGTTGTGATCTGGCTCGCCATCCTCGGATATCAGAGATATATCTATCAGCCCAAGTGCGCTGAGGCCCAGGGACAGATGTTCCCCGCCGAAGCTTCTTTCCAGCAGGGTGAATACGAACTTGCCCTCAATGGAGACGGCAACGTGCTTGGTTTTACAGAAATCATCGACAGCTACGGCACCAAGGCCGGCAAGGCAGTCTATCTGTATGCCGGTATCTGCGAGCTCCAGCTCGGCGATTTCGAGAGCGCGATCTCCTATCTCAAGAAGTACAATGGAAAGGAGCCCATCATGGCCGCCCGCGCCCTTTCCTGCATGGGTGACGCCTATGTGGGCCTGGAGCAGTACAAAGAGGCTGTCGCAGCATACAAGAAGGCAGTTGCCAAAGCAGACAACACCTATGCCGCCGCTTATCTTCTGAAAGAGGGGCTGGCTCTTGAGCAGCTTGGCAACAAGGCAGATGCCCTGGAGTGCTACAAGACCATCAAGGACAACTATCCCCAGAGCATCGAAGCTTACGACATCGACCGTTATATCGCAGCCGTGGAGGAATAAGTCATGGGAAGAGCATTTGAATTCCGCAAGGAACGCAAGATGAAGAGGTGGGGTCACATGGCCCGTACCTTCACCAAACTGGGCAAGGAAATCACCATAGCGGTCAAGCAGGGTGGCCCGGATGTGACCGGCAACCCGCGTCTCCGCGCCCTCATGGCTGAGGCACGCAGCGAGCAGATGCCCAAGGAGAATATCGAACGCGCCATCAAGAAAGCAACCGAAAGCAAGCAGGGAGACTTCAAGGAGGTTATCTACGAAGGCTACGGCCCCTTCGGCATCGCCTATCTGGTGGAAACTGCCACAGACAACAATACCCGCACCGTCGCCAATGTCCGCAGCTATTTCAACAAGTGCGGCGGATCCCTTGGCACCAGTGGCAGCGTCGCCTTCATGTTCGACCACAAGTGCGTATTCCGCATCAAGAAGACCGACGGCCTGGACCTCGATGAACTCGAGCTCGAACTCATCGACTACGGCGCGGAAGAGGTTTTTGAAGAGACCGTGGTTGACAAGGACGATAACGAAAGCAAGGAGGTCGTCATCTATGGAGATTATACTTCCTACGGCACGATCCAGAAGTTCATCGAAGAGAACGGCTATGAACTGATTTCCGGTGGATTCGAGCAGATTCCAAACGTGGAGCTCAAGGATGTGACTGCCGAGCAGCGTTCCACTCTCGAGAAACTCATCGGCCTTCTGGAAGATGACGAAGATGTGACCAACGTTTACACCACGATGAAACCTTCGGAAGAATGAAACTGAAAAGACTCGGGCTCCTGCCCAAAGTTCTGATTGCGATTTGCCTCGGCGTTATGCTGGGGCTTTTCGTTCCAGACTGGTTCACGCGCATTTTCCTGACTTTCAACGGAGTGTTCTCCCAGCTGCTGGGATTCATGATTCCGTTGATCATAGTGGGGCTTGTGACAGCCGCAATCGGCGACCTTGGCCACGGGGCTGGGAAGATGCTGCTGGTAACAGTGCTCATCGCTTATCTCGATACGGTGATCGTCGCTTTGGGTGGATTCGGTGTCGGGAATGCCATGTTCCCTTCCATCGTTTCCAAGGTCGGTTCAGCCGCGGATCTCACAGAGGCGGCTTCCCTGGCTCCCTATTTTACCATCACCATTCCGGCAATGTTCGATGTGATGACGGCTCTGGTTTTTTCTTTCATCATGGGCCTGTGCATGGCTAACGCCGAAATGCCTGTGATGAAAGGATTCTTCGCTGAACTCAAGACTTTTGTGGCCAGGGTGATAGAAAAGCTTATAATACCTCTCCTACCTATTTATATATTCGGCATTTTCCTCGATATGACAACCACAGGCAAGGTGTTCAGCGTACTGAAAGTCTTCGCCCTGATAATAGTTGTGATTTTCGCCCTTCACATCCTTGTGCTAATATATGAATTCGTGGTGGCGGGTCTGTTTACCAAACGCAATCCTTTCAAGATGCTTTGGAACATGCTGCCTGCATACTTTACCGCCCTTGGCACTTCCAGCTCTGCAGCCACCATTCCGGTTACGCTGAAGCAGTGCGAGGAGAATGGGGTCAAGGAAGACATTGCAGGGTTCACGGTTCCGCTCTGCGCTACAATCCACATGCCCGGAAGCGCGATGAAAATCACATGCTGCGCCATCGCAGTATGTCTGATGTCCGGCATGCAGGTGGAATTCGGGATGTTCCTGGAATTCATCTTCATGCTAGGAATAATGATGGTCGCCGCTCCCGGTGTGCCCGGGGGAGCGATCATGGCATCGCTTGCCCCACTCAGCTCCATTCTCGGATTCGACCCTGAGCAGCAGGCGCTTATGATTGCTCTCTATATCGCCATGGACAGCTTTGGCACGGCATGCAACGTGACCGGAGACGGTGCGATTGCGCTGATTGTCCAAAAATTATTCAAAAAAGATTTGCAAGTATAAAAATTATATCTATCTTTGCAGTGTACTATTAAACTAATACACTATGTTAAAGGTAGACAAAATATCATTCAGCTACGGAAATACACCGTGTCTGGAAAAGATTTCCCTCAATCTCGAAGAAGGAAAGATCTATGGCCTGCTGGGAGAGAACGGAGTTGGCAAGACCACGCTCCTGACTCTTCTTAGCGGGCTTAAAAATGTTCAGGCTGGGACTATCGACGTGGACGGGTTCACCCCCAACAAGCGCGATCCGGAGTTCCTGTCATCCATCTTCTATCTTCCTGACGAAGTTACGCCTGTGAACACCATGGCGGTTTCTTTCGCAAAGGAAAAAGGACGTTTCTGGCCCTGTTTCTCACTGGACAGGTTCGTTGAGATAATGCAGATATTCGAGATGGAACTCAATCAGAAGATGAACGCTATGTCTGCAGGGCAGCTCAAGAAGACCTGGATAGCCTTCGCTCTTGCATGCTCCACCAGATATCTATTCCTTGATGAGCCCACCAACGGCCTTGATATCCCTTCAAAGGCACAGTTCCGTAAGGCAGTTATGTCATACACAAGCGAGGATTCAACAATCGTCATCTCCACCCATCAGGTGAAGGATCTGGAGAATATAATCGATCCTATCATCATCCTCGATAAGAGAGACGTGTTACTGAACGCAAGCGTAGAGGAGATTTCCTCAAAATTGTATTTCGACTACGGCACCACCCTGAATCCCGACAGCCTCTACACTGAACAGCTCCCCGGAGGTTTCATACAGGTTTATCCCAACACCACCGGCGAAGAGAGCAAAGTGAACGTGGAAGCGCTGTTCAATACCGTCCACAAGCATAAAGAACTCGTTAAAGGATTTTTCAGCCATGAATAATACATTTGATCTCAAGCGTTTCGGAAAATATTTCCGCTATGATCTTGTTTCTGCCTGGCGAAATGCCGGAATCAGTGTTCTTACCATTGCGGCAATGCCGGTATGGTTCTTTGTGATCGTGCAATTGGTATCCCTCGTTTTCAACGGGCGATTCGGAAATCTCAATACTGCGGGCATCCTGTCTGCATATATGGTCTCCTTCATCCTGGCCCTGTTGTTCTTCCCTGTGCAGCTTTATGGCCACCTTACCGAAAAGAAATCCGGTTCTGACTGGATACTTCTTCCGGCATCCCGTTTCGAGAAGTTCTTCTCCATGCTTCTGCTTACCTGTGTCGTGCTGCCGGCGGTGTGGCTGTGCGTTATCGCATCCTGCGATGGCATCCTTACCCTGCTTTTTACGAATTATGAAGGAATGGGCCTGGTGACCGTAATGGACGGCTTGAGAACAGCTATGGACGAAGTGCATTCAGAGAATGTGGAACTGGCATTCAGCGCCCCATATATGCTGTATCTCGAATGGTGTGGAAATATCCTCCTGTTCACTTTGGGAGCAATTTTCTTCCGCAAGAACAAGATTGTTTACACCTTCCTTTCCATCTTTGCGATCAGTCTTGTGGCAATATTGGCAGTAGGACTTATTTTCGGAGGCAATATCAGCATCCAACCTCAGGACATCAGCGAAGACAGGTTCATGAGAATGTTCAACATAGGTTTGTATCTTTTCTATATAGTCAGCTTTGCGCTGCTTGATATGGGAATCTATTTCAGAATCAAAACCTTAAAGCATTAAGCCATGGAATTCGACAGCAACAAACCGATATACCTCCAGATTGCCGATTCCATCTGCAATCGCATCCTTCAAGGAGAGTTGAAGGGGGAGGACAGGATACCATCCGTGCGGGAATATGGCGCGCAGATAGGTGTGAACCCCAATACCGTGGCACGTACATACGATACGCTCACCGACCAGGGAGTAATCTATAACAAGCGTGGAATTGGCTTTTTTGTTACTGAAAATGCCGCCCAGAACATACGCAAAGAGGCAAAAGAAAAATTTTTAAAGGAAGAATTGCCTCAATTTGCAGAAAAGGCACGGCTTTTGGATATAGACAAAGAAGATATAATAAGGTTATTATTCTAACGTAAGCCATAAACAGTTAACTAAACTATTCACGAACTAAACTATACTTTGACGAAGCCCTGCCGAGAGGCGGGGCTTTATCGTACAGACTGCATGAATCGGTTGCAGATTATGTCCACGGCTTCTTTCGATGGATGGGATCCGTCTTCGGCATAGAAGCGGTAGTCCCTGAGTTCGTCTATCAGTATCTCATAGGCGGGGAAATAGGATGCCTTTCCGCCCAGAACGTCTTCCAGCCCCAGATGCAGGGTAGCTTTGCTGAGGGTATTCAGATGCGCGCCTTCGCCCATGTGACGTATGGGACTGACCGTAAAGATGAATTCCTTGTCGGGATGCTTTCGCACTATGCTCCCGATTACCGCGGATACCTGCGTAACTGAAAGCATCTCATGAGTGAATTCACGGGAAGGTCGTTTCAGACAGTTTGAAACGACTTCTCCGCTGCTGACCAGCTTCCAGACCCTGGCTGTGCCTAGAGTGATTATTGCCACATTGCTATCTTTCCAGGCGGCAGATGCTTTTGCCAGGGCTGCATTGGCGTTTTCCAGGAAGTCCCGTCCGTCAACGCGGGCAAAGGAAGTATGATGCCACCAGGAGCATATCCTGCCTGCGTTCGCGCCCATCTCCACGCATTCCTCCGGTCGGAAGGGGATCGCGCTGTCGAGCCTGGCGATGGAATTGGCAATCGACACCGGATTGTATAGGGTTCCGAATGGATTCAGGCATACATCGTAGCCTTCTTTTAAAAGCTTTTCTCCTATGCTGTTTGCAAAACAACTGCCGAGAATGCTTATTTTATCGCTTCTGGTCATATTGCAAAAGTAACACTCTTTTTTTATATTTGTAACGAGCTAATGACTGTATGAAGAAGAATCTCATTTTGCTGTTTGCAGCAACTCTCGCCATCCTCCCGGTTTCGGCAAAGGATTACAGCCTAACCAGCCCTTCCGGCAAATTGCAACTGAGCGTCTCTGTTTCAGACAAGACTGCATGGCGGCTCTCTGTGAATGGAGAAACCGTGCTGAAGGATAATAAGGTTTCGATGACCATCGACGACAGGATTCTGGGAGAGAATGCCAGGGTAATCAAAGTCCGTAAGGGGAGTGTTTCCGAGCGTATCCGATCTCCGTTCTACCGCCAGGCCGAATTCGACACCCGGTACAACTGGCTGACGCTCAAGATGAAAGCAGACTGGTCCCTGGAGTTCCGCGCTTACGACGATGGCATTGCTTATCGTTTCGTGACAAATCGCCCGGACATTCGCAAGGTTTATTCCGAGACCGCCGAGTTCAATTTTGCAAAGCAATACGGAATGCTGGTCCCCTATGTGCTTAAACGCGCCGATGGAGACCGGTACCGCTCATCATTCGAGAATCTCTATGTGAATGTAAAGGCAGGTGACGTGTCCGTATCTGACGGCAGACTTGCCTTCATGCCTGTCTATGTCGATCTTGGAGATAATGGCCGTCTGCTTCTGATGGAATCCGACCTGTGGGACTATCCCGGAATGTTTCTCCGCTCCACCGAAAAGGGCTTTGAGGCTGAATTCCCGCCTTATCCCAACAGTATCTATGAGCAGGATGCGAAGTATCTCGACTACCTGAACATGGTCGCCGGTTCCAGGACTTTCCCCTGGAGGGTGGTTGCATACGGGGAAAAGGATACCGATCTGCCTTTGAATAACATGGTTTACCAGCTGGCTACCCCCTGCAAGCTCGACGATATATCCTGGATCGGACCCGGGCTCTCTACCTGGGACTGGTGGAACGGCGTCCGCCGTCACGGAGTGGATTTCAAGGCGGGCATCAACACCGAGACTTACCTTTATGACATAGATTTCGCCGCCCGCTACGGAATCCCATATATCCTCATAGATGACGGATGGTATAAGAATAAGAACATCTTCACCCCGATCGATGCCCTGGATATACGGAAGGTGTGTGAGCACGCGGCCGAGAAAGGCGTGAAAGTGCTGCTTTGGACATCGAAAGGTGTGCTTGGCCTGAAGCCTGAAAAGGCGTTTGAGCATTATTCCAAAATGGGTGTCGCGGGATTCAAAATCGATTTCTTCGACTCGCAGGAGGCTGCGATGGTAAACCGGATCAACATGTATGCCGAGGCAGCAGCAGAATATCATCTGGTTGTGGATCTGCACGGCATCTTCAAGCCTGTCGGGCTTAACAGGACTTACCCCAATGTGCTGAACTTCGAAGGTGTTTACGGCCAGGAGAACATCAAATGGTGCAACCCGGACCGCTGCGACATGCCGCGCAACGATGTCATCCTCCCTTTCGTCCGTCAGGCAGCCGGCCAGATGGACTACACGCCCGGAGCGCTCCGCAATGCCACTCGGAGGGAGTTCCGTTCGGTGCATCTCAAACCCATGAGCATGGGCACCCGGGCGCATCAGCTTGCATGTTACGTGGTTTTTGACGCGCCCCTGCAGATGCTATGCGATTCGCCTTCGGATTATCTCAGGGAAGATGAGACTACAAGATGGATCGCATCAATTCCCACCGTATTCAGCCGTACCAGCATTCTGGACGGAAAGATAGGGGAGTATGTGCTCACCCTGCGCGAGAAGGACGGCAGGTATTTCCTTGGCGGAATGACAAACTGGAATGCACGGGACATCGAAGTTGATTTCTCTTTCCTCCACGAAGGCGAATGGCGATGCCGTGTGTTCAGGGACGGCGTCAATGCCGATACCGTTGCCGAAGACTACACCGTTGCAGAATACACTGTGAAATCAGGCCTGAAAGAAAGCGTGCATCTTGCGCCCGGCGGAGGATTTGTAATGATTGTTGAAAAGCTATGAAAAAACTGATATATCTTGTTGTTCTGCTTCTTGCTGCATGCGGCAGCCCGAAGAACGAGGAGCATACCCTCCATCTTCTCACCACTAACGACGTTCACGGTCGCTGGTTTTCGTCCGATTACGTAGGCAAGTCCACCCGCGAGAGCCTGCTGGCGGTGAATTGGTATGTTGACAGCGTGCGCAATGCCGTCGGCGAGGAGAACGTGCTCCTGATTGATGCCGGAGACTGCCTCCAGGGAGACAATGCAAGTTATTACTATAATTTCGTAGATACCAAGTCGGAGCACCTCTTCAGCCGTTTGATGGCTTATATGAAGTATGATGCCGTCACCGTAGGCAACCACGACGTGGAGACAGGCCATGCCGTCTATGACAGGGTGCGCGCCGAACTGAATCGTCACGGCATCCCCTTCCTGGGAGGAAACGCCATACGCAACGATAACGGGAAACCGTATTTCCAGCTCTATAAAGTGTTCAAGCGCGCCGGAATGAAGGTTCTCGTCCTGGGTTATACCAATGCCAACAATCCTGCATGGATGGATGAAAGCCTGTGGAGCGGAATGCATTTCGAGAGCCTGATTCCCCGGGTTCAGGAAGACGTGGACAGGATTGCAGCGAAAGAGAAACCGGACGTGGTGGTGGTTTCGGTGCACTCGGCAACCGGGCAGGGAAACGGCAAATCTCTTGAGGCGCAGGGCAAGGACCTGTACGAGTCGCTGAAGGGTGTTGATTTCCTTGTATGTTCCCACGACCACCGTCAGTACACGGCATGCAACGGAAAGAGGGCTCTTATCAATACAGGAAGCAGGGCGAAGTTCATTGGCCACGGAGAGTTGACTGCTTCGATGAAGAACGGCAAAGTGGCCGGAAAGAAGATATCTGCAGGGCTGATAAGCGTTGACAAACGCAAGACCGATCCTGTGATGAAGAAAACCTTCCAGAAGGAATACGAGACGGTCAAGGCATTTTCGAACAAAGAAATAGGCGCGCTGGCGATGGATCTTCGCACTCGGGATGCCTACAAGGGAATGTGCGACTATGTGAATCTCATCCATACCGTCTCCCTCAGGAGTTCGGGCGCCGACGTGTCTTTCGCCGCCCCCCTCACCTACAACGGAACCATCAAGGCGGGAGTGATAGTATATAACGATCTGTTTGCCATCTATCCGTTTGAGAATCAATTATATACCTTGCGGATGACAGGAAGGGAAATCAAGGATTATCTCGAGTATTCTTACAGGGGATGGCTGGCGCCTCTCGGCAAGGACCATGTGCTTAATATCTCCCGTCAGGACGATCCCCGCAACAACCAGAGCGGATGGTCATTTGTCAACCGCACATATAATTTTGATTCGGCGGCCGGCATCAATTACACCGTGGATATTACCCGGCCTTTCGGAAAGCGTATCGATATTACCGGCATGGCGGATGGAAGCGCATTCGATCCCGATGCGGACTATACCGTTGCGATGACCTCCTATCGCGCAAGCGGAGCCGGAGGAATGCTGGTCAAGGGCGCAGGCATCCCCGAACCGGACCTGGAAAAGCGTATCATCCACCGCTATCCTGAAATCCGCGAGCTTGTCCACGAATTCGTAGAAGAATACGGGCTGATAGACAAATCGGCCGTTTACGATGCTAAAAGGAACGGCTCCTGGAAATTCATCCCCGAAGAACTCGCGGATGAAAGGATAAAGTCCGACCTGAAACTGTTGTTCTAGCCCCTGAAGTTCTTGAGCCGCTGGGCAAGCGATCCGTCCACTGCCATCTTCATCATCTTCCGGGAACCTTCGAACTGCTTGAGCAGTTTGTTCACTTCTTCCACGGACGTGCCGCTGCCGGCAGCAATCCTGCGGCGGCGGCTTCCGTTTATGGCTTCGGGATGCTCGCGCTCGTAGGGCGTCATGGAATGGTAGATGGCTTCGGTGCTCTTGAAGGCCTTGTCGTTGTCTATATCCACATCTTTTACGGCCTTGCCCATGCCGGGAATCATCGCGGCGAGGTCCTTGATGTCGCCCATCTTTCTCACCTGTTGGATTTGGTTGTAGAAATCGTTCAGGTTGAACTGGTTCTTCGCGAGTTTCTTGCGGGTCTCGCGCATCTCCTTCTCATCTACCGCCTGCTGAGCCTTCTCTACGAGGGATACGACATCGCCCATGCCCAGGATACGGTCTGCCATGCGGGAAGGATGGAATACGTCCAGGGCTTCCATCTTCTCGCCGGTCGAGATGAACTTGATGGGTTTGCCGGTGACCGCCTTGATGGAAAGGGCCGCGCCGCCGCGGGTGTCGCCGTCCAACTTGGTGAGCACCACTCCGTGGTAGTCAATGGCCTGGTTGAAGGCGAGCGCTGAGGCTACGGCATCCTGGCCGGTCATGGCATCCACGACGAACAGGCTTTCGGTAGGCCTGACCGCCTCGTTCATTGCCCGTATCTCGTCCATAAGCTCCTGATCCACGCTGAGTCGGCCGGCGGTATCTACTATGATGACGCTGTAACCCTGCTGTCCTCCCTGGGAGATGGCTGCCTTCGCCACCTTGATAGGATCTTTTTCACCTTCTATGGTGAACATGGTAACCTGTATCTGCTCCGAAAGAGTGCGCAGTTGTTCGATTGCGGCGGGGCGGAAGGTGTCGCATGCGGCAAGCATGACTTTTATACCCTTGCGCTTGAGATAGAGGGCCAGTTTGCCGCTGAAAGTGGTTTTACCTGAACCGTTCAAGCCGGCGACCAGCACCACGGCGGGATTCCCCTTGACGTTGATGTCGGATGCGTCGCTACCCATGAAGGCGGCCATTTCGTCGTGGACGATCTTGACCATCATCTG
>JAEEGL013481736.1_pt1 | contig 19720 bp, 5 predicted proteins | sample 9134231 | NCBI WGS metagenome assembly JAEEGL01 (sample SAMN16246548, study PRJNA631951) | gut metagenome | biome: gut microbiome; feature: rumen; material: fiber-attached | host: Bos | place: Iran: Karaj | collected 2018-10 | reverse complement strand
TGACAGTACTAGATAGGAAGCCAAAAACAGCAGGAGAGAGTTTTGAATATCTTCGAAAGAATTCATCTGCTGGATGTTGGTATTCTTGCAAATCGGGTTATGAAAGAATAGAAAATGGTAATTGAGATTTGATTGGATGTGGTGTGGTATCCTGTAATGATGAAACATTACCAAATTGGGTGAAAGAAGACCAGCAAAAAAGTTATGGTCAACAAATGACAGTACTAGATAGGAAGCCAAAAACAGCAGGAGAGAGTTTTGAATATCTTCGAAAGAATTCATCTGCTGGATGTTGGTATTCCTGTAAAACGGATTATGTAAGAATAGAAAATGGTAATTGAGATTTGATTTGATGTAGTGTAAAATCCTGTAATAAAGATAGTTTACCAGATTGGGTGAAGGAAGATCAACAAAAGAATGCTTCCCAGAGAATGACACTATTATATGAGAAACCAGAAACATCATGAGAAGACTTTGTATTTGGAGGTAAGTATCCTAAAGCCAATTGTAGGTATAATTGTAATACTTCCAATGGATATTCTGATGTAAAAAATGAAAATGGAGATTTAATAACATGTGGAAAGTGTGGTGATTTGCCAGCAGGTGCTACTCCTGTAAGTCAAAATCCAAATAGTGTATGAGAAAATTATAAGTATGATAGTACTTGAAGGAGAGGTGAAACTTCAGATTGATGTTGGTATAGGTGTGATGATAATCATCAATGGAATGGAACAAAATGTGGAGAAAAAAATAGTTGTAATGATGATACTTTGCCAATGCCAAAAGAGAGTGTTATTGTTGCAAGTCGTAATGCAACATGAGTTAATCAGAGTTATCTATATAGTGGAGGAGCGATCTCTAGTTCGACCTGATGTTATTATAAATGTAATGTAACTAATAATTATGTATGGAATGGAACAAATTGTGTAAAAAATAATTGTGGACCTTTGCCTCAAAATGAATGAGTTGAGGTAGTAAGTAATAATCCAAGGTCTCAAGGTGAAGCTTATAAATATGATCCAACTAAAAATTCAAGTTCGAGATGATGTTATTATAAATGTGCGGATAATTATACATGGAATGGAACACGTTGTGTGACATGTCTTAATTTGCCAGATGGAGCAGATCCGGTAAGTAGTAATCCAGGTGAATCAGATAAAGAGTATGTTTATGATAGTACTTGAAGAAGAAACTCAAGTTCAGACTGATGTTACTATAGATGTAAAAGTGATTATACATGGGATGGAAGAAATTGTGTAAAAAATGAATGTGGATCTTTGCCTTATGATGGAAAAGGAATTGAGATATTAAGTGATAATCCAAGGTCTCAAGGTGAAACTTATAAATATGATCCAACCAAAAATTCAAATTCGGAATGATGTTATTATAAATGTGATAATAAGCATGAATGGAATGGAACAAATTGTGTTTCATGTATTGGTTTGCCAACAGGTACTACTCCTGTAAGTAGAAATGCAAGCGAACCAGACCAACATTATGAATATGATAGTACTTGAAGAAGAAACTCAAGTTCACAATGATGTTATTATAGATGTGAAGATAATTATAAGTGGGATGGAGATAGTTGTGAAGGAGATACAATGACAGTAGATTGTGATCCATTCAATATAGCAAATGCAACACCAATAGTATCGACATTTACTCAGACATGGAATGGAAGCATGTTTACTCCATTATCTAAACCTTGGACAACTAAAGGAACTGAATGTGTGTTCGAATGTAATGAACATTATCAATATAAAAATAGTTCTTGTCAGCCTGATACTCAAAAACAGAACTGTTCTACATTAGATATAGAAAATGCGACATCAATAGTATCGACATTTACTCAGACATGGAATTCAGAAGCAGGAGCATTTTTGCCGACTCCAGACACAATGCCATGGACATATAATTGAGCTGAGTGTGGATTTAAATGTAAAAAAGATTATACACGGGATTCAGGTGAATGTAAAGAGAAAAAGTATTGTGCTGATTTACCAAGTAATATAAATTCAAGTAATGCAGATATATATTATAATCCAACTGAATCTAATCAGACTTTTGAGTATGATAAAAATGCAAATTCTTCTTCATCGTGTAAATATAAATGTAAAACAAAATATCGACATGTTGGTAATAACTGTATTCAAGCTAATAATTTGTGTAAGAATGATGGATGTACTGATGGTGGTCCTGATGGTTTAGGGTGTGTATGGGTAGATGAATATAATTGATGTAGATGGAGTAGAAATCCTCCAACAATTACGACATGTCCTGACAAATTTGAAGGTAAACCAGGAAAGATAACTAATGCGAATGGTACAATAGATTGTGTTCGATGTCTAAATGGAACAAGATGGAGTGAAGACAACTATGTATGTGAATAATAAATAAATATTAAAAGGCAGCTCATTATGAGCTGTCTTTTTTTTCTCTTGCTATTTTGTAGACTTTCTCTATAAGTAAAGACAGTTTTTTATATGTTGTAAATATAACTCATGGTAAAGATTACTACTTCTGATGTAAAAAAATGATCAATCCTTTTGATTGATGGAAAACTTGTTAAAGTTAGCGAAACTTCACATAATCATACTTGAAGGTGATGAGCTGTGGATACTTATAAAGTTAAAGATATCGTTACATGAAAAACTAACATGTATACTTATAATTCATGAGCTGTATTGGAGCAGGCTGAAATCGCAACTCAAAATGCTGTTTACCTTTACAATTCAGGTGATACATATTCTTTTATGGAGAATGATACTGGAGAAATTTATGATATCGATAAGGATAAGATAGATGATATTATCGGATATCTCAAGGATAATTTGGATGTATATCTACAGATGTTCCAAGGAAATGTAATCAATGTAATTCTGCCTTCTACTATTACGTACAAGATTATATCTACAGTGCCAGGTGTAAAATGAGATAGAGCTCAAGCATGAACTAAACCAGCTACTATCGAAACATGAATGGAAATTCAGGTTCCTCTTTATAAAGAAGAGTGAGATGAGGTAGTAGTAAATACTTTGACAGGTACAGTTAACTAATTTTGATTTATAAAAATTATCCCCCAAATTTTGGGGGATTTTTTTGTTTGGATATTTTAATCTACATTGCTTTGTTGAGGTAACTTTCTGCTGATATTTCATGTCAAAGCATTTGCCAGAATGAGCTTGTTCCTCTGAGAGTATTGATATAATCTCATCATGTTTCTAGTATGTATCATCTACTTCATATGTAGTGATTATTTAGTAATGAATTTCATTTTTCTATTGAATTTCATTCTTTGGAATTGAAAACTGATAATGTAGAACTTCGCAGATTGTATTGGTCGTGATTGTTTACAAATTTTGTCATGAAAGATTGTATAGCCGTGAGTACAGCAGGATCTTCTATTTTATCGGATACTCATCGTCATCGTAGTCTTACAGGTGATTCGAATGTGAAAAATGGTACGGTAGTCCTTACTAAATTATTAAAATTGGATTGCTTATTAGCGAAATATTTTTTGACTATATCTGCGTCGGATAGAAATCAAAATCTAACACCTACAAAATTCCAAACCTGAAAGCATATTGCTGGAAAGTATTCACATTCTGGTGTATCGATAATTTCCGATATATACTTCAAGTCTGATAAATTATAATTTCTGATTTCGCTACTATTTTCAAATACGTTAATATCGATTCGTTTCAATAATGATGGACTATCATTATATTGTTTGAAATAATGCATTAATGCGTATCGCATTATGTCTTGGTATTCCCATTGAAATCATTCATTTGTGTAGTCATCATTTAATATTCCAAAAAATACAGGGAATGCTAATTGTACAGTTGGATTCCAATCATATATTAGGTCAGATATATCGTGAAAATTCATAGGAGCAGGAGATGTGGATGCATACAATACCATTGGATCTGCCGCAAATGGTCGGAAATCAAAACTACTTTTTCCACTAAAAATTTTTGCGACAAAAGGATCAAAATTTGACCAGAGTCCAGTTCATGTTGATTTGAATGCTCGGGTATCTACTTTTTCGTGCCAATCGTATGGAAATAACATCAAATCAGCTATAGAAAAATTATCGTTTGATATCTCATCTCTATACGTGTTTAGATCATTTCTGAATATGAAGTTTATATATATGTTTTGTTCATTATATAGGTCTTCTGCAAATTTTTCCAACCCAGATGTGTAGAAATATTGGGGCATTATTACCCTGATTTCTGTAGGTCAATTTTGAGATGGATCTGTCGGTTTGGTGATATCTATTGTTGTAAAATCTCATGTCGTTGTTACATCTCCCGTATCGGTAATTTTTTCGATAAATCATGAGTTTTCATCGTGAATGGTTTCTTTGCCTCCGCTTCAACCAAAAAAAGTTCGAATAATCATTCAAAATCAAACTACCAACATAGTCAAGGTGAAAAGTGTACTTTTCTTCATGACTATTTGAATATAGATGTAAAGCTTGAAAGTACTGACTCTTTGACCGTTGGTTTCCAGACTTTTTTATTGATTTTATATCCACCATAGTATCATTCAGCGTTTATGGTGTAGTATTTGTCTGCTACGATTGCATCTTCAGCAGAACCACCAGTAATTTTTACAAATTTTATATAATATTCAAGGAATGGGTACAACATTTCTGATGTATCTGTTGAATTTTTCTTAGCTTTTAGTAGGTTGAGTAAAGAAAATCTGAGCTGTATTTGTGAGATGTTACTGTCGCTAAATATGCTTGAATAATTTGATTTTCATTTGATATAATTTTCCGCCTTTCCAATTGTTATTGGGTCGCTATTCTGTCCCTTTTTAATATTTGCAGTACTACGTGATGAGTCTGACGGATCCCTGGATGCTGTGAAGATTGGACTTCGGGAATTTTTATTTCAGAAATCAAAGTAGAGTCCATTTCAGTTGATGTCTCATTCTCTCATAGATGTATCAAGTGATGTTGCGTTGCTGTTTTGAGTGCTGTATATTGTAAATTGCTCGTTGTTATAAATTCATTTAATTTGTCGATCGACAATAACATCATTTTTGTCTGAATATTCATATCACTCTACTAGAGATGAGTCTGTATTTAGATTTCAAAATTTATCATACAAATATTTTGGCAATCTTATGTGTCAAATTGCACTATTTGCCTGAGATCTTGTGTAGTCTCCTTCTGAAGCTTTTGTGTATGAAGTTCAATTATTAGTATCAGGATTATCGTAGTATAATAGGAATATTTGAGAATTTTCATAATCCATCATATTGTATTTATCTGAGTCATCTGATTGAAGTAGCGGTTCTACATCTCATTGTCATACTCAACTTTCTGGTAATGCGGGGATTCTATTGGTTCTAGAATTTATTGATCGATAAACGTTTGAATCATTATCTGATAGGTAAGAGAAATTATTGCTAGAAATCTTTTTATCGCTTTGGTTTGCATGACTTCTGCAGAAACACTCTTCTGAGCCATAATTTCTTCGTCATCCACATCCACAATATCATGGTTGGCGTTGTTTGGTAACTAATTCACCTCTCTCTAGAGCGGAAATAGCTGCATAATATGCTTTATGATAATTGGTACTTTCAGAAAAATTTGAATAAAATACTAAAAAATTTGAATAAATGGATCCAACCACAGCAGCTCAAATGAGTAATAATATTACCATTATTGTAATTAGCATAATTTTTTTATTCAAATTTATAAAATATTTTTTGTTTATGCATCTAGGTTAGGCGCTCCACAATTTGGACAATAATTGTATGATGCAGAATATTTCTCTTGGCATTCACGACAGGTTGTACACATACATTCTCAGCAATTTGTACAATATGCATTTTCAATTTTGTTATATTCTCAGCAGTTGTTGCATAATTGTGAATTCTGGAATAAAGTATCTCTTCGATCGGTTTTGTCCCATTTCCATCCTTGTGGACGAATAGCAATGTATAGTAAAGTCCCAAATATAGGAGTGAATAGGATTATCAAACTGGCAGATAGTAATCGAAATCGGAATGAAGAACTACGAGCATTAGCGTCTTTTATTACCCAGATTAGAGTAGTTAATCGTACAAAGAATATGGTTAATGCGAGCCAAAATCGGACAGAATTATCCATGATTGTGCTCCAAAATCATTCAGTAGAAGTTAGAGGATTTCAGATAACATCTACGATATCTCAGCTTCATTCTAGTATATTAATTGCTACTTGTGCTAAATCTCCTGTTTCCATGAATTTACAAAAAATATAAAATGTTTTTCAACACTTAAAATGAGATTACGATTTTTATGTATAAATGCAAGCGACAACGTTGTTTTTTGTGTGAAAGTTTTTGACAAAGTATAATTATTTTTTGACAAATGAATAATAATAAATTTTGACTTGATTTTTGCGAAATAAAAAATATAATGGAAATAGTCAGAGTAGAAATATTGTAGGAATCGTCATTTCGAATGAATGTGATAAATCCATTAAATGAAAAAGTAATACGTATATGGATTTCTCGGCTAAAGCCTCGAAATGACAACAAAGTTGATATTTATTTTGATTACAGAATACGAAATGGTAGAAATTGTAAAGACATTCGCTAATATTGGATTGGTATGACATGAAATTTATATTGAAGCGGATAGCGTGAGAGCGCTTCCAACTATCGAAATTATTTGACTTCCTGATATGACGGTCAAAGAGTCTAAAGAGCGTATCAGAGGGACATTTCGTAATTCATGAATCGAATTTCCAAAGAGAAAATTTGTGTTAAATTTAGCCCCATCAGATACCAAAAAAATTTGAACGTGATTTGATGTACCGATGGCTTTTGCATTACTTTTGCATATTCGACCAGAGAAACTTTATAATGCAGAAAAAGTTCAGAATTCTCTATTTTTTGGAGAACTTTGATTGGATGGTAGTATCAAGAGAATAAATGGTTTACTCCCTTCGGTTCTTTCTGCTAAAAAGAAATGACGAAAGGAGTTTTTTATTCCTGCTGAAAATCTGTATGAACTCGAGTATGTTCCATGAATTAAAATTTATCCATTACAGCATTTTAATCAATTAGTTGGATATTTCTGTGAATGAAAGGAGTTGGAGTGTATAGAATGATGAAAAGATATATCAACATTGACTGAGAATCAGGTTTTTGAGGTGGATTTTGAACATATTAAATGACAATTGGTAGCCAAGAGAGCGTTATCAATTGCGATGGCGTGATTTCATAATGTATTGATGGTATGAGCACCATGAAGCTGAAAAACTATGATGTCTAAGGCTATGAAAAGCATTTTTCCACCACTTACTTTTGATGAGATATTGGAAGTGAGTCAGATTTATTCAGTTGTGTGAAAATTAAATAAAGAATTGCCACTAATTACGCAGAGACCTTTTCGTCAGGTACATCATACAGCATCGAGATTCAGTATAGTTGGATGAGGAACTCATCTTACTCCGTGAGAAGTTTCACTTGCACATAAAGGAATCTTATTCTTTGATGAATTGACTGAATTTCCACGCGAAACTTTGGAAGTTTTGCGCCAACCACTGGAGGATCGTAGTGTAAATATTTCCAGAGTGGCGTGAAGTGTGGAATATCCTGCAAATTTTATGTTTATTGCTTCGATGAATCCATGTAAATGTGGATATTACAAGGACAAACATAAAGCATGCACTTGTTCTCCGATGGATATTAAACGTTATCAATCCAAAATCTCTGGGCCATTACTTGATCGTATTGATGTGATTTTGGAAGTGCCTAGAGAAAATATCGATACAATATTAGATGATAAACTTTCAGAAAATTCTGCAACTATTCGTGAGAAAGTAATTCATGCATGGGAGATTCAGCAAGAACGTTTTAAATGAACATGATTATCAGCAAATGCACATATGTGAGCCAAAGATATCCAGAATTTAATTTCACTATCTAGTGATTGTAAAGATTTTCTTTCACAAGCTGCAGATAAACTCAATCTTTCATGAAGAGTAGTTCATAGAACTATAAAATTAGCCAGAACTATTGCAGATATGCAAAATAAATCTGAAATCTCAGTTCAGAATTTGGCTGAAGCTATTCAATATCGTAGTAGAACGATGTTTGTAGATAATGAATAAAATTCATATATCTTTTTCAAGATAAGTCAAATGAAAATTGCGCATTTTTCTAGGTTGGGCGTCTGATTTTTTGACAAAAATAAGAGATATGGATATAATTTAGTGAGGAATTTTATCCATTATTAAATAATCTATGAAACAAAAACGAAAGGTAAAAAACTTATTTTCTGAGAAATCTAGGATAAGAAGCAGTTTTTTATCACATTTATTGATTATTTTATCATGTTTGTTATGTGTGTGAGCTGTGTCATTATTTTCTTTGTATGTATCGGCAGCAGAACCGAGGCCAGTTAAATTTAATTGATTGGATGATAATTTGGAGGTGGTCTATGGAATGTCATTCTCTGCTGAGAATAATCTTTCACATAGGTTGAATGAAATCTATATGTCATGAAATAGTCTGTATATGACTCAGAATTCAGTTATTGTAAATAATGGTAATAGTAATATGGAGAACCCATTATTTTCTATGAGTAATAATGTGGCCACAGGTGTTTATGGAAACGTTTTATGATGAATAGAGAATGTACTAGAGTCTGATAATGTAACTATAATCGCTTGACAGAGAAATACTGTAAATACTGGAAATGTGAATGCTACAGTCATATGATGAAAGTGAAATCAGGTTACAACCTGAAATGATTTGACTCGTCCTATTATTTTGGTATGATGACGTGAAAATATAGTTTGAGATGTTGAAGGTGTTAATACTCTGATTGGATGAGAGGGTAATGAAGTGTCAAATTATGCTAATAGTTCGACTATTTTGTGATGAAAAAGTAATAAAGTGTATGGTAAAAATGTGATATTGTGATGATCTAGGATAAATATTAGGTGATCCATCGATAAAGTATTTGTTTTTTCTGATGGTTACGATGATTTTACTCCTACAACGACGGGTACATTTTATTTGAATGTATCTGGATGATTGGGAATTAATACGGAAGCAAATACTGGATCAGTTGGTACTAAATGATCTGTAATGATTGGAGAAATCGATATAGATAGTGATACTATACTCTGCCAATCAGATGCTTTTTGAGTGCAAGGAGTTTGGAGTGGATGTTTGGTATGATGTACACAAAAAGCAAATCAGGAGTGATGAAACGGTAGAATGTGGGAACTCTTAACTTATACTCAGAAATGTATGGATCAATGTAAAGAAAATTCTCACTGTATTGGTGAGAGTTTATCGGGTGATGAAATAGTAAATCCAAGTTTCTGTACTACATGAATGTTTTATACTGGTAATGCAACTATGTGTAATAGTAATGCATTACAATGATATATAAATGTAATCTTTGAAACTAATATCATAGATTCATCTGTAGACTGTCCTACAGATTGAGATAATAAATGTGTGTTTAGATGTAATGAATGAGCTCATTTGACAGGAGATCAAACTGGTAAAGGTTTTGGAACTGGATGTTATAGAGATTGTCAGTTGCCATGGAGTACGGATGTAATTAGGCATAATCAGATGATAACGTGATATAATATGGAAGATGTATATTGTTCAAATGATGATGGTGTACATGATGATTGTCTTAGTCATGCAGGGAAAATGATGTGTGTAGATGGTACACTATACTTGGTAGATGAATCTAATCATCCTACTGATTATACAGCTGAATGAGAAAATTTCACTATATGAGTATGTAATCTTAATCAATATCAATGTAATGTATGAGAAGGTGGATATAATTTGGTATGAACATGGATAATTTGACCATGAAGAGATGATATAGTATTAACTACAGAAGATAGATCAACTGTGTATGGTGTGAGATGAATTTATCATAAATGTATAGATTATAGCCCAAAGGTACCTGATGATGGTACATGTCAGGAAGATGATAGTCATTATCAGTTAATTCAATGTCAACCATGATATGCTACATGAACTAGTTATCCATATGAATGTAGGAAAAAATGTACATTTGAAGGTGTAAATATTTATAAAGATTGAGAAGCAATCACAGGATATAAAGCTAGTTTAGTTACTTGTCCTAATGTATGTGAAGGTATAAATTTGGTATGTAATGATGGAGTGTGGAATTGAGATGCAACGACTTATAATCATCTTAATTGTGTGCTAAATAATGCAGTATGTAGTACGGATACTTATCCAGTATCACAATCCATAAAAGATAACTATGGAGCACATTCGGTTTATAGTACAGCTTGTACTCCATACAGAGCAGATGGTAATTTAATGTGTGAAGCATTGGAAAATAGGTATACATTAATCAACTGTGATACCAATTATCATACAGAGCCGGGTCATGAATCTTGGAATCTCTACTGTATATCCAATTCTAAGCAGCTGCCATGTACTCCGTGAACTGGTGAGCTAAAAGTCTACAATACATGATATTTGGTGACTTATACATGGGATGGATGATGGAATACATGATCATGGATTGCTCCGTCAAATGTGGAGTGTCCATGGACGTGTGTGCCTGATTATGAGCCTGATGGTGATGAATGTGTCCCTATCGAAGAACCATTTGGACATTTAACCTTAGATAAGAGAACGACCAGTGTACCAGCAAATGGATATGGGTATTCGCTGGGGGAGACGATTACGTATAAAATTGAAGTAAGAAATGACTGAACGCTGACTATTACCAATATAGATGTAACGGACGAGTTGACTGATAGAGAGTGGCATATAGATAGTCTGGAACCGTGAGCGATTAAATATTTTACTACTAGTTATGTAGTTAAGGAGCAAGATATCATAAATTGAGAGGTGGTAAATGTAGTTACTGCTACATGAGATAGCCCTGATCCAGATGAGCCAGATGTGCCTGTGGCGCCTGGAACTGATCCAGAGCCAACAGAAGATTCGAATCCAAGTTTAGATGTTGAAAAGAGTACGACCAGTGCACCAGCAAATGGAAGTGAGTATTCGTTGGGTGAGACTATTACATACGTAATTACAGTAACAAATAACTGAAATCTGACTATTAGTAATATTACATTGACAGATACAGTAGAATGATATGCGTCAGAAGATATTACTTCGAGACTTACCAAAACACAGTTAAAGCCAGGAGAGACTGCTACAGCTACATATTCTCATGTAGTAACGAGTCAAGATACTGCGGTATGATCAGTAAAAAATACAGCAATAGCGGATGGAGATAATGCATCTGATGACCCAACAAATCCAGGATTAGGTGATACAGAAGATCCTGTAATACAATTTCTATGTACTTGAACATTTAATCATGCAACATTTGTAGAGTGAAGTGCTGAAGGAGTAACGGTAAGTACGCCTAGTCAACTCTTTGCTACTAGAATCGATGCATGAGATATTAAATGTGCGTGGGTGTGTGATGATGGGTATAGACTGAGAGACTGAGCCTGTATGGCGGAAAATCAAGTTGTAAAGGATTTGGATATATATTTCTTGAAGAGTGACTGAAGTATAGCGCATGAAACTATTATGGATCTTAATATGTGAGCTACAGAAGTTTATAATCAGAATTGGGGTAGGTCTAATATGAATATAGAATCCATTTGATATCATTACCAGTGGTGAAATAATTGGTGATTCGAACCGTGTATAAATGCGTCAGGTTCTTGTACTGGTTTCCCATGATGAGAATCGATTACTATAAATGAAAGAGTGCCAAAAGCAGTATGGTCTGCAAATACACTATCTAGGTATTCAAGTAGTATATTCAGAGGATTCAGGAACATGACTGGTTTTACCCGAAATACATGGATGGAAGATACAGCTGCTGATGATGAAAGTGCAAATATGTGGTGATGAAAGTGAGATACAAAGACATCAAATTGACCGTGAACATTATCTGAGAGACAGTGACCGTGTCCATCATGATATCATGTTCCAAGTGTTTTAGATTGGGACAATATCATTACATTATGGAAGAATTCAACACTTAATATTAATGTAGCTATTGGTGTAAAATTTGCATCAGATTTGCTATTGTCTCCGGGTGGTATACGTTGGTCAGATGGTGATCTTAGCTATGTTGGGACAGAAGCTGCATATTCATCTTCTTCTATTTATGCTATTCATGGTGTTCGAATGTTTGGAGTTGACGATGATGATACAGATATTACTGTTGGTATTCATCAGAATTACGCTACAGCTCACTCTATGCGCTGTTTTAAGAATACTACAAATGCACATACACTGACTATCCATGCGAACGGATGAACAAATGCAGTAATAGCAGTGGATGATGGTACGATTACAGCACTCGGAGAGCCAGTCAAGGATGGTGCTACATTTGAGGGATGGTATTCTGATGCAGGTTTTGCGACAGAAGTGAATGTATGAGATTCGGCTCCAACACATTTATATGCTAAGTGGTCAGGAGATCAAGAATTCGAAGATTTGGAGTTGTATTTCTTGAAGAGTGACTGAAGTATAGAACATGAAACTATTATGGATCGTAATATGTGAGCTACTGAAGTTTATAATCAGAATTATAGTTCTCCTAATACGGCTTCCTATGGAAAATATTATAAATGGTGAAATAATCAATGATTTGCTGCGGATGATGCGGCTTTTTCAAGTGCAGAACCGTGAACATGGGCGGTGTGAGATAGGTGACCGTGTCCAGAATGATATCATGTACCATCGATAGGTGAGCGAACAAACATGTATAGTAAGCGAAGTGATATAAATACATCCTCAACTAATATATGAAGATGATGGACTTATGATTTATTATTACCGTTTGCTGGTTATCGTAATTATATTGGTAATAATCTTCAAAATACTAGCTACGGTTATTATTGGTCATCTTGGACATCTACACCAAATACTACTTATGCAAATTATGGTTATTTCGATTTACCATATATTAGATGGCAAAGTAACCTTAGTCATGCTAATGGTCTTTCTGTGCGTTGTTTTAAAAATACAGATAATGCACAAACTCTGACTATCCATGCCAACTGATGAACTAATGCAGTGATAGCAGTAGATTGAGATAGAATTACATCACTTTGATCTCCAATTAAGGAATGATATGATTTTGAGTGATGGTATTCAAATCCTGGGTTTACGACAGAAGTGCATGTATGATATACGGCTCCAACTCATTTGTATGCTAAATGGAATGGATGTGATGTAGATAGTACGGAAATTCACGATTTAGAGCTATTTTTCATATCTAATGAATGAAATATTTCACATTATATGATGATGGATAGGAATCTGTGAGCTACTGAAATTTATAATAAGCAAGGTAATAATTGACAAAACTCATCATCGAATGGATGTTATTTCCAGTGGTGAAATAATCATGCTTTTGGTATGTGAGCGCAAACAACATCGGTTCAAGTCGATCCTACTGGTTATGGACCTGGTAATTATTATTATGGTAGTGAATTTTATTGTTATAATCAATGAGGATCTGTATCTACTCTTTATACGCAGCCATTTAATTATCATATGTGGTGATGATGATTGTGGAGAGAAAGTAGTAATAACTGGACCAGCTGAAGTGATGGAACAGATGTAGATAGAAAGTGACCATGTCCTACATGATATCATGTACCAAGAGGTAGAGAAATGGATAATTTACTTACTAATCGAAGAAGTGCTTATTCATCATCTGAAAGTAGATGAGACGCATTTGCTGCACATCTATTGATGCCGTATGGAAGGTATATTGAAGTTTATTGTGGACAGCAAAATACGACAAAAAAATGATGATGAGTATGGTTATCTGATGTTTATTATACATCTTCCCAGAATTCTATTATACAGATTTATGATGATGGTCCAATGCTTAAGAGTAATGGATGGGCTCATTGAATGCCTGTACGTTGCGTAAAAAATAGTTTTTCATCACAGTCTCAAAGGGTGATAATTCATCCAGATGGATGAACTGGAGCTGTAATTGCTATTGATTGGACAGATGCTTCTAGTGGTATAATTACTACATTATGAACACCTACAAAAGCGAATTTTGTATTTGAATGATGGTATACAGAACCTACGTTTATCAATAGGGTAACTGAATCATCTACAATATCTAATGGTGCCCATTTATATGCTAAATGGGGTTGTGATATAGAGAGCACTGAAGTTAATGATTTGGAGGTATTCCTCATATCTGATGAATGAAATATCTCACATTATATGATGATGGATAGAAACCTTTGAGCAACGGAAGCATTTAATCAGGATATTTCTTCTCCAAATGAATCATCATACGGATGTTATTTTCAGTGGTGAAATAATTATCCATTTAATTGAGGACGAAATTGATCTGCATCTACTACATCAACTCTAACTGATACTGAAAATTATGGCCCAGGTAGATTAAATGGTTATTATTATAATTCTACAAGATATTGTGTAGGTGGATGAGGTGAAGGTATGTATCCTTATGCTGATAGATCTGGAGGTGTTCCTTTGGCTACGCGATTTTGGTGATGATGATGGATTAATACTGATGGAACTACCTATACAAATGGCTGATGAATCGACTGAACGGATATAGATAGACAGTGACCATGTCCCGCATGATATCATATACCTAGGGGTAAAGAGATGGAAAATATAATGAATGATTGGAAAGTTATTTCAGATTACAATGAATCAGATACTGAAGATATTAATTTGGAAAAATCTAAAATAATGGCTTCAGATTTATTATTACCATTTGCATGATGGAATGGTGAGGGTTGTGGAAATGAAAATCATTATCTTTGAAAAGGAACGTTTTGAAAATATTTAATATCAGATTACTATAAATTTAACAATAATCACCTTCATATCTGACATACAAGTGATCCTGACGGTATTTTCTTAAAAGGTAATTGACCTGCATATGGATACTCTATGCGTTGTGTAAAAAATAGTATTTCTGCTAACCAAAAAGTAATTATCCATCCAAATGGATGAACTAAGGCAGTGATTACCATTGATTGGACAGATGATTCTAATGGTATAATTACTACATTGTGAATACCAACGAAAGAAAATTCTGAATTCAAATGATGGTATACAGATTCTACATTTACCAATGGGGTAACTGAATCATCTACAATATCTAATGGTGCTCATTTATATGCTAAATGGGCATCAAATACATATTTATGTGAATGAGCATTTGCTAACGCAACATTAGTACCGGGTAGTGATCAAAATCTGACACAAAATACTACTAGTCAGCTTTTTGATAGTGTAGCTGAAGCATGAGATACTAAATGTGCCTGGGTATGTAATACAACATATCATAGAGTTGGACAATCTTGTCAACCAATACAATATAGTTGTGAATGAACATTTGATCATGCAACAATAGTTGAAGGTAGTGATTATATTTCACAGAATACTACTAGTCAGCTTTTTGCTACTAGAATTGATGCATGAGATACTAAATGTGCGTATGTATGTAACGATGGGTATAGACTGACAAACTGAATCTGTGTAGCAGAGAATCAGATTGTAAAAGATTTGGAGTTATACTTCTTGTGAAGTAATGGAACAATAAATCATACTACACTCATGGATAGAAATTTGTGAGCTACAGAAGTTTATAATCAGAATTATAGTAGTCCAAATGCTGCATCATATGGATATTATTATCAGTGGTGAAATAACTGGTGATTTGATAATCAGGGAAGTGTAACTACATCATCGGAGCAGGTAGATGCAAGTGGATATTGACCTGGTAATTATTATAGTAGCGCAGTCTATATTACTAAAAATCAATGGGAGAGTTCGAATAATGGAAATCTGTGGTGATGAAATGGTAACGTAGCTGATAGAAAATGACCATGTCCATCAGGATACCGTATACCAAATAATATAGAATTATGAGAAATTTATAGTAATTGGGATGATGCAAGTACGGTAACTAATTATAAATGACGTCAATTTGCATCAGATTTTCTTTTGCCTTTCGCTGGTGCTAGAAGTATTTTATCAGATATTGTTTATCAAGGAGAACAAGCAAGATTTTGGTATTCTGCACGTGTTGATGGATTAAATGCATACAATTTTGTGTGAACACAATCTCCAGATATGATAATTCAGCCTAATAATCAAAATAATATTGGTAATGCTATGCCTCTACGTTGTTTCAAAAATATAGATAATACACAGACATTGACTATACATGCTAATTCATGAACAAATGCAGTGATAGCAGTGGATGATGGTAGAATTACAGCACTCTGAGAGCCAATTAGAGAATGACATACATTTGGATGATGGCATAGCGATCCAGGTTTCTTAACTACAAGTCGTGTGCATGTATGAGATACAGCTCCAACTCATTTGTATGCTAAGTGGGCAAAGAATGTGTATGGATGTGTATGAGATTTTGCTCATGCAACATTAGTGGAATGAAGTGATCAAGATTTGACTGCAAATACTGATAGTCAGCTTTTTGAAAGTGTGGCTGCAGCATGAGATACTAAATGTGCGTACGTATGTGATTCATGTTATGAGAAAAATGGAAATAGTTGTTCTTTGAAAAACTATACTATCACGTATGATGTTGATGGATGATCTCCTGCTATATCTAATGATACTGTGACATGTGGAGGTAGTACATTATTAGCGATAGGTCCGACTAAGGCAGGATATACATTTATATGATGGAAAAGTTCTGTGACTAATCAGGTCTATAGTGGAGGAGTAAGATATACACCAACAAGTAATGTAACGATGACGGCTCAGTGGATTGACTGTATGAATTATATCACATATTATGCTAATGGATGAACGTTAGCATATTGAACTACCAATCCGACTTCTGTAAGATGTGAAAGTTCGACTACGTTAGCTAGTGCTCCGTCTAGGACATGTTATACATTTACAAAATGGAAAAATTCTGCTAATTCTCAGTTGTATAGTGCTTGAGCTAATTTTTCACCGAATGGAAATATTACTATGTCGGCACAATGGAATCCAAAGACATATACTTTGACATATAACTGTAATGGATGAAATGGAAATCCATGAACTCAAACTTGAGCTTATGGGGATATATGAGTACTAAAGAATGGTGGATGTGAGAAGGCTAATAATACTTTGGTATGATGGTCATTGAGTACAAATGGATCTACAGAAGTTTGGTGATTATGAGCACAAATGAGCGGTGATCTTATGAATACTTGTACAAACAAAATTCTCTATGCTATATATCAAGAGAATCCTAAATGTACAATTACATTTGAAAAAAATGGATGAGTATTAGCGAACTGAACGGCAAATCCACAAGAAGTATACTGTGGAAATATATGAGTAAAACCAGATAATCCAACTAAAAACTGAGCTACATTTGCAGGATGGTATAGTAATGTATGACTCACATCTCCGTATGATTGGGGTAGTCCAGTAAATACAAATATAAAACTTTATGCTAAATGGAATAATTGTACTCGTACAATATATTATGTTTTGAATGGATGATCTATGCCACCGTGAGAACCAAATCCAGCTACAGTTCAGTGTGGAAATTCTAAGGTATTACCTACGCCAGATAAGATTTGTTATACATTTAAAAATTGGTTATGATCGTGAGATACTGTACATGCGGCTGGAACAAGTTTTACTCCAACTTCAGGTGATGTTACACTGAGAGCGCAGTGGGATCCAAGGACATATACATTGTCATATAGCTGTGATGGTGGTGTGGGAAATCCAACTCCTCCACAGTCTCAGACGCATACATATGGTCAATCATTACGCTTAAGAAGTAGTGGATGTACTAAAACAGGTTATAATCTAGTTTGATGGTCATTGAGTGCGAATTCATCTACGCCTACTTGGTGATTGTGAGCTTATTCAAATGGTGATTTGCTTACTACTTGTAGTACTACACAATTACATGCAGTGTATGTAGAAGATAATAAGTGTATGATAACGTTTGATAGTAATTGATGAAGTGCTGTACCATCTCAGACTTTTGTCTGTGGATGAAAATGAACTAAGCCTACGGATCCAACTCGAGCATGACGTACGTTTATTAATTGGTATGATGATCCATTATTTACGACAGTACATAATTGGAGTGGAACAGTGAATAGTAATATAGTACTTCATGCTAAATGGACGATAAATAGTTATACAGCGACGATATCAGCTACACCATCGGGATATGGAAGTGTGAGTGTTAATTCGGTAACAGATGATTATTGAGCTGAAATATTAATAGATGGTAATACATTGAGAATAGGTACGAGAGAAGTGACGGCTACCCCACATTTAACGGATGGAAATTATGTATATATATTCGATGATTGGACAAATAATTGTGGAGATACACTGACGTCTGCATGTACGATTAAAGCTAACTTCTCTAGACAGGAAGCATCAGCTACGTTTATGCCATGAAGTGAATTTAATAGGATTATAAAGTATTTAGCATGATCTTATCCATTAAATCAAGGAACTATTTATGCTGCGGATGAGAATATTACATCTATTGTGGAGTCAAGTACAATGCCAAATGGAGTGACTAGTCAAATAGTCTCGTCTGAAGATTCTTTGCTGCCTATATATGCATGGTATAATAACTGAACTTTATATTATTATACGGAAGCAAACAAGATATATCTTAATCAATATTCTTCATTTATGTTTAGTAACTTACTGAGAGTAACGACTATACCTACAAATAATTGGGATGTTAGTAAAGTTGTGGATATGCATGGTATGTTTAATTACTGTAATAGTCTGACAAGTTTGAATTTAAATAATTGGAATACGAGTAATGTGACGATGATGGGATTCATGTTTTATGGATGTGAAAATTTAACGAGTATAACTTTTGGTAGTAATTGGAATACTAGTAATGTTACTGATATGTATGGTATGTTTAAAGGGTGTAAAAGTTTGACGAGTCTAAATGTAAGTAATTGGAATACTAGTAATGTTACTGATATGGGTAGTATGTTTGATGGATGTAGTAATTTGACAAGTTTGAATTTAAATAATTGGAATACTAGTAATGTTACTGATATGCATGATATGTTTTATGAATGTAGAAATTTAACGAGTATAACTTTTGGTAGTAATTGGAATACAAGTAATGTTACTAATATGCATGGTATGTTTAAAGGGTGTAAAAGTTTGACGAGTCTAAATGTAAGTAATTGGAATACTAGTAATGTTACTGATATGTCTTGGATGTTTGCTGATTGTGAAAGTTTAGCGAGTTTGAATTTAAGTAATTGGAATACAAGTAAAGTGACGAATATGGGTAGTATGTTTCGATATTGTGGAGATTTGATGAGTATAACTTTTGGTAGTAATTGGAATACTAGTAATGTGATGAATATGAGTTTTATGTTCACTAATTGTAAGAGTTTGACAAGTTTGAATATAAGTAATTGGAATACAAGTAAAGTGACGAATATGCAATATATGTTTTACAAATGTAGTACATTAACGAATTTGAATTTGAGTAATTGGAATACAAGTAATGTGACTAATATGTTGGGAATGTTTGCTGATTGTGAAAGTTTAACGAGTTTGGTCTTTGGTACTAATTGGAGTACTAGTAATGTTACTGATATGGCATTTATGTTTGCTGCATGTAGAAGTTTAACAAGTCTAAATGTAAGTAATTGGAATACAAGTAATGT
>JAEEGL013420257.1_pt1 | contig 19721 bp, 19 predicted proteins | sample 9134231 | NCBI WGS metagenome assembly JAEEGL01 (sample SAMN16246548, study PRJNA631951) | gut metagenome | biome: gut microbiome; feature: rumen; material: fiber-attached | host: Bos | place: Iran: Karaj | collected 2018-10 | reverse complement strand
CATTCTCAAGACTATGACGGACTTTGACAACAGATTCAGACTCTCGCGCAAGGATGCCGTCGGAATGGATGAGCTGGTGGCGATGTTCATAAAGAATATGCGCCTCACAGCCGGCCTTAACCGCCAGCGCATCTTCGACGCCTGGAACCAGGTCTCCGGAGCGTCGCAATATACCCTCGACAAATTCGTCAAGGACGGAGTCCTCTACTGCCGGCTGTCCTCATCGGTGGCCCGCAGCAAGGTGAACCTGCAGAAAGACTTTATCCTTCAAATGCTTAACGCAAGGCTTCAGACAGACTCGATGTATGACTCCTCTGAAGGCTTTGTCAAATCCATCGTGTTGCTATGAAAATAGTGGTAGACAATGCAATACCTTTCATCCGCGGGGTTTTCGAGCCCTACGCGGATGTGGTGTATGAACAGGCGGACCTCATCGGTCCTGAAACCGTCCGGGATGCGGATGCGCTGGTTGTGCGCACCCGCACGAAGATAGACGCGGCTCTGCTTGAAGGCTCATCCGTGAAGATAGTTGCCACGGCGACCATAGGCACCGACCACGTAGACCTTCCCTGGTGCGACGAGCACGGCATCCTGGTGCGTAATGCTGCCGGCTGCAATGCAGGGGGAGTGGCGCAATATGTCTTCTCCGGCCTCTATGGAGCGGCCTCGCGCAACGCCATCAGCCTCGATGGCTTCACCATCGGCATAGTAGGCGTGGGCAATGTGGGCCGGAGGGTCCAGACGATGGCCACGTCGCTGGGTTTCAAGGTCCTGAAGAACGACCCGCCCCGCGAAGAGGTCGAAGGCCCGTTCGAATTCACACCGCTGGAGGAGCTGCTGAAGAAATCGGATGTGGTCACGATGCACGTCCCCCTGAACGAGACCACAAGGCATATGGCCGACAGGGAGTTCTTCAAGAAGATGAAAAAAGGCGCCTTCTTCATCAATGCCGCCCGCGGCGAAATAGTTGATGAGCAGGCTCTTAAGGAGGCCATCCCGCGCCTTGGCCCCGTCATCCTCGACACCTGGGAGCACGAGCCCCAGATCGACAGGGAGCTGATGGATATGGTCGCGATAGCGACCCCCCACATAGCTGGATATTCCTACCAGGGCAAGCAGAACGGCACCGCAGCTGCGGTCCGTGCTATAGCCCATTATTTCGGCATAGACCCCCTCAAGGAGTTCTTTCCTCCCACGGAACATCCTGAAGATGAGGCGGTTAAGCTAGAAGTGCGCGGCAAGAAGCAGGGCGAGATAACATCCCTGTTCCAGTATAACTACCCCATATTCACGGATGATTTTATGTTCCGCCTTTCGCCGGATTCCTTCGAGAAGCTCAGGGCGGAATATCGCTACCGCAGGGAAATATATTTTGACTAACCACATAATCATATGTTTTCAAACGAAGATATCAGGCAGATAGAGTCAAGAGGCTCTTCCCCTAAAACCGTACAAGCTCAGGTCGAGCGTTTCAAGAAGGGTTTTCCCTGGATGAAGATAGTCGGTCCGGCCACGCCCGGCCACGGTATCGCCGTGCTGACGAAGGAGCAGGAGGATGCAGCCGTGGCATATTGCGACAAGGCTGAGGTCGCCGGAAAATGCAAGTTCGTCCCGGCCTCGGGAGCCGCTTCCAGGATGTTCAAGGACATATTCGCCGGCCTTGCCAAGATGGAGGCAGGGGAAGAGGGCAACCCTTCCGTGGAGAAGCTCGCCCAGCGCATCAAGGACTTCGCATTCTACACCCCGGAACTCTTCGGAGAACCCCAGGACACCCTTGAATATCGCCGCGACGTCGCCCAGAAGGTCCTGACTGACAAGGGATTGGCATATGGCTCCAAGCCCAAGGGCGTCATCCTCTTCCACAGGTATGCGGACGAGGTGCGCACAGCCTTCGCCGAGCATCTTGTCGAGGCGCAGGAGTATATGCGTAACGCTGACGGCACCACCAACCTCGTGGTGACGATATCTCCCGAGCACAGGCCCCTGTTCGAGGCCGCCCTCGCCGCCGTCAAGGATGAATATGAGAAACGATATGGCATAAAATACACGGTGGAGTTCACCTATCAGGACAAAGCCACCGACACCGTAGCTGTCGATGAGAAGAACAAGCCCTTCCGCACTGACGAAGGCAAGCTGCTCTTCCGTCCCGCCGGCCACGGCGCGCTGATATATAACCTGGGCAAGGTAGAGCAGGAGATAGTCTCCATCAAGAATATCGACAACGTCGCCAATGAAAGGCTCCTTCCCCTGACCGCCCGCTACAAGAAGGTCCTGATGGGTAAGTGCCTGGAACTCAGGGACAAGATATTCTCCTATCTGGACCAGCTCGATGCGCAGAAGGATCCTGCGAGCGCCGAGTGCAGGCATCTGTGCGACAAGATCGAGGCCTTCTTCGACAAGGAGCTCTGCATCCAGCTGCCCCTTACCCCGGACCAGAAGGAGCGTTTCCTTATGCTCCACCAGAAGCTGAACAGGCCCATCCGCGTTTGCGGTATGGTAAAGAACGAGGGCGAGCCCGGCGGCGGTCCTTTCATCGTGGCCGGCAAGGACGGCAGCTCCAACCTGCAGATCCTCGAGAGCGTGCAGATTAACCAGGACGAGCCTCACTGTGCCGAGATGCTCTCCAGGGCCACCCACTTCAACCCGGTGGACCTCGTGTGCTGCCTGCGGAACTATCGCGGCGAGAAATTCGACCTGCTGCAATATGTGGACGAGGACGCCGGATTCATAAGCTCCAAGAGCTATCAGGGCCGTGAGCTAAAGGCCCTTGAGCTGCCCGGCCTGTGGAATGGCGCGATGTCCGACTGGAACACCCTGTTCGTGGAAGTCCCTCTCGGCACGTTCAACCCCGTCAAAGTCCTCCTCGACCTTCTCAGACCCGCCCATCAATGATGCGCAGGGCAGAATCACTGGACGCGCTGCGGGGCCTGGCCATAATCCTGATGGTCCTCTCTTCGATGCAGGCCTTCGGGATATTGCCCGCGTGGATGTACCACGCCCAGGTCCCGCCGCCGGACCACGTGTTCAACCCCGGTCTCCCGGGCATCTCCTGGGTGGACCTGGTGTTTCCTTTCTTCATATTCGCAATGGGAGCGGCTTTCCCCTTCGCGGTGGGCCGCCGCCTGGATGAAGGAAAGGGGAAGGGGAGGCTTGTGCTCGGAGCGCTGCTGCGCTATGTCCGCCTGGCGGTGTTCGCCATATTCATCCAGCATTTCTACCATTCCATATGCGGCAACTGGCTTCTCTGCCTTGCGGCCTGGGGCGTTATGTTCCTGATGTTCACGCGTTTGCCGGGGAAGGCGCCGGTGTGGCTGGGGTATGCCGTCAAGGCTGTAGGATATGCGCTTGCGCTCTTTATGTGCTGCACCGTGCATTTCGTGGGTCAGCCTTCCCTGCTGGAAGATCCCCTGGCGTTCCTGTCTCTCAGTAATATTATTATATTGGTGCTGGCCAACCTTGCTTTCTTCGGCGAGGTGCTGTATATATTTACAAGAGACCGGCTTCCGCTTCGGATAATCATCCTTGCTCTGCTTGCGGCGCTTGCCGTGAGCGGGATGGTGTTCGACGAAACGTGGCTGCGGCGTGCCCTGGACTGGAGCCCCCTGCCGTGGCTCTACCAGTTCAACTTCCTGAAGTACCTCTTCATCATCGTTCCCGGCACCATTGCCGGCGAGTGTGTGCGCCTGTGGATGGATGACAGCGTCACGCTTTCCCGGGCGACGGGTTGGAGGGCGGTCATTATGGTCATCCTGCCCATTGCGCTTGTGCTTGTCAATCTCGTATGCCTTTTCGGCAGATACCTGATAGTTAATGCGATAGTTTCGCTTGTTCTGTGCCTTGCCGGTCTTTTGGTGATGCGCGGCGGCCTTAGCAACGAGGAACTGCTGTGGAGGCGTCTTTTCTGGCTGGGCACCATATTGCTGGCATTAGGGCTTGCCCTCGAACCCCTGCAGGGCGGCATCAAGAAGGATCCGGCGACCTTCAGCTATTTCTTCGTGACGTCCGGGCTGGCTTCGTTTGCACTGACTGCATTCCACGTGATCTGCGATCACTATAAGTGGTTGAAAGCCACTGCTTTCCTGCGCCTTAGCGGCCAAAATCCGATGATAGCATATTCCGCCGGCCAGCTGTTCGTCCTGCCGGTCCTTGCCCTTGTCGGCGCCCGCGACCCCTTCCTGGCCTTCTGCGGCACCTCTCCCTGGCTCGGCTTCTTTCTCCAGGGCCTCGGCCTCACCTCCCTCGTCGTCCTCACGACGATGTTCTTCTCCTATATTAAAATATATTGGAGGACGTAAAGAAAAGTACCTATACCCCCTAAAACCTGTGCCACCCTCGGCACATTAGAGGGCGGGGCCCGAAAATTTGAGCATCAAATTTTTTGGGAGGGACGGAGCGAAGCGGAGGGTTTTAGGGGGTATAGGTACTTTTCCGGTGCTCTTGCGAAAAATTCTGCAAAAAATATTCAAAAAAATTTGCAGAATAAAAAAATGTTACTACCTTTGCAGTGTACTAATAAACTAATACACTAAATATGATAAAGGTAAACGATTTGGCTTTTGCATATTCTTCGGTCCCTGTACTGAAGAATATCACAATGAATCTCGAAGAGGGACGCATCTACGGCCTCCTCGGAGAGAACGGAGTGGGGAAGACCACCCTGCTGACGCTGCTTGCAGGCCTCAAGAAGCCCAATGCAGGCACTATCCTCACTGACGGAGAGGCTCCATATGACCGCACTCCGTCCTTCCTGCAGAACCAGTACTATCTTCCCGACGTGGTCGCTCCCATCCCTATGGTGGCGAAGGATTACGCAAATATGTACGGCTCTTTCTGGCCCGGGTTCGACAGCGATAAGTTCAGCGCCATTATGGATGAGTTCGAGGTGTCGCCCCTGCACAAGATGCACGCGATGTCCGCCGGACAGCTCAAGAAGACATATATCAGCATCGCCCTTGCGCTCAACGTCAAGTATATGTTCCTCGACGAGCCCACAAACGGCCTGGATATCCCTTCAAAGACCCAGTTCCGCAAGGCCGTGACGAAGTACACCTCGGAGGAGAGCACGCTGGTGATCTCCACCCATCAGGTGCGCGACCTTGAGAACATCATCGACCCTATCGTCATCCTCGACAGGCAGGATGTCCTGCTGAACGCCAGCCTCGAGGAGATTTCCTCCAAGCTGTTCTTCGACTATGGCACCGAGATCCGTCCCGAGTCCCTCTACGCGGAGCGTCTCCCCGGAGGTTTCATCCAGGTGGTTCCCAACACTACCGGCGAGGACAGCAAGGTCAACATAGAGGCCCTCTTCAATGCGGTCCACGGCAACAAGGACCTTGTCAAACAACTTTTCAAAAAATAGATTAGCCATGGATAACGTATTCAATATCAATAGGTTCGGAAAATATTTCCTCTACGACCTCCGCAATCTCTGGAACCGTTTCGGGCTCTCTATAATCATAATGGGCCTGGTCCCCCTGATCCTTTATCTGACTGTCGGCATATTCTCGAGCCTGGCAATGCAGGGCTGGGTCGCCCCCAAACTTCCCGCCAGAATCGGCATTTTCTGGATCCCCTTCGTCGCAATATGCCTTATCTTCGGGGCCAAGACCTATGGCTTCCTGACCAAGCGCTCGGCAGGCTCCCAGTGGCTGCTCCTGCCTGCGTCACGCCTGGAGAAATTCGTCTCGATGCTCCTTATCTCTTTCGTGGTGATGCCTTTCGCATTCCTTGGCGTATATATGCTTACCGACTGGCTGATCTGCCTTGCAGACTCCAACTGCGGCCAAGCCCTTATCACTCTGAATATCAATCAGTTTTTAGCTAACGAGGCGGATGGTTCCGTCTACTTCCCGGCTAACGGCCTGTGGTTTATCTGGGCCGCCGCCGTACAGATGATTTCGGTATTCCTGCTCGGCGCCCTGTGCTTCCGCAAGGGAAAGGTCGGCAAGACCATCCTGGCGCTTCTTATCCTCGGCACAGTCCTGTCCTGGGTTGGTATAGCGGGGATAAGCGGAATGGATGTAGAACAGATCGTGGAGCAGAATAACGGCTATCTTGAGGATTTGGAGTTCCGCGTGAACCTTTGCATGTGGATTGCCTTCGCTATCTATGCAGGCGGTTCAACCCTGGCTTCCTGGTTCAGAATCAAGACCTTAAAGCATTAGTACTATGGAATTTGAAAACAACAGGCCTATATGGTTTCAGATATACGACTCCATTTGCGACCGCATCCTCTCAGGGGATCTGGCGCAGGGCGGAAGGATCCCTTCCGTGAGGGAGTACGGCGCCGACATCGGGGTTAACCCGAACACGGTGATGCGCACCTACGAAAAGCTCACGGCCGACGGCATAATCTTCAATCGCAGGGGAATAGGCTATTTCGTGGCGGACGATGCTAAGGAGACCATTGCCAAGGCACAGCGCAAGTCCTTTATGGAAAACGAGTTACCGGCGTTCCTGCGCAGGATGCGCCTTCTGGGAATCTCACCCTCGGAAATTAATTTTGAACAATAAAAGAAATCATATGAAAAAGTCATTATTCATACTCGCTTCGGCCCTTATCCTGGCCCAGTCCTGTTTCATAAGGGTCAACGTGCCCGCCGAACTGCTTGAGCCTCAGGGCGAAGTCATCACCAAGAGCTCAGACCTGGAAGGCCAGACGGTAAATGCAGTCTCCCTTGCCGCTTCGTTCGACGTGACCATAGTCCCGGGCGACAGCCTTTCCTACGAGATTTCCGCTCCCGAGAAGGAAGTTGACAAGGTCAATGTGCTCACTGACGGGGAAGGGACGCTCATATTGACCACCAAGCCTGGCACGAAACACTGCAGGAATGTCAGTATCACAGTCACTATGCCGGAGCTTGAAAGGGTTACCGTCTCCGGCAGCGGAGACATCGACGCGTCCGGCTTTTCTGCCGGCTCCTTCGAGGCAACGGTCAACGGCAGCGGCGATGTGTATCTCAAAGGGTTGAAGTGTGACAAGCTGGTCGCTGCGGTAAACGGCTCTGGCGATATTTCGGTTAAGATGCTGAGCTGCACGGAGTTGGTTGCTTCGGTCGTCGGCAGCGGCGACGTCGAGGTGGAAGGAGTGGCGCAGAAGGCTGTCTTTAACGTGACCGGAAGCGGTGACATCGATGCCGACAGGCTCAGGTGCGAGGATGTGTCGAAAAGCGTAATCGGCTCCGGCTCAATTTCTCTCTAGTTCGCGCCACTGGGTGGGGGTGTAGCCCGTCACGATCTTGAAGCGGTGGTGGAAGTTGGAGCGGTCGGAGAACCCGAACAGCTTAGCTATGTCGCTGACAGTGGCGGACTTATCCTCAAGCAGCAACTCTTTGGCAGCATCTATCTTGACCCTTGATTTCCAGGAACGGAAGTCAAGGGCCAGTTCGTTCTGGAAGTACTTCTGGAGGGCGCGGTTGGTTACGCCTATCTTGCGGGCCATTTCATAGCAGGTGAAGTCTCCGAAAAGATTCTCGACGTTGGCAGTGAATTCCCCGATGAGGGTGTTGATATCCTTCTCCTCATTGCGGCGGGAAGGGCCCCTGCGCCTTTTGCTGTCAGATTCTTCCTCCAGGAATAATCCTTCCGGCCTGCCGAACAGCAGGAGCGCTTTCTGTGGAGTCAGTTTCCCCCGGAAGATCAGATTCTTCAGGTTGTTCTGTATAGTAGTAGTATCCATATCCGTTATATCCAATAACAGAGCAAAAATACGGAATTTTTTGCGTAAATTTGCAGGGTAATACAGAGAATTTATGTTTGAGAACCTATCTGAGAGACTCGAGAGATCGTTCAAGATACTCAAGGGCGAAGGAAAGATAACTGAAATCAACGTAGCCGAGACCGTCAAGGACATCCGCAGGGCCCTGCTGGATGCCGACGTGAGCTACAAGGTGGCGAAGGAATTCTGCGACGGCGTGAAGGAGAAGGCGATGGGACAGAACGTGCTCACCGCCGTGAAGCCCCAGCAGATGATGGTCAAGATAGTCCACGACGCGCTGGCCGAGTTTATGGGCAGCGATTCGCAGGAAATCAACATTAAAGGCAATCCCGCCGTGGTGCTGGTGGCCGGTCTCAACGGTTCCGGTAAGACGACCTTCTCCGGCAAGCTCGCCCTCCATATCAAGAGCAAGCGTGGAATGAAGGTCCTGCTGGCCGCCTGCGACACCTTCCGCCCTGCTGCCATAGAGCAGCTGAAGGTCCTGGGCGAGCAGATCCAGGTGCCGGTCTACACCGAGGAAGGCGAGAAAGACCCCATCCGCATAGCAAAGAATGCCATTGCCAAGGCCAAGGCCGAGGGCGTATCCGTGGTTATCGTCGATACCGCCGGCCGACTCGCTGTGGATCAGCAGCTTATGGATGAGATTTCCGCCCTTCACAAGGCCGTGGCCCCGACCGAGACCCTGTTCGTGGTGGATGCTATGACCGGTCAGGACGCGGTGGAGACCGCCAAGGCCTTCAACGACCGCCTCGACTTCGACGGCGTGGTCCTCACCAAGATGGACGGCGACACCCGCGGCGGTGCGGCCCTTTCCATCAAGGCAGTAGTGGGCAAGCCCATCAAGTTCGTCTCCTCGGGCGAGAAGATGGAGGCCCTGGACATATTCTACCCGTCCCGTATCGCCGACCGCATCCTCGGTATGGGCGATGTGGTTTCCCTCGTGGAGAAAGCCCAGGAGCAGTTTGACGAGAAGCAGGCACGCGAGCTGAAGAAGAAACTCGCCCGCGACCAGTTCACCCTTATGGATTTCTACAACCAGATCCAGCAGGTCAAGAAGATGGGCAACATCAAGGACCTCGCAGGAATGATCCCCGGAGTGGGCAAGGCCATAAAGGACGTGGACATCAGCAACGACTCCTTCAAGGGCATAGAGGCCATAATAATGTCTATGACGCCCTATGAGAGGGAGCACCCCGAGGTCATCAACGGCAGCCGACGCAAGAGGATAGCCGACGGCTCAGGCACCTCGCTTCCCGAGGTGAACAAGCTCCTCAAGCAGTTCGAAGGCACCCGCAAGGTGATGAAGACCGCGATGACGGGCAACCTGATGCAGAGGATGAAAGGCTTCCGCAGATAGCTAGAACAGAAGATCCATATCAGCCTCCAGGGCTTTGCCGGCCAGGGGCTGCGGAATGAACGACCAGCAGCCTATGGCGGCTGGTTTTGATATTTCAGCATCCTTGATAGCACCGTGCTCAAGGATATAGTCATAGACCAGGTTGCGGATTTCCGGATATCTGGCCACTATCCTGGAGTCAGTGTCGTAGATGCCTGCGCCTTCCCAGAGGTACTGCGCGCCGCCAGCGGCACGGTAGGAGGTCATTGCCACGTTGTAGGTGGCGTCCTCGTCGAAGGGGGAGCCGTCCGCAAGGGAGGATATGGCGACCCTGGCGCCTGCGGGCTTAGTCACGTCCACGGTGTAGTTGATGCCGGCGGCGGAGTCGAAGTTGTAGAACCTGTTGTAGAAGGACCAGCGGGCTGTGCCGTCCCTCATATCGTTGTGCGGGTGGATCTTGAGGATATGACCCGAGGCCGGAGACTGGATCCAGGCTTCGTAGGAAGCTTCCAGGTAGCCTTTTATCTCGCGTCCGCTCATAGTGAGCACATAGAGCTGATTCTCAAAGGGATAGATGGTGAACAGGTCGTTGAAGACGAGCTTTCCGGCAGGGATGGTCTTGTTGTAGGAGAGGGGAGCGGCGAAGGAAATCTGTGCCGGCTCGCAGCCAAGCGAGACCGTGTGAAGCAGGTTCACGTAGGGGCACATTCCCTTGAATCCGTCGCGTGTGACAAGGTCGGTGTCGAGAGTGCCTATTTCCTTGACGGTGAATGCTTTGACGGTTTCATATTCCTTGCGGAAAGCTTCCCGCATCGCAGGGTCGGCCTCTTCGGCTTTCACGGGGATCAGTTCCACTTTCGAGGACTTGGAGACCACCTTGCCCCTGAGGGTCTGGATGTCCAGGGTGCCGTGGGCGATGAAGCGGGAGTGGCTGCCGGAGTTCATTAGGCAGATGCTGTCGTTTTTCTCCACCCTGGGGGAATGGTCGTGCGAGCAGAGGACCATATCCACTCCGCGCAGACTCTTGTACAGGTCAAGACCTTGATTCTCAAGAACTCTGCCGTCGCCTTTGCCATATCCCGAATGGATCAGCGCTATCACAACGTCCGGCTTTTCCTTGCGCCTGACCATATTGACGTCGTTCTGTACCAGGGGGATCAGGTCCACCACATCCATTCCGGCTACTGTCTCTTCGGAGACCCAGGAGCGGATGCTGGGGTTGGTGTATCCGAGGACGGCTACACGCAGGCCTGCGCGGTGGAAGATGCGGTATTTATCGAAATATGGCTTGCCAGAGTCGCTGTGGAAGGTGTTTCCTGCGAGCCAGGCCACGCCGCCTGACTTCATCTGGGTTGCGACCCTGTCATACACCTGGTGCCCGGTTTCAAGGTCGTGGTTGCCGACTGCAACGGCGTCATAGCCCATATACTCTACGATTCTCGGATAGGGGTGAGGGGTGACGGTGTCGACGTAGTTGTAATAATATGCCGCGTTGTCGCCCTGAAGGCAGTCGCCGGCGTCCAGCAGCAGGACGTTATCGGCTCCGAAGGTCTCCCGGATGCGCTTTATGCCCGTGTAGGCCGCCATAACCGACTTCCTGAGGGAACCGTTCACGTAGGAGGAGTCGAACCAGGTGGCGTGGGTGTCGTTTGTGCTTACGACGTGAAGGGAATGCAGGCCGTCTTTGGGGCCGCAGCTGGCCGACAGCAGCAAGGCTGGCAGGAGGAGGAAACGCAGTTTCATAAAGATTGAAAATCGTATGTATAGGTCTTTGTCTTTTTAACCGGTGAGGGGTGAAGCAGTTTGTCAAGGTCGAACAGCAGGGACAGTTTCTGCTGGGATCCGGCGTAGCGGAAGGCCGTGCCGGACTCTCCGCCGAAATGGAATACGGCGCTTATGCGCAGGGAGGCGAAGTCGCACAGGCGAGGTTGATAGAACACTTCAAGTCGGTCATACCAACCAAATGAGTTCCAGGCGTTTGAGCTGTTGATTCGATATAGGGGATTGCCCCAGTAGAAGTTGCTTCCATACTTGAATCCGCCGTCGTCTGTCCTGTTGTAGAAGGGCATCAGGCCGGTGCCGGCATAGGTGGTGTTGTCTATGCCGACGTCCCAGTTGCGGAGCGACAGGCGCAGCTGTCCGCCATAGGGGACCGTAAAGGCGTCGCCGTCCTGCCTGAGGCGCTGGAGGCCGCCAAGGAAGCTCAGCTTGGCAGTGAGTTCCTGCATCGAGGCGATTTCGCCGAGGCTGAACTTGACGAAGGGTTCCGCGAGGATGTTGTCGGCCACCTGGCCATATTCGTTGGCGCAGGCATAGTGGTAGCCTGTCAGAGCCCAACCCATTGAGAACCAGGGAGTAAGGCGGGATTCGCCATAGGTGAAGAGCATAAAGCGTTCGCGCCTCATACTGCCTATCATCCCCATCCAGTCGCAGCCGAATTCATAGACGGATTTCGGGCGGCGGATGGTGAGCAGGGCGCCTTCTATGTTCCTGTCGACAATCCTTAAGGAGTCGGAGAAGAATGCTTCACCGTAGTCGCCCTGGACGAAGCGGCGGGGGAATATGCCGGCATAGCCGGTGAGGATGGTCTTGCCTGCGTTTCCCCTGATGCGGTAGTAGAGGGTGAGCTCGCGTAGGAGGTCCCAGTTCTCGAGTCTCTGCTGGGCTGCCGTGACGGGGGATTCGCCCATACGCTTGACAATGTCTATGCCAAGCATTATCCTGTGGGAGAGCTTTTTATCAGCATTTACGTCAAGTCCTACTGAAGGTGTGAGAAGGGCGTTGAAAATAGTTCCGGAGTTGGTGAACTGACCTTCGGTCGGGGCGAACTCGCGGTTGTCGAAGTCAAGATGGAAGTAGGTGTCATAGGCGAACTTGACATTCTTCTCGTCCTTCCTCTGCTCCTTAGCCTGTGGCTGGGGGAACCCGAAGAAATCGAAAAGCGACTGCCCCGATGCCGTTACCGCCAGCACCGACAACACTATCGTTATCGTTATTTTTTTCATTTTAATGCAACCCTCTCAGAAAAATTTGCTATCTCATTCCATAAACCTTCCGCTGCGCTTCGCTCCGCTCCATCCCTCCCACTGTCTACGGCGTCATTTGCTCCGCAAATAACTTGTAGCCAGCGGGCCCCTCCCTCTGACATGGCCGAGGGTGGCCATGGGTTTAGGAATGAGATAGCAAATTTTTCAAAAATCCTTACAAATTTAGTAATTTTGCTGAATAAACAGCAAATAATATGATTAAGTTACAGACAGAAGTTGAGGTGGGGCGCAGCAGGGTGGAGATTTCTTACAGGGACAGGATACTGGTCCTGGGGAGCTGCTTTGCGGACAATGTGGGCGAGAAGATGGTGCAGGCGGGGTTCGACGCTTGCGTGAACCCTTTCGGGACCCTCTATAATCCCGCATCGATCAAGGCTGCTGTCCGAAGGCTCTCCAGCGGGGAGCCGTTCACGGAGCAGGAATGCGTGCAGATGGGCGCCGGAGCCGGTCTCGTGTGCTCTTTCAGCCACCACACCTCGTTCGCCCGCCCCACGGCAGGGGAGTTCCTACGGGATGCGAACGCCCGCCTGAAGGAGGCCTCGGAATTCTTCGCCGCCTGCAACAAGGTCATCATAACCCTGGGCACCGCCTGGTACTTCACATATAACGAAACCGGCGCCGTCGTGAGCAACTGCCTCAAGCGGCTGCCCACCGAATTCACCCGCCGGATGATGGACGTTCCGGCGGCATCCGGCATCTTGCGCAGCATCATCGACAGCTGCCCGGGAAAGGAGTTCATATTCACCGTCAGCCCCGTCCGCCATATGGCCGACACCGCCCACGGAAACCAGCTCAGCAAGTCCACCCTGCTTCTCGCGGTCGATGCCGTGAAAGGGGAGAGGGCGGAGTATTTCCCCTCCTATGAGATAGTGCTCGACGAACTGCGCGACTACCGCTTCTATGCCGAGGATATGGTCCATCCTTCGGCCCAGACAGTGGCCTACATATGGTCCAGATTCTGCGATTTTGCCCTCGCCGGGGGCGAAAAAGAAGAGCTTCTCACCCGTGAGAAGCTCTTTAAGAGGTCACAGCACAGATTGCTGCACTGATGTTTGTAAGGCCCTGATTCTCAATAAAAGTAACAATTTTGTTTATAACTATAACATTTTTGTTACCCCTCATTTTCCGGGCTTTTTCACTCAAAATCCCTACTTTGCATAGGCTACCGAGCGGGTCTCGCGGATGACCGTGATCTTGACCTGTCCGGGGTAGGTCATTTCGTTCTGGATCTTCTGTGCGATGTCGGCGGAGAGGACCGTCGCCTGCTCGTCGGAGACCTGCTCGGCACCGACTATGACGCGCAGCTCGCGGCCGGCCTGGATGGCGTAGCTCTTGGTCACGCCGGGGTAGGCTGCGGCGAGGTCTTCCATTCCTTTGAGCCTCTTGATATAGGACTCGATGACTTCGCGGCGGGCACCGGGACGGGCACCGGAAATGGCGTCGCCGACCAGGACGATGGGGGCGATGATGGAGGTCATCTCAGTCTCCTCGTGGTGGGCTCCGATGGCGTTGCAGATCTCGGGACGCTCCTTGTATTGTTCGGCGAGCTTCTGGCCGAGGAGGGCGTGAGGCAGCTCGGGCTCTTCCTCGGAGACCTTTCCTATATCGTGCAGGAGACCTGCCCTCTTGGCGAGCTTGACGTTGAGGCCGAGTTCCGCTGCCATAATGGCGCAGATGTTGGCGACCTCACGGGAGTGCTGGAGGAGGTTCTGGCCATAGGATGAACGGTACTTCATACGGCCTATCATACGCACCAGCTCTATGTTCATTCCGTGGATGCCAAGGTCGATGCAGGTGCGCTTGCCGGTCTCAAGTATTTCATCCTCAAGCTGTTTCTGGACCTTGGCGACCACTTCTTCAATCCTTGCGGGGTGGATGCGGCCGTCGATGACCAGCTGGTGCAGGGCGAGGCGGGCTACTTCGCGGCGCACCGGGTCGAATGCGGAAAGGAGGATGGTGTCAGGGGTGTCGTCAACGACTATCTCGACGCCTGTTGCGGCCTCCAGAGCCCTGATGTTGCGGCCTTCGCGGCCGATGATGCGGCCCTTTATCTCGTCGTTCTCGATGGGGAAGGTCGTTACGGCGTTTTCGATGGCGGTTTCAGTGGCGGTGCGTTGGATGGTGTTGATTACTATGCGCTTGGCTTCCTTGGCGGCGTTCAGCCTGGCCTCATCCATCGTGTCGTTGATGAAGGCCTGGGCCTCGGTGCGGGCTTCGGCTTTCATATTCTCCATCAGGATGTTCTTGGCCTCGGTGGCGCTCATTCCGGCGATGGATTCCATCTGCTTGTTGGCTTCGGCGCGCAGCTTGTCATATTCTTCCGCCTTGCGGTCGAGGTTTTCCTTCTGGGCCTGGAGGCTCTGGCGCAGGGAGTCGTTTTCCTTGATCTTGCGCTGGAGGTTCTCGCTCACCTGGTTGTTGGTGTTGACCTGCTGCTTGATCTTGATTTCGGCCTCCTTGAGCTGGGCGTTCTTGTCGGCTACGGTCTTTTCGTGCTCGGCCTTCAGCTGGAGGAACTTCTCCTTGGCCTGGAGGATCTTCTCTTTCTTGATGTTCTCGCCTTCGAGTTCGGCTTTCTCCAGGATCTCTTCCTTCTTCCCCTTGAGCATACTCTTGCGAAGGGGTATGTAGATGCCCAGGGCGGCGGCCGCTCCTATGGCAATACCTACCAGTATCGATAAAATGTCCATATATATAATAGTTTAAGTATTAGTCACTTAAAAAAGGAGAAAAAGCCGTCAGCAACGGTCAGAAAAATCTTAATGATAAGATTTGGGCTCCGCCCTCGGGTCAGCCTTCCACTCTCTCCCTTGCGGGAAATCCCCTTGCGGGTCACCTTGGCGTGGCATTGCCGGTGCGAGTCACCCGGTTCGTGAGAACTTGTTGTTTTCAGCCCCTGGTGCTAACGGCCGCTTTCTCCAATATTTGCAAGGTATGAATCCGTCGCTTTGAACAAGCTTTCGGCCTCTTTTGAGGCGGCTTCCAGACGTCTTTGGAGGGTGATGCTGCCTATGCTCTCGTTGAGAGCTACGAAGGAGAGGATGTCGACCATATTCTTGCCGGGGTATTTTGCAAGGTAGCCGGCTATCTTGGAGTTGATGCTGGCGGCGGCCAGGCGGATGAGCTCTTCGCTCTCCGGGGTGGGGGCAGTCAGCACGTAGTCGCGCTCGGCTATCTTAATGGTTATCCTCTGGTCCATCTTCTATTTTTCAAGCAATGAGATGCACTTGTCAATTTCCTTTATAAGCCTGGTCATCTTCTCCTTGGATTCGGAGCCTCCCGCAGGGGAGGTGAAAGCTTGCCTTAGCTTGAGATTGTCCACCTGTCTTTCCAGTGCGGAAATCTGCTCTTTGAGGGTGTCGTTCTCGGACAGGCTCCTGCCCAGCTCGTCGGCGAGGCGCAGCCTTTCCTGCTTCTCGCTTTCATACAGGGCAATCAGCCTCTCGATGTTCTTTTTAAGGTCTTCGAGCATATCCTACTACTATTCCTCATTATGCAAATATACGAATTATATGGAAAAATATCCCAAAAAATGTGTATATTTGAAAAAATATTGTGCCAATGGAAAGATTTGGATTCATACGCGTGGCCGCGGCTTCCCCGAGGTTGAAAGTGGCTGATGTTGACTTCAATGCGGGGGAGATATGCTCGTTCATCGACGAGGCCTGTGCCGAGGGAGTCTCCATCCTTGTTTTTCCCGAACTGTCCCTGAGCGGAAGCACCTGCGGCGACCTTTTCGGCCAGACCCTCCTGCTGGACGCCGTCGAAAGGGGGCTGGAAGGAATCTGCTCGTTCTGCAGCGGAAAGGATATCACGGTGGTAATAGGCGCCCCCCTCAGGCACGCCGGCAGGCTTTATGACTGCGCTGTCGTGATCCGCGACGGGGAAGTGGAGGGCATAGTCCCGAAATCATATCCTGACGCCGCCCAGAGCCGCTGGTTCTCCAGCGGGCAGGATATGGCCGACGATAACTTCAGTGCCTACCAGGTGTTTAAGACAGGTGAAGCGGTCTTTTCCATAGAGATCGGAGACGAACTGCTCGCCCCGGTCCCGCCGTCTTCCTGCCAGGCCATCGCCGGCGCGCATATAATCCTCAACCCTTCAAGCGTCACCGATGTGGTGACAGGCTATTCCCGCCGCCGCGACCTCATCCTTGCCCACAGTGCCAGGCTGAACGCCGCATATGTCTTCTGCTCAAGCGGTTATGGCGAATCCACCCAGGACGGGGTCTTCTCCGGAGGTGCGCTTGTGGCAGAGAACGGCAGGCTTCTTAAGGAAGGGGAGCGCTTCCGCACGGAAGGCCATATGGTGACAGCCGATGTCGATGTCGATATGCTCGCCGCCCTTCGCCGCAAGAACACGATGTTCGACATCGAAGGCTGCTGCGAATATGAGACAATATCCCTCGCAGACCCCTCGGAGACCGATTTCGAGGCTTCTTTAAGGCGCAAGGTGGAGCCCCATCCCTTCGTTCCGGAGGGCTCCGACCTCGATTCCCGTGCAAGGGAGATCATCTCCATCCAGGTGACCGGCCTTATGACCCGCCTCGAGCACGTGCGTCCCGAAACCGCCGTGCTGGGCATTTCCGGCGGCCTTGACAGCACCCTGGCCCTTATCGTGACCTGCCTGGCCTTTGACCGCCTCGGCTGGGGCCGCGAGAAGATAATAGCCGTCACTATGCCGGGCTTCGGCACCACCGACCGCACATACCGCAACGCCGTCGACCTTATGGCCGGCCTGGGCGTTACCTCAAGGGAGATTTCTATAGTTCCTTCCGTGATCCAGCATTTTAAGGACATCGGACAGGATTTGTCCGTCCACGATGTGGCCTATGAGAATGCGCAGGCCCGCGAGCGCACGCAGATCCTGATGGACATAGGCAATATGGAGAATGGCCTGGTGGTCGGCACAGGCGACCTTTCCGAGCTTGCCCTCGGCTGGGCGACCTACAACGGTGACCATATGAGTATGTATGGCGTCAATGCCGGAGTCCCCAAGACACTGGTTAAGTATCTCGTCAAGTGGGCTGCTCTAAACCGCTTTGAATCAAACGAAAAGGTTCGCGATATCCTCCTGGATATCACCGACACCCCCATAAGTCCCGAACTCACCCCCGGCGACGAGCAGGGCAATATACTCCAGAAGACCGAAGATCTCGTGGGACCGTATGAGCTTCACGATTTCTTCCTGTATAATTTCTCTCGCAACGGCTTCACCCCCGACAAGATTTTCTTCCTTGCCCGCAAGGCTTTCGAAGGTGTCTATGGGGAGGAGGTGATACGCAAGTGGCTCCGCAAGTTCTGCTGGCGCTTCTTCAGCCAGCAGTTCAAGCGTTCCTGTATGCCCGACGGACCCAAGGTCGGTTCGGTGTCCCTGTCGCCGCGTGGCGCGTGGGCTATGCCTTCCGATGCTTCCGTCAATGTGTGGATAGACAATATATCATAGGATATGAACGAAAGATATGAAATAATAAAAACTGCCGCCGCCTTCGTCAGCGAGCGTCTTCGCTCCGCCGGGCTTGCCCCCAAGGTGGGAATCATCCTTGGAAGCGGCCTTGGAAAGGTGGCGGAACTCATTGAATCTCCGCTGGTTATCCCATATGGCGAGATTCCCGGTTTCCCCGTTTCGACGGCCATCGGCCATAAGAGCAACTTCATAGTGGGCACCCTCGGCGGCAAGACCGTGATGGCGATGCAGGGCCGTTTCCACTACTACGAAGGCTGGACTATGGACCAGGTGGTGCTGCCGGTTCGCGTTATGAAACTCCTTGGCATAGAGGTGCTTATGGTTTCCAACGCCGCCGGCGGGATGAATCCCGCCTTCAGCGTGGGCGACCTTATGATCATCCGCGACCATATAAACCTGCAGCCCAATCCGCTGATCGGCCCGAACCTCGACGATTTCGGTCCCCGCTTCCCGGATATGACCCGTCCCTATGACCTTGGCCTCATCGCCCTGGCGAAGGAGATTGCCGCGCAGATGGGGCTGAAGCTCCAGGAAGGCGTCTATGTGAGCTGCACCGGTCCGAGCTATGAGACTCCTGCCGAGTACAAGTATTTCCGCAGCATAGGCGGCGACGCGGTGGGAATGTCCACCACGCCCGAGGTCATCGCGGCCCGCCAGAGCGGCATCCGTGTCTTCGGTATGTCAGCCATCACCGACATCGCCCGTGAGGAGGACCTCTCCGACGATTATGTGACTGACGGTGAGGAGATTGTGAAGGCTGCCCAGGCGATGACCGAGCATATGTCCGCCCTCTTTGTCAACATGATAAGCGTTCTTTCCCTGTGATGGACCCCAGAGCTGAAAGGATATTTGGCGCCGCCGCCTATGTCAAGGACATCCTGGACGGCGCAGGACTGCATCCGCAGGTGGGAATGGTGCTCGGAAGCGGACTCGGCAAGATAGTCGGCAAGATAGAGGGCGCCGTCACCATCCCGTATAAGGACATCCCCGGTTTCCCCGTATCCACTGCCATCGGGCATAAGGGCAATTTCATCGTCGGCACGCTCGGCGGCAAGACCGTCATATGCATGCAGGGCCGCATCCATTTCTATGAGGGCTATCCGATGGATCTTGTGACGCTTCCGGTCAGGGTGATGAAAGTGCTGGGAATCAGCTACCTGTTTGTCTCCAACGCCGCCGGCGGTATAAACTACGACTTCAAGATAGGGGATCTTGTCATAATAAGGGACCATATCAATATGCTCCCCAACCCGCTCATAGGCCCGAACCTCGACGATTTCGGTCCCCGTTTCCCGGATATGACCCGGCCCTATGACCCGGCCATCATCGCCCTGGCCCACGAGATAGCCTCCGAGATGGGCATAACCCTCAAGGAGGGCGTCTATTACGCCAGCTCCGGCCCCACCTACGAGACCCCTTCGGAGTATAAGTATATCCGCATCGCCGGAGCCGACCTCACCGGAATGTCCACCGTTCCTGAGGTGATAGTAGCCCGCCACAGCGGCATCCCCGTCTTCGGCGTGTCCGTCGTGACCAACGAGGCCCACGACGACTATGCCGCGGACTATGTCAATGACGGTGAGGATGTTGTGAAGGCCGCCGACGCCGCAGCAGACCGGATGTCAGCCCTGTTCGAAAAGATAATTTCACGCCTGTAGGAAATTTTTTTCGGCATATTTATTCATCATAAGAGAATTTTGTCTATATTTGCGTCCCGCTACCCCCGGATGGGGAGGTGGGACGAACTGATAAACAGAAACTTAAAAGGAAAAGCAATATGTATTGGACATTGGAACTCGCAGGAAGCCTGGACGATGCACCGTGGCCTGCAACCAAGGATGAACTTATCGATTACGCCAACCGCTCCGGCGCCCCCGAAGAAGTGATGGAGAACCTCCAGGAACTCGAAGACGACGGCGAGATATACGAATCCATCGAAGACATCTGGCCCGACTACCCCACGAAGGACGACTTTATGTGGAACGAGGAAGAATATTGATTTGATTATCAATAAGTTACAAGCATAAACCAGGGTTTGAGCCCTGGTTTTTTTCTTTTTTTTTACTACCCAATTACTTCCCATTATTGGAGGAAGTCCTCCTCGAGAAAGAGGAGGAATAGTAAATAATCTTACTAAAAATTGAATCGAATACCT
>JAEEGL012109919.1_pt1 | contig 19722 bp, 15 predicted proteins | sample 9134231 | NCBI WGS metagenome assembly JAEEGL01 (sample SAMN16246548, study PRJNA631951) | gut metagenome | biome: gut microbiome; feature: rumen; material: fiber-attached | host: Bos | place: Iran: Karaj | collected 2018-10 | reverse complement strand
TGGCCGCCTCGCAGGCGATGCGCCCGTATTCCTCGGCGGTGCGGTGGCCGATCTGCCAGGGGCCGTCCATTTCGTTGCCCAGGCACCAGGTGCGGATGCCGAAGGGCTGCTCGAAGCCGTTGCTGCGCCGCCGGTCGCTGAGGGCGGTGCCGCCGGGGAAATTGCAGTATTCCACCAGGTCCCGGGCGTCCGCCGCGGTGCCGGTCCCCAGGTTCACGGCCATCATCACCTCGCTGCCCGCCTTTTTGGCCCAGGACTGGAACTCGTCGATGCCCACCTCGTTGGTCTCGATGCTGTTCCAGGCCAGCTCCTGCCGCCGGGGACGCAGGGAGCGGGGCCCCGTCCCGTCCTGCCAGCGGTAGCCGGACACGAAGTTGCCCCCGGGATAACGGACGATGGGTACGTCCAGCTCCCGCACCAGGCGCAGCACGTCCTGCCGGAAGCCCTCCTCGTCCGCCGTGGGATGGCCCGGCTCATAGACGCCGCCGTAGACCGCCCGGCCCAGGTGCTCGATGAAGGAGCCGAACAGCCGGGGGGACACCTCCCCTACGGCGTATTCCCGATCCGCGATCAGTTTGACACGCATGTTCATTCCCCTTTCCGCGGCTGCGCCGCTTCCGTGATGGACAGGACGCGCACGCCCGCTTCTCCGACGGTGAAGCGCACCTCCCTGCCCGCAAAGGACAGACCGTAGACCCGATCCGGGTCGCTGTGATAGCCTGGCCGGGGGTCGCAGGCCAGGACGCCCTCCAGGGCGCTCCAGGTCTCCGGCGGCAGGGCCGCCTTCGTTTCCTCCGGGCAGGACACCGGCAGCCGTTCCGGGGCGAGATTGCCGGTGAAGCCGCCGGTCGCCTCCGGGACGCTGTCGGCATAGGCGACATAGGGCTTGATGTCGTAGACGGGGGTCCCGTCCAGGAGATCGGCCCCGCCCAGCAGGAGCACCGGGCCCAGGTGATCTTCCCAGGCGACGCCCTCCAGGCGCACGCAGCTGAGCCCCAGGGGGTTTGGACGGAAGGGCGAACGGGTGGCGAAGACCCCCATCCGGGCGTTTCCGCCCAGCCGGGGCGGGCGCACCGTGGGAGACCAGCCCTTGTCCGCATTTTCGGAAAAGCCCCAGATCAGCCACAGGTGGCTGAAGCCCTCCAGCCCCCGCAGGCTCTCCCGGCTGCGGTAGGCAGGCTCGAACACCAGCTCGCTGCGCAGCTCCGGCACGAGGCCGCTCTGCCGGGGCACACCGAATTTGGAGCCGAAGGGGGCGTGTACCCGGGCGATGACCGCAAGCTCCATTGCTTCCTCCCAGGATGCCCCGGCCTTCCGGCCGGGGCATCCGCAGTTCTATCTTCTTCTCCGCAGATTCCGGCCCTGCAGCCGATCGGCCCGGATGAGCTCGGGATCGTCCCGTTTCCGGGCCTCGTAATAGGCAAGGCAGATCGCTCCGGCCACCAGCACGTAATAGATCGCGGCGCAGAGATGGTAGGAGCCGCCGCCGTCGTGCAGGGCCAGCATCAGCTCGCAGAGGAGATCCAGCCCGAAGGCCGCGGCGATGAGCCTTTTGTCCGCCGGGTACCGGCCGCCCTCGAAGCCGTACCAGATGAGGCGGGTCAGCGCGACGGGGAGGGCGAAGCGGCAGACGTAGTCCACCGTGCTCATCCAATAGACGCCGGGGGCCGTTTCCGCCAGATTTCGCAGCTGCAGCTCCATGGCCGGGGCCTGGGCTTCCTCCACTGTGGCCAGCACGGATTCCAGCCCGTCGCGGCTGACGGTCATGGCCAGGATCAGGGGGATGAGGGTGTTCATGGCGCCCAGATAGAGCATCTCAAACAGCCGGAAGCCCAGGGCGAAGCCGTTGGGCACCCGGATGGTGCTGTGCTGCTGGCGCTGCAGCATCCACAGGGAAAGGGCGATGCCCCCCACCTCGCAGACGGCCACGCAGAGGCTCCGGGTCACTCCGTAGCCCCACATGCCCATGGAGCCTGCAGCCCCGGCCGGCGCCAGCAGACGCAGCAGATTCTCCGAGAGCAGAAAGCCGAAGATGAAAAAGCAGGCCAGGCCCGCCAGCATGGCGACGTGGTTGAAGCGCTTTCGATAGACGTTCCACACATAGTACATGGTGGGAACAAGGACGCAGGCGGCGAAGAGCACCGTCATGGCCGCCATCAGGGAATCGGAAAAAACAAGTTCTGTGTCCATCGGGGATACCTCCGGACCGACATAAAAGGCGCCCGCCGAAACGGGCGCCTTTCGGAAGGTCGTAATCAGTTGAAGATTTTGAGGATATCGTCGAAGTCGTCCTTGGGCTTGGATGGAGCGGGGGCCGCCTGCTTCGGCTGCGGCGCGGGCTTCTCCTCGGGCTTCCGGACCTGACCGGCGCCCTCCCCGTCAAAGCAGGTGGCAATTACGATGACCCGGATCTCGTCCTCCATGTTCTCGTCGAAGGAGGCGCCGAAAATGATGTTGGCGTCGGGATGGGCGGCGGCCTCCACCAGACCGGCGGCCGCGTCCACTTCCTCCAGGCCCATGTCCATGGAGCCGATGATGCTCACCAGCACGCCCTTGGCCCCGTTGATGGAGGTCTCCATGAGGGGGCTTTCCACGGCCATCTTCGCCGCTTCCTCGGCCTTGTTCTTGCCGGAGGCATGCCCCACGCCCATGTGGGCCTTGCCCGCGTCCTTCATGACGGTGGTCACGTCGGCGAAGTCCAGGTTGATGAAGCCGGTGTTCTTGATGAGCTCGGAAATGCTGGTGACGGCCTGCAGCAGCACCTCGTCGGCGATGCGGAAGGCGTTGAACATGGTGATCTTCTGGTCGGAGGAATATTTCAGCCGGTCGTTGGGGATGATCAGCAGGGAGTCCACCCGGCTGAGAAGCTCGGCGATGCCCGCTTCCGCCCGCTGCATGCGCTGGCGCCCCTCGAAGCCGAAGGGCTTGGTGACGACGCCCACGGTGAGGATGCCCTGCTCCTTGGCGATATCCGCCACGATGGGAGCCGCGCCGGTGCCGGTGACGCCGCCCATACCGGCGGTGATGAACACCATATCCGTGTCCTCAAAGGCCTTGTTGATGTTATTGCGGTCCTCCTCGGCGCTGCGCTTGCCCACCTCGGGATCGGACCCGGCGCCCTGCCCGTGGGTCAGCTTCTCGCCGATCTGCAGCTTCTGATCCGCCCGGGAGGCGCCCAACACCTGCTTGTCCGTATTGATGGCGATGAACTCCACGCCCTGGACGCCCACCTCCACCATATGGTTGACTACGTTGTTGCCGGCGCCGCCGACGCCGACGACCTTTATATTCACAACATTGTCGGGACCGTTATCGATGTCGTATGCCATGGTTTTTTCCTCCCGTACACGTATTTACAGTATGACACAGGTAATTTTATCTCAATCGTTTCCACAGGTCAATAGGTTACAATAAAAAACGGCGGGCATTTTTCAATGCCCGCCGTGCAGACCGTCAAAAAACTCAAAAAACAACGTTTCGATAAGCATGGGGGGATCGTGAAGGGGGGATGGGAGTCCCCCCTTCACGTTCAATCCATGCAAAATCAGAAAGCATTTTCTGATTTTGCCGCTCAGCGTGTCGACACTTTGTCGATACGCTGAGCGGCGGGCATTTTTCAATGCCTGCCGCCGTTTTCTTCATTTTTATCCGAAGAGTTTTTTGAGCATGATCTCCCAGTCCTCGTCCGCGCCGGTATCTCCCGCCTTCTCCGGAGGCGCGGCGGCCGCCTTCTGCTTCGCCACCACCTCGGTCACCTCGCGTTGCACGCTCTCCGTGCGGGCGGGCTGCTCGTCCCGGGCGGTCTGCGCCGCCTCGCCGAAATCCGTGGCAATGACGATGACCCGCAGGGCGTCCGTCAGGTTCTCGTCGAAGCCGATGCCGAAGATGATGTTGGCGTCGGGGTCGGCAGCCTGCTGGATGCGGTCCATCACGGCGGTCACGTCGTCCATGGGGAGATCCGGTGAGCTCACCACGTTGATGATCATGCGCCGGGCGCCGCGGATGTCCGTTTCCATGAGCTCGCTGTGGATGACCCCGGCGGCCGCCTCCTCCACCTTGCTCTTCCCGCTGGCCTCGGCGAGGCCCAGGTGGGCAAGCCCGCTGGAGCGGAGGACGGTTTTCAGGTCGGCGAAATCCAGGTTGATGAAGCCGGTGCTCCGCAGCAGGTCGGCGATGCCGCCCACGGCCCGGTACAGCACCTCGTCGGACACGGCAAAGGCATGGGCGAAGCTGACGTTCTGGGCGGACACTTTGCGGATGTTCTCGTTGGGGATCACGAAGAGCGTGTCCACCTGCTCCAGAAGCGCCCGCACGCCCTGGTCCGCCGTGCGCATCTTCCTGGCGCCCTCCCAGCGGAAGGGCAGGGACACGACGCCGATGGTCAGCGCCCCGGCGCTCCTGGCGGCCTCCGCCACCACGGGGGAAGCGCCGGTGCCGGTGCCGCCGCCCATGCCTGCGGTGAGGAACACCGCGTCCACACCCTCAAAGGCCTTCGTGAGGGCGTTTTTGCTCTCTTCCGCGGCCATGCGGCCCACGTCCGCCCGGGAGCCGGCGCCCTGACCCTTCGTCAGCCGCTCCCCGATCTGTACTCTTTCCTCCGCGCCGCAATGCGCCAGGGCGGAGGCGTCCGTGTTGACGCAGCAGTATGTAACGCCGCCGATCCCGGCGCTGCGCATGCGGCTGACGACGCTGTTGCCCGCGCCGCCGACGCCCACGACCTTGATGTTGATGATCTCTTGCATGGCTCGCTCCCCCGTCCTCCCGGGCGCTCAGCCCGGAATATAGTGTCCCTCCTGGGCCGTGGACATATCCAGAATGCCGGAATCCCCCGCGCCCAGATTGGCCGTGATCCTCTGCAGCAGATCCAGCTTCTCCTCCAGCTTTTCCTGCTTCCCCAAGCGCACGGTGAAGCGGCCCAGATAGGTGAAGTGCAGATCGCTCACGTTGTTCAGGTCGAGATCCCGCACGTCGGCCCGCATGCCCTTCTGATCCAGCAGGGGCAGCAGCTCGCGCAGATAGCCGAACTTGGTGCTCTCCGTCTCAGGGACCTTCAGCGTGTCCCCCACCTTCGTCTCCAGAGGGTGGAAGCCCTGCACCCGCAGGAGCTCCTTCTCGTCGCCCCGGAAGCCGCTGACCACCCGGCAGTCCTCGCTGAGGAGGACGGGACCCTTCTCCGTCGTCAGCACGGCTACGGCGGAGGTCTCCCGCACGGTGATGACCAGCCGGTCCGGCAGGACCATGGAGATCCTGGCGGCGGCCACGCCCGGCAGAGATTTGCGGATGCGGCGGGATGCGACGGGCCCCACGGGCAGCAGCCCGCTGATCCCGGCGCGCAGGCCGGAGGCCTCCGTGATCTCTCCTGCCGAGTATATCACATTTCCCTCGACCTGTATATCGGAAATTTCAAAGAAAATGTTTGCCGCCAGCAGGATCGCCGCCGCCGCCAGGATGTAGCGCACGAGCTTCATGCGGCTGCGGCTTTTGGCGTAGCGCCGCCGCTCCCGGCTGCGCCGTTCCATTGTCTTGTCCATGGGATCTCCTCCCTCAGATTCTTATGACCTCCGCGCCCAGGGCCGCCAGCGTGCCCGCCAGGTCCTCATAGCCCCGGTCCACGTGCTGCAGACCGCCGAGCACCGTTTCGCCCTCCGCCGCCAGGGCCGCCACGGCCAGGGCCGCGCCGCCCCGCAGATCGGCCGCCGCCGTTTCCGTGCCCCGGAGCCTCTCCACGCCCCGGATCACCGCCGTTTTCCCCTCGGTGCGGACGTCCGCCCCCATGCGCCGCAGGGCGGGCACGTGACGGTAGCGCGCTTCGAAGATCGTTTCGATCATCACCGTGGTCCCCCGGGCCCGCAGGGCCGCCGCCATCAGGGGCGGCTGGGCGTCCGTGGGAAAGCCGGGATAGGGCCGGGTGACGACGCTGCCGGGGGAAACGAGCCCGCCCCGGCGCTCCAGGGTGATGAGGCCCTCCCCCGTGGAAACGCTGCAGCCCATGCGCCGGAGGACCTGGAGGATGGGACCGCAGCGGCCGGGGTCCGCGTCGTAGAGGCGGACGGAGCCCCCGGCGGAGGCGCAGGCCGCCAGCCACGTGGCCGCGGCGATCCGGTCCGGGATGATGCGATGCTCCGCCCCCCGGAGCTTTTCCACGCCCCGGATGCGGATCACGCCGCTGCCCGCCCCGGAGACCAGAGCTCCGGCGGCGCGCAGGAAAGCCTGGAGGTCCTGGATCTCCGGCTCCCGGGCGGCCCCGGTGATGACCGTCGTCCCCTCGGCGAGGCAGGCGGCAAGCATGGCGTTTTCCGTCGCGCCCACGCTGACGGCGGGCAGATCGATATGCCCGCCGCGGAGCCTTCCGGCCCGGCAGCAGAGCCTTCCGGCGGCCTCGGTGATCTCCGCTCCCAGCGCCCGCAGGGCCAGGAGGTGGAGATCCACCGGCCGGGGCCCCAGCTCGCAGCCGCCCGGCAGAGAGAGGGCCGCTTCCCCGCAGCGCGCCAGCAGCGCTCCCAGGAAGATCACGCTGGAGCGCATCCGCCGCATCAGTTCGTCCGGCACCTCCGGGGAGATGGGACCGGAGGCGTCTACATAAACGGCGTCCCCGTCCCGGTAGACCTGGCAGCCCACGTGCCGCAGGATCTCCAGGGTGGTCTCCACGTCGCTGAGGGCGGGGCAGTTGCGCAGGACGCTGATCCCCTCCGTCATCACGGAGGCCGCCAGCATGGGCAGGGCGCTGTTCTTCGCGCCCTGTACCCGCACGCTGCCGCTGAGTCTTCGCCCGCCGACGATCTTCAAAACGCTCATAACCCTACCCCCGCATGGAAACTTCAGACCATCCTATGCGGATCGGGCCGATCTGTCCATTTTCAGGACCCTGCCGTCCGGAGGACGGCGGGGTTCGCTATTTCTCTGTCAGCTTCAGGGTCTCCTCCACGATGCGGTCCAGGGCGTCGGGCCGGTCCAGGCCCCGGAGGGCTTCCCCCATGGCCCGGAGACCCTGCGGATCCCCCAGCAGCTCCTTCACCAGCGCCGAAAGGGCCTCGGGCGTCAGCTCCGCGTCCGCCAGGACGCGGGCGCCCCCCGCCTCTGCCAGCACCCGCGCGTTCTTCTCCTGGTGGTTTCCCGTGGCATAGGGATAGGGCACCAGGACGGCGGGCCGCCCCGCGGCGCAGAGCTCCCCCAGGGTGGAGGCCCCTGCCCGGCAGAGGATGAGGTCCGCCGCCGCCATGGCGGCGGGCATATCGTAGATATAGGGCCGCAGCTCCGTGAGCTTCGGCTCCGGCGCGCCGGCCTCGGCCAGCAGCGCGCGCATGGCCTTCAGTCCCTCCTCCCCGCCGCCGGTGGCGTGGAGAAGGCGGAAGGCACCGTTCTTCTCGTTTTCCGCGGCCAAAGCGGCCACCGCCGCGTTGAGCCGCACGGCCCCCAGGCTCCCCCCGAAGGAGAGGATCAGCGGCCGCCCGTCCAGGCCCAGCTGCCGGCGGGCCTCCTCCCGGGAGATCTCCCGGAAGCCGCTGCGCACCGGCATGCCCACGGTGAGCACCCGATCCGGATGCCGGTATCCCTTCCGGCTCTCCTCAAAGGCGACCATCATCCGGTCCACGTGCCTTTCCAGCATCCTCGTGGTGAGACCGGGGAGGGCGTTTGCCTCGTGGAGCAGGGTGGGCACGCCCCTGGCCGCCGCCGCCCGGAGGACGGGCCAGCAGACGTAGCCCCCCGTACCCAGGGCCGCGTCGGGCCGGAACTCCCGGATGATCCGTCCCGCCTCCCGGAGAGAGCGGTTCAGCAGCAGGCCGGAGCGCATATTGTGCAGCATTTCGTCCGGCCGGAGGCTGCGGTGGAGGTTCCCCACGGTGATCCCCCGGATGGGAAAGCCCTCCCGGGGCACCAGCTCCATTTCCATGTTGTCCGAGGCGCCGACGAAGAGGATCCCGGCGTCGGGCATCAGCGTGCGTATCCGCTGGGCCGCGGCCACGGCGGGGTTGATATGCCCCCCGGTGCCGCCGCAGGCAAAGAGAAAATTCATGCTCATTTGTTGGCGATCTCCCGGGAAGCGGAGAGGATGATGCCCACCTCCGCCATCTGCACGATCAGCGCTGAGCCGCCGGAGCTGAAGAAGGGCAGGGAGATGCCCGTGGAAGGCAGGAGGTTCGTGACCACGCCCACGTTCAGGAAGACCTGGATGGCGATGAGGCCCGTAAAGCCGACGATCATCATGCGGGTGAAGAGGTTTTTGCATTGGAGGGCCAGCCAGAAGCCCCGGAGGATCAGCACGGCGAAGAGCAGCAGGATGAGGACGGCCCCCACGAAGCCCAACTCCTCGCAGACGATGGAGAAGATATAGTCGTTCTGCGCCTCGGGAAGATAGAGGAATTTCTGGCGGCTGTTCCCCAGGCCCAGGCCCAGCAGGCCGCCGGAGCCGATGGCGTAGAGGGATTCCACGATCTGCCACCCGTCCCCCAGCTTCTGGGACTCCGGATCCAGCCAGGCGGCGACCCGGGCGAACATATAATTGTCCTTCGCCTTCTCCATGACCCAGTCCGCGTGGCCCCGGAGATAGAGCAGCACCATGGCCGCCAGGACCGCCGCCGCGGCGAACCAGTACCAGCGGGTGCCGCCGGCGTACATCAGCAGGGCCCCGACGCCCAGAATGATGATGGTGGCGGAGAGGTGGGGCTGCTGCAGCAGGAGGAAGCTGAATACGGCCAGCACGGCCGCAAAGGGCAGGACCCCGTATTTCACCGTGCGCATTTTTTCCGCTCCGAAATACACCGCCCAGTCCGAGAAAGCCAGGATCACCGCAGCCTTGGTCAGCTCCGAGGGCTGGATGGTAATGGGTCCGAGGCGGATCCAGCGGACGGCGCCGTTCCCTCCCAGGCCGTTGAAAAGCACAAAGAGCAGCAGGATGAGGGCGACGGCGATGGAGGGGATGGACAGCTTGCGCAGGAAGCTCATGGGGATGAAGGAGGTGATGAGCAGGGCCACGATGCCGAAGACGGCGTAGATCGCCTGGGTGACGAAATAGTGGAGGGGCTCCGCGTCCCCGGTCTCCGTCACCGTGTCGAAGTAGGCGATGGCGTAGCTGGCCGAGAGGAGCATCACCAGTCCCACCGCCAGGAGCAGCAGGGTCAGCACCAGGAAGGGCACGTCGATCCGCCCCAGCCGGACGCGCCGGCCGGGACGGCCGGCAGCCGCGGGGGGATCGGGCAGGGCATCCGGCCGCTCAGGCTGCGGAAGGGGAAAATCATAGATATCCGGCATGGCTGTTTCCTCCGTCAGGGGTCAGGCGCGTCACAGGCCGTAGCGGCTGCGCACGCAGAAGAACGTCAGCAGGGCGAGGGCGAGGGTAACGCCGCTGAACACGGCGAAAATCTTTACCTCGCTCCAGCCGCATTTCTCGAAATGGTGATGGATGGGGGCCATTTTGAAGATGCGCTTTCCGTGGCTCAGCTTGAAATACAGCACCTGAATGATGTCCGACAGGGCCTCGCAGATATAGACGACGCCCAGGGGCACCAGGATGAGGGGGATATCCAGGCCGAAGGCCAGGGCGCAGATCGCTCCGCCCAGGAAGAGGGAGCCCGTGTCCCCCATAAAGACCTTGGCGGGGTGGAAATTGAACACAAGGAAGCCGAGGAGGCCCGCCGCCAGCGCGGCGGCAAAGAGGCCCTGGGCGTCCCGGCCCCAGGCGGCGGCCAGGGCGCAGAGGCAGGCGGCCACCGGCAGGCTCACGCCGGACACGAGCCCGTCCACTCCGTCGGTCAGGTTCACGCTGTTCACCGTGCCCACCATGACGAAGGCCGCGAAGACCACGTAGACCGGCTCGGGCAGGGGCAGGGTCACGCCCAGGAAGGGCACGTAGAGGTTGGGGCTCAGGAAGCCCATATAGCGCAGCAGAAGGATGAAGGCCACGGCAGCGGCCAGCTGCAGCAGGAACTTCTGTCTGCCCTTCAGCCCCTCGTTGTGGCGGCGCTTCACCTTCATATAGTCGTCAATAAAGCCGATGGCCCCGTAGATGAGGCTGATGGCCAGCATGGCCGGGGCGCTCCAGTTCCCTTCCCGGAAATCCCGGACGCCGGTGACGAGGACCGCGCAGAGGATGCCGGCGATGAAGATGATCCCGCCCATGGTGGGCGTGCCCTCCTTGCTCATGTGCCACACCGGCCCGTCCCGCTTGATGCTCTGTCCCGCCTTCAGCCGCCGCAGCAGGGGGATGCAGACCCTTCCGGCCAGGACGGTCACCACCAGGGAGATTAGGAAAGCCTGCAGATATCTCATTGGTCACGACCTCTCATAACCGTAAGCTCAGCGCATGCCGGCAAGGACCTCCGCGGCGATCTCCCGCTCGTCCATATGATGCTTCGTCTTCCCCACGATCTGATAGGTCTCGTGGCCCTTCCCCGCCAGGACGAGGGTGTCCCCCGGCCGGGCGTTTTCGATCCCCCAGCGGATGGCCTCCCGCCGGTCCGGGATCACCTTCACGGGGGTATCCAGTCCCTCGAAGCCGGGGAGGATCTCCGCGATGATGGCCTCCGGGTCCTCCGTGCGGGGGTTGTCGGAGGTGACGATCACGTAATCCGCCAGGGAGCCCACCACCCGGGCCATTTTGGGCCGCTTCGTGCGGTCCCGGTCGCCCCCGCAGCCGAAGAGGACGCCCACCCGCCCCTTCGCGGTGTCCCGCACGGTGCGGATCATATTGTCCAGGGCGTCGGGGGTAACGGCGTAGTCGATGAGCAGGGTGAAATCCCGTCCGGTGGGGACCACCTCCATACGCCCCTTCACCGGCCTGCACAGGGGCAGGGCCGCTGCCAGCTCCTTCAGGGGCAGGCCCAGGTCCAGGCAGCAGGCCAGGGCCGCCAGGGCGTTGTAGACGGAAAAGCGGCCGGGGATGTGCAGACAGGCCGGAGCCTCCTGCCCGCGGAAGCAGGCGGTGAACTCCACCCGGTCCGGCAGGAGGCGCAGGTCCTTTGCCCGCAGGTCGGTCTCCTCCCCCAGCCCGTAGCGGATCACGGGGATCCTGAGGGCCGGGAGGATCCTCCGGGCCGCCGGGTCGTCCGCGTTCACGGCGGCGGTGCGGCTCAGGTCAAAGAGCTTCATCTTCGCCTCCAGGTAGGCGTCCATGGTCTTATGGAAATCCAGGTGGTCCTGGCTGAGATTCGTAAAGCAGCCGACGGCGAAGGGGACGCAGCAGACCCGGTCCAGATACAGGGAGTGGGAGGAGACCTCCATCACCGCGTACCGGCAGCCCGCGTCCGCCATCTCCCGGAAATAGGCCATGATGTCCCGGCTCTCCGGGGTGGTGTTCACGGCGGGATAGACCCTGTCCCCTACGATGTTCTCGTTGGTGCCCAGGAGGCCGACGCCCTCGCCGGTGACGGTCATGAGCAGGCTGCGGGTCAGGTTCGTGGTGGTGGTCTTTCCGTTGGTGCCCGTGACGCCCGCCACCGTCAGCGCCTCCGCGGGACGGCGGAAGAAATTGGCGGCGGAGACCGCCATGGCTTTCCGGCTGTCCTTCACCAGCACGAAGGGGACCTCCGCGGCGGGCGCTTCCTCGCAGAGCACCAGGGCGGCCCCGTTTTCCACGGCGGCAGGGATATACTGATGCCCGTCGGTCTCGTAGCCACGCACGGCGACGAAGGCCGCGCCGGAGGTCACCTTCCGGCTGTCGTAGCAGACGTCCGTGATCTCCATATCCTCCGGAGCGCGGAGCTCCGTTACCTCGATATCCTTCAGCAAATCCTTCAGTTCCATCAGCCGTGGGTCTCCATGATGCTCGTGTCGTTGTCGATGAGGCCGATCTCCACCACGGTGCCGAAGCTCACGCTCTCGCCCGCGCTCACGCTCTGGCGCTGGACAACGATGTATTTTGATTTCTCCTCGGAGGGTGCGACGCCGGCTGTCTTGATGTAAAGGCCCAGGGCGTCGAAATACTGCTTGGCGGCCTTATAGGTCTTTCCGTTCATGTCCGGGACCGTGACCTGGTCCCGGGGCTTCTCCGCCCCGGCATAGAGGATGACGGTGGAGCCGGCGGTGATCTTCAGGTTGCCCACGGGGGCCTGATCCGTCACCGTATCCCCGTATCCCACGACCTTTACGCCGAAGCCCAGGCTCTCCATCTGGGCGACGGCATCGTCCACGGAGGCGGAGCGGACGTTGGGTACCGTCACGTTGCTGGAGGTGCTCCCGCCGGATTCCTCCACCCCCAGATAGGGCAGGATGTCCGCCAGGATGTTGCCCACGGTGGGGGCCACCATGCCGCCGCCGCTGATGTAGATGCCGCTGGTGGGATCCGGCGAGTCCAGGATCACCAGCACGGCCACCTGGGGATCGTCCATGGGAGCGACGCCGATGAAGGAGACCATGTATTCGTCGGAGGCCTGGCCGACCTTCTCGGAGGTCCCCGTCTTGCCCCCCACCCGGTAGCCCGCCACGCTGGCGTTTTTGCCGGTGCCCGAGGGGGAGGAGACCACGGTCTCGATGATGTCGCAGACGATGCGGCTGGTCTCCTCGGAGATCACCTGGCGCACCTCCGTGGGGCTGGTGTTGGACACCACGGTGCCGTCCTCCGCGATCACCTGCTTCACCACGTAGGGCTTCATCAGGTGTCCCCCGTTCACGGCGGCGGACACGGCGGTGATGAGTTGGATGGGGGTGATGTTGAAGGTCTGTCCGAAGGAGGCGGCGGCCAGCTGGGAATGGTTGTAGGGGTCCTCGAAGATCCTGCGGCTCCACCAGATGCTGCTGGATTCGCCGTAGAGGTCGATGCCCGTGCGGTCGAAGAAGCCGAAGGCCTCCATGTAATCATAGAAGCGTTTGGCCCCCAGCCGGAGGCCGATGGTGGCGAAGGCCACGTTGCAGGAATTCTGGGCGCTCTGGGCCAGGGTCTGGTCCCCATGGCCGCTGCGCCGCCAGCAATGAAGGGGCTCCTTGCGGCCCAGCACCTGCATGGCGCCGCCGCAGTTGAAATGGTCGTCCACCGTGACGGCCCCGTCCTCCAGGGCGGAAGCCAGGGTGATGATCTTGAAGGTGGAGCCGGGCTCGTAGGTATCCCCGATGGCCCGGTTGCGCCACTGCTGCTGCAGCAGCGCCAGATAGCGGGCGTTGTAGTCCTCCGCCGTCATGGTCTCCGGATCGTACCACGCGTCCAGCTTCGCCTGGAGGGATTCGTTGAGGGTCCCGAAATTGTTGAGGTCGTAGTCCGGGACGGAGAGCATGCCCAGGATGGCGCCGGTCTTCACGTCCATGACGATGCCGATGCCGCCGCTGCGGATCTCGTTGTCCTCGATGGCCTGCTCCAGATTCTTCTTGAGGTAATACTGCACGGTGGCGTCCAGGGTCAGCGCGATGCTGTTGCCGTCCTTCGCGTCGTGGTATTCCTCATAGCCCGTGAAGAGCATATCCGTGCCGTTGGCGGCGGCGGTGCGGACGATGCGCCCGTTCTCGCCCTCCAGGGTGTCGTTGTAAACGGCCTCGATCCCGTCCAGCCCGAAATTGTCCGTGCCCACGAAGCCGATGATCTGGCTGCCCAGGCTGCTGTAGGGATAATACCGTTTGGTGTCCTCGATCAGGTGGACACTGACGAGATAGCCCCGCTTGGCCGCGGTCTTCTCCGGATCCCGGTAGTTGGGATCGTCCATAAAGCCGCCGTTCACGTAAGCCCGCACCTCGTCGGCCAGGTCCTGCTCCACCTTCACCCGCACGGTCTTGTACCAGGACTCCGTGTCCTCCCATTTGGCCATGATGCCGTCGTAATCCACGTCCAGGATGCGGGCCAGGGCGGCGGCGATGGCCTCCTTGTCCTCCCCGTAGTGCACCATCTCGTAGGGGCTGACGTACACCGTCTCCACCGTGGCGCTCTGGGCCAGGATCAGCATATTGGTATCGTAGATCGTGCCCCGGGAAGCGTTGACCGTGGTGGAGCGCACCTGGTCCTCCACGGCGGCGCTTTCATAGCGGTCGTGCTGGCCGATCATGATATGGGCAAGCTGGGCGATGAGCACGATAAATGCAACGATACCGCACAGGAACATCAAGATCGCTGTGCGGTGCGTCATGCTCTGCCCGACCGTTTCTTCCGTCTGCCTCTGCCTGTTTCTTGCCATGCCGAATCCTCTCCTGCCCGTGCTTCTCCGGTCCCCCGTTCCGTATATCCTACGCGCGTCAGCTCCTGAAATATGCGGTAAAGCGGTTCCAGAGGCTGCCGATGCGGTGCAGCAGGGTGGGCTGCTTCCGCTCCCCGTCCAGGATCACGGCCAGATCCTCCGAGGTGCTGTGCAGGTAGATGGCCTGGTCGGAATCGGCCTTGATCATGCCGATGGAGGAGCGCGCCGTCTGCTCCACCTCTTCCATATTGAAGGCGCTCTCGCTGCGGATCTCCAGCCGCGAGCGCTCCTCTTGCAGCTGGGCGATGCGCTTCTCCAGCCGCGCAGCTTCGCTGGAGACAGCCGTCAGCCGGGTGTAGGAATGGAGCAGGAGCACCAGCAGCACCATGGTCGCGGCGGCGGCCGGGATCATCACCGCGGCGATGAGACGCACCCGGCGGCGTTCCGCGGCCAGGGCGGCCGCGTCCTCCGCAGTGCCCAGGCGCACCCGCCTCGCGGGCGCAGCCTGCACCTCCGGCGAGGGGGCCTCCGGCACATAGGCCGGCTCCGCTTCCCTCTCCGGCGGAAAATCGATCTGCGGCGCTGCCGTTCCGAATGGATCGTAGGCCAGGCTGCCCAGCGTCAGATCCGCGAAATCCGCCATAACTCTTCTCCCTCTCCCTGTGTAACTCCCGCCGTCCGGGCGGTCGATGAAAACTTACGTATGCTCCCCTCAGACCCGCTCCGCCACCCGCAGCCTCGCGCTGCGGGCCCGGGGGTTCCGCTCCAGCTCCTCCGCCGAAGCGGTGACCGCGCCGCCCACGGTCTTCAGGGTCTGTACAAAGCCGCAGACGCAGAAGGGCAGCGTCTTGGGGCAGGTGCAGCCGTCCACCCGCTTGTGGATGGCCTGCTTCACCAGCCGGTCCTCCAGGCTGTGGAAGCTGATGACGCAGAGGCGGCCGCCGGGCTTCAGCCGGTCCGGCGCCGTTTCCAGCATGCGCTCCACGCTCCCCAGCTCGTCGTTGACGGCGATGCGGATGGCCTGAAAGCTCCGCTTCGCCGGATGCTGCTTTTCCCGCCGGGCGGCGGCCGGCATGGCGCCGCGGATGAGCTCCGCCAGCTCCAGCGTCCCCTCGATGGGGCTCTTCGCCCGGGCCCGGACGATGGCGGCGGCGACGCGGGGGGCGTAGCGCTCCTCCCCGTACGTCCAAAGGATGCGCCTGAGCTCTTCCTCCGGCCACTCGTTCACGATCTCCCGCGCCGTGAGCGCATTGTCTCTGTCCATGCGCATGTCCAGAGGCGCGTCGGCCATATAGCTGAAGCCCCTGGCCGCGTCGTCCAGCTGAGGGGAGGACACGCCCAGATCGAAGAGCATCCCGTCTGCTTTGTCCACGCCCTGATCGTCCAGGATCTCACCCAGCCGGTCGAAATTGCTCTTTACCAGAGTGACCCGCTCCCCGAAGGGGGCCAGGCGCTCCGAGGCGGCCTTCAGGGCTTCCCCGTCCCGGTCGACGGCGATGAGGCGGCCGGTGGTCAGCCGCCGGGCGATCTCCAGGGAATGTCCGCCGCGGCCCAGCGTCCCGTCCACGTAAACGCCGTCGGGGCGGATGTTCAGAGCGGCGATGCACTCCTCCAGCAGCACCGGCGCATGGGAAAAGGCGCTCACAGGCCGAGCTCCTCGTAGATCTCCGCCATGCTTTTTTCCTTGAAGTAGGCCTCCTCGGAGGCGCGGTAGCGGTCGCTGTCCCAGAGCTCCGCCCGGTCGGGCAGGCCCACAATGGTCACGTTTTTCTCGATCCCGGCGTATTCCCGCAGCTCCGCGGGCACCAGGATACGGCCCTGGGCGTCCACCTCGCAGGTGGCGGCGTTGGCAAAGAGGAAACGCATCAGGTCCCCGGCCTTGGACTGGCTCTGCCCCTCGAAGCGGGCGCAGAACTTTTCCCATCCGGCGGTGGAATAGACGTTGAGGTATTCCTTCGGGCCGCGGACGACGAAGCAGACCTCCCCCAGCTCCCTGCGCAGCTGCGAGGGAACCGTCAGGCGGCCTTTGGCGTCCACGCCGTGGAAATACTTGCCGGTCAAGGATGAAACCTCCCCACTTTGGGCCATTTCGTGACATTTTCAACCACTACGCCTCATTATAAGAGCTTACTCCGGCAAATGCAATAGTCTTTCCCGGCTTTTTGAAACTTTTTGTTACGGATTTTCTCTCCGGCCTCCGCGGCTGTCATTATGTCGACCTTTCGTTGGATATCCAAAGGGATTCCTGCATATCCACTGTGGACAACTTTGTGGAAAATGTGAAAAACTCCCGCAGTTTGGCCGCTTTCCGCCGTGCGTCCGGGCATTTTCCCCGCGCGCCGGATGAATATTCATCGTCTTTCGGTTGACGGTGTTTATGGCGGAGCGCTCCCGCCGGTGTTGACGCGTATATATTATTTATGATAGAGTGCTGACCGTGAGGATGGAGAGCAAAGGAAGGGACGTCGGGCTTTGAAGATCGGAATCGGCATCGACACCGGCGGCACCTATACGGACGCCGTCATATATCGGTTTGAAACAAAAGAGGTCCTGTCCGCAGCCAAGGCGCTGACCACGAAGAACGATTTGTCCGTCGGCATCGTGAACGCCCTGCGGAAGCTGGACCAGAGCCTCCTGCCGAAGGCGGAGGTGGCCGCTCTGAGCACCACCCTGGCCACCAACGCCTGCGTGGAGGGCAAGGGCGGCCGGGCGAAGCTGCTGTTCCTGGGCCTGGACGACGATACCCTCCGCCGGGTCGGGGGCAAATACGGGCTGGACGGCTCCGACGAGGTGCACGCCTATCCCGGCGCGGGCTCCTTCGACGGGCAGGTGCTCCCCTCCCCCGACTGGGAGCGGATCACCGGGGAAGCGAAGGAGTGGCTTGCCGACGCCGACGGGCTGGGCATCGTGGAGCTCTACGCCATGAACAACGGCGCCGTGGCAGAACGGGAGGCGAAGGAGCGGCTGCTGGCCATCCGGGACCTGCCCACCGTCTGCTCCAGCGAGCTGTTCAACGGTCTCAACAGCGTACAGCGGGGCTCCGGCACGCTGCTGAACGCCAAGCTGGTGCCCATCATCCGGGAATTCATGGACGCCGTCACCCGGGCCTTCCGGGAGCTGGGCATCCGGGCCCCGGTGGTGATCGTCCGCTCAGACGGGAGCCTCATGAGCGAGAGCTTCAGCCGCATGCGCCCCGTGGAGACCATCCTCTGCGGTCCCGCCGCCAGCGTGCTGGGGGGCGTGGAGCTGGCCGGACGGCGGGACAGCGTCATCGTGGATATGGGCGGCACCACCACGGACGTGAGCCTGGTGAAGGACGGCAGGCCCGTGCGGGTGCGCAGCGGCATACAGATCGGCTCCTGGCGCACCTTCGTCCGGGGCGTGCAGATCGACACCTTCGGCCTGGGGGGCGACAGCGCCGTGCGCCTGAAGGACCGGGATTTCGAGCTCTGCACCGATCGGGTGCTGCCCCTGTCCCTTCTGGGAAAGGAGCATCCGGAGATCGTCCCGGTGCTGCAGAGGCTGCTGGACAGCAAGGACGTCCACACCCGTCCCATCCACGAGTTCTATACCCTGGTGCGGGACATCGGTGATCAGCCGGGCTATACGGCGGAGGAAAAGGCCTTCTGCGCCGCCCTGCGGGACGGGCCTCTGGATATCCGCAGCGCCGCCGCCGCGGTGGGGACGGACATATACTGGCTCAAGGTGGACCGCCTGGAGGCGGAGGGCGTGGTCCTGCGCAGCGGCCTCACGCCCACGGACTTCATGCATCTGAAGGGGGATTTCGACGCCTACGATCCCACGGCGGCGGACATCGCCGCCCGCTACCTCCTGCGCTGCATGAACCGGAAGCTCACGGACAAGGAGCTCAGCCTGTTCTGCGACGAGGTATATGAGCGGGTGAAGAAAAAGCTCTACTGCAGCCTCACCCGCATCCTGCTCATGGACCGTTACCCCAACCTGCGGGAGGAGGGCGTCGGTCCCCAGCTGGAGCGGATCATCGGGCGCAGATGGGAGGATCTGAAGCACGGGCGCGGCGCGCCCGGCTACTTCGAAACGGATTTCACCACCCGGGCGGCCCTGGTGGGCATCGGCGCTCCCATCCACATCTTCCTGCCCGACGTGGCCAGGGCCCTGGGCGCAGAATGCATCATCCCGCCCAACGCCGGCGTGGCCAACGCGGTGGGCGCCGTGGTGGGCAACATCTCCGCCGAGGTAGAGGTGGAGCTCCGCCCCAACCACACCGCCGACGGGATCCACGGCTATTTCGTCCGCGCCAGCGACCGGCAGGAGCTGGTGAAGGACCGGAAGCAGGCTGCGGAGCGCTGCCGCCTCCTGGCGGCCCAGCTGGCCCGGGAGGAAGCGAAAAAGCGGGGCGTGACGGGGGATATCCGGGTCACCGTGGAATCCGAGGACCAGCAGAGCACCGACGCCAAGGGGCTTACCGTGGACCTGGGCACCATTTTCACCGCCACGGCCATCGGCGGCATGGTGCTGTAACCGCTCCGAATCGTACCCGCTTCCCCGGTTTTATCTGCATGCTTCAGGACCTGCCGCAAAACGCCCTGTCCCGTCGTCGCGAGGCCCCGCAAGGGGCCGCGGCGATCCGTTCCCCGACGTTCAGGGGACGGATACCCACGACCGGTCTGCGGACCGGTCTCGGACTGACGAGGCTTCTGCGTTTTGCAGCAGGCCCGATTCGTCGTTTTTTATGAATTTTTGCTCCGGTGTATCCTGCATTTTTCACTTTCCGACCCACGTTTTCCTTGCTTTTCTGCAAGAATGCATTTATAATGCACCTTATTAAATCAAGAGCATGGAGGGATTGTCCATGAAGAGCTTTTCCCGGAGAGCCGCCGCCATCCACGAATCCAGCACGCTGGCCGTCAGCGCCCTGGCAAACCGTCTGAAGGCCGAAGGCAAGGACGTGATCAATTTCGGCACCGGCGAGCCGGATTTCGACACGCCGGACAACATCAAGAACGCGGCCATCGAGGCCATCCGTGCCGGGAAAACCAAATACACCCCCGCCTCCGGTCTGCCCGCCCTGAAGGCGGCCGTCTGCAAGCGGCTGGAAGCGGATACCGGCGTGCATTACGAGCCCGGGGAGATCGTTATCGCCTCCGGCGCCAAGCACAGCATCTACATCGCCCTCTGCTGCCTGCTGAACGAGGGGGACGAGGTCATCGTGCCCGCGCCCTACTGGGTCACCTATACGGAGGCCGTGGCCATGGCGGGCGGGAAAAGCGTCGTGATCCCCACCACCCCAGCGCAGGGCTTCAAGCTCACCCCCGAGGCCCTGGAGGCCGCCGTCACCCCCGCCTCCAAGCTCCTGATCCTGAACAACCCCTCCAACCCCACCGGCATGTGGTACGGTGAAGCGGAGCTCAGGGCCATCTGCGAGGTCTGCGTGAAGCACGATCTCTGGATCATGTCCGACGAGATCTACTACAAGCTGATCTACGACGGGCGGAAGTTCGTCAGCGCGGCCGCCCTCTCGGAGGAGATCAAGGCCCATACCATCATCGTCAACGGCGTCAGCAAGTCCTACGCCATGACCGGCTGGCGCATCGGCTACACCGCCTGCGACGCGAAGCTGGCCAAGATCATGTCCAACTATCTGAGCCACGCT
>JAEEGL016281981.1_pt1 | contig 19723 bp, 18 predicted proteins | sample 9134231 | NCBI WGS metagenome assembly JAEEGL01 (sample SAMN16246548, study PRJNA631951) | gut metagenome | biome: gut microbiome; feature: rumen; material: fiber-attached | host: Bos | place: Iran: Karaj | collected 2018-10 | reverse complement strand
TGATGCACAGAACAGCACACGAGAATTCTTTGGATTCGAAGAAGACGATGCCACCGGCCTCACCCCCAACCCCTCTCCCGTGGGCGAGGGGAGCTGGTACAACCTCAATGGTCAGAAGCTCAGCAAGCCACAGAAGGGAATCAATATTGTGAATGGCAAGAAGATTCTCTTCTAAGTGAAAAGTGAAAGAGTGAACGCCGAAGGGGTCGCGAGCGAAACGATAACTTCTCTAACTACAGATAAATGAATATTAACAGATAAAATAAGTCCTCAGAACCTTGGCTCATCAGCTCACTCTGAATAGTTCCCCTCTCCTCGGAGAGGGGTTAGGGGTGAGGCTTGAGGGCGGGGGGAGAGGCCGCAATTATGAAAGAATATATTAAGCCCGAGATAATGATAGTAGAGGTAAAGCAAACACAAATGCTTGCTACGTCTAACCCAAAAGAAGAACAAAAATACCTCTATGATGAAGAAACTGACGATCAGTGGTAGTGGTTCTCTGTTCATTTCTTCTATCGTGGAATAGAAGAAACGGAACCAAAGAAGACACCAAAAACGTCCTGACTTGGAGGCCGGCTATGAGTTTTCCTGAACACTTCACAAAACTCGCTACGCTCAAACATCGTTCAGTTTTTATGTTCAGGAAATCCCACATCCTCTAAAGACCTCCTCGTGCGGAATGTTTTAGATTTACAAACGGTTAGCGTATACGTATTTCGGTTAGCGGAAATAATACCGTAAACTGTAAACGGTAAACCAAAATAGACTTTACTCAATAATATGTATGGCTCGTTATCTCTTCGTGAGTTAGCGAGCTATTTTTTGCAACTGAGTTGCGATTATCTTGCCATACCTTTGCACGCAGAAACTAAAGGATAATACAATTATGAAGGACAAGATTAAGAGTTCGTACAAGTTTAGCAAAAGTTTTTACGATGATGCTATTACACAAAACAAGTGGTGGAGCAAGTTGTATTTCAATCTACTCTGGGGCGGAGTTGATGATAATGAGATAGCCAAAAGGGTCCTGAGTTGGATTCCAGATGATTTCTCAGGTAAACTGTTAGATGTACCTGTTGGTACAGCTGTGTTTACAACAGAAAAATACAAGCGGATGAAACAAGCTGATATTACTTGCGTGGACTATAGCCGCGATATGATGGAACGGGCAGAATACCGCTTCCATGAGGCTGGGATATCCAACATCAAATTGCTACAGGGCGATGTGGGTGCTTTACCTTTTAAGGAAGAGACATTCGACTTCGTTCTTTGTATGAACGGTTTGCATGTATTCCCTGACAAGGACAAAGCATACGCTGAGATACTGCGTACATTGAAGCCTGGCGGTGAACTTCTGGCTTGCTTCTATATTGCTGGCGAACAGAAGGTGGCTGACTGGCTCGCCAAGACTGTGATGACCCGCATGGGATGGTTCACAGCGCCTTTTGATACAGCTATGGATGTAAGACGACGCTTGTATCCCTACTACAATGTCATTGAGTTCCACATTGAAGGAGCAATGATTTATCTTAGGGCACAGAAGAAATAGGGTTATGTGGTAATTGTCTCTGACTTTTACCAAGCAAAGGCATGCTCACCTTCCATCCATTTTCCTTGGGCAAGGAGAATCTGTTCTATAATATCACGGGCACAGCCATAACCACCACAAAGGGGACTTACATAAGCGCATGCCTGCTTTATCTCTTGGGCGGCATCGGCAGGACAACAGGGAAGGCCACAACGCTGCAATATTTCATAATCTGGGATGTCATCTCCCATATACATAACCTCCTCGTCTTTTAAACCATACTTATCCAAGAACTGCTGATAGGTGTCAATCTTTCTAGAACAACCAATGTAAACGTCCTGAAGACCCAGGATTTCATACCTTTTGCGCACCGACTCCACTCTTGCACCTGTAATAATAGCAACCGTTAGGCCACTCTTCACCGCCAGTTGCAACGCATAGCCATCACGGATGTTTACAGTACGCTGAGGCATCCCGTCGGGCTGCATAACAACAGTCTGCACGCTAAGCACGCCATCCACATCAAAGGCGAGTGCCTTAATCTTCCTGAGATCGTAGTTTATCATGGTGAATACTTTGACTGATTATCTGATAAAGTTGTCTTAAATCTTCACGCTCAAGAAGCCTCATCTGAGCCTTCATAACTTCCTCGTTCCAACGTACAGCAGGACCAGTCTGAGCCTCGACAGGAGAAAGGCCGTGGACTTTATTTGCCGTTTCATCTATAAGAGGCAGCATAACATCAAACGGGATGTCATGCTGAGCAAGCATACCTTCGGTAATACGATACATGTGATTGGTGAAGTTGTTACAGAAAACAGCTGCCAGATGCAGATATTTTCGGCGTTCCGAGTCCATCTCTATTACTCGGTTGCTAATACGATTAGCAATCTCACGGAGTAGAGGCAAATCACCATCACTCTCAACAAAAAGAGGAATTCCTTGCATATCTACAGGACGTCCTTTGGTAAAGGTCTGTAAGGGGTAAAGCACTCCCCTATTACGCTGTGGCAAGACATTCATAGGAACACTGCCCGCCGTATGAACGACCAGTCCCCTTACGTCACCAATCTCTGTTGCTACACTTGCTATGGCGCTATCTGTGACAGAAATGACATAGAAATCAGCATCCTGTGGAACTGGCTGTGTTCTGACACGTCCTCCAACAACGAGCACATCGTGTCCGTTTTTTTTTAGAGCGTCTTCAAGATGAGAAGCTACATTACCACGGCCAATTAGTACTGTCCTATATGTACGCGCTCCCACTTTAGCTTTTCTTCGTTCTGAGGTTTACGTTCCATTCCCTTATGCCCCACGGCAACAATACACACCACTCCACGTTCTTCTGGGATGTTCAACAGCTTGCAGACAATGGATTCGGCATTACGCTCATCTGCAGTATATCTGCTGCGAACCTGAATCCAACAGGCACCAAGCCCCAAATCTTCAGCCTGAAGCAGGATATGGGTAGCAGCAACAGAGGCATCTTCTATCCACACATCGCTAATGCTGGGATCGGCTAAAACAACTATCGCAAAAGGAGCTTCGGCCAAGAAATCAGCCCCTTGAGCTTTGCACTGACTAAGAGCCTGCAACATCTGAGGATCTTCGACCACCACAAATTCATAACTATGCATACCCTTGCTACTGGGTGAGATAAGAGCAGAACGCAGCAGAAGCTTTACATCCTCCGGGTCTAATTTCTCTGGGGTAAACTTACGGATAGAACGACGTTTACTTATCAATTCAGCGAAATTTTCCATTGTTTTTACTTCTTATAAATACTATGTGTGCAAAGTTAGTGATTTTTTTTGCACCGGATATACAATAAAAGGCAATTTTCACGTTATTAATTTAATGAAACGTCTATACATTATTATATTAATAAGTTTTCTCTCCTCTGTCGGAGCGTTTGGCCAAGAGGAGCAGACAGATACAGCATCGGTACATCTGAAGGGTCGCGTTACTGATGACAAGCAGGAGCCTGTCTCTTTCTGCATTATCAGAGTTGAAGGGCAAGCAGCTTCCACGACAGCTGGATTGGACGGGCAGTACAAAATCTCATTCAACACAGCAGACAGTGTGGTGATTTCTTATAGCATGATAGGCTATAATACGCGCAAGAGGGTGCTAAAGAAACCTCACGGCAACCTGACATTGAACGTTACCATGCACGAGAACAGCAAGGTGATGCAGGAGGTAACGGTAAAAGACTTTAAGCGCGAGATGACCACCACGCAAGAACTGAACAAGAAGGAACTAAAACGATTGCCCAGTACAACAGGAAATGCAGTAGAAGAGTTGGTAGCTACACAAGCCGGAGTCAGCACCCACAACGAACTGAGCAGTCAATACAATGTCAGGGGAGGCTCCTTTGACGAGAACTGTGTTTACATAAACGGTGTGGAAGTGTATCGTCCCCTACTTATCAGCAGCGGTCAGCAGGAAGGACTATCCATCATCAACAGTGATATGGTGGAGAAAATCAACTTCAGCGCAGGAGGATTTGAAGCCAAGTACGGCGACAAGATGAGTAGCGTACTGGACATCACTTACGCTAAGCCCACCAAAGCAGAAGGAAGCATCCAAGCCAGCCTCTTAGGTGTGAATGGCTATGCCGGCTTTGGAAACAAAAAGATTTCTTTTAGCAACGGACTCCGCTACAAGACCAACCAATATATGCTAGGTAGCTTGGAAACTAAGGGCGAATACAAGCCTAACTTCATTGACTATCAGGCATACCTAAGTTGGATGCCATCTAGCCAATGGACATTTGACGCCATTGCATACATCAGCCGAAACAATTACAACTTTGCTCCAACGGATCGTGAAACCAACTTTGGAACCCTGGAGGACATCAAACATTTCAAGGTTTACTTTGACGGAAAAGAGGAAGATCGCTTTAACACGCTCTTCGGTACTATGAAGGTAACAAGAAAGTTTGGCACCAACCACGCCTTAGGACTTTCCTTCTCGGGTTTCAGCACACGCGAACGTGAAACATATGACATCCAAGGACAGTATTGGCTGAACGAGACCAACTCAGATGACCAATTGGGCGTAGGAACCTATATGGAGCATGCCCGTAACACATTGAAAAGCAACTCTGTAACCCTAAAAGCTACTTACGATGCACAGATTAAGAAACACAAGTTGCAGGCAGGTCTCAGTTGGAGGCATGAGAGCATAGAAGAGAATACACGCGAATGGGAGTATCGTGACAGTAGCGGATACAGCATCCCCCACACCGGTAACAATCTGGAGATTATCTACAACCTGAAGAGCATCAACAGCATTTCTTCCAATCACATGGAGTTTTACGCACAGGATACATACAGGACTGAAAGTAAGGTAGGTATTCTAAGCGTAAACTATGGTGCCCGACTGAGTTATTGGAACTGGAACCGCGAATGGCTGTTCAGTCCCCGCGTATGCATCGGTTATGTACCAGCAGCCAATGAGGACTTAACCTTCCGCCTGGCTATGGGACTATACTACCAACGTCCCTTCTACAAGGAACTCCGAGACACAATTACGACAAACGGCAATACGATTGTGGAGCTAAACAAGGACATAAAATCACAACGCTCATTCCAAGTTGTTGCAGGCATGGAGTATAAATTCAAGATTGCCGAACGGCCCTTCAAGTTCACTACAGAAGTATATTACAAAGCGCAGAGCAACCTGAACCCATACAACGTAGATAACGTAAAGATAGTTTATTATGGAAACAACTGCGCAAGTGGTTTTGTTACAGGAGTAGATTTTAAACTGTATGGCGAATTCATTCCCGGAACAGACTCATGGATAAGTTTTGGTCTTATGAAGGCACAGATGACGCTGAACGGGAAAAAGATTCCTCAGCCCACAGACCAGCGCTACAATATGAACTTCTTCTTCAGTGACTATTTCCCCGGAAGTACTAAATGGAAGATGAATCTGAAGGGAACCTTTGCGCATGGCCTTCCATTTGGTCCGCCACATACAGGACTGGAACGGAATGCTTTTCGTTCTACTGCATATAAGCGCGTTGACGTGGGTATGACCTACCGTCTGATAGACAACGAGGACCGACATATGCGCAGGAATACCGTTCGTAACGTTTGGCTTGGACTGGACTGTCTTAACCTGTTTGGTTTCAACAACGTAAGCGGTTACTATTGGGTAACCGATGTTACCAACCATCAATATGCGGTACCAAACTACCTAACAGGACGAATGATTAATGCGCGTGTTCAGGTGGAATTCTGACACAAGCATCCAAATTAGTCCCATTCGGAAGAAAAATAAATCAGCTTTTATTTTGTCCTTCACACACTTATTCGTATTTTTGTAGGGTAAATAACTAAACAACAACATTATAAACTATTACAGAAATGAAAATCTCACGTATTGAGCATTTAGGAATTGCAGTACAGAGCATTGATGAAGTACTGCCCTACTTTCAGGACGTTTTGGGCTTGGAAGTTTACAAAACCGAAGTTGTAGAAGACCAGAAAGTTAAGACTGCCTTCCTGAAGGTAGGTGAAGTGAAGTTGGAACTCCTGGAACCCACATGCCCAGAAAGTACCGTCCAGAAGTATCTGGATAATGGCGGCAGAGGCATTCATCACGTTGCTTTCAAGGTTGAAGACGGTGTTTCTGAAGCCTTGGCTATGTGCGACGAGAAGGGAATCCGCTTGATTGACAAAGCTCCACGCAACGGAGCTGACGGTTTGCATATTGCATTCCTTCATCCAAAGAGCACCTGCGGTATATTAACAGAATTATGCGAAGAATAATAAATAAATCTCTACTGGCTGGTACTATAGTACTGGCCAGTATGTTTTATGGTGAGCAGAAAATCCAGGCCCAAGCACTGACGCCTGAGAATCAGCTTATCTATCTGCGCCATATCATGGAGCAGGCACAAACGGCTCAGGAAAAGAATGCAACCATGCTGCTTATTGGCAAGACTGGAACCTTGCAAGCTATGATGTATGCACAGAATTATCTGCAGGACAAGAATCTCAAAAAGTCAGCAGCTAAGGCTATTGCAACGATTGCCAAAGCCCATCCTGAATACAAAGAGTATGTAAGCCTGTTTAACGGCAAGGACCTGACAGGATGGAAAGGGCTGGTAGAAAATCCCATTAAACGTGCCAAGATGAGCGAGGGCGAACTGGCAGAAGCTCAGAAGAAGGCAGATGAGATTATGCGTAGAGATTGGACCGTAGAGGACGGTTGTCTAACGTATGTGGGACACGGATTTGAGAATATCTGCACCATAAAGAACTACAAAGACTTTGAGATGACTTGCGACTGGAAACTCGATCCTAACGGCAAGGAGCCTGATGCCGGTGTTTATCTACGTGGCACTCCACAGGTTCAGATATGGGACATTCGTCGTACCAACGTTGGTGCGCAAGTAGGTTCCGGCGGACTTTACAACAACAAAAACAATGAAAGTAAGCCATCAAGCGTACAAGACAACAAACTGGGTGAATGGAATACTTTTTATATTAAAATGATTGGTGATAAAGTAACCGTTAAACTGAACGGAATTGTTGTGGTTGACAATGTCACGATGGAGAACTATTGGGACAGAAATCAACCCATATTCCCCTCTGAGCAAATAGAAATGCAAGCACACGGAAGCAAAGTCTACTTCCGCGACATCTTCATCAGAGAATTGTAATTTCCTATACATTTCAGACAAACAAAAACCTCTCGCTTATGCAAGAGGTTTTTGTTGTTTATTATAGTCTTCAATTATTCTGCGGGAGCAACAGGAGTATGCAATTTACTTGCCTTCTCTGCAGCCTTGGCTGCCTTCTGTTTTGCTTTCTCTGCTGCCTTAGCAGCCTTCTGAGAAGCCTTGTCTGTCTTAATAGCAGCATCGACAATCTTCTTCTTTTCCTTAAGTGCATCCAATTCGCCCTTCTTTGACTCCAAATCTACGCGAAGCTTCGCATCCGTAGGATTAGCCTTTATCTTGGCCTTAAGAGCCTTAATCTCGTGTCCAAGTACGGTAATTTGGCTCTTATACTGAGCACTCAACGCCTTGTTCTGAATCATGGCGTTATCATCGGCATAACTTACTGCTGGCATGCAAAGTACTGCCATCAACAAAGCAAATTTAAAAAACCTCTTCATAATACTTAGATTGTTTAATTTGTAAACTATACGATTTTATTATTCTCAGGAAAAACCACCTTGGGTTGAAATGACTTAGCCTCCTCGAAATCCATAAGTGCATAAGAGATGATAATGACGGTATCACCCACCTGCACTCTTCTGGCTGCAGCACCATTGAGACAGATACAACCGGAACCACGCTCACCCTTGATAATATATGTCTCGAATCTCTCTCCGTTATTATTGTCTAATATCTGCACCTTCTCTCCTGCTATCATTCCAGCAGCATCCATCAAATCTTCATCAATGGTAATACTACCCATATAATTGAGGTTTGCCTCTGTAACTGTCACACAGTGCAGTTTAGACTTTAACACTTCTATCATCATATTGTTTTATTTATATCTAATATGGTCTATCAAGCGTATAGGCTTAGACCCGCAAAAGACCGTAATACATCCCACAACACTCTCTGCATCTTGCCAAGAACTGATATCAGCCAGCGTATCTCCATCTACGATACTGAAGTACTGAACCTCCAAGCCATCTACGGCATTAATATTCTCGACCACATAGTCATGCGTCTGCTTCACGTCAAGCCCCAAAGCAGTACTCTTTTTAAGAACAGCATAGATGTTAGCAGCAATGGCACGCTCTGCATCCGTCAGCAGAGTATTTCTGCTACTCATAGCCAACCCACTTTCTTCACGTATTACAGGACAAGGAACAATCATCAACTTAAAACCAAGATCTGCTACCATACGCTTGATGACAGCTATTTGCTGATAATCCTTCTCACCAAAATATGCACGGTCAGGATTTGTAAAAAAGAATAATTTACTTACAATCTGACAGACACCATTAAAATGACCAGGGCGCATAGCTCCTTCCATAACACTGTCTGTTGGTGGATAACTGAATGAACGTGTATCTGGTTCTGGGTAAATCTCCTCTACAGATGGTGCAAAGGCAATTTGTGCACCACATTGCTCCAAGAGCTTACAATCAGCTTCTAAAGTCCTTGGATATCTCTCTAAATCCTTTTTGTCATTAAACTGTGTCGGGTTCAGGAAAATACTTACAACAGTAACGTCATTTTCCTTAACACTACGTTTAACAAGTGACGCATGCCCATCATGCAAGGCACCCATTGTAGGAACAAGACCAACGGAATGTCCCTGTTGTCGTTCAATTTGCAGTTGTAACTGTAATTCTGATATCTTATGTATAATTAACATATGTTTCTTGCTCAAAATCCATGCAAAATAACACAGAAAAAAGCAAACAGAGAAACATTTTCAGCAAAATATTCCTAAAATAAGCAAATTAGCACACGAGTAACTCTTATATACCATTCTTTTTTCGTAACTTTGCATGTGATAAAGTTCCAAAACAATGACGAAAGCTAAGAAAATCCTTTTTATTACGCAGGAAATTACGCCTTACGTACCAGAATCTGCAATGACCAAAATAGGTAGGGAGTTACCCCAGGCTATTCAAGAGAAAAGCAGGGAAATCAGAACCTTCATGCCTAAATGGGGTATCATCAACGAACGCAGGAATCAGTTGCACGAAGTAATCAGACTTAGCGGTATGAACTTAATCATCGATGAAACTGATCATCCATTGATTATTAAAGTTGCCAGCATTACATCATCCCGCATGCAAGTTTACTTCATAGACAATGATGATTATTTCGGCAAACGAGGCATGTCTCGTGACGAGCAGAAAGCAGAATATCCTGATAACGCAGAAAGAGCAGTATTCTATGCACGCGGTGTTTTGGAAACCGTAAAGAAACTAAGATGGACACCAGAGATTATTCATTGCCAAGGATGGATGAGCAGTATAATCCCGTATTACATTAAGACTGCATACGCTGATGAACCCTCGTTCCGCGACTGTCGTACCGTATTTACGCCGTCAGAGGAGAACCTCACGGCTCCCCTACCCGAGAATTTTGAAGGTATCATAAACTTCAAGAATACAAAACCGGAAGATTGGCAAAGCTTGAATAGCACCAACAATACTCAGCTGTTAAATTTCATTGGTATGAAGTATGCAGACGGAGTAAGTCTTATTAAATCTGAAACTTCGTTCCGTGACTTTATCAAACAACACGATATACCATATCTGCCAGCGCAAAAGCCAGAAAACTTTGCAACGGCATACTCTTCTTTCTACGATAAGATATGGAGCGTAGGAAAAGAAGATGAAGATGATACTGAAGAAGATTAGAATACACATTTTATGAGAAATTATCTAGCAATTCTGCTATTACCGATATTATATATCAGTTGTACAGAGGACACTTCCTCTTTGGGAATATTTCCAGAGACAGATGACATAGTGAACTCTTACTCAAACTTTGACGTATATACACAATCCGTATTATTAGACTCTGTCATATACAAAAGTTCATACAATTATCTAGGGAGTATAAAAGACCCTGAAACAAACGTAGAAATCAAGGCCATTTTTGCGGCCCAGTTTCATACATTCGAGGACTTTAAATTCCCCAGCAAGAGTCTAATGTTCCCTGACGTTCAGGAACATCCTGGCGTACCTGTAGAATGTGACTCTATAGAACTACATCTATTCCACAAAGAATATTACGGTGACCCAAACAATCCGATGAAACTTGAGGTTTATCCGTTAAGCTACAGCAAGATAATAGAGGAAGACTCTATATATTATGTAAATACAGATTTGGAGCAATTTGTTGACCCTGGCACACAGCCCATTGCCACAAAGGTCTTTACGGCAATAGATTATTCTTTGTCTGAAGAATACAGGGAGAGTTCAAAGTATAGTAACAACATACGCATCGTTCTCCCTAAAGAATTTGGAGACAAATTGCTTAACGACTATTACGAACATCCCGAATTCTACAAAAACTCATATAATTTCATTCGGAATGCATGCTCTGGTTTCCTATTTAAAATAAAAGGTGGAACAGGAACCATGCTGAATGTCGAAGTCAGCACAATGGATTTGCACTTCACCTATTATGACAAGAACAATCCAGACAGCGTGTATGCCGGTCTTTATCGATTTGCAGCGACACCTGAGGTAATCCAAAGTACGCAGTTCTCAAACGGTAACTTACAAAAGTTAGTGGACAATAATAATTGTACCTATCTGAAGACTCCTGCTGGCATCGGGACAGAAATAACACTTCCCATAAACAAGATATACGCCAATCACGAGAATGACAGTATCAGTAAGGCTCAGCTTTCTCTGACCAGATACAACAATAGCATTAACAACGACTATGCATTGGATATTCCTCAGAATATTGTTATGATTAGAAAAGATGAAGCTAATTCTTTCTTTAAGGAAGGCAAGTTGCCAAACAATCAGACTTCATTCGTTACGGAATTTGACAAGTCATACAACGCTTACAGTTTTGAAAATCTGGGAAGACTTATCACCTATTGCCATTATGAGAAAATAAACGGAATGAAGAAATCCGGTCTCACAGAGGCAGAATGGGAAGCAGCACATCCGAATTGGAATAAAGTCGTGGTTATTCCCGCAAGCGTTAAGAAAACATCTGACGCTTATGGCAGCAGTTCGTATGCAAGTGTTACACACGATATGTCTATAAGTAGCACAAAACTGGTTGGCGGCCCCAACACACCTCTGAAAATACAGATTTTATATAGTAGGTTTAAATAATCATTCCGCTATTGAAATAAGAAACACAAAGGGTCATGAAGAAATTCATGACCCTTTATTTGTTAGAATATCTAGTATAACTACTTCTTGCTTTTTACTGGAGCCTTTTTCGTTGCGACCTTCTTCTTCGCTGTTGCTTTAGCTACAGTTGCGTCCTTAGCCTCCTCTTTAGGCTCATATTTTTCCAGACGTGCACGCAGACGGCTTATTTCATTCTCCTTTACATTCAGTTCATTGCCCATATTAGCAATCTGCGTATAAAGACTGTTAAGCTCGTCATTCTCTACAGCATCCGAATACAAATCCTTCACACGCTTCAGGAAATCACCCAAGATGTTCATGTAATTGGTAAAAGCATCATATTCGTTCTCATAAATACCACGATATATACCAATTCCATTATTCTTGGTGGTCATAAAACGGAAATTATCCGTTGCCTGAAGCCGGTCCCAGTCTTGCTGGATGCGACGATCACGACATGCAAGGATACGACCAACAATCTTCTCGTCATACAACTTATTGAAAGCCTCACGCTGCAGATTATTGCCTAACATACTGCTTGTGTCACGTTCTTCATCGTTCCAACTTACAGGATATGTTACCTCGAGAGGACCTACAGGTTTATTCTTGGCAATCACCTCACTGGGAGTTGCGAACTGGACATTTTCCGGGTCAATTGCCGGAAGAGCACGCAAGAAATCAAGGATATGACTCTCAAGAGGCTGATAAATACCCAAGGCTGACAATTCCATCATGATGTTAACAACGTTTTCTTCCTTTGGCAGATTTTTAATCCAACCAATATACTTGTCTGCCATCAGGGGATACTCTGGCCATGATGCATCGTTGAAGCGAAGACTAATGTCGTCACTCAGTTTATAATCACGTAACAGCAGAGCAAGGCGGGCATCCAGTGCACAACTGTACACATAATGAGGACTCTTCCATCCCAAAATATGCTTGGCACCCTCGACCATCATTCCCTTGAAGCCCATCTCAGCCACGATAGAACCTATCTCGTCATTGTATATCAGAGAACTGTTGCGTACAACTTTGGGCATTTGCCCGAACAGTTGCTTTATCTTCTTTGCCTGACGCTTTAACTCCGCCTGAAAGTTTTCAACATTCCCCAAGGAGGATAATCCATGGCTGTATGGTTCTGCCAGGAATTCTACACACCCAGTATCATTCAGTTGCTGCAACACATCCAGCACCTCTGGGGCGTACTGCTCAAGTTGCTCTAAAGAAACACCGCTAATACTGAAAGCTACCTTGAAACTCTTTCCGTACTGAAGTATCATCTCATGCAACGTACGCAAAGCAGGCAAGTAACTGCGTTCTGCTGTTTCCTGCGTTACACGTTCGTTCTCATAATCATCATAATAATAATGATCTGTTCCTATATCAAAGAAACGAAATCTTTTCAGGTGAATAGGCTGATGTATCTCGAAATATAAACTAATTGTTTTCATATTCTACACATTAATTAGCTAAATACAACATTTCATTTTATATCCCTAACAGAGTTCAGGTATTCCTCGTTATCAAACCACCCTCTTGAGATCAGTTGATTGTAACACTCTCTGATACGCAAGCCAACCTTCTCCCATGTAATCTGGTCCACTTCCTTCATACCTTCTTCTGACAAATAGCTATGCAAAGCATCATTTGTACAGATACAATAAATAGCATTAGCCATGGCGTCAATATCCCAGTAATCTACCTTTATTACATTGGATAGGATTTCTCCACATCCCGACTGCTTGGAAATAATACAAGGACAGCCACATTGCATAGCCTCAAGAGGAGCTATGCCGAAAGGTTCACTTACACTGGGCATTACAAAAACATCAGAACTCTTGTAGCACTCATACACCTGTCTGCCACGTAAAAAACCGGGGAAGTGACAACGATCTGCAATACCATAGGCAGCCGACAAATCTATCATAGCATTCATCATATCGCCACCTCCAGCAAAACAGAAACGAATATTATGGGTACGATCCAAAACGCGCTTGGCTGCCTCAATGAAATACTCCGGACCTTTCTGCATGGTGATACGTCCCAGATATGTAACGACCTTCTCATCAGGATTCTTATGTGGTACGATATTCCTAATTTCATCAGAAAGCGGATAGACCGCATTGTGCATAGCCACACACTTACGAGGATCTTGATGATACTGATTGATAACAGTCTGACGTGTGAGTTCACTCACGCACATGATGCAATCAGCATGGTCCATACCATTCTTCTCGATGCTATAAACCGTAGGATTAACCTTACCGCGTGAACGGTCGAAGTCTGTTGCATGAACATGTATGCAGAGAGGCTTACCGCTAACCATCTTGGCATGAACACCTGCAGGATAAGTAAGCCAATCGTGAGCATGAATCATATCAAAATGCTCACTGCGAGCCAGCACGCCAGCAATAATGGAGAAATTATTGATCTCCTCGTGCAAGTTGCTCGGATATCCTCCGGCAAATCCGATACAACCTAAATCGTCAAGTCCCTGAAGATAATTGAAATCAGCGTACAAATGATCACGGAAACGATAATAATCTTCTGCTGTATGTCCAACAAAACGGTCTTTTATCCAGTCGTAATTAACATCGCGCCATACTACCGGTACCTGACTCATGTTAATTATCTTGAGGAAACCCTCCTCTTCTCCTGTGGGTCTTGGCATACAGAATGTAGTCTCCACATCTCCCTGCATACTGAGTCCTTTGGTAATACCATAAGAAGCAACTGCCAATCCACCATAGATTTTAGGAGGAAACTCCCATCCGAACATTAATACTTTCATCTTATTGTTCCTCCTTTTAATTAAACTTCGTTATATTTATCCAGTAATTTTACGATACGCATGATACCAGACACATTCATGGCAAAACTTATCGCACCACGTCCATGGAATGGTGGATTGCCATCAAACAGTTCAGGAATAGAACCTATGCAATGATAGAAGAGTTCCTCCTCATACCCTACCAATAATCGATCCACATAACTAAGACGTCTGGTATTATAAACTTTCAGGCATGCTTCCATATAGAAGCCTGCCAACCAAGGCCATGCTGTTCCCTGATGGTAAGCATAGTCACGTTGTACCTGCGGACCGACATACATGGGATTATAACCACGACTTTTAGGAGACAAGGATCTTAGTCCCTTAGGTGTGCTCAGTTCCTTGGTACAATAGTCTAATACTGATTTCTGCTGTTTCTTGTCAAGAGGAGAATAATCTAAAGCCACAGCAAATATCATATTGGGACGTACATCATAATTTCTGTAACCATCTACACAATAATCGCACAAGTATCCATACTCATTATAGAACATGGGTACAAAACTGTTAGCGCAAAGATTAGCCGCATTTTCAAGGAGCGTTGTAAACGCCTCGTTTTTTACGTGCCTACATAACTCCGTGCAGAATCCTAGCGCATTATACCAGAGTGCATTAAACTCTACAATATAACCAGTACGAGGCACTATAGGACGTCCATTAGCCGAGCTGTTCATCCAGGTTACAGCCTTATCCCGTCCCTCACTGTAAACCAATCCATTATCTTTTACTTGTAGATTGGGATGATTGCCGCCACGCAACCATTCCATAATATCCCAGATAAGATGCCCGTACTTCTCCTCGCACTTATCCATTGAGACAAAGTTACTATACTGCTGAATACACCATATTGCCCACAAAAGAACATCAGGATGCTCTATTTCTGTTACACCCACGCTCAAAGGCTTACCCGCCATAAACTCACGGATAGCCTTTTCGGCAGTTACCATCACATCCTCAAATTTCTTCACCTCGTTATTGGTAAGCGTAAGACCCGGCAAAGAAATAAACATGTCTCTGGCTCGGCATTTAAACCATGGATAACCGGCAAGAACATAATCTTCATTCTCCCTGTGAACAAAAAACTGGTGAGCGCTGTTTACCAACGTATTATAGAAGTTATCTCTCGGTGTACGAACATTCAGCTCATAATCAGCCAGTTCTGCCAGTTCATCAGTATCAACTTCCTTCAATCCCGCAGAAAAGACAACACTTTCCCCCTTTCCTATGGTGAACTCGAAGTAGCCAGGAACATACAAATCCTCATCACTTGCGTAGCCACGTTCCTGCTCTTTGGGGTACTCCAGTCCTCTGTACCAATCGGGACGGAAGACAAATTCGTTTTCCTTATTTAACTGCATGTACAGATTGGGATACCCCTCATACATGCATGTCTTAATGCCATTTTTTATGGGATAATAATCTCTGTTTACCTTATCATTCTCATGAGTAAACTCACGAACACTACGGAATGCCAAGAACGGCTGCAATCTAAGTGTTGTCTTGCTATGAGCATCCAACAATGTGTACCTTATAATAATGCGGTTTTCAAAATGCTGGAACATTTGCTCACGCTTAAGTATTACCCCTCCTACCCTATAAATGGTAGTTGGTACCTGCAAAAAGTCAAACTCACGTATATATTTATGTCCTCTGGGACTAAAATTCTCACCTCTATACTTATGGAGGCCAAGATTAAACTGTGCTCCGTGCTGAATAACGGTAGCGTCCAGAGAAGACAACAGGACATGGTTCTCATCATCGAGCTCAGGAACAGGCACCACCAGCAAACCATGGTACTTGCGCGTATTACAATCTACTATAGTTGTGCAAGAATAGGCACCCGAACGGTTTGACCTAAGAACCTCCTTGGGCAATGAATATGCCAAGTTTGTCATCAAAGTCTTATCGAATCGTAAATAGCTCATAAATATTTATTATAGTTGAAGCACGGTTAAATTTGTTAGTTTTTGTTTATTTTGCTGTATCTATGACCTCAAAATTATATGTTTTTTCCCACACGAACAACTAACAACGGCATTTTTTTGTCCTGCAAAGTCAATTTACGGGAAATTCGAGGCAATTTTGACTAAGAATGTTTGGTAAAACTTGTTTTTTTGGATACCTTTGCACCGAATTAAGCAGAATTTGGTATTAGTGGATGTTTGACAACGAGGAAGTTTTAGATAGTCTGTCTGAACTCGCAGTAACACTAACTGTTGAAGAAAGAAGACAAGTGGCTATGCACATGGTTGTTCGTACTTTTGAGAAAAACGAGACAATCTACAGCGAAGGTGATGAGCCACGTAATTTATTGTGTCTTCTCGATGGCAAAGTCAAGATTTACAAGGAAGGAGTTGGAGGCAGAAACCAGATTGTACGTGTAGTACGACCTGTGGAATATTTTGGTTACCGTGCCGCATTCTCTGAGGAGAACTATGTGACAGGGGCTGCTGCTTTTGAGGCTTCCACTATTGCCATCATTCCTATGCGCCTTATATTCTCTATTGCAGAGAGGAATGCTCATCTTTGTAATTTCTTTATCCGCAAGTTAGCCAAGGCTTTGGGAAAGAGCGACGAACGCACCGTAAATCTAACCCAGAAACATATCAGAGGACGTTTGGCTGAAAGCATCCTTTTCCTAAAAGAGAACTATGGAGTTGAAGAAGACGGCAGCACACTTAGCATCTATTTGAGTCGTGAAGACATGGCCAATCTTAGCAACATGACCACAAGCAATGCCATCCGCACCCTAAGCCTTTTTGCTCAGGAAAAAATGATTGCCATTGATGGCCGTAAGATTAAGATTATCAACGAGGACGCACTCCGCAAGACATCAGAGATAGGCTAGCACTATCCCATCAGATTTAAGATTCTGTTTACTTTTTCCTCCATAGGGAGCATAGCATCTATCCAGTTAATCGGAATTCCCCTGCGCTCCATACCTCTGAACCAAGTCATTTGCCTTTTGGCAAACTGATGGATGGCAATTTCCAACTGACGAACCATCTCATCATAAGATAATTGTCCAATACAGTATAAGGTCAAGTATTTATATTCCAACCCATAATAAATAAGGTCCTCTGAAGCGACTCTCTTTAATAACTCTCGTACCTCCTGCACCATATTCTCTTCCTCCAGACGCTTGTGCAGACGATCAGTTATTTTCTTTCTACGCAATTCCCTATCTATATTCACACCGATAGTTAGGCTCTTCACTTGAGGAAATTCACGCTCTTCGATATTATTTTGCCTGTAATAATCCTGAATCTCTATGGCACGGATTGCACGTTTAGGAGTATCCACATCCGTGGTATTGTGTAACGTCTTGTATCCTTTCAGGATTTCCGTCAGTTGTTCCAGACTATAATCTGCCAACTTTTCCCTTAATGCCGTATTTTCTGGCACCGGAACCATCTTATAGCTCTTCAGCACAGACTCTATATACAAACCCGTTCCGCCACAAAGGATAGGAAGTTTTCCTCTCTCTATAATACCGTAATAAGTATGCCAGAAATCCTGCTGGTATTGAAAGAGATTATACTTTTCCCCAGCTTCAGCAATATCTATCAAGTGATATGGTATCTGCTGTCCGTTTACCACATAATCAGCCAAGTCCTTCCCAGTGCCAACATCCATAGCCTTATACACCTGGCGGCTATCCGCGCTAATAATCTCTGCATTCCCCAGTTTAGCTGCCAAATGTGCAGCCAACGTGGTTTTTCCAGATGCCGTGGGGCCTAATATAGTGATAACATCAAACTGCATACCTTTTTATTTGGTGCAAAGATACAACAAACTCTGAATATAAACAAGCGTGTTTGCTTTCCGTTACAGGTAAAACAGACACGCTTACTTTTTTTGAACATCAATGTTTTTCAGGCAGGACTGAATTCATCTTTTCCTACGCCACAAAGTGGACATGCCCAATCATCGGGGAGGTCCTCAAAAGCAGTACCAGCAGGAATATCGTTATCAGGATCGCCTACAGCAGGGTCATACTCATAACCACATACGTCACAAACATACTTCTTCATACATTTTCTCTTTTGGGGTGATACAATAAAGTTACAACTCTCCGTTTTGCATTTCTTTTTGCAAAAATACGATTAAGTGAGAGAAGAACAAAATATTTCAGATATTATTTCTTCCGAACGTGAGTATTTTAGAGGCGTAGCCTCAAAATGACGATTAAGTGAGAGAAGAACAAAATAAATCGCATTTTTTCTCGTAAAAAAAACACACACCTAACCTTTGCTTCATTCAAATAGTCTCCACGAGCTATTCGAATCGTCTCCACGACTCATTGAGACTATCTCCATACCCCCTAAGAGACTATCTGAACAACTCGTGGAAACTATCTGAACAAGTCATTAAGTATATCCCTTTGATTCGTGTTATAGATTTTAAACAAATTTCCCTAATCTGACCATAGATAAGAAATAACTTTTGCTATTCTATGTAGTAAAAGTTCAATTACATAAGTATATTTTGGGGAATAATTATAACTTTGCATCATGTATAACATCAAATAACACTATGAGTCGTTTCTTTCAAATATTTCTCATCTTTATTTTTTGCTTGCCTATTCTGGCGCAGCCCCTCCAACGGACCAGCCCTGATTCCGTAGGAATGAGCACAGCCCTGTTACATAATGCAGGTATAGCCATACAAGCCTCCATTGACGCAGGCGAGATTCCTGGCGCCGTACTGGCTGTAGTCCGCCATGGCAAGATGGCGTATATACAGGCCTACGGCAACAGACAAGTCTATCCCACGTTGGAACCCATGACCACGGAAACCATCTTTGACATGGCCTCCTGCAGCAAATGTATGGGAACGGCAATAGCAGTAATGAAACTCATAGAGACGGGACGTCTGTGCCTCCTTGATCCCGTGAGTCTATATATTCCGGGATTTGAGGACTGGCAGCCCAAAGATGCTGGCGAGAAGGTGACCATCCGCATTCAGGATTTGCTGACGCACACATCCGGCTTGCTCCCCTACGGTCCTACTGCAGAATTGTCACGCAAATATGGTTCACCCAATCCAGAAGGATTAAAAGAGTACATATGTACCTGCCGTAAGGACTTTGAACCAAAAACGGAATTCCAATACAGTTGCCTCAATTTTATTGCGTTACAATATATCGTAGAAAAGATTACAGGTCAGTCCCTTCGCACCTTTACCCGAGAGAATATATTTGGCCCTCTACAGATGAACCACACAGATTATCTTCCTTGTGCACCAGACGTGAACGGCATTTGGAGGAATACAGACAAACCTGTATGGGCCTCCCTAATGCAAGGTCAGGATTGGCGCTCTATTGTGGCTCCAACATCCAAGCAAGCGGACGGTTCTGTACTGAGGGGTATGGTTCATGACCCGTTGGCTCGTATCATGAATGGGGGAATCAGCGGCAACGCTGGTGTGTTCAGTAATGCTGATGATATTGGCATCCTATGTGCCGCTTTACTAAATGAGGGCGAATGGAATGGAGCCAGAATCCTGTCTCCACTTACCGTTGAAGCCATGCGCACGGTTCCTCG
>JAEEGL016466224.1_pt1 | contig 19724 bp, 15 predicted proteins | sample 9134231 | NCBI WGS metagenome assembly JAEEGL01 (sample SAMN16246548, study PRJNA631951) | gut metagenome | biome: gut microbiome; feature: rumen; material: fiber-attached | host: Bos | place: Iran: Karaj | collected 2018-10 | reverse complement strand
TCACAAATCTGCCTCCCAGAGCCATGATGGGCATCGACTCCTGCGGTATGCTTTTGAGCGCCGTTCACAAGGAAGGGGAGGAAGAAAAGCTCAATCTTCTGATGGTCGATCCCCACATTCCGGCAGGCGCGAAGCTGTATTAAAGCTGACGGGCAAAATGTCATTGGGGACGGTCCTCGCCGACGCCTTTCCTGCCGAATGGTGTCAACGAGAACCGTCCCCACTGTCACACTGTCACACTGTCAAATAATGCTTTGAAACTATTGAAACGCCAATGCGTTTGTGATATACTAATATCGCTAAATAAATCAAAGAGGCTTACAAATTCAAGCGTTCGTAGAATGAGAGTACGAACCATATTGAACGGGTAAGCAGCATAGTTTAGCGGACAAATGAGTAAATCACTGAAACTATTAGTTCCAATCAAATTCTCATTATGGGATTAAGAAAGCAGATTGTTGGTTGACTGTAGTTGTCCCCCTGTTGTTTCATTGCTTTACACCACAAAATCGAGCCGAAATTGGTTATTCCATTCGGTTTTGTTTTGTTGCGTGTAAAGCTGTCTTTCCGGATGATGGTAATCCACGCACAAAGCAAAGTGCGTGGATTTTTTCGGCTCAGAAAGGAGAAAAGCATGGGTAGAGTTTCTGGCAAAACACACACGAAGGAACAATTGGACAACTGGGCAAATCAGCACAATCCCAACAACAAGGCTTATAAGGCGAATGCCGAAAATCATGCGAATCAGCAGAATCCGAATCGCAGGACGCATCAGCAGGCTCACAATGCCAACCGCCGCTATAAGCAATACTGGACACCCGAATGGGCGCCTGACTATCCGGAATACGACGATTAATTGATTGGAGAGATAGAAATGCCAAAACTGGTTTTTGATTTTGATGACGGTGATTTCGCAATGAGCATATCAGATCATATGGCAATCGATTCCAATGGAGACCTGATGATGCGTATGGGCGATCATATGGCCATGGATTTGGATTCGGGAGAACTCCATTTCATTTCAAGTTGGTCATCTGACAGCGAAGATGAAGACTAATCGCACCTTTGCTCCTGCTGCTTTATCTGGATAGGACGAAGAAAGCAGGCCAGGTAAAGCGATGTTCCTGCACTCAATGGCAGAGCAGCGTCACCGGTAAATTAGAATCATTTGAAGCAATCTTAAGGGTATAAAGACGCCATGTGTGAAGGACAAACAGAAACACGATGGAGGCGAGAATATCATTGTCTTAAACAGAATTGCTGTTGGCACTCATTCCTCTTAACAGAATCAGTGTCCTTCAGATGAAATGAGGATATAACCGCTTGGTCAACCTTGAATCCTCGCCATTTTTCCCTTAAGATAGAGAAGTTAGTGAAGGATTATCGATGCCCATCATGCAGCCATCCAAACAGAGGTTGCGTGATGGGCATCGACATGGGGAGGAGAAGAATTAGGTAAAGAGAGACGCAAAATCGGATACCATGGGGGAATGGACGGCTTGCTGTACAGCACTCCGTTTGAATGAGTGAAACCCTGAGGAATCACATGCGATTTCTCAGGGTTTTGATTCATATCAGATGAGCTTGCCGGCTCCGTGGAATTCAGAGCGGATTTCGCGCCCGTGTAATCTCTGCCGTATTTCACCACCACATGGGCTTGCATACCCGGAAGAAGTGCTATATCATGGAAACGCGGAAGAACGCAGCATGAACGATAAATCATATTGGGCAGTTAAGGAAATGGATATACGGAAAAAGCGCAAAGTGAGACCGCGCAGAAGCCGGGCGTAACGAACAAACCCGGGAGAATGCGGGCTTAGACGGGTTCAACAGAGGAGGTAAGCCCATGGAGCGGCAGATCAACTGGACAAGCGGCGTTCTGGACGAGATCGACGGGGTGTATGAAAGGGCTGAGGAAAAAGAAGAACTGGGAAAACTGCTGGAGCAGCTGGAGCGCAAAGCGCTGGCCGAGGCAAAGGAGCATTGCGGACTGCTGACGCTCAGCAGCGCGGGGCCGCTCGACCCGGACGCCTTCGACCGTCTGCCGGAGCAGGAGAAGGAAGGCGTGATCAAAGCCCTTTCCGACTTCGGCCTTGCAGGCATGAACACCGATTTGCAGGCGGGAGTCATCACCGTCCGGTTGGGGCCGGCGCTCCAAAGCGTGCTGGCCTGTACCGTATTCGACCTTCTGGACAGGCTGGAAAAGCTGGACGGTTCCGTCAGCCTGCTCAAGCCGAAGTGGACGCTGGAACTGCAGGTGCCCCTGGGTGGGAAGAAGGGACTGTTCCAATGGGAAATGATGATTCTTCAGCTGTATCCTTGGCTGTCCGTGCGGGAAACTGCGACCGCAGAGCTGGCAGCGGGCCTCGACGCACAGGGCGGCGCAAGGGCGAAAGCCGCTGATGCAGAGAAAGCGGCAACGCAGAGGTCCGCTGCGGATGAAGGAAAAGAAGAACGGGAGCCGCGAGCCGCCCGTCCGGAGAACCCTAAGGAAGCACCGAAAAATGACGGCGGTGAAAAGGACCTGGAGGCTTTTTTGGCGGAAATGAAGCGGTACCCCTCCTTTATCACCGTCCTGGAGCGCGCAGAAGAAGAGTTTCAAACCTGCGTCATCCGGGAAAAGAAGTTCACCATGAAGCGTCAGGGCGAGCCGCTGACCTTGGAGAAGTGGGACGGTCTCAGCAAGATGGAGAAGCTGAACTACGTCATGTCGCTGGGAAACCATGCTGTCACCGTCCAGATCATCATCTGTGTGGATTTCTGCGAGGTCGCCGCGAACTGTATCGCGCTCATGCTGCTGTACGGGGCGTGGAGCGGACATCTGAAAAAACAGATGATCGACGCCGGAGACGGTGCGGATGTGACCGGGCTGACAGAAGCGCTGGAGCTGCTTCACGGCTGCTGCAGCGATTGGGAATGCACCATCGCGCATCCTGTCACCGTCCGGATTGGCGGCGGGAGCGCTGTTCCGGGCGGCCCGTCGTCAGACGCTGTGGTGTCTGGCAGACAGGCACCGTCAGGTCCGCCCTCGGGGGAGAAGAAAGAGAAAAAACCGTTCTGGAAGCGCTTGTTCCATAAGTAGGGCTGGGCGCGCCCCGGCCTTCTGCGGAGACGGATGAGCTCCGGGAGCTCCCGGCGGCGAGGCGGCGCTGCACCGGGCGTTTCCGCATCCTGACGACCGATGCCGGCAGCGCTCCCTGCCGCGATCGCTGTGTAAAGGCCTGCCGCCGGACTTATCCTGCTACCGTCAGCAGATGCACGGCTCCGGCCATGCCCTGGGAGCCGATGACCTGGAGTTTGCCGGGGGCGAACTCCATGGCGTGATAACCGTGAACGTGGCCGCAGAGGATCGCCCGGATCGCGTCGCTGTCCTCGCAGAGCTTGACGAAGGCCTTCCCGGCCTCCTCCGCAGTTTCCCAGTCGATGTAGAAATAGTCCATGATGCGCCGCATCTCCTCCTGACACATCCGCGTGGAGACGGGGACGTGACAGAGGACGATCATGGGGATCCCCTCGCCGCAGAGGGTTTCCAGCGCTGTCAAATCCGCCTCGGAGACCACCCGCCGGCTGTTGTCCACGGCGACAATCCGGAAGCCCTCCAGCTCCAGGGTGCGCACCCCCGGAGCCCAGACCCCTTCGCAGACCGGGTCCTCATGGTTGCCGGGGACACAGAGGAAGCGCCCGTCATACCCGGCGAGCTGCTTCCGCAGATACTTCTCCCCGGCGGGGTGCATGTGGTCCAGGTTGTCCCCGGAGAGCAGCAGCACCTCCGGCTTCAGCTCCCGGGCCAGGGCCATTTGCTTTTCGAAGGCCGCCACTGTACTGATCTGCTGGGCTTCGCCATAGGGCTCGTCGTTGCCCTTGGAGAATTCCAGCTGCCCCCTGGCGAACTTCTCCTTGAACTGCGCCCAGAGAGCCTCCTGCTTCTCCGTCTCAGACCGTTCCTCCGCCGTGCTCATTTCGTCCGTCGTGCTGACATGAGTGTCCGAAATGTGCATGAGCAGATGCTCTCCCCGGACGCCGGGAATCACGATTCGATTCTTTTTGAACCAGAAAAAGCTGTCGTCGATCATCATTTGTTTTCACCTGCCGCCGCTGTTTGTCCTCACAGGACACAGCTGAATATGGAAACATTATAATAATGCCCCTTGCCTCTGTCAAGCGATCCGGCGCCGGGCTTGCCCCGCCGCTTTACAAGGAGTATGTTGTCTGCTATACTTAGCCCGCGCCGTAAGTGGCGCGGGCTCCGGCGTGTACCGGGAGAGAGGTGCGCTTCGGGGCGCCAGCGACCGGCCGGATGGGGACAGGTGCCGGCGGACCCTGCCCCCCATTTCCCATGCTCTGCAGAGGCTCCGGGCCGCAGCGGCCCCATCCCGCCGCTGCCAAGCCCTGCCCGGCTGCGGCCGGGGGAACCGAGGAGACGACATGGACCCTGCCTTCGAGAGGATAAAGTATATCGCCGCGGTGGTCCTTTATGGGACGATCGGGATGTTCCTGCGCTTCGTCAGCCTGCCCAGCGAGCTGACGGCCATGTGCCGGGGCATCCTGGGCGCTGCCTTCATCTTCCTGTATCTCCGCGTCCGGGGCCGCAGGCTGGACAGAGAAGCCGTCCGGCGGAACCTGCGATGGCTCCTGCCGGGAGGCGTAGCCCTGGGGCTCAACTGGATATTCCTTTTTGCTGCGTATATGCAGACCACCGTGGCCGTAGCCAGCCTGTGCAACTATCTTGCTCCTCTCATCGTGGTACTCATAGCGCCGCTGGTGCTGCGGGAGCGCCTGGACCGCCGGAAGCTGCCCTGCGCGGCTGCGGCTTTCCTGGGGATCGTTCTGGTCTCCGGGGTGTGGAGCGGTTCCGTGGGCAGCCCCGCGGGCATCCTGTCCGGCCTGGCGGCGGCGCTCTGCTTCGTGGGGGTCGTCCTCTGCAACCGCAAGCTCCGGGATATCCCGGCCTTGGACCGGTCAGCGGTCCAGCTGGCCGTATCTGCCCTGACCATCCTGCCCTATGTGCTGGTCCGCAGCCGGGGCGGACTCCCGCTCCCGGATGTGCGCTCCATGCTCATCGTCCTGATGCTGGGCGTCGTCCACACGGGAGCGGCCTACTGCCTGTATTTCAGCGGCATGGGGAGCCTTCCGGTGCAAACCGTGGCCATCCTGGGATACCTGGAGCCGACGGCCTCTGTGCTGTGTTCGGCCTTCTTCCTCCGGGAGCGGCTGGGGCCGGCGGGTTGGGCTGGCGCTATCCTCATCATCGGCGCGGCCGTAGTCAGCGAGACCCTGAAGCCGCGCAGCGGCGAAGCGTAGGGGGACATCGCAGAGCATTTGAAAGAGGTCCTCCCGGCAGAAAAAGCGTCCGCAGCTTCGACGGGAGGCCGCTGCACGGAGAGGACAGGGAAGAGCTGGAGCGGTTTATGGAGACGGCGGCCGAACCACAGCGCCGATGAGCGGCTGTTACGTCCGGGCAGGGGGAAGGACCGGCGCCTGATCCTGGGGAGGAATCGATGGTGAATCTCGCTGCTTTCGATGGCGGGGCTGACGCTGCGGGAGAGAGCTTCGACGTGTCCGTGGTCGTCCCGGCCCACAATGAGGAAAAATACGTGCTCCGCTGCATGGAGTCCATCCGCGCAGCCGCGGCGGAGTTTGGCGGCAGCGTGGAAATCGTGGTCGTCTGCAACCGATGCACGGACCGAACAGAGGCCATCGCCGGGGAAAACGGGGCGTCGGTGGTCCTCAACGGAGACCGCTGCATCGCCTCCGTGCGCAATGCGGGCATCCGGGCGGCCCGGGGCAGGACCATCCTCACCATGGACTGCGACAACCGCATGACCCCCGGCACCATCGCCGAAGCGGTACAGCTTCTGGACAGCGGGGAATACGTGGGGGGCGGCGCTCCCATCCGCTTTGAGCGCTGTTCCCTCCCTCTGATGCTCAATGACTGGATGTGCCGTCTGGGCTTCCGCCTTACCGGCCTCTGGTGCGGCATCTTCTGGGCAAGAAAGGAGAGCTTTCTGGCAGTGGGCGGCTTTAAAGAGCTGAAGGCCATGGAGGACGCCGCCACCGCAAAAGCCCTGAAGAGATACGGAAAGAGCCTGGGAAAGAAATACGGCGTCCTGCGCCGGAACCACCTGATCAACTCCACCCGGAAATTCGACGAACTGGGGGATTGGCTCTATTTCAAGCTGATCTTCCGCCATTTCGGGACCCTCCTCAAGGCCGCCTTCGGCAGAACGGAGGCATATGACAGGCTCCTGGATGAACTGTTTTACGATTTCAATGACCGGCATCCCTGACAGGGGGCCAGGTTGCATTCGTTTTCTCCGTCTGATATACTTAACCCCTGAAATCGGATGAATATGGTGAATGCATATGGATGAAACGCCGAAGAAGGGCTTTGGTTACTGGTTCAAAAACGTCTTCTGGTATCACTACGGCAAGCTCAGCATCCTGGTGCTGTTCCTCCTGGCCGCGGGCATCTGGATGACGGTGGATGTGTTCAGAAAGCCGGAATACGACCTGAATGTGGCCATAGTGGCCGACGGAGCCATTGCCCGCAGCGACGCCGGGGAGCTGGCCGAACTGCTGGCCGCCTCCGCCGGGGATGTGAACGGCGACGGGAAGACCCTGGTGAACGTGGTCACCGTGGACTTGGCGGACGCGGAGCGGCAGGAGAGCGCTCGGTATCAGATGATGCTCTATCTCTCCCTCCCGGAGTATACGATCTTTCTGATGAATGAGCGGGAGTCCGCCCGTTACGCCAAGCAGGACGAGACCTTCCAGGCCTTGTCCGACTATGGGATCTCCACCGGGGACGAGACCGGACGGCGGGTCTGGGTGGGGGACAAAGCCGTGCTGCGGCATTTGGGTGACCACCAGTTCTATGCCTGCCTGGCGGACTGGACGGTAAGCGGCAAGGGGAGCCCGGAGATGACGGCGGCTGCCGTGCGGGCCCTAAAGGCGCTCCTGGACAGCCCGGCGCTCCCGGCGGCGGAGGAATGAAGAATGGAAGTCAGGATCACCAGCCGTAAAAACCCCCTGGCGGCGGAGTTCCGCCGTCTGGCGGGGGACAAGACCGCCCGACGGGAAACCGGCCTGCTGCTGGGTCAGGGGCAGAAGCTGCTGACGGAGGCGCTGGCCTCCGGGCTGCTGCCGGAGACGGTGCTTTACTGCGCCGAAGCGCCCCGGGTGCCCCGGTCCGTCCGCTGCCAGGCCGCGGCGGAGGAGGTGCTGGCCTGGATTTCCCCCATGAAGAGCGCCCCGGAGCTGCTGTTCACCCTCCCCATCCCCGGAGAGCCGGGGCCGGTCCGGGGGCGGGTGCTCCTGGCGGAGAATATGCAGGATCCCGGCAACGTGGGGACCATGGTCCGCACGGCGGCGGCCTTCGGCTTCGACGGGGTACTGCTGGCGGGCGCCTGTGCCGACCCCTGGAGCCCCAAGGCCGTGCGCGCCTCCATGGGGGCGGCCTTCCGCCTGCGGATTTGGGAGCGCGGCGATGGGGAGGCAGTCATGACCGAGCTGGAGGAAGAGGGCTTGCCCGTCTATGCCGCGGCTCTGTCGGAGCAGGCGGAGAGGGCGGGGAGCTTCCGCTTTCCGGAGCGCTTCGTGCTGGCGGTGGGAAACGAGGGACACGGCCTGTCCGAGGCCGTGCTGAAAAGCGCGCGGAGGATCATTCGCATCCCCATGGCGCCGGGGGCGGAATCCCTGAATGCGGCGGCCGCCGCTGCGGTGCTCATGTGGGAGGCTTATCGGGAGAGGGAGGACCATGTCTGATCTGCGGTATTGGCTGTGGCTGGCCCAACTGGGCGTCACCCCATTGACTGCCCGCCGTTTGCTGCGGGCTGTTGGCTCGGTGAAGGAGCTGTATCTGGCCCAGCCCGAGGCCCTCAGGTGCGTGGAGGGACTGCGTGCCGGGGATCTGCGCGCTTTGAGCCGGAAGGACATCTCCGGGGCCGAGGCTGTGGAGGCGCAGTGCGCCCGGGCGGGGATACGCATCCTCTGCCTGCAGGACGCGGATTACCCCGACCGGCTGCGCAGCATCCCGGACCCTCCCGTGGTCATCTATATTAAAGGTAAGCTGCCGCCGGTGGACGACCGGCTGTGCATCGGCGTCGTGGGCACAAGGAAAGCCTCCGACTATGGGAAGGAGACGGCCTCACGCATCGCGGGGGAGCTCGCCCGGATGGGCGGCGTCGTGGTCACCGGCCTGGCGGAGGGCATCGACAGCGCCGCTGCCAGAGGCTCGCTCCGTGCCGGGGGTACGGTAATTGCCGTGCTGGGCACGGGGGTGGACGTGGTCTACCCCGCCTGGAATACGGAGCTCCAGGAGACCGTGGGGGAACAGGGCGTGCTGGTGAGCGAATACCCGCCCGGCACCGGCACCTCCCGCTACGGCTTCCCCCGCCGCAACCGCATCATCAGCGGTCTCAGCCTGGGGGTGGCGGTGGTCCAGGCCCCGCAGAGGAGCGGCGCCCTCATCACGGCGTCCCACGCGCAGGAGCAGGGGCGGGACGTGTTCGTGGTGCCCGGCGCGGTGGACGATCCCGGCTTCCAGGGTTCCAACGCCCTCATCCGGGACGGGGCTCAGCTCATCCGCAGCGGGGAGGATATCCTGGAGGAATACCGCTTCCGCTACCCGCAGCTGGTGGTGAAAGCGCAGTCCGGCGGGGCCGACGCCGGGGAAAAACCGACAAAAGAAGCTATTGACAAGGACCAGAGCGTAGATTATAGTTCACTATCAGAGCAAATGGAGAGCCTGACGGAGCCGGAACTGAAGGCCGTGGAGGCCCTGGCAGCGGGCGCCTGCTACAAGGATGAACTCATCCGCCGCAGCGGGCTTGCGGCGCCCAGCGCCATGGCGGCTCTGACCATGCTGCAGCTCAAGGGGTATGTGCGGGATGAAGACGGGAGATACCGGCTGCTCGTCCGCAGCCGCTGATGACTGCGGCATCAGCCCCTTTCGCATCAAGTCAAGGAGCATCTGAGGACAATGGGAAAGTCACTGGTCATCATGGAATCGCCGACGAAGGCGAAGACCATCGAGAAATATCTGGGACCCGGCTATCGGGTCACAGCCTGCATGGGCCATCTGCGGGATCTGCCCAAGAGCTCGCTGGGAGTGGATATCGAGGCCGGCTTTGTGCCGGATTACCGTCCCATCCCCAACCGGGAGGAAACCATCGAGAAATTGAAGGAGGAGGCCAGGGAGGCGGACCGCATCTACCTTGCCACCGACCCGGACCGGGAGGGGGAGGCCATTTCATGGCACCTGATGGAGCTCCTGGAGCTGCCGCCGGAGAAGACCCTGCGGGTGACCTTCAACGAGATCACGAAAAACGTGGTGCTGGAGGGCATCCGAAAGCCCCGCAGCATCGACATGGGGCTGGTGGACGCCCAGCAGGCCCGGAGGATCCTGGACCGGATCGTGGGCTATAAGCTCAGTCCTCTTTTGTGGACGAAGATCCGCCGGGGTCTCTCCGCCGGTCGTGTCCAGTCCGTGGTCACACGGCTGGTGGTGGACCGGGAAGAGGAGATCCGTGCATTCGTGCCGGAGGAATACTGGCTGCTGGATGCTCATCTCAGCGCAAAGAGCGCCGAGGAGTCATTCGTCGCCCATTACCACGGCAGCGAAAACAAAAAGAAGGAGCTGCACAGCCGGGAGGACGTGGACGCGGTCATCGCAGCCGTGAAGGACGCGCCCTTCACCGTGAAGACCGTGAAGCGCACGGACAAGTCCCGCGGCCCCGCCGCCCCCTTCATCACCTCGACCCTGCAGCAGGAGGCCTCCCGCCGCCTGAACATGACGCCCCGGCGCACCATGGCCGTGGCCCAGGCCCTCTACGAAGGCCTTCCCGTGGCCGGACAGGACAGCGCGGGCCTCATCACCTATATGCGAACCGACTCCCTGCGCATCTCCGCCGAGGCGGCTGCCGCCGCCAAAGCCTTCATACAGCAGGAGTATGGAGCGGAATACTATCCCCAAAAGACCCGGGTGTTCCGCACGGGGAAGAACGCCCAGGACGCCCATGAGGCCATTCGCCCCGCCAACGTGGAGCTGACCCCGGAGAAGATACGCAAGGACCTGACCGAGGAGCAGTATCGGCTCTACCGCCTCATCTGGCGGCGCTTTGTGGCCTCCCAGATGGCCAACGCCGTGTATGACAGCGTCGCCGTGGACATCCTCAGCGCCGGGCACATTTTCAAGGCAGCGGCCTCCCAGCTGAAATTCCCGGGCTTCACCAAGGTCTACGATTCCCAGAAGGACGAGGAGGAGAAGACCAGGACCCTGCCGCCCCTGCAGGAGGGGGATAAGCTCACCCTGCGCCGGCTTTGCGAGGAACAGAAGTTCACCCAGCCCCCCTCCCGGTACACGGAGGACACCCTGATCCGCGCCATGGAGGAGAAGGGGATCGGCCGCCCCAGCACCTATGCCCCCACCGTCTCCACCATTCTGGACAGGGAATACGTGGTGAAGGAAGGAAAGCTGCTGAAGCCCACCGCCCTGGGCGAGACGGTCACGAAATTCATGGAAGACCGCTTCAGCAGCATCGTGGACGTGCAGTTCACCGCCAATATGGAAGCCCAGCTGGACCGGGTAGAAGAGGGGGACAAGCCCTGGAAGGCCGTTCTCAGCGATTTCTACGGCGCCTTCAGCAAGGACCTCAGCGATGCGGAGGAGGGGCTGAAGGGCGTACGCATCAAGGTCCCCGACGAGGTGACGGATGAGATCTGTCCCAACTGCGGCAAGAACCTGGTGGTGAAATCCAGCCGCTTCGGCCGCTTCCTGGGCTGCCCCGGTTACCCGGAGTGCACCTTCACCAAGCCCATCGTCATCGAGATGCCCGGCCGCTGCCCGAAGTGCGGCGGACGCATCCTCAAGCGCACCTCCAAAAAGGGCTACACCTACTATGCCTGCGAATTCGTCGCAGACTGCGGCTTCATGACCTGGGATGTTCCCGTCAAGGACGACTGTCCCGAATGCGGGAAGACGATGTTCAAGCGCTCAGGCCGGGGCTATCGGAAGCCCTTCTGCATCAACGAGGAATGCCCCAACTTCCTGCCGGAGGACAAGCGGGGCTATAAGCGCAAGACCGCCGACGGCGCTCAGGCGGAGACTGCGGGAGAAGAAACGGCCTCTCCGCCGGAAGAGAAGACCGCCGCGAAGAAGTCCCCGGCCAAAAAGACCGCCGCCGGCAGCAAAACAGCCGCGGAAAAGAAGCCTGCGGCGAAGAAGACCGCTGCCCCTAAGAAGACGGGCCGGAAAAAGGCCTCGGAGGAAACGCAATGACTCCCACCGTGACCGTGGTGGGGGCGGGCCTCGCCGGCTGCGAGGCCGTCTGGCAGCTGAGCCGCCGGGGCATTTCCGTGCGCCTCTGTGAGATGAAGCCGGAAAGGAAGAGCCCCGCCCACGTTTCGGAGGGCTTTGCAGAGCTGGTCTGCTCCAACTCCCTGCGCTCCGCCGACCCGGTGAATGCCGTTGGCCTCCTGAAGGAGGAGATGCGGCTGTTGGATTCCCTCATCATGCGCTGCGCGGACCTGAACCGGGTGGAAGCGGGCAGCGCCCTGGCCGTGGACCGGAAGGGCTTCGAACGCAGCGTCACCGAGGCGGTCTGCGCCCTGCCGGAGGTGGAGATCGTCCGCGGGGAGGTCACGGAGATCCCGGAGGGGATCGTCATCTTCGCCACGGGACCTCTCACCTCGGAAGCCCTGACGGAGAAGCTGCTGGCCCTCCTGGGGGGGAAGGCCGATCTGCATTTCTATGATGCGGCTGCCCCCATCGTCACCATGGAAAGCGTGGACATGGACCATGCTTTCTTCGCCTCCCGTTATGGGAAGGGCAGCGCGGATTACGTCAACTGCCCCATGACGAAGGAAGAATACGAGTCCTTTCACCGGGAGCTGGCTTCCGCGAAGGAGGCGCCGGTCCATGGCTTCGAGGACAAGAGCGTGTTCGAGGGCTGCATGCCCGTGGAGGTCATGGCCCGGCGGGGGCTGGACACCCTGCGCTACGGACCCCTGAAGCCCCGGGGGATCACCGATCCTGCCTCCGGCAAGGAGCCCTATGCCGTGGTCCAGCTGCGGCGGGACAACTTTGAGGGCAGCCTCTACAACATCGTTGGCTTCCAGACGCACCTGACCTTCGGGGAGCAAAAGCGGGTCTTTTCCATGATACCCGCCCTGCACGATGCGGAATTCGTGCGTTACGGGGTCATGCACCGCAACACCTATATCGATTCTCCCCGGCACCTGGACGGGCGCTACCGCCTCAGGGCTGATCCGCGCATCCGTTTCGCCGGGCAGATCACCGGGGTGGAGGGCTATGTGGAATCCGCCGCCTCCGGCCTCCTCTGCGGCCTTCAGACCGCCCGGGAGCTGCTGGGGAAGGAGCCCCTGGATTTCACCCGGCAGACGGCCATCGGCGCCCTGGCGGCCTACGTGAGCGACGCAGGCGTGACGGACTTCCAGCCCATGAACGTGAACTACGGGATCATCGCCCCCCTGGACCATCGGGTCCGGGGCAAGAGAAATAAAAACGCCGAGCTCAGCCGACGGGCGCTGAATGTGATCGCCGGCCTGGACAAGGCGTGACGGGGGGACGCTTATGAAGATCATTGTGGATGCCATGGGGGGCGACAACGCTCCGATGGAGATCGTCAAAGGCGCGATCCAGGCCGTGGAGGAACTGAAAACGGAGATCATCCTGGTGGGGAACACCGAGATCATCCTTCGCTGCGTCCAGGAGCTGGGGCTCCAGAACCTTCCTAAAGGGCTGGAGATCGCCAATGCCTCCGACGTGGTGACCATGGAGGACGACCCGGCCCGCGCGGTGAGGGACAAAAAGGATTCCTCCATGTCCGTCATGCTCTACAAGCTGCGGGACGGAGAGGCCGACGCAGCCGTCAGCGCAGGCAGCACCGGGGCGCTCCTGAGCGGGGCCACGCTGGTAGTCAAGCGGGTGAAGGGCGTCCGCCGGGCGGCCCTGGCCCCCATCCTGCCCACCGTGGAGGGCGGCTGCGTCCTCATCGACTGCGGGGCCAACGCTGAGTGCTCTCCGGACTACCTCCAGCAGTTCGCCTATATGGGCAAGGTCCTGGCCGAAGGCTATCTGGGGAAAAAGAATCCCAGGATCGGCCTGCTGAACATCGGCACGGAGGAGACCAAGGGCGGCGCCCTGCAGAAGGAGACCTTTTCCCTGCTCACGGCGGACTGCCGGGCGGGTAAGCTGAACTTTGTGGGCAACGTGGAAGCCCGGGATGTGTTCAACGGCGCCTGCGACGTGCTGGTGACCGACGGCTTCAGCGGAAATGTGATGCTGAAGTCCATCGAGGGCACTGCCATCTGGATGGGGGACAAGCTGAAGCAGGTCTTCTATAAAAACGGCCTGAGCAAGTTGGCCGGAGCCATGGTGAAGGGCGGCCTGACGGAGCTCAAGAAGAGCATGGATTATACCGAGGTGGGCGGCACCGCCTTCCTGGGCATCAACAAGCCCGTGGTGAAGGCCCACGGCTCCAGCAACGCCAAGGCGATTTGCTCTGCCATCCGGCAGGCCGCCGGGCTGGCTTCCGCGGATTTAGCGTCCCAGCTGAGCGGGCTGCTGGCTGAGACTGCCCAGGCGGAGGCGGGCCGTGTCTGAGCTGGAAACCCTGCTGGGCTATCGCTTCCGGGACCCGGCGCTGCTGTCCCTGGCCCTGACCCACAGCTCCTGGTCCAATGAGCGGGGACTGGGCCACAGGGGCTGCAACGAGCGGCTGGAGTTCCTGGGGGATTCCATTCTTGGCTTCGTGGTGGCGGAAGCCCTGTATACCGCCTATGGGGACAAGCCGGAAGGTGAGATGACCCGTCTCCGGGCCGAGCTGGTGTGCGAAGCGAGCCTGGCGGAGTCCGCAGCGCCCCTGAAGCTGGGCGAGCATCTCCGCCTCAGCAAGGGCGAAGCGCTGAGCGGCGGCCATCAGCGCCCCAGCATGATCGCCGACGCCTTCGAGGCGGTGCTGGCGGCCATTTATCTGGATGGGGGCGAGACGGCGGCCAGGGAATTCCTGGGGCGCACCATCCTGCCCAAAATCAAAAAGGCCGCCGCGGCAAAGCACGATTACAAGACCCTGCTGCAGGAGGCCGTGCAGCGCCTGGGGCTCCCCGCGCCCACCTACCGCATGGCCGGGGAGAGCGGGCCGGATCACCGCAAGGTCTTCACCGCCCAGGTGCTCTACGGCGGCGAGGTCGCCGGGGAAGGCGTGGGCTACAGCAAGAAGGAAGCGGAGCAGGCCGCCGCCCAGGCCGCCTACGAGCGCTTCCGGGGCGACAGGGCATGACGGCGAAGAAGAGCATCGTCCCCGTATTCGTTCCGCATTTGGGCTGCCCGAATGACTGCGTGTTCTGCAACCAACGCACGATTTCGGGCAGCCTTTGTCCTGCCGGGCCGGAGGACGTGATCCGGGCCCTGGAGGATGCGAAGGGGAAGACGGAGCGGGCCGAACTGGCCTTCTACGGGGGCAGCTTCACCGCCGTTCCGGAGGAGACACAGCGCGCCCTGCTTTCAGCGGCCCTGCCCTATCGGGCGATGGGCTTCGTGACCTCCATCCGCATCTCCACCCGGCCCGACGCCGTGACGGCGGAGAAGCTGGCGCTGCTGCAGTCCTTTGGGGTGGAGACCGTGGAGCTTGGGGCCCAGAGCATGGACGACGAGGTCCTGCGCCTGTCCGGACGGGGCCACACGGCCTTGGACACGGTCCTGTCCGCCGGCCTGGTGAAAGCCGCGGGGTTGTGTCTGGTGCTCCAGCTCATGACCGGCCTCCCCGGCGCAGACCGGGACAGCGACCTCCGCTCGGCGGAAGCCGTCGCCGCCCTGGCGCCGGACGGGGTGCGCGTCTATCCCACGGTGATCCTCCGGGGCACCGCTCTGGAGGCGCTCTGGCGGGCAGGAAAATACCGGGCACACACGGTGTCCGACGCAGTGGAGACCTGCGCGCCCATCGCAGATCTCTTTTTGAAAGCGGGCATCCCCATCCTGCGCCTGGGCCTGAATCCCACGGAGACCCTCTCCGGCGGGGAGGCCGTGGGCGGGGCCTACCATCCCGCTTTGGGGGAGCTGGTTTATTCCAGGCTGTACCTGGAGCTGGCGAGAAAAAAGCTGCGGGCAAAGCCGCCGCGCAGCCGGAGGCTCCGGCTGCTGGTTCCGGAAAGAGCCGTCTCCCGGATGACGGGTCGGGGGCGCTGCAACCTGCTGGCCCTGCGTTGGGAATTCGGGCTGGAAGAGATTTCTGTCGTCGGGGCTGCTTTTCCGCCGGAAACCGTTGAAATTTCAGAGATATTGTAGTAAAATGCTCTGACTATGGCTATATCTAGCAGGCAAAGACAGAAAGACTGGGAAAACGGAGCGAAAGACCATTGTATCTGAAGGCGCTTGAGATCCAGGGCTTCAAATCCTTCCCCGATAAGGTGAGCCTTCCCTTTGAGCAGCGGGTGATCGCCATCGTGGGGCCGAACGGAAGCGGAAAATCGAATATTTCCGACGCCATCTGCTGGGTCATGGGTGAGCAGCGCAGCAGAACGCTGCGGGGCGCCAAGATGGAGGACGTGATCTTCGGAGGGACCACGCAGCGGGGTCCCGGCGGCTTCGCCCAGGTGACCCTGGTCCTGGGCAACGAGGACCGCAGCCTGAAGCTGGATGCGGACGAGGCGGCCATCACCCGCCGCTATTACCGCAGCGGAGAGAGCGAATACTTTATCAACAAGCAGTCTGTGCGGCTGAAGGACATCAGCGAGCTGCTCATGGACACCGGCCTGGGTCGGGACGGCTATTCCCTTGTAGGTCAGGGCCGGGTGGACGAGATACTGGCCGCCAAGAGCAGCGACCGCCGGGAGATCTTTGAGGAGGCAGCCGGCATCTCCAAGTTCCGCCACAAGAAGGAAGAAACGGAGCGAAAGCTGGAAAAAACCGGGGAGAACCTCCTCCGGGTGGGGGACAAGATCGCCGAACTGGAGCTGCAGGTGGAGCCCCTGCGGAAGCAGGCGGAGGCAGCAAAGAAATACCTGCTCCTGCGGGACGAGCTGCGGGGCTTGGAGATCTCCCTGTGGATGGATGCTCTGGACAAGCTGACGGAGCGTACCCACGCATTGAACCAGTCCTATGACCAGGTTTCCGCCTCCCTGGCGGGGGAGAAGGAGCGCCTGGAGGAGCTCTATAAGGAGTCCGAGCGCTGCAGCGAGGGTATCCGCAGCGCCGATGAGACGGCGGAGGAGCTGCGCACCGCCATTGCCGAGGGAGAAAAGCAGGCCGCCGCCCTGGAAACGGAGCGTGCCGCCCTGGAGGCGGAGCAGCAGAACAACCTGGGCAGCCTCCGGCGCCTGGAGGAGGAGCAGAACCGCCAGAGCGAACGGGAGACGGAGCTTCGTGAGAAGCTGACTGAGCGGCAGGGGCAGCTTGCGCGCCTGGAGGCGGAGCTTTCCGCACTGGAGGATAAGCGCGCCGGCTTATACAGCGACAGCAGCGCCGCCGCCAGCGCCGTAGATGAAGCGGCCTCCCGGCTGGACGAGCTGCTGAAGAGATCCGCCGCAGCGGAAAGCGCCGCCCAGGCGGAGGACGCGCGCCGCACCGCCCTGCAGAGCTCCCTGGAGAGCCTGCGCCAGCGGAGAGCAAAGGAGCAGGAGGAGCTGGAGCGGCAGCGGAAGCGGCTGGAGGAAGAGGAAGCCGCCCTGGAGGAGACGAAGGGGCAGCTGGAAGCTCAGAGGGAGGCCGCCGCCTCCGCCGCCAACACCTGCCGGGGCTATGCCCTGCGTCTGAGCGCCCGCCGTCAGAAGCTGGAAGAGCTGACGGAAGAGCTGCGAAGCGCGAAAATGGAGGAAAACGCCGCCCGCTCCCGGGCAAATCTGCTGACGGATATGGAGCGGGAGTACGAGGGCTTTTCCCGTGCGGTCCGCACGGTGATGCGGGAGAGGGAACGGGGGAACCTGAAGCATATCCACGGAACGGTATCGGAGCTGATCTCCGCCGAGGACAGATACGCCGTGGCGGTGGAGACGGCCCTGGGGAACTCGCTGCAGAGCATCGTGGTGGACCGTGAGGAGGACGGCAAGGCCGCCATCACCCTTCTCAAGCGCCTGGATGCGGGCAGAGCCACCTTCCTGCCCATGAGCGCCATGCACGGGACCGAGCTGAAGGAGCCGGGCCTTGAGCAGATGCCCGGCGTAGAGGGAATCGCCTCCCGTCTTGTGCGCTACGACGAAGCCTACAGGGGCGTCATCCTCTATCAGCTGGGACGCACCGTGGTGGCAAGCGATTTGGATGCCGCCATCGCGGTTTCCCGGAAATTCGGGGGCAGGCTGCGAATCGTCACCCTGGACGGGCAGCTCATCAACGCCGGCGGCAGCATGACCGGCGGCAGCGCTGCCCGGAACGTGGGCGCCCTCAGCCGGGCCAATGAGCTGGCGCGCCTGAAGGAGCGGCTTGCAGAGCTGGAGCAGCACATCGCCAGTCTCTCACGGGACCGCGGCGCCCTGGAAAAAGAAGTGGCCAACGCCGCCTTTGCCGCAGAGGCGGCGGAAGGGGACAAGCGCAGCGCGGAGGACGCCTGCCTGAAGCTGGAGGGCGAGCTTGGCCAGCGGGAGGCGCTGACGGAGGCCCTGCGCCAGAGCGCGGAGAGCATGGAAAACAGCCTCCGTTCCGGCGCGGAGGAGGAAAAGGAGCTGCTGGCGGCGGACAGAGCTGCCGGGGAAGCAGCGGAACGCCGCCGCGAGGAGGCCCGGGCGCTCCGGGAGGAGGCCGCCGCGGGCACCGAGGACCGGAAGAGCCTCAGCGACCGGCTGGAGGAGCTGCGCCGGGGGGCCTCCGCCCTCCAGGCGGAGGAAGCCTCTCTCCGCTCGGAGATCGCCGCTGCCCGCCGGGGCATCGGGGAATGGGAGCAGCTGCTGGGAGCATACTCCGGAGACCGGGAGAGCCGGGAGGTCCTGAAGGCCGAGCTGACGGAGAAAAACGAAGCCCTTCGCCTGGAAATGGACCGGCTGCGGGAAAAGCGCGAGGCGGTGAAGAGCGAAACGGACGCTCTGCGTCCCAAGCTCAGCGAGGCCATGCTCCTGCGGCAGGATTATGAGGGGCGGCGCAGCCGATCGGACAAGGACGCCCAGGACGCTAACCGCTCCATCAACGAGCTGGAGAGGCAGTTTGCCCAACTGGAGCAGCGGAAGAACGCCGCCGATATGGAGGAGAAGCAGCTTCTGGACAAGCTCTGGGACAATTATCAGCTGAGCCGCACCGCTGCGGCGCGGCAGCGGCAGCCCCTGGAGAACATCACCCAGGCCCAGAAACGCGCTTCGGCCATCCGGCGGGAGATGAACGCCATGGGCAGTCCCAACCTGGGGGCCATCGAGGAATTCGAGAGAGTCAACGAGCGCTACAGCTTCCTCACAAGCCAGCGGGACGATATCGAGAAAGCCAGGGACGAACTGCTGCAGGTCGTCGCGGAGCTGACGGGGGAGATGGAGAAGATCTTCCGCGTGGAATTCGAGTCCGTGGCAAAGAGCTTTGGGGAGACCTTTACGGAGCTTTTCGGCGGCGGCAAGGGGGAACTGGTGCTGGAGGACCCTGAGGACATCCTCAACTGCGGCATCGAGATCCGGGTGCAGCCGCCGGGGAAGGCCCTGAAAACGCTGACGCTGCTGTCCGGCGGAGAACGTGCTTTCGTGGCCATCGCCCTGTACTTCGCCATGCTGAAGGTGCGTCCCGCGCCCTTCTGCGTGCTGGACGAGATCGAGTCGGCCCTGGACGAGAATAATGTGAGCCGCTTCGCCGCCTACACCCGCCGCATGTCCCAGCGGACCCAGTTTCTCGTCATCACCCACCGGCGGGGCACCATGGAAGCGGCGGACATGCTTTATGGCGTCACCATGCAGAAAGGCATCTCCCGCGTCATCAGCGTGGCGCTGGAGGACGCCCTGAAAAACGGCTAAAGGAAGTTAACGATGGGAATTTTCGAAAAAATCAAAAACGGGCTCAGCAAAACGCGGAAGAACCTCACCGGCATCTTTGACAGCTTCACCGGGGCCAACGACGAATTCTTCGACGAGCTGGAGGAGACCCTTATCACCGCCGACCTGGGAGCGGACCTGGCGGTCAGCACCGTGGACCGGCTCCGTGAGCGCGTGAAGGCAGGGGGCATCCGGGGCGGCGAGGATATCCGGGAGGAGCTGACGAAGCTGCTGACGGAGCAGCTGCAGAGCAGGGACAGCAGGCTGCGCCTCACCACCGTGCCCTCCATCATCCTGATGATCGGGGTCAACGGCGTCGGGAAGACCACCACCATCGGCAAGCTGGCTGCCCGCTATGTTTCCGAGGGGAAAAAGGTCCTCCTCTGTGCCGGGGATACCTTCCGTGCGGCGGCGGGGGAGCAGCTCAGCATTTGGGCCCAGCGCTCCGGTGCGGAAATCGTTCGCCATGAGGAGGGCTCCGACCCCGGCGCCGTGGTCTTCGACGGCATCGCCGCCGCCAAGGCCCGGAAAACGGACATCATCATCTGCGACACAGCGGGACGGCTCCACAACAAGACGAACCTGATGAACGAGCTGAGCAAAATCAGCCGCATCATCGACCGGGAGCTGCCCGGCGCGGACCGGGAGAACCTCCTGGTGCTGGACGCCACCACAGGCCAGAACGGTCTCATTCAGGCACGGCAGTTCTCGGAGGCCGCGGGCGTCACCGGCCTGGTGCTCACCAAGCTGGACGGCACGGCCAAGGGCGGCAT
>JAEEGL013852910.1_pt1 | contig 19724 bp, 16 predicted proteins | sample 9134231 | NCBI WGS metagenome assembly JAEEGL01 (sample SAMN16246548, study PRJNA631951) | gut metagenome | biome: gut microbiome; feature: rumen; material: fiber-attached | host: Bos | place: Iran: Karaj | collected 2018-10 | reverse complement strand
CGGGCTGGCGCTTTCACCAACCCAAGTGGGGAACCTCGCATCGTGAAACTACCGTCCCCGGTGCCAAGAACTTCTGCCTGCGGCCGGGGCTCCTGAGTCATGGGTCCTGGGTCCTGGGTCCTGGGTCCTGCGTCCTGCGTCCTGGGTCATGGGTCATGGGTCCTGGGTCATGGGTCATGGGTCATGGGTCCTGGGTCCTGGATCCTGGGTCCTGGGTCCTGGGTCCTGGGTCCTCGGATGCGTTTTGCGGCGGCCTGATTGGACACCTCATGCTCGTCGGACCGCCACGGCGGGCCGCCGTGGCAACATCTTCGGGCATGAAGATGGCGGCGAATGCCGCCCCAGAGCCTTTTTCAAGTTGTTTGCTGCTCAAACGCCCCCCTCCTGCGCAGATCCGCGCGTCACTCCTGCTTCATCTCGACGGTGATGGAGTGCCTGACCTCGGCGCGCTCGCGCTGGTGGAAGGCGGCCAGGACATCGGTGTCGCCGAGCCACGTGCAGAGGGAATCCGCCGTGAGCAGATGCGTCGGATGCTCGACGGCGCCGACGGCGGCGCTGACGGCGGCGGGCACGAAGGTCCCCTTCCGCGTGGTCGCGGCGACATGGCAGACCCCCTGCCCGCCGAAGCCCTTCGCCGTGAACTCGACCTCCTCGACCGCGAGGTCGGCGGGAATGAAGAACCAGCGGTAGAACATCGGGTCGGCGACATTTTCACCGAGTTTGAGAACGCCGTCCGCGACCTCATGCCAGGCCCCGTTGGCGCGGACGCGGATGCGGATCTTCTCCGCGCCGTATCCGTCGGGAAGGTTGAAGAGAACCCGAAGAAGCCCCTGCTTCTTCACCCCGCTGCGGAAGTCCGCGATCGCCTTGCGCCAGGCGGCGAAGTTGCGCTCGAAGTGGACGGTGTCGCAGGGACGCCGCGTCACCTTGCACTGCTTGATGGAGCGCTCGGCAAGCCCGTCCAGCTCCGCCAGCAGCGCCTCCCAGTCGTCGCAGGGCTGCCCGTTCAACTGCTTCCATGCGTCCTGCATGCTCCGCGCGGCCAGGTCCTTGGCGACGCAGTGGTCGTAGATGTCCTGCAGCACAAGCTGCCCCTGCGGCGTCTCCACCGCCTTGAAATACGGCGCGAAGGCCGCCATCAGCATGCGGTAGCCCTGCGGACGGAACTGGTCGTGCCCGAAATACGGGGCGGTCATCAGGTTGCCGAGGCTGATCTGGGCGGCGCGCCTGAGCGTGGTGCAGTAGAGGCGCAGCGCCTCGGTCAGGAGCGCGTCGTCGCGCCCGAAGAGATATTGCGCCGCCTGCTGCATGGCCTCCTCCGGCTCCCTGGCGGCGCCGCTCCAGAGCGCGCCCGCCGCGGCGAACTGCGGGTAGAGCTTGTAGAGCAGCGAGGTCCGCTTCACCCAGCTGGTGAGCAGCCCGCCGAGCGGCTTGTGGGCGCGCGCGTAGTCCGTCAGGCTCTCGATGTTGGCGCGGTTGAAGTCGGCGGGCGCGACGAGATAGCGGAAGCCCAGGCGGTCATACTCGGCGAGGCGGTCGGAAAAGGCCAGGTTCGCGAAATGCCCCTGGTCGCAGTGCGCGTTTTCCTGATACTGCCAGAAGGTCATGATGATGTCCTTCGGGAGTTGCGGCAGGACCTCGGGATAGTACTCGAACATGTCGTCCCACATCATCATCTCGCGCCCCAGCTTGCGGGTCACCAGGTCGTGCATGAAGAGGAAATGGTCGAGGTAGAGCTTCTCCTCGCCCGCAAAGTCCTTCGCCTTCTCCTTGCAGAGCGGGCAGAAGCCCATGTCCCAGACCTCGTCCCCGCCCACATGGATGTACTTCGACGGGAAAATCGCCGCGACCTCGGTGAAGTAGTCCGACAGGAAGCGCCGCACCTCGGGCAGGGACGGGCAGAAGTCCTTGCGCCGCGGGCTCCAGAAGCGCCCCGTCGCGCCGTCGCGCAGTTCGGCGAAGCGCGCGTATTTCTCCTGTTCGAGGATCAGTTCCGCATGGCCGAGGCAGGCGAGCCCTGGGATGATCTCGACGCCGCGCTTCTGGGCGTAGCGCACCAGCCCACGCAGTTCGGCCGCCGAATAGCCCTCGTCCTTGCCGATGTCGTAGGTCTTGGTGCGCACGCGCCATTCGAGGTAGAGGAACAGGGTGTTGAAGTGGTTGTCGGCGATGAAGTCGATGAAGCCCTTCAGGAACTCGACGGTCTCCATCTGGCGGGCCAGATCGACCTGCACGGCGCGAATCGCGTAATCCAGTTTCTTCATGGTTGTCTTTTCTCCTTGTTTCAGTCCTTCAGCGTGTCCAGAATGGCTTGGCAATTGACGATCTTCTCAATGAGGCTCGACTGCGTGTAGTAGTAGTGGTTGCTCGCCTCGAAGCCGATGCGCGAATCCCGCCCCGACAGCCGCAACAGCGCCAGCGTGTTCGACAGTTCCGCGCGCACCACGGCGGGGATCTCAGACCACCGCCCCGCGTTGCGCAGCCGCACGAAGCGCACCTGCAGATACGAACTGTAGAGATGGCAGTACGCGGCCTCGGCCATGTTCCGCAGCTCCGCAAACGGCGCCTGGTCGGACGCCTTGAGCCGCCCCTCCAGCCGCGCCAGCGTCTCCAGGCCGCCGCGCCAGCCGTCCGTGACCTTGCGGAACTGCTCCTCGAAGACCTCCTCGGGGTAGTCGCAGCGCCAGCCGCCGAGGTCGTCGTACGGGTAGCCGATCATGGAGCCGTGGTAGCCCGTCGGCTTCAGGCGGAAGAGCGCCTGCGGGCCGTAGTTCATCGGGCCGCAGTACATCGTCTGCACCGAGAACGGGAACTCCCGATAGGCCTCGCCGAACTGCCGCCACGCCTCCCGCACGCCCGCCGCGACCTCCGCCGTGAAGAGCGCCTCCGACAACTCGTCCGTCGAGCGCCGCAAGAGCGGCAGGTTGCCGCCAGGATAGCCGCCCAGCGTCCAGCTCAGCATCAGCCCCTTCACGCCGCACGCCTCCAGATTCCGCAGATGCTCGTCCACCAGCCCAGGCACTGGCACATACGGCACCGCCGAGAGTTCCCACGAATTGTTCATCTGGATCTTCGCGATGGTCTTGAGCCCGCGCGACTGCGCGTGCCGCCAGACCTCCACCGCCTCTGGACTCGGGCCGACCTGCGAAATCGAGTAGTCCCGCACCACGCCAGGAACCCCGCCCACGCAGATCGGCTTGCCCCATTCGCTGATGCTCAGATACCAGACCGACGCAGGCAGGCGGTCGATGACCCGCTTCTTGAAGGCCGCCTTGTCCTGCAGCACCGCCAGATGCGCGGCCAGCCACTCCTTGCCCTCCGTCTGACGCCGAATCTCCGCCTCCTCGGCGGCGGAGCGCTTCCGCTCCCACGCCCAGTCCTCGGCGATCACCGCCGCCTGCGGGTTGGCCGCATGGATGCCGCGCTCCGCCGCCGACACCACCTCCGCGATGATCTCCGCAGGATCCCTGTCGCGGCAATACGGGCACTGGTCCTGGCGCTGCTTGCTGAGGCAGTGCGTCGGATTCTCCGACATCGTGATCAGCAGCGCCCCCGCCAACTCGGGCACAGCCGTGTAGACGGCGCGGTACGCCTCCTCCATCCACTGCAGCGGCCCAGGGCGGCTGGTGCAGTTGCAATACCCCCGCCCGGGCACTTCCGCCCCCTGCCACTCGGGATGGATCTGGTAGAAGGACGCTGGCATAAAGCGCGGTTCGTTGAAATACAGGTAGATGCCGAGGCCATGCCGTCGGCAGCGCCGAGCCAGCACGCCCAGATTGCGCAGTCGCCGTTCCCAGCCCTCCGAGTATTCCTCCGCGCCAGGGATCGGATGCAGCAGATAGAGCACCGCGTGCACCCAGACCGCGGTGATGCCCATCGACGCATACTGCTCCAGCAGCGCATCAGGCATCGGGTCATGCCCCTCGATGTCCAGGAACACATCCCCGCAGCCCGCCTCGTACGCATGGATGAAACTCATCTCGAAGCGCGGACGCCCCCCTGGCAGACTCATCGCGTGGTACTGCCGCGAAAACTGGAACGGCACCTCCGCCCGCCGCAGATCTCCCTCCCCGACATGGCGCCGCCAGCGCCCCCGAAAGCGCTCCGTCGCCTCCCGCTGCGCAGGCGTCAGTGGTGCCCAGCGCACCTCGGCGCACGCGGGCTTCAACTGACCCAGTTTCACCCAGAAGAAGTCCTCCTCCTTGAGCACCATCGCCAGGCGGTCGGCCGACCAGCCCAGCAACTGCAGCAACTGGGCATAGTTCAAGAGATGCCAGTTCTGGCGGATGACGGTCTGGTAGCCCAGCCGCAGCCAGCCCTCGTCTGGCGCCGCCGCCCCGTCCAGCCCCAGGGCCGCCGCCTCCCGCCGCAAGGTTTCCACCCCGCAGCCCAGCACGGCGGCGATTCGCTCCGCGGGCACCTGCCGCCAGTTCCGCCACAGCACCGCCTGCCAGCGCGTCGGGAAATGCGGCAGCTCCACTGGCTCCCGCGAACGCCCCATCGGCAAATCCTGGATCTCCATTCCGTCCTCTCCTCTCTGCTTGTCACTCAGGCCACTTCTGCGCGACCGCCAGGGCCGCATTCGTGTAGCGCGGGTCCAAGGTCAGTTCGCGTCCCAGCCAGTCTGGCCTCCGAAACACAAAACCCTCGTCAGGAATCTCCAACTCCGCCGTGTAGTGCCCCGCGAACGGCCCGTGGTACTCGTCGATCTCCCACTCCAGCCCAGGCTCCGCCGCAGGCACATACCAGCGCGTCTTCTCAATCACCCGCCCCCCGCAGAACTGCGCCAACATCGCCTCCGCGTCCGCCACGGGAATCGCGTATTCGAACTCTGGCCGCGACACGCCGTTGCCGTGCGACTTCACCGTCAGCCACGCCGCCTCCCCCGCGATCCGCACCCGCACCGAGACCTCCTCCCCTGGGAAATACCCCTGCTTCATCGCCAGCGAACGCACCGCCTCCAGGCGCCACCCCCGCGACGCCGCCGACACCTCGAATTTCCGCTCAATTTCAATCATGCCCGCGCTCCTGCACTCCGCGCTCAAAATCGGTATTATATTTGGCCATTGTTCTCCCTTCGTGTGACGGTCCCCGTCCCTTAATTTACCTCTTCAATCCGCTACCGCCATGCCTGGCAACTTCAACCTTTCTGGACAGCGCGCCCTCGTCACTGGCGGCGCGGGCTTCCTCGGCACCAATCTCGTGCGACGCCTGCTGAACGAAGGCGCCGTCGTCGCCGCCCTCGACAACTACCACACCGGGCGCCCGGGAAACCTCCTGCCGCTCCAGCAGCAGTTCGGCGACCGCCTCACCGTCATCGAGGGCAATGTCCAGCAGCTGCCAGGCGGGCTGGAACCCGACCTCATCTTCAACCTCGCCTGCCCCGCCTCCCCGCCGCACTACCAGGCCGACCCCATCGGCACCACCAAGACCTGCGTCCTCGGCGCGCTCCAGGTGCTCGACCTGGCCTACCGACGAAACGCCCGCGTCCTGCAGTGCTCCACCTCCGAAATCTACGGCGACCCCCTCGTCCACCCGCAGCCCGAGACCTACTGGGGACAGGTCAACTGCACTGGCATCCGCGCCTGCTACGACGAAGGCAAGCGCTGCGCCGAAAGCCTCTTCTTCGACTATCGGCGCCTCTACGGCACCCGCATCAAGGTCATCCGCATCTTCAACACCTACGGACCAGGCATGCAGCCCGACGACGGCCGCGTCGTCTCCAACTTCATCCTCCAGGCCCTCCAGAACGAACCCATCACCATCTACGGCGACGGCTCCCAGACCCGCTCGTTCTGCTACGTCGACGACCTCATCGAGGCCATGCTCCGCATGATGTTCTCCCCCGAGGAGTTCGCTGGCCCCGTCAATCTCGGCAACCCAGGCGAATTCACCATCCTCGAACTCGCCGAAAAGATCCTGCGCCTCACTGGCAGCAAGTCCGTCATCGAACACCGCCCCCTCCCCTCCAACGACCCGCGACAGCGCCGCCCCGACATCTCCCTCGCCAAGTCCCGCCTCGGCTGGGCGCCGCGCGTCCCCCTCGACCAGGGCCTCCCGCCCACCATCGCTTACTTCCAGAACCTGCTCCGCACCCGCGGGGCGCTGCATCCCAACCATACCAAACAGTAGGATTCCCAAAATGGCTAAAATCGCCGCCCAGCTCTACACCGTCCGCCAGCATACCCAGACCATCCAGGACTTCGCCGAGACCTGCCGCAAAGTCAAGGAGATGGGCTATGACGGCGTCCAGCTCTCCGCCATCGGACCGCTCGACAGCCAGGACGTGAAGAAGGTCCTCGACAACAACGGGCTCGAATGCGCCGCGACCCACTTCTCCCTGGACTCGATGGAGAACGAGTTCGGCGCCTTCGTCGAGAAGCACCACCTCTGGGGCTGCAAGTACCCCGCCCTCGGCGGCTTCTTCCCCACGCCCATCGCGGACTTCGACCTCGCCCACTGGCAGGCCTTCGTGCAGCGCTTCAACGCCATCGCCAAACGCCTGGCCGCCGAGGGGCTGATCCTCGGCTACCACAACCACAGCCACGAGTTCGCCCGCATCGACGGCAACCTCGTCCCCTACCAGCTCCTCTTCAACACCCTCGACCCCGACGCCACCTGGTTCGAAATCGACACCTACTGGGTCGCCGCTGGCGGCGCCGAGCCCACCGCCTGGATCCGCAAGGTCGCCCACCGCATCCCCTGCATCCACTTCAAGGACATGACCATCCATCTCGACGACGACCCCGCCAAGAACCGCGCCCCCGAAATGGCCGAGATCGGCGACGGGAATCTCAACTGGCCTGGCATCATCGAGGCCTGCCGCTACGCAGGCGTCCAGTGGTACATCGTCGAGCGCGACCGCGGCCCCGTCGAGGCCTTCACCAGCCTCGCACGCTCCGTCTCCAACATGCGCAACCGCATGGGACTGTAAGGAACCGACCATGAAACTCCTCTTCATCGGCGCAGGCAAGATGGCGACCGCCCTCGCGGGCGGCATCGCCTCCAAAGGCCTCTTCCCCGCCCAGGACATCACCGCCTGCGACCCCTCCCCCGAGGCCGCCGCCGCATTCACCCAGACCACTGGCATCCGCTGCGTGCCCGCCGCCACCCCTGAACTCGTTGCCGAGGCCGACGTGCTCCTCCTCGCCGTCAAGCCCCAGGTCGCCGAGGCCGCCGTCACCGCGCTGCCTCCCCGAAAGCCAGGCGTCCTCGTCTTCTCCATCTGCGCGGGAATCCCCATCGCGCGCCTCCAGAAGTGGCTCGGCGACGTGCGCATCGTGCGCGTCATGCCCAACACCCCCCTCCTCGTCGGCCAGGGCGCCAGCTGCTACGCGCTCGCCAAGGCCGACGACGCGGACGGCGCCGCCTTCGCCGCCAAGGTGCTCGGCGCCCTGGGCCAGGCCTGGCAGGTCCCCGAAAGCGCCCTCGACGCGGTGACCGCCCTCTCTGGCTCGGGCCCCGCCTATTTCTTCGCCTTCATCGAGGCCCTCCGCGCGGGCGGCGAGCGGCTCGGCCTCCCTGGCGACCTCGCCGAGGCCCTCGCCATCCAGACCATGGCAGGCGCCACCGCCATGCTCCAGCAGAAACGCGGCACCCCCGCCGAACTGCGCGTCGCCGTCACCTCCAAGGGCGGCACCACCGCCGCCGCCCTCGACGTCATGGCCCAGCGCGGCTTCAACGACCTCGTCGCTGACCTCATGGCCGCCGCCGCCAGACGCTCCGCCGAACTCGGCAAATAGCCCCACCAACCCCTTCGGAGACACGCCATGTCCATTCTCGTCACGGGCGGAGCCGGATTCATCGGCTCGCATCTCTGCCGCGCCCTCCTCGAATGCGGCGAACAAGTGACCGTGCTCGACGACCTCTCCACTGGCACCTACCAGAACCTGGAGGGGCTGGAGGACGGCGACCGACTGCGCCTCATCGTCGATTCCGTCAACAACGCCGACCTCGTCGACCAGTGCGTGCGCGAAGCCAAGTTCGTCTACCACCTCGCCAGCGCCGTCGGCGTCCGCCTGATCATCGACCAGCCCGTGCGCACCATCGAAAGCATCGTCGGCGGCACCCAGACCGTCCTCAAGTCCTGCGCCCGCTACCGCCGCCCCTTCCTCCTCACCAGCACCTCCGAGGTCTACGGCAAGGGCTCCAAGGTCCCCTTCAGCGAAAACGACGACACCGTCATGGGCCCCACCTGCACCCGACGCTGGAGCTACGCCTGCGCCAAGGCCCTCGACGAGTTCCTCGCCCTCGCCTACTGGGTCGAAAACCGACTCCCCGTCACCATCGTCCGCCTCTTCAACACCGTCGGCCCGCGCCAGACTGGACAATACGGCATGGTCGTCCCCAACTTCGTGACCCAGGCCCTCGCGGGAAATCCCATCACCGTCTACGGCGACGGCACCCAGTCCCGCTGCTTCACCCATGTCGCCGACGTCGTCGGCGCCCTCCTCGCCCTCAAGGACTGCCCCGCCGCCCGCGGCGAGGTCATCAACATCGGCAACGACCGCGAAATCACCATCCGCGGCCTCGCCGAGGCCGTCAAGAAACTCACTGGCAGCGACTCCCCCATCGTCACCATCCCCTACGAACAGGCCTACGGCGCGGGATTCGACGACATGCACCGCCGCGTCCCCGACCTCGCCAAGGCCAGGCGCCTCTTCGGATACGCCCCGAAACGCGACCTCGAGACCATCCTGCGCGACGTCATCGCCGAAAAGCGGCAGCGCCTCTCCGACTAACCCCATCCCCCACTCCCGAAATCACAAAAGGTCCGATGTCCGCGTCAACCTCCAGGCCTTCCCAAGCATCATGTACGACGTAATCATCATCGGCGGCGGCGTCATCGGCTGCAACATCGCCCGCGAACTGAGCCGCTATTCCCTCAAGTGCGCCCTCCTGGAGCGCACGGTCGATGTCTCCGAGGGGACCTCCAAGGCCAACAGCGCCATTGTACACAGCGGCCACAGCGCGCGCCCTGGCTCCCTCATGGCGCAGTACAACATCAGGGGCAACCTCCTCTTCGAGGGCCTCTGCCGCGACCTCGACGTCCCCTACAAGCGCAACGGCTCGCTCAATGTCGCCTACGCGGAGGACGAACTGCCCAAGCTGAAGCAGCTCTACGCCGACGGCCTCGCCAACGGCGTGCAGGGGATGCGCCTGGTCGGCCATGACGAGCTCCTGGAGCTCGAGCCGAACCTGAACCCCGATGCCAAGGGCGCGCTGCTTGCCGAGAGCTGCGCGATCACCTGCCCGTACGAGTTCACGGTCGCTCTCGCCGAGAACGCCGCCGAGAACGGCGTCGAGTTCCACCTGGGCACCCCTGCCCAGAACGTCCGCCGCGCGCCCGACGGCTCCTGGCTCGTCGAGACCGAAGGCGGCGAATGCTTCCAGACGCGCATCGTCGTCAACGCCGCAGGGCTCTACTCGGATATCTTCAACAACCAGGTCTCCAGCCGCAAGCTCAAGGTCGAGCCCCGCAAGGGCCAGTACTGGATGGTCGACCGCGCCTACGCAGGCGCCTTCACCCGCACCATCTTCAAGATCCCAGGCAAGATGGGCAAGGGCATCCTCGTCTCCCCGACCGTCGACGGCACCATCATCCTCGGCCCCACCGCCGAACCCCAGGAATCCCGCGAGGACACCACCACCACCGCCGCAGGCCTCGACCAGGTCACCCGCGAAGCCCGCCTCACCTGGCCCGCCCTCCCGCAGCGCGCCTACATCACCAGCTTCGCAGGCCTCCGCGCCCATCTCACCGAACACGAGTTCATCCTCGGCGAACCCGCCGACGCCCCCAATTTCTTCAACGCCGCAGGCATCGAATCCCCTGGCCTCACCAGCTCCCCCGCCATCGGCCTCGAACTCGCCAACCGCATCGCCGAACGCCTCGGCGCACCCCTCCGCACCGACTTCAACCCCAGACGACGCCCCGTCGAACGCTTCCGCGACATGACCGCCGAAGAAAAGGCCGCCGCCATCGCCCGAGACCCCGCCTTCGCAAACATCATCTGCCGATGCGAATGCGTCACCGAGGCCGAAATCCGCGACGCCATCCGACGCACCATCGGCGCGCGCACCGTCGACGGCGTCAAGCGCCGCACCCGCGCGGGAATGGGACGCTGCCAGGGAGGCTTCTGCCAGCCCAAGGTCGTCGCCATCCTCGCCGACGAACTCCACCTCACCCCCGAGGATATCCTCAAGGACCAGCCAGGCTCCAATATCCTCCCACCGCTGCGCTAAACCCGCGCCAGCCACGGCACGATGTTCCGCCTCTACCGACTATCCTCCACACCAGGCATCACCTATGAGGCCGCAGGGGACACCAGCCTGGCCCTCCGACCAGGGCACCGCGTGCTACTCCACTGCGACAACTTCGACGAACTCGCCGCCGTCGTCTGCTGCTGCTCGCCCGAGGCTTCCTTCGAGGCCCTCGAATCCCAGCGCGCCGCCAGGACCCGCGGACGGCATATCGAAGGACAGCACCTCCCGCGAATCCTGCGCCTCGCCACGCCGCAGGACCTCCAGGTCCAGCGGGAAAACGCCGCCGAGGCCGAAAAATCGTTCGGTCTCGCCGCCGAACGCATCCGGATGCACGGGCTCCCCATGAAGCTCGTGCATATGCACTACACCTACGACCGGCGCCTCCTGCTGCTCCACTTCTCCGCCGAAACCCGCATCGACTTCCGCACTCTCCTCCGCGACCTCGCACAGCAATTCCATGTGCGCATCGAACTGCGCCAAATCGGCGTGCGCGACGAAACCGCCCTCATCGGCGGCCTCGGCATCTGCGGACGCCCCTTCTGCTGCGCATCCTTCCTCCACGACCTCAGCGGCATCAACGTCCGCATGGCCAAGCAGCAGGGCGTCTCCCTGAACCCCCAGAATATCTCAGGCCCCTGCGGACGCCTCAAATGCTGTCTGCAATATGAACACTGCGCCTGCCGCGGCCCCAGGCCTGGACATGCCAACCGACGCGGCGAAACCGCCAAAGCACCAGACAATCCCCCCCCGTCGGCCCCATGAAGCGCCATCTCCGCCTAACCGTCCGCATCCTCTGGTGCCTGCTGCTCTTCCTGCTGCCGCTGCGCTGGTGCCTCCCCACCATCGCCTGCGAACAGCCCAATTTCCCGCTGCAGTTCGCGGAGTGGCTCTTCTTCACCGCCTGGCCGCCGCTGCTGGCGCCCGCCCTCATCGGCGCCGCGCTGCTGCTGTCGCTCGCGGCCTGGCCGTCCCCCCCGCCCTTCCGCAAGGCCCCGCCCGCCTGGATCATCCCGCTGCTCGCCTGCAGCCCGTTGCTCTTCGGCCTCGCGGGCCTCGTCCACACCACCGAATGGGGCTTTGCCGCCAACTGGTACTGGCACTTCTATTCCGCCGCCCTCCTCGCCGCGGGGCTCTGGTGGACGAGCCGCCATGACGACCGCCTCCTCCCCTGGGCCCTCCACACCCTCGCCGCCAGCACCGCCCTCGCCGCCGCCGAAGGCTGGCGCCAGCACTTCGGCGGCCTCGCCGAACAATACCGCGACCAACTCGAATTCGCCCGCGAAAGCGGCACGCCGCTCACCCGTCAACTCGCCGAGAAGATGCAGCAGACCCGCTCCTACGGCCATTTCGTCGACCCCAACTCCTACGCCGCGCATCTGCTCCTCACCGGCCCGCTGCTCCTCGCCTCCATCCACCGACTCGCCGAGCGCTGCAGCCGCCCCCGCGCCCTGCGCCTCATCCTCCTCCCCGCCGCCGCAATCCTTCTGCTGGGCGCGCTCTGGTTCAGCGGCAGCCGCGGCGCCCTCGTCGGCCTCGCCGTCGGCCTCGCCATCGCCGCCTGGATGCTCGTCGGAGACCGCCTCGGCAAAACCGCACGCGTCGCGCTCGTGCTGCTGGCCGTCCTCGCCGCCGCCGTGCTCGCCGCCGCCGCCAGCCGACTCTCCAGACGCGGCCTCGAGACCGCCAGCATCCGCCTCGAATACAATCTCTGCTGCCTCAGGGTTTTCCGCCTGCATCCCGCCGTCGGCGCAGGCCTCGGCGAGTTCTTCCCCTGGCACATGCGCCTCAAGCCCTGGCAGGCCGACGAGGCCCGCGACCCCCACTCGCTCCCCATGGCCATGCTCGCCCAATGCGGCGTCTTCGGCGCCCTCGACGCACTCCTCCGCCTCGGTCTCCCGTTCCTCCTCGCCCTCGGCCTTCTGCGACGCTTCCGCCACGCCGACCGCTTCCGCACGACCGCCGCCCTCGCTGGCTGGTGCGCCTGGACCTCCCACGCCCTCGTCCAGTTCAACGACCAGATCCTCGCCACCAACTGCATCGCCGCCGCCATCGGCCTCCTCGCATTCCCCGACGCGCCCCCGCCGCCCGACGACACCGCAGCGCCGCGCCGCCCCTGGCTGCCCGCCGCCCTCCTCGCCGTCGCCGCCCTCGCAGGCCTCTGGTCGCTCCACCGCACGTGGTACGAAATCCAGCTCCAGGCCTGCGAGACGGAACTGCGCAAGGGCCCAGGCCCTGGCCTCTCCTACGGCCTCCGCGAACTCTACGAGGAGCATCCCTCCCAATACTCCCCCGCCCGCATGGCCCTCGACCTCGCCCTCCACCAGGGCAACGAGGAAAATGCACTGGACGCCGCACGCGCCCTCGTCCAGCGCACTCCGCACCGCGCATCCTCCTGGCTCCATCTCGCCAAGTGCGAACTCCTCTTCCACGGCGCCACCGACGACGCCCGCGACGCCATCGCCCGCGCCGAGACATGGTATCCGACCAGCCCGCTGGTCTGCTACTACCGCGCCATCGCCTCGCTGCCTGGACTCTCCGCAGCCGAGCGCCGCGCGCTCCTGGCATGGTCCCCCGTCCTCGGGGAAAACCACTCCGACGTCGCCATCGGCATCGTCCTCCATCCCCCCGAACCTCAGCCAGGGCGCCCCTTCCGCGCGCCGTTGAAGATGCCGCCGATCATCGAACGCCTCAACGCGCTCGCCCTGCACGCCGCCACGCCCTCCCGTCCCCAGGTCTATTTCCAACTCTCCGAACAGCCATGAGCAAAGGTCTCGCCGTCATCCTCTCCGGCCCCAGCGGCGCGGGGAAGTCCACCATCATCCAGCGCCTCCGCCAGTTCCTCCCAGGCCTGGAGTTCTCCATCTCCTGCACCACCCGCCCGCCGCGCCCAGGCGAACAGGACGGCGTCCACTACTATTTCTGCACCGAGGCCGACTTCGAGGCCAAGCGCGCCGCAGGCGAACTGCTCGAATCCGCCCACGTCCACACCGCCAGCTACGGCACCCCCAGGACGCCTGTCGCCGACGCCATCCGCCGCGGCGCCGTCATCCTCCTCGACATCGACGTCCAGGGCGCACGCCAGATCCGCGCCGCCATCGCGGGCACCGACCTCGAGCCGTCGTTCCTGTCCATATTCATCGCCCCGCCCTCCCTCGAAGTGCTGGAACAGCGCCTGCGCGGCCGCGGCACCGAAACCGAAGCCGCCATCCAGACCCGCCTCGCCAACGCCCGCCGCGAACTCGACGCCGCCCCCGAATACCAGCACACCGTCGTCAACGACACCGTCGACCGCGCCGCCGCCGAACTGCGCGACCTCATCGAGGCCGCCCGACAATAGCCCCCGCCCTGCACAGACCGCCGCAGGACGGGGCTCCAGGCGGAACTATTTCTCCGCCTTGACCAGGTTCACATGGGTGGTGCTGGTCGGGTAGGCGAAGGAGAGGCCCGCCTCGTTGAAGCGGCGGAAGATCTCCAGGTTGATCTGGGAGATCTCCGCCTGATAGGACCACAGGTCGGGCAGCGCCAGCCATACGTGGCAGGCGAAGTTCAGCGAATAACTGTCCAGCTGCGTGAAGTTGCAGCGCGGCGGACGCTCCTTGAACAGGGACGGGCGCCCCTCCAGAATCTCCAGGATGATCCGCTTCGCCAGCTCCACCTGCTCTGGCGTCGACTCATAGACGATGCCGATGGTGAAGGAATAGCGGAAGAACCGCCGCCGCGTGACATTCTTGATGCTGGCGTCCGCCACCACGCGGTTCGGGACAATGTACAATTCGTCGAAGGCGCTGCGGATGCGCGTCGAGCGCAGCCCGATGTTCTCGATCGCCCCCTCGACCTCGTTGATCTTGACCCAGTCCCCCACTCGGAACGGCTTGTCCAGTATCAGCGAGACCGCCCCGAACAAGTTGGAAACCGTGTTCTGCGCCGCAAAGGCTATGGCCAGGCCCGCCACCCCCGCCCCTGCGATCATCGCGCTGACATTCAAGTTGAAGACGTTCTGCAAAATGAATAACAGCGAGAAGATCCAGATGATGGACTTCACCGACCGCCGCATCAAGTCCGCCAGCAAAAGGTTCGAGGGGACGGCGGCATGGCGCGAACGATACCAGTCGCTGCACGCCGTCGTCAAATCCTGAAGCAGCCACAGGATGTCCAGCGCAAAGCCCGCCAGGCAGATCTGGTTCAGCAACTTGAGCGTCTTGCGGCTCGAAATGGGCATGTTCCCCACCGACAGCGACAGCCCAGTCACCAGCACGAAGAAAAACAACGGCAGCGCCACCGCGTCAAACAGCCGATGCGAAATCCCCTCGGGGCGCCGCTCCTTGAGGCGCTCCGCCAGCCGACGAAACCCCACCTTCACCAGCGCCGCCACCACGAGCGTCGCCAGCAGAATCCCACCGACAATCGTCAACTTCACCGCATTCTCCGCCCCCCAATGCGCCATCCGCTTCAGGATGCTCCCCGCCTCCTCCACCGCCGTATCCGCAAATACCATCCAACTCATCATCCATTCTCCTCTGTCGAAAATCTTGCCGCTTCTCCGGATTCTCCGGATTTCCTGGATTCTCCGGAAGCGGGTGCTGGTTTGCTCGGCGGTCCGCCACGGCGGGACGCCGTGGCTACGGCCGCAAATGCGCCGGATTTTCCGGATTTTCCAGATTCTCCGGAAGCGGGTGCTGGTTTGCTCGGCGGTCCGCCACGGCGGGACGCCGTGGCTACGGCCGCAAATGCGCCGGATTTTCCAGATTTTCCCGTCGTCGCATTTACCCGGCGTGTGCCGGCGGGCTTGCCCGCCGGTTGGCTTCCGGATTCCCCAGCATCTGTTCTGCGCCTCGCGCGCAGCCCCCGCGTTCAGTTCACCACATTCCTCGGCCTCCCGTCAAGCCATGCCTTGAGGTTGCCCACCGCGATGTCAAGCAGCCGCTGCCGCGCGGAGCGGCTGGCCCAGGCGACATGCGGGGTGACGATGGAGTTGGGGGCGTGCAGCAGGGGCTGCGTCTCTGGCGGCGGCTCGTCGTCCAGCACATCGGCGCCGAATCCACCCAGCCTGCCCTCCGCCAGCGCCGCCGCGACCGCCGCCGAATCCACCAGCGGCCCGCGCGCGGTGTTCAGAAGGATCGCCCCGCGCTTCATGCGGGCGATGCGCGGCGCATCCAGCAGATGGCGGTTCTCCTTCGTCAGCGGGCAGTGCAGCGACACGACATCCGAAGTCGCCAGCACTTCGTCCAATGGCAGCAGCGCCGTCCCGTCCTCCGCGGCCGCGCCGCGATGGCGCGGCGACTGCGCGGCGACGACCTCCATTCCGAAAGCGCGCGCGATGCGCGCCACCGCCTGGCCGATCTTGCCGTAGCCGATGATGCCGAAGCGCAGCCCATGGAGTTCCATCAGCGGCCCCGTCCAGTAGCAGAAGTCGGGGCAGCGGCACCAATCCCCGCGCAGCACGCTCGCGGCGTGCTCGCCGACGCGGTTCGCGTGTTCCAGCAGCAGCGCCATCGTGTGCTGCGCCACCGATTCCGTGCTGTACGCGGGAATGTTGGTGACCGCGATGCCATGGCGCGCCGCCGCCTCCGTGTCCACCACATTGTATCCCGTCGCCAGGACGCCGACATACCGCAGGCGAGGCAACTGCGCGAACTCCGCCTCCCCCAGCGCGATCTTGTTCATCACCACCACGGGCGCCGACGCCGCGCGCGCCAGCGCCTCCGCTGGCGTCGAGCGCTCGTAGAGGCGGAACTCCCGCCCCAGAGCCCGCAGCGGCCCCCAGTCCAGGTCGCCTGGATTCAGCGCGTGCCCGTCCAGCACCACAATCTGTTCCGCAAGCCGTCCCGTCATCTGCCCTTCCTCCCCGCCGTGGCCTCCAGCGGCGGCAACGACGAGCGCTCGACCAGCGTCCCAGGCAGTTCCACCGATTCCGGCGAATCGCCAGTGGCGTACCAGTCCCGCAGCATCCGCACCGCCGCCCGCCCGATCTCGACCGCGGGCTGCCGAATCGTCGTCAGCCCCCGCAGCGGCGCCTCCCGCCAACTCACATCGTCGTAGGAAAGCACCGCCAGATCCTTCGGAATCGACAGACGGTGCCGCGACGCCAGCGCATACAGGTGCGCGGCCCGATAGTCCCGCATCGTGAAAAACGCCTCAGGGAAATTCCCCTGCCGAAACCGCCTCTCCACCAGCGCCCCGTCCGCCTCCGTCGTCACCAGCACGTCCTCCGCCGCCAGCGGCACCTCCTCCTCCGCGAGCGCCCCCCTGAAGCCCGCCAAAAGCTCCTTGTAGATATGCCGCTCCAGCGAACCGCACATCACCCCGAAACGCCGACGCCCCGTCGCCAGCAGGCGCTGCCCCGCCATCCGCCCGATCTCCCGAAACGCCGCCCCCGAATGCACCTGCGTCCGTCCGTCCTCCTCGTTCATCACCACCGCGGGCATCCCCGACGACAACAGCCGATAATACCCCGCGCGGTTCAAGACATTCTCCATATACAGAATGCCCTGCAATTCGCCTCGGCGGAAGCCCGTCATCAGCTCCGTCACCTGGGGCGCCGTCTCCCCGAAACTCAAGATCACCTCCGCGAAGCACTCCCGCGCCTCGATGCACACCCCCTCCAGCAGCTTCATCACCTCCTGCGACGGCGTCACCAGACTCGGCGGACAATGCAGCATGAACCGCTGGAATCGCGGACGCCCCGTGCTGCGCTTGCCCGAGGCGACGCAGACGCCATGGCCAGGAATGCTGCTCAACAGCCCCATCCCGATCAGCGCCTTGAGCGCATTGCGGATGACCCCGCGCCCCAGTTGATACTCCGCCGCCATCTGGCGTTCGGAAGGCAGGAACTCCATCCGGTCATACCGCCCGGATTCAATCGCCTGCTGCAGCCGCGCAATGAATGCCGTGTTCGGGGATCGTGCCATACGTCTCGCCCTGCCGTCAATGCCCGCCCCCCCCTCCAGGCGGGCAGGATGCGCCTACAGTGAATCCGGCACCAGCCGCTCGGCGTTGCCGTGGTAGATCTTCTCCAGCACCTCAGGCGCCAGGCCGAGGCTGTTCAGGAAAGGCTGCAGCTCGTTGTCGAAGTAGTCGCGCGCATAGCAGCACTGGTCCTGGAACTCGGTCAGGAACTCCTTCGCGAACTCAGGATCGCGCGCCAGCGAGAGACGGCAGCTGCCCGCCGACAGGTCGCAGTAGAGGTTCTTGTATTTGCGGAGCAGCTCCGGCACGCGCCCGCCTGGCACCACCTTGGTGTTCGCTGGCGGATAGTTCTTGGTCTTCCACAAATCGTCGTTCGAGATGTGGATCCAGAAGCCAGGCGCATGGCCCAGGAAGATCGTGTCAGGACACGCGATCAGCATCCGCTCCAGGGTGTCGATCGTGCCGCCCCACCACTCCGTCCACGGATCCTTCCACGTGTGCTGGAAGTCGTACTGCATGTGCAGCGTCACCGGCATCCCCAGTTCGCCCGCCAGCTGGAACATCCGCAGCGCGTCGGGGCTGTCGTACATCATCCGCACCTTCATCTCGCCGCACACCTTCGCGCCGTAGATGTCATGCGCCGCCTTCAACTGGTCGCACGCATGCGGAATCCGAGGATCAGGGCAGTAGCCCAAGACAAAACGCTCCGGAGCACGCTCCTTGTACGAAAGGCAGCGAGTGAACGGTATCGGCCCCGTCTGGCTCCCCAGAACCACCGCGGGAACCACCGACGCATACCCCTTCCCGTACTCCTCAAAGCCGCACTCCCAGCTCAACAGCCATGTCTTCGCAATCCCGCACGAATCCATGTTCGCCAGGTACTTGTTCAAATCGTGCCCATGCCAGTCAGGGTGGTTGTGCACATCGACAATCCGCATCGCTACACGCTCCTTTGTAAATCTCAAACGAATCCTCAGGAAACCATTGGTGATTTCCTAACCAGAGGAGAATATAGCCACTCTTCCAAACTCCGCACTCCCCCCGCGGTAAATTATGCCCCATTTCCTCCCAGCCGCCCGCCACACCTCGAATCCCTCGCCTCCCTTTTGCCCATGCCCATTTGACAAACCCACCCCCAATGGCTATATTTTCCCCATTGGATTATCCTGACCACTGGTTTGCAATTCACCCATCAAAGGAGCGTGTTTTCCATGAAGAAAGTCGGCTATGGCATCATCGGCACGGGCATGATCGCGGCCTTCCACGCGCAGGCGCTGGCGCAGATTCCAGAGGCGCAGCTGGTCGCGGTGTGCGACGCGATTCCAGATCGGGCGAAGTCCTTCGCCGAGAAGTACGGCTGCCGCGCGCTGAGCATGGAGGAGATGCAGAGCGCCCCCGACGTGGACGCCGTGACCATCGCGACGCCGAGCGGCACGCACGCGCAGGTCGCCGTCCCCTGCGCCCTGCACGGCAAGCACGTGCTCTGCGAGAAGCCGCTGGACGTCACGGTCGAGGCCGCCGAGTCGATGATCGAGGCCTGCCGCAAGGCTGGGGTGCTGCTGGGTGCCATCTACCCCGCCCGCTACCACAGCTGCACCCAGTTCGTCAAGAAGCAGCTCGACGCGGGGCGCCTGGGCGCGCCAGTGCTCTGCTCAGGGTCGCTGCGCTGGTTCCGCACCCGCGAATACTACTCGGGCTGGCACGGCACCAGCAAACTCGACGGCGGCGGCGCCCTCATGAACCAGGGCATCCACACCGCCGACCTCATGCTCTATCTCAACGGCGACGTCGCCCAGGTCTACGCCCGCTCTGGACGCCGCCTCTACGACCACATCGAGGTCGAGGACACCATCACCGCCGTCCTCCAATACAAGAACGGCTCCTTCGGCACCCTCGAATGCTCGACCGCCTGCGCCCCTGGATACCCGAAGTTCGTCTCCCTCTCAGGCACCCAGGGCTCCATGATCATCGAGGAGGACCGCCTCACCCGCTTCACCTTCACCGAAAAGCAGCCAGGCGACGACGAGGCCGTCGCCCAGTTCCAGGGCGAGGGGCACGGCGACGGCGCGGGACGCCCCGACGACATGTCCTACGAATGCCACCGCCGCCAGATGGTCGAATTCACCGCCGCCATCCAGGGCCGCGGCCCCCTCGTCACCGACGGACACGAAGGCCTCCGCGCCATCCGCCTCATCCGCGCCATCTATCAATCCGCCGCCACAGGCAAACCCGTCGATCTGTAGGGAACACCGCCGCCGCCGAGCGGGGGGGTGCGGGGGGCGAAGCGAAGCCCCCGATATTGCCCCCCCTCTCCGAGCGCGGAGCGGGGGGTGCGGGGGGCGAAAGCCCCCCGTCGTTTGCATGGCTGGATGAAGGCGCCGCCCGCAAGATTGCCCCGCCCCGCAACGCCAGCCCGAATGTGAAGCGCCCATTGGCCCGCCTGCCGCGATTTCACCCCGCCCCCGCCGAGCGCGGAGCGGGGGGTGCGGGGGGCGAAGCGAAGCGGAGCCCCCCGTCGTTTGCATGGCTGGATGAAGGCGCAGCCCGCGATATTG
>JAEEGL016054754.1_pt1 | contig 19725 bp, 17 predicted proteins | sample 9134231 | NCBI WGS metagenome assembly JAEEGL01 (sample SAMN16246548, study PRJNA631951) | gut metagenome | biome: gut microbiome; feature: rumen; material: fiber-attached | host: Bos | place: Iran: Karaj | collected 2018-10 | reverse complement strand
TTCAACATAATAGCCTCCTTTCTTTAGATCTCGAGTCCGCTGAAGCACATGAAGGCAAGGGCCATGAGACCAACGGTGATGAAGGTGATACCCAGGCCTTGGAGGGGCTTCGGAACGTCGTTATACTCCATTTTTTCACGAATACCTGCGAGGCAGACGATAGCAAGGAACCATCCGATACCCGAGCCGAGCGCGTACATGAACGCGTCGAGCAGGGAGGTGATGGCCTTGGCATCCACTGCGGGCAGGCCGATACGCTGCTGCATGAAGAGCGAACCACCCATGATGGCGCAGTTAACGGCAATCAGCGGAAGGAAAATACCCAGGCTGGCATAGAGCGACGGGCTGAACTTCTCGATAACCATCTCCACCAGTTGCACGATAGCGGCAATGACGGCGATGAAGAGAATGAACGAGAGGTAGCCGAGGTGCATCGGGTCAAGCACCAGTGTCTGCAACAGATAGTTGACAGGCAGGGTGACTATGAGCACGAAAGTAACGGCAATACCCAGACCGAACGAGGTCTTGACATTCTTCGACACAGCCAGGTACGAACACATACCCAGGAAGTAAGCGAAGATCATATTGTCCGCAAAGATAGAACGGATAAATAAACTCAAAGCATGTTCCATTACTTCTTCTCCTCATTAATTGAGCGATGCGCCCAGATTACACATCCTACAAGAATCAATGCCATAGCCGGCATCAACATCATACCGCAGTTCTCATAGCCGGCAGCGTAGAAGCTCTCAGGAATAACTTGGAATCCAAGCAATTGACCCGAACCGAGCAACTCGCGAACGAAAGCCACAATAACCAGCACCAAAGCGTAGCCCAGACCGTTGCCAAGACCATCGAGGAACGAATCCCACACCTTGTTGGTCATAGCGAAAGCCTCGAGACGACCCATCAGGATACAGTTGGTGATGATCAGACCGAGATAGACACTCAGCTGCATAGCCACATCGTACGCAAAGGCCTTGAGAATCTCGCTGACCAGCGTTACGAGCGCAGCCACTACAACGAGTTGCACGATAATACGTACACGCATCGGGATAGTGTTGCGGATGAGCGAAACGATAACGTTAGACATAGCTACGATAATCGTTACGGCGATACCCATCACGAGCGCAGGCTTGAGCTGAACCGTTACGGCCAGAGCCGAACAGATACCGAGGATCTGCACTACGACAGGGTTATTAGCATTAAGAGGACCAAGTAAAGTGTCCTTAGTTTTTTGTGAAAGTGCCATGATTACTCCTCCTCTTCTTCAATAGATTCAACATTTTCTTCTTCAGCGGTCTCTTCCTCAACTGCCGGGAGTTCGCTCAGGAATTCCTTGTAGTTGTTGACGAGTTCCTCGTTGAGCATGGTGCTAACGCCGGTAGAGGTGATAGTAGCGCCGGAGATGGCATCTACCTGCTCCTGACCTTCTGCGAGCTTGCCCTGCTTGAGGACAGCCACAGAGACTACACTACCCTCTGCGTTGCGGATATGTTTACCTTCGAACGATTGACGGAAAGGCAGTTCCACAATCTTAGCACCCAGACCCGGAGTCTCACCTTCGTGGTTGAAGTTAACACCGTAGATGGTATTCTTGTCCTCATCGAGAGCAAGATAACCGCCGATGCCGCCCCAGAGTCCCTTACCGCTCAGCGGCAGAACATACTTGGTAGCACCGTTCACGTTAGCTACGTAAACCTCTTTGTCGCCAAAGGTGAGCGTGTCGTTAACGAGCGTATAATAGATCTCAGCCGGATCACTCTCCATCCAATCAACCTTGAGTGCACCGAGGATCTGTTTCTGCTTATCGAGCAGGATATTAGCGTCCTGACGAGGCTTGAGAGCCTGGTTAGCCAACGCCAACAGCACGGCTACGATAACTACGACAATCGTCATATAGACGAATGTGTATATATTGCTGTTTGTATTCAGTTTCATTTTGCAGCCTCCCTTTTAGCACGTTTATTAATGTTAGCTTGTACGACGCACCAGTCGCTGAGCGGAGCAAAAGCGTTCATGAGCAGGATAGCCAGCATCATACCCTCCGGATAACCCGGGTTGAGTACACGAACGAGCACAGCCACCAAACCGATGAGCAGACCGTAGATCCACTTACCGCACTCGGTACGAGCGCTGGTCACAGGGTCGGTTGCCATGAAGACAGCACCGAAAGCGAAACCGCCCGATACGAGGTGCATGTACCAAGGATACTGCGCAGCGAGGTTAGCGTCCGAACCGAATTGGTTGAACAACCAAGCGGTGCAAGCGCCACCCAAGAAGGTAGCCAACATAGTCTTCCAGCTGGCAACACCGGTGCAGATCAGCAGCAGACCACCCAACAGAATAGCCCAGAGGCAAGTCTCACCTACCGAACCCGGAATCAGACCGTTAGCCATATCCCAGAAGCTCTGAGTAACAGGAGTGCCGGTTGCCATTTGGGTCAACGGAGTTGCGCAGGTGAAACCATCTACGAGACCGCCGTCCCAGCCCCATGTACCACCGTCGCGAACGAACATCTTGTCACCGGTCATAGAAGACGGATAAGCAAAGAACAAGAACGCGCGCGTGATAAGAGCTACGTTGAAGATATTGTATCCCGTGCCGCCAAAGACCTCCTTAGCAAAGATAACGGCGAAAGCAACAGCGATAGCCACCTGCCAAAGCGGAGTGTTGATTGGAACGATCAGCGGGATAATAAAACCTGTTACCAGGAATCCTTCTGCTACTTCCTCATGCTTGATCTGAGCCACAACGAACTCGATACCCAGACCGACTGCATAAGCCACAATGATGTATGGCAGCACAGCCAGCAGACCAAAGCCGAATGCCTTCCAGAACAATGCGCAGCTGAAGCCGGCAGCCAACTGACCGGTAGCCAGCAAGTGCTGGTAACCTACGTTGAACATACCGAACAACATAGCCGGAACAAGCGCCATAACGACGAGAATCATCGTACGCTTGCTATCCGAACCGTCATGGATATGTGCGCCGTTAGCCTTAGCTGTGGTCTGAGGAGTGAACAGGAATGTATCAAAGGCGTCGTAGAACGAGCTCAGTTTCTGGAGCTTGCCGCCTTCCTCGAAGTTCTTGCCGAACTTCTTCCAAATCTGATATAACTTATTCATCACTCAATCTCCTTTTTTAAGTTGTCCAACGCCTGACGCACAATAGCCTGGAGCGGCATCTTGCTGGTGCAGACGAACTCGCACAGGGCGAAATCTTCCGGAGCCACCTCGTAAGCGCCGAGAGCCTCCATACGGTCGATATTGCCGGCGATCATTGCCTTAATCAAATACTCAGGATCGATATCCATCGGGAAGACCTTGTCATACTCGTTGCTGACGATGATAGCACGACGGCCACCCTTCAGACGAGCATCCCACTGGTAGTGTTTGGGTCCGAAGAGCCAACGGGTGAAGCAGTTGTCGAACAACTTAGCCGGGTCGGTTTTGCCTGCGTTGAACGCATTGAAGCGCGGCAGGAGCCATCCCATGAACTCAGCCTTGTCAGCGCCGTCCTCCAGCACAGTGAACTGGTTGTCATAAACAGAGATGATACCGGTCTCCGGGCAGATCTGACGACCGCTCAGCACGTTGCCTGCGATATAGCGGCAAGTGCACTCGCTGTGAACATTGCTCTCGAAGATAGCCGAAGCAGGCATACCCGGCAGCACATTGTAGTACTGCTTGCCGTAAGCCAACGGGCCGGTCAGAGCCACTTTCTTCTGCATGTCCACAATACCCTTTTGGAACAAACGTCCGATCAGAGCCAAATCCTGGATGTTGAGGGTGAAGACTGTTTCGCCCTTAGCCAACGGCGCGAGGTTGTTCAGCTGAACACCTACGTTGCCGGCAGGATGCTGGCCGTACACTTCGTACAGCGTGCAGTCTTGCAACTCGCGGAACTCGGTTGCCTTAGCGCCACCCTTGATACCGATGAAAACCGGTGCCAACTTAGCGAGCGCAGAAACACCGGCTTGCAGTGTTGCCAACTGGCCCTTCAGCACGAACTCGTAGTCCGGAGCACAAGGTGCGCTGTCAAAACTCGAAATGAAAATAGCACGAGGCGTCTTGCCAGGCATAGCGATGCAGTCGTAAGGACGCTGTTTGAGCAATGCCCACAAACCAGACTTGAGCAAGAGAGTCTTCACGTCAGCCTTGGTGTCGAATTGCTCGTAAGCAATCGCAGCGTCAGCCTTAATGTCGATAGACATCACTTTGCGGCGCTCACCGCGAACGATGTCAACGACCTCACCGCTGACCGGCGAAGTGAACAGCATCTCCTCAAACGCCTTGTCGTGAAACAGGGGGCTACCTGCTTTCACTTTGTCGCCGACCTTAACCTCCAATTTAGGAGTGATACCGGCGAAGTGGTCGGGCACGATATGAAAGATCTCCGGACGACGAACGCTACCGAACGTCTGTGCCGCTGATCCCTCAAAAGGAATGTCCAAACCCTTCTTCAGTTTGATTGTTTGCATAAATGGTTGATTATTAAATGAATTTTGTTGATTGTTTTCCTTATATACGTTATACACGATTTATCGTTATAACGGCTCGTTCACAAAAAACCGGGCAAAGGTACTAATTTTTCGCGACATACACAAGATTTTTCTCACTTTTGCACTATTGGTGTGACATTTTTCGGTTTCACATGCTTTCGAAAAGTGGACAAAATGGCATAACAGGTGGACATTTTGGCACGCAAAGTGGACAAATTGGCAGACCGAACGCGGCAAAAACCGCAAAATACGCACAAAATACGCCGCAAACACCAACTGGCACAAGATTTGACGGAATACAAGTGTAAACGCAAAGCGCGTAAATGCAACTACGCTAACTACGCAAAATGCAAACTACGCACCCAACGCAAACGATTGTTTAACTACTTAAATTAGGAGGAATGATTATGAAACCTGCAATCTATCGTAGAAACAGTTGGCTGCCAACGGGAAGCTGGTTCCCATCCGTATTTGACGAGTTCTTGAACAACGACATGATGAACAGCGTCAACAACGTCGCACCGTCTGTCAATGTCAAAGAGAATGAACAAGCTTACGTCGTAGAGCTTGCCGCTCCGGGCGTTAAGAAAGAGTACTGCCGTGTGCATGTAGACGATGAGCACAATCTGTGCGTTGCCATCGAAAACAAATTCGAGCACAAGGAGGAAGACAAACACTCGCACTACCTGCGTCGCGAATTTGCTTACACCAATTTCGAGCAGAAGTATGAACTGCCTGACAATGTGGATGAAAGCAAAATTAGCGCCAAGGCTGAAGATGGTATCTTGAGCATCGAATTGCCTAAACTCAAACGCGAAGAAGGCAAAACGAGCCGTCAAATCGCCATCTCATAATGTACAAGGGACAATGTACAGCGTACAAAGTTCTCAAGTAACAATCCGGAAGCACCTCAATCGGGTGCTTCTTTTTTGTGCGAACTACAATCTAAAACATTAAATTATGCGAGCAGATTCAATTTTCTTTGTCAAATTCTTGTTCATTTGAATTATTTGTTGTACTTTTGCGGCCGTTTTGCGCTTATGCGGACAAGTAACGCACAATAGCGCACAAACAACTGATTATAAACAACAAAAAACAGCATACAAGCATGAATAGATTTTTCACCTTTGTTTTTGTTGCCCTTATGGCAACGAGTTTAAACGCCGAATCCGTAATCACAAGAATCAGATTATGGAAAGACGGAATGACCGCTTATCGAGAAGAGGTCGCAAAAATTGATAGTATTACCTTCGAGCACGAGTATATCCCCGATGCTCCCGAAGGAGCAACCAACGGGTGGTTCACCATCAATTCCAACGGAGACAAAGTGTTCTTCTCCAAAGGCAATCTGCAGTATAACGCTACTACCGATGTTTTCTCTTTTGCAGAACATCAGTGGGATACTATTGGTACCAACAATCGTCTCAGCGGTACCATGGATTTGTTCAGTTGGGGAACCGGTAGAACGCCAAACTCGGCAACGGCATCCACTACATTCTACGATTGGGGCGCCAATCCTATCTCCAACGGAGGCAACCAAGCTAACCAATGGCGCACGCTCACAGCAATGGAATGGTACTATCTGTTTATGAATCGTAGTACCAACCTGTTCGGTTTGGGAACCGTCAATGGAGTGAAGGGATTGATTTTGCTTCCAGACCAGTGGAACGGAACAGGCTTTAACCCCGGCATTAAGTCGTATAACAATAGTAAATACACAGGTGCCAAATGGACAGACAATACCTATACTGCCGCCCAATGGGCAGAGATGGAAGCACAAGGCGCTGTGTTCTTGCCTGTAACCGGACAACGCGATGGGTACAGCGTAACTTCTACTGAATCGTTCGGAGGCGGCGTATATTGGACTTCCAATGCGGCTGGCGGCAATACAGCCGGTATGGTCTATTTTACCGAATCAGACATTAGACCATCCGGACAGTGGCAATCATACTACGGGCATGCAGTCCGCCTGGTGCAAAGTATCGCAAAGTAAAACAACATAAAAAACAACTATTTTCTATATGAAAAAGATTCTTCTTCTGCCATTATTGCTATGGGCAATGATGGCAAAGGCTGAGACTGCTCTGACCGTCGAGCCGCTGAATGGAAGCGACAAGGAATATGTGGTTTCGCTCATCGGACAAATCCGATTTGTTGACCGCGTCATGTACCTGTACGACCAATCCGGCAACGAACTCGGTCACACGGCCATTAGCGAAATCGGCCAAATCATTTTCCGCGAGGCAACAAGCACTCTGACATCTCTGGACAACGTCCAAAGCAACATCAGCGTGTATCCCAATCCTGCCATTGAAACGATTACCGTCAACGGTTTGCAGGACAATCAAACCGTTCGCATCTACGATTTGCAGGGACGATTGATATCTGCTACTCCGTCGCAAGCAGGCCAAACAACCGTTAACGTCAGCAATCTGCAGCACGGCTCGTATCTGCTGCAAGTTGGTGCCGAGGTGGTGAAGGTAATTAAGAAATAAGAAAACACCCCCCAACCCCCTCTCAAAGGGGGAGACGGAAGCGGATGAACAAATTAACTAATAGCAAGAGTTTATAATGAAGGTTTGAGCAAGTCGAGTGTAAGCTTGCTTATGCAACTCGACGAAGCCAAAGCTCCATAAAATTTCGATTTTATGAAAAAGATTTTTACATTAGCGATTGTTGCGTTGGCAGCCATTAGCCTGAACGCACAATTACAAATCAAAGAGATACTTATCTGGAATGGTGATGCAATTACGTACCACAAAGATTTGGATGATATTGATAGTATCACATTTGCTACAAGAACCATCCAAGTCCCAACAGGCGCAATCGCAGGCAAGTACACCATCAATGCAAAGGGAGACCAAGTTGTTTTCTCCAAAGGTAATCTGCAAAGTCAACCCGGCAACAAACGTTTTCGTTTTGCAGAAAACCAGTGGGAAACGATTAGCCAGGCAGATAACGAGAGAATTGCTCCTTATGGCGAATACTGGATCGATTTGTTCAATTGGGGAACAGGCGCAAATCCCGGAGATACAACAAGTAACTATGAGGAGTGTCAATACGAATTTCATGACTGGGGAGCCAATAAGATTATTAATGGTGGCGATTCCGCTAATTTATGGCGTTCTCTCACCGAAAAAGAATGGAAGTATATTCTAATGAGCCGTCCTCACGCAAGCGAACGCTTCTCCCTTGGTACTGTAAACGGAGTGAAAGGACTCATTTTGTTGCCGGATTATTGGGAGTTGCCGGCCGGTCTTTCATTCAATGTTCCGAACATGACCGCAGAAGGCCAAGACTATTATCGCGAGTATGGCAAAAACATAGACCACTTTATTGATAATACTTACACCGCCGCACAATGGCAAGCCATGGAAACCAACGGTGCTGTGTTCTTGCCTGTTACAGGTTATCGTTTGGGGACTGAAGTGACTTTGGAGGATATTTGCTATTATTGGACATCAGGAGTACCGGAGTCCTCGGAGAATTTATATGCATATAGAGTTCGCGCCTTTTCGAAGTGGATTCAAGGAGCACAAGGAACACAACGCATTTTTGGCTGCGCCGTTCGTTTAGCTCGTGATTTGTAATAACTATCATTTAACAACTATCACAAAGCCGCCTTTTCGGGCGGTTTTGTGTGTTTATAAACCCCGATAAAACCCCGTACAAACCCCGACAAAAGTTCGACTTGCCTTCGACTTGAGTTCGATATGCGTTCGATGCCCAAATGGATGCTTGCGAGGAGAGATGGTAAATTCGCAGACATAAAATACACCATCCCTATAAACTTCAAAATTCCAAAGCCGGAAGAGTCGGAAGACGACAAATAGGCTCTGCCGTTTTGCCATGTGGAGTAGCCTTTTTTACTAAAAAGTAAAGATTTATTTGCATATATCAAAAAAAAGCAGTAATTTTGCGGGCTAATTTTGGTATGATGCATCAAAAAGGACTCTTTATATTATTACTAACGGTTGTTCTCACAGGCTGTGGGGACTATCAGCGCTTGCTCAAGTCGCGCAATCCGGAGGAGAAATATCAGGCTGCGCTGTTGTACTTCAACCAGCAGCAGTACGTCAAGTCGCAAACGCTGTTGGACGATGTGTCGGCTTACTACAAAGGTACCGAGCGTTCGGAAGATGTGCTTGCCTATTTGGCGCGCAGTTACATGGGTATGAAGGACTACGCTTCTGCCGTAGAATACTATCAGGCCTATGTACGCAATTACCCAAAGGGTAAGTATGCTACAGAGGCGTATTTCCAGATTGGTCACGGACTCTATCTTGATTCGCCCGACCCGCGTTTGGATCAGGATATCACCCAGCGTTCTATCGACGCCTACACACGCTTCGTGGAGATGTTCCCCGAGAGTCCGTATGCCGAGCAGGCCTACACCGAAATGGGTGAGATGTACGATAAATTGGCGCAGAAGGAGTTATACAACGCTCGCCTCTATTATAATCTCGGCAGCTATCTGGGCAACAACTATCTCAGCTGCGAAGTGGTGGCCAAAAATGCGCTGAAGAACTACCCGAGCAACAAGTATCAGGAGGAGTTCAGTTGGCTCATTCTGCAATCGAAATACCAGCAGACCGTCAACTCGTTTGAGGAACGCAAACTCGAGCGTGCCCGCGATGCGCAGGACGAGTACTACAATTTCGTGACCGAGTACCCGAACAGCAAACACCGCAAAGATGCCGACCGCATGCTTGTACAAATACGCAAAATCACAAAAGAGTAAAAAATAGCAAATCGTAAATAATTAAATCGTAAATAGTCTTATGGATTACAAAAATTCAAAAGCCCCAAAGAACACGGTAACACGTGACATCAACCAACTGACCGAGCCGGTAGGTAACGTGTACGAGACCGTAGCTATCATCGCTAAACGCGCTAACCAGATCAGCGCAGGCATTAAGAAAGAGTTGGACTCCAAGCTGCAGGACTTCTCTGTTCCGCAGGATGGTCTGGACGAGACCTTCGAGAACAAAGAGCAGATTGAAATCAGCCGCCAGTACGAGCGTCTGCCAAAGGCTACGCTGATGGCTACCCAGGAGTTTATTGACGGCGAACTCGTTTACCGTTCCGGTAACCGCGACGAAGCACTGAAATAATTAAGAATTAACAATTAGCAATTAACAAAGGGTTTACGGAGTTTTGTACAAACTGATAGAGTCCGTACGGACACAAAACATTGTACCTAAGCCGATAGAACGCTATGTAAATTGTACATTGTAAATTAAATTGTCTCTGCAGGGCAAACACATATTAGTTGGAATCAGTGGCGGCATCGCTGCCTATAAGATTCCCGAGCTGATTCGCTCGATGGCCAAGGCCGGAGCAGACGTACGCGTGACGACCACTCGTCACGCGCTTGAGTTTGTTACGGAGTTGACGTTGCAAACCGTCTCGGGTCATCCTGTCTATAGCGATGTGTTTGCCGCCATCAACGAGCATGCCACCGAGCATATATCGCTGCCTGAATGGGCGGATATGATGATTGTGGCACCCGCTACAGCGAACGTGTTGGGCAAGATGGCTGCAGGCATTGCCGACGATGCTCTCACCACTACGCTCGCCTCTTGCGCGGCACGCAAACCCATCGTTCTCGCTCCGGCTATGAACGACAAGATGTGGGACAATCCTGCTACCCAACAGGCAGTAGCCACACTACGCTCGTGGCCGAACATCACCGTGCTCGAGCCGGCAGAAGGACCGCTCGCTTGCGGCACCTGCGGCAAAGGAAGAATGCCGGAGATCGACATATTGCACGAGGCGGTAGAGGCAGCTCTGACCGCCAAGGACATGCTCGGCCGACGTGTGCTCATCACAGCCGGACCGACGCAGGAACAGCTCGATCCTGTGCGCTACCTAAGCAATTACTCTACCGGCAAAATGGGCTATGCTCTGGCGCATGAGTGTGCCCGCCGCGGCGCACAAGTGACACTCGTCAGCGGACCGTCGGCACAGACCGTTCGCGACAACGAGCATATACGCCGCATAGATGTGCGCTCGGCGCAAGAGATGTGCAACGCGTGCTTGCAGGCATGGACAGAGAGCGACATGGCAATACTGTGTGCCGCGGTGGCAGATTTTGCGCCGGAGGCGGCAAACAGCAAAATAAAAAAGCAACCCGGTCAAACCGAATTGCTTCTTAATCTTCATACGACTCCGGACATTGCGCGCACTCTGGGCGAAAGCAAACGTCCGAACCAAACGCTCATTGGCTTTGCGCTCGAGACCGATAACGAAGAGACCAACGCGCTGCATAAGCTGGAGAGCAAACACATGGATGCCATCGTTCTCAATTCGCTCCGCGATGCGGGCGCAGGCTTTGGCACCGACACCAATCGTGTCACTATTCTCTCAGCTGACGGTCATAAGACCGACCTGCCGCTCAGCAGCAAAGCCGACATCGCACGAGGAATCGTCTCGATAATTAATAATTAATATCTCGTTAGGCGGACGTATTATCCCGCTATGTGAACTACTTTCTCTCCCTTGAGGGAAGAGCCGGAGAGGGATTTCTCTCTATCACTTAAATATTCCGAAAAGGCCTTTTTTCTTAGGTTCTTCGGCAACTTCTTTCGGATCTTCAGCCCCTTCGTCACCTTTCCACTCCTGGCGTTCCTCTATCTCACCGCCGAACTGCTGCTGGATATATCCTATTACGTCCTGCAGACCTTCGCTGAACTTAGCAAAATCCTCTTTGTAGAGAAACAGTTTGTGTTTTTCGAACGAAGGCACTTCATCTTCACCTGCTTGACGGCGCTTGCTCTCTGTTATACAAAGGTAGAGATCCTCGTTGCGTGCCTTGCGCACATCCAAGTAATAAATACGTTTACCTGCCTTAACCGAACGACTGTACACGATTTCCGGTTCTTTTCTTTCTTCAAACTTCTTTTCCATTACTACCAATAATTGTGTTTTTTTTGAAATTTGCGCAAATTTACTGCTTTTTTTTGATATATGCAAAAAAAAACGCCTGATATGGCGTTTTTTTCGCGTTCAGCACTCTCCGACACAGACTGAAGGAGTAAGGAGTAAAGACAAAAATGTTTTCGTCTATTAGTAGCCGTTCTATCTTTATTCTTTTAGTGAACGTAGTGAACGGTCCTTACTCTTTCAGCGTTAGCGGTCTTTAAGCGCAGCGATTATTTCACCTCTTGGCCTTGCATGTTGTACATCTGTCCGTTGCACATAATGTAGACTTGTCCGTTGCGAATCACCTTTGTACTTTGTACATTGTCACTTTGTACATCATGGATGCCTTGTGAGCCGATAGACCGGATAGAGAAGAACTCTTTCCACACGTCTGCATTCTGATAGCCGGTTAGACTCTCAGTCGGCACATAGAGCGAACAAGCGTCCTTATTGACGTTATAGAATACACTTTCGTCAATAGTCTGCGGAGTAGCAGCACGGTTGATGATCGTTGCGAGATTGCCGCAAAAGACAAACGCATGATTCCCTATGGTCTGTACACCGCTGCCGATAGTGATCGATTGCAGCGAGGCGCAATTGCCGAAAGCGCCTTCTTCTATGGTTTGAACGTTGTCCGGGATAATAACCGATTGCAGTTTCTCGCACTCGGTGAAAGCATACCTGCCTATGGTCTGCACACCGCTACCGATAGCGACCGAGTGCATGGAATAGCAGTTGTAGAATGCATATTCACCGATGGTTTGCACTCCGTTACCGATAGTGACCGATCGCAACGATGTGCAATTGTAGAAAGCTCCCTTTTCGATGGTTTGCACGTTGTCTCCGATAGTAACGGATTGCAGCGATGAACAATTGTAGAAAGCGCTGAAACCTATCGTTCGTACTTTTCCTTTGATACTGATCGAATACAACGATGTGCAGTAATAGAAAGCACGTTGTCCTATGGTCTTCACACCGTTACCGATTGTAACCGATTGCAGCATGTCACAGTCGCGGAAAGCATCTTCTTCGATGGCATTTACAGCATAGTAATAACCCTTGTACTTAACAGAATCAGGGATGGTGGCAGTAGTCAATCGGGCATAGTTGTCGCCGTCCTCGGTTTCGTACGTCACTTCGGCAGTCATATTGTCGCCGTTGAGGTTGTAATACAAATCGCCGATCTTGTATCTGCCGCTGACGGGATAACATATGTTGAAGTCTTTCCACACGCTCGCATTCTGATAAGCCTCGACACTCTCTGTCGGCACATAGAGTGTGCAAGCGCTTTTATCAACGTTATCAAATACATTCGCATTTATACTTTGCGGAGTAGTGGCACGATTGTATATGGATTGCAAAGACCAGATATACAAGAAAGCATTCTCTCCAATGCTCTGCACATTCTTTCCGATAATGACCGATTGCAGCGAGGCGCAATTGACGAAAGCGCCTTCTTCTATGGTTTGAACGTTGTCCGGGATAATAACCGATTGCAGTTTCTTGCACTCAGTGAAAGCATACCTGCCAATGGTCTGTACACCACTTCCAATAGTGACGGATTGCAACGCTTTGGAGAGATAAAAAGCACTGTTTCCGATAGTCTTCACGCTATCCGAAATAGTGTATGCGGTACGCGGGTTTCCCATAGGATACTGGATAAGCGTAAGCGTATCTTTGGTAAACAGCACACCATCTACCGAGCAGAAATTTTGATTGTTGGTTGCCACATTGATGGTTGCGAGTGCTGAGCAGAGTTGAAAAGCACGTTCTTCAATGGTTTGCACGTTGTCTCCGATAGTAACGGATTGCAATGAGGAGCAGTGGGAAAAAGCACGAAATCTTATAATCTGTACGCGATCTCCAATAGTAACGGATTGCAGTACGTCGCAGTAGGAAAAAGCGGACTCTTCGATAATCTGTACGTTATCTCCAATAGTAACCGATTGCAAAGAATGACAGTTAAAGAAAGCATCTTCTCCGATGGCAGTCACGGCATAGGAGAAACCATTGTACAGCACAGAATCAGGGATAGTGGCGGCAATCAATCCGGAATAGTTGGTTTCGGCATATTGCTTGTCATAGGTTACTTCGGCTGTCAGGTTGTCGCCGTTGAGATTGTAATACAGATCGCCGATCTTGTATCTGCCGCTGGCTTTATAAATGCCCAAAATATTGCCAAATTCATACCACCAAACGGCACATTGATAAGCCGTTATGCTCTCAGCGGGCACGTAAAGTGTACAAGCATTTTTGTCAACACCATCAAACACATTCGCATCAATACTCTGCGGAGTAGCGGCACGGTTGTAGATGGTCGCGAGCGCGCGACAGTCAGAGAAAGCACCTTCTAAGATGTACCTTACATTATCCGGAATGGTGACCGATTGCAACGAGGAGCAGTTAGAGAAAGCCCATTCTCCGATGGTCTGCACGCCGCTGCCGATAGTGACCGATTGCAACGAAGAGCAGCTTCGGAAAGCCCATTCTCCGATGGTCTGCACGCCGCTGCCGATAGTGACCGATTGCAACGAAGAGCAGTTTCGGAAAGCCCATTCTCCGATGACCTGCACGTTATCCGGAATAGTGTATGCGGTACGCGTGTTTCCGATTGGATATTGGATAAGCGTAAGCGTATCTTTGGTAAACAGCACTCCGTCTATTGAGCAGTAGGTTTGATTGTTTGCTACCACCTCGATGGTCGCAAGCGCGGGACTATTTAGGAAAGCCATTTTACCAATGCTCTGCACACCGCTACCGATAGTGACGGATTGCAACAAGGGGCACTGTTCGAAAGCCCATTCGCCGATAGCGGTCACAGCATAGTGGTAACCCAAATACAGCACAGAATCGGGGATAATAGCAATAGTCAGTCCGGCATAGTTGTCGCCCTTCTCGGTTTCGTACGTCACCTCGGCTGTCATGTTGTCACCATCAAGGTTATAACACAAATCGCCGATCTTTACTTTCTCAGCAAACAAAGACACGCTAAATAGCGTGACAGCAATCAGAGTGAAAATTCTATTCATAAGTAGTGCAATTAAAAACCGCGACAAAGGTATAACTAATTTTTGATATATACAAAAAAAAATGCTTAATTTTGCGTTTTGTTTCGCATTCGGCAAGGAAATCGCTCCGAAGAAGGAGGAAAGAAAGAACAATTTTTGTATAAATATTTGCATATTTGAATTATTTGTACTACCTTTGCCCCCGAAAAATGGTAATACGCATTTAGCCCCATGAAAAAAATAGGTATTTTCTTTTTTGTGACCCTTTGTTGGGTCGGTTGTCAGCGAATGAACATCGCTGAACGTATCGCTTTATCCGAACCTATCATGCCTATTCGCATGACAGGCGACACAATGCACGTCGTACTGACGGATTATTTGCCGATATTGTACGGCGACACTAGTCTGTGGCGCGGTTTACACTGGATGGGTGCAGAACAATTGGACTGTATCAATATAAAAGGTAACGCGCGCGTGAGTAACGAGATGGATATCGTCAACCGCGACAACACAATACACACTCTCAGTTTTTACAACGATGACGATGCCTTCACGATAGTGGTATTGCCGGCTAAGCCCGTACGCCAGAGCCTGGTGTCGCTGGGCTACGAGGGCAACAAGTTGCGTGTGGGATTCAGAGACAAGGTGATTAACCCGACGCTGATGGCTATGGTACAGAATACTCCTATGCGGCACGACGATTGGATCCCGCAGGAAGACGGCACATGGTTGCTGGATATGACAGCCGTTAAAAAACAGATTTCAGCTATCAGCCATCAGCATTCAGCCATACGCGGACGTACATGGCTGCGCATCTTTGCGGAAGACGAGCAGTACATCTACAACGATTTGCTGCTACCGATGCAGGACGGCGAGATTGTTACCGACGCAGCGCAACTGAACCGTCATGACCAACAGGCACAAGTGCTCTACTCTATTCTAATTGACCGCTTCTGCAACGGCAACAAAGACAATGACTGGAAAATGAACTCGCCCGAGGTGCTGGATATAGTGGATTACCAAGGCGGCGATCTGGCGGGTGTAACCAAGAAGATCAGTGAGGGATATTTTGACAACCTAGGCGTCAATACGCTATGGATCAGCCCTATCACACAGAATCCGTGGGATGCATGGGGTTGCTATCCATTCAAGAACGGCAATAAATACGACAGCACAAAGACCTATACCAAGTTCAGCGGCTATCACGGTTATTGGCCGATATACGCCACTCAATTGGACCGCCGATTCGGCACTCCGAAAGAGATGAAGGCGCTGCTGGACACGGCTCATGCGCACGGCATCAATGTGATTTTGGACTATGTGGCCAACCACATGCATATCAATTCGCCTACATTGCAGCAGCACCCGGACTGGCACACAGACTCTGTTCTGCCGGACGGGCGCAGGAACTTCGAGCTATGGGACGAGGCACGCTTGACAACCTGGTTTGACAAGCACATACCGACCTTGGACTTAGAGCGTGAAGAAGTATGCGAAGCCATGACCGACTCGGCGCTATACTGGTTGGAGAAATACGATTTGGACGGTTTCCGCCACGATGCATGCAAGCATATACCGGAAGGCTACTGGCGCATGTTGGGACAGAAGATAGCCACCCGCTGGCCGGGCAGAGCAATATGGATGATAGGCGAGACCTACGGCAGTCCGGAACTGATAGGCAGTTATGTGAAGAGCGGCATGCTGAATGCGCAGTTTGACTTCAATGTCTATTTCACGGCACGCGAGGCGCTATGCGGACTGAAGGGTATGGACGAAGTGATGCAGAACGAGTTGACTTCGCTCAGCACATACGGCGCTCACCATACGATGGGTAACATCAGCGGCAATCATGACCAGACACGTTTTGCCAGCATTGCCGGCGGCGCGATAGACATCTACACACAAGGCAAGGAAGAAGGATGGACGCGCGAGATAGGCATAGGCGATACGGCTATGGCATACAAACGCGCCCTGTTGCTCGAGGTGCTCAATATGACCCTGCCGGGAGTGCCATGCATCTATCAGGGCGATGAGTACGGCGAGGTGGGCGGCAATGATCCCGACAACCGCCATATAATGCGTTTTGACCGTCTCAACGCTGATGAGAAAGAGATGCGCCGACAAGTGGCAGAACTGATTCATATGCGCCGCAATTCGTTGCCGCTGCTCTACGGCGATTTCATTCCACTAGAAAGCACTCCGGACCGGATCCGTTTCGAACGCGTTTATCTAGGCCAAAGCGTAACGGTGACCATCAACCGAAAAGAATTGACATACGAAGTAGTTAATAATTAATATTTTTATTTCCATGAGAAACGTGTTTATTTCCATGCTGGCGGCATTGATGTTAGCCGGCTGCACACAACAGGATTTGCGTCACCCAGAGTGGGCATATGACGCCACAATCTATGAGTTGAACACCCGTCAGTTGACCGAAGAAGGCACATTCCGCGCAGCGGAAGCAGTGCTGCCGCAGTTGCGTGAGAACGGCATAGACATCATATGGGTGATGCCTTGTCAGCCTATCGGCGTAATAACGCGCAAAGGTACGTTGGGCAGTTATTACTCGATCATCGACTACTGCCAGATCAATCCCGAGTTCGGAACGCGTGAGGATTTCGAGCATTTCCTCGGCGAAGCGCACAGACTGGGATTCAAGGTCATTCTGGACTGGGTGGCCAATCATACTGCGCCGGACAGCGAGTGGACCAAGAACGAAGGATGGCACTACCGCGACAGTTTGGGCAATCTGATGGTACAATACGACTGGACCGATATCAGCAAACTCAACTATGACAACCAAGACATGCGCAATGAGATGCTCAAGGCCATGCATTGGTGGATGGATACGATAGGTATAGACGGTTTCCGCTGCGATGTGGCAGGCGAAGTGCCGACCGACTTCTGGAACTGGGCTATGGCTGACTTGCGTCAGACGCACCCGAACATGTTCACTCTTGCCGAGGACGAAGACAAAGCGCAAGAACTGACAGAGACGGCCTTCGATATGTACTACGGCTGGTCGTTACACCACCTGATGAACGACGTGGCACAGGGCAATAAGACGGTGGATGACCTGTGGGCATATTTTGCTAAAGCAGACACCACTGTCCGTTCGGAAGCCATCCGCATGAACTTCATCAGCAACCACGATGAGAACAGCTGGAACGGTACCGAACAGGAACGTATGGGCGATGCTGTGCCTTTGTTCCAGGCCTTCTGCTATGTGGTGCCGGGCATGCCGATGATCTACACCGGTCAGTTGAGCGGCAATCACCACCGTCTGCAGTTCTTCGAGAAAGACCTGATAGACCGTGACGAAGCGTTCGCACAGGCTGAATTATACAAACGTCTGAACGATCTGCGCGCTCGCAACAAGGCTTTGTTCAGTCCGGAAGCAGGCGCACCGATGGTTCGCATTGCGGCTAACAACGACAAGATCTTCGCTTGCGTACGCCATCTGGACGGTTGCTTCGGCGGTAATACCGTGCTGGCGGTGATGAACATGAGCGGCGAGGAACAAACCGTTACGCTGGATCTGAGCGGCAACGAAGGCAAATATATGTGTATCTGCGGCAAGAAGATGAAACTGGAGACCAACCAGACCTTCACCCTCAAACCGTGGCAGTTTAAAATCTATTCGAAATAAGAACAAGCGTTAACAGTGACAGCACGCGAGGCACTACATACTTACTTTGGATACGATGATTTTCGGCCTTTGCAGTCGGAAATCATCGCTTCCGTTTTAGCGGGACGCGACACGCTGGCGCTGATGCCGACCGGCGGAGGCAAAAGTATCTGTTTCCAAGTGCCCACATTGGTCATGGCCTCGAAGAACGAGAACAAGCGTCTGTGTCTGGTTATCACACCGCTCATCGCACTCATGCGCGACCAGGTAGAGAATCTGGAAGCACGCGGCATACACGCCGAAGCCATCTATACCGGCATGAGTTACGACCGCCAACGTGTGGCGTTGGACAATTGTCTCTACGGCCCGTACAATTTCCTCTACTGCTCGCCCGAACGACTGGAGAGCGAGGATTTCAAGAAGCGGCTCAAAGACCTGCCTGTCGGACTGATTGCCGTGGACGAGGCGCACTGTATCTCCCAATGGGGATACGATTTCCGCCCGTCGTACCTGAATATACAGAAGGTGCGCGAGACACTGCCGGACGTGCCGGTATTGGCTCTCACTGCGACCGCGCCGCCCGAGGTGGAGGAAGATATACAACGACGATTGGGCTTTGCGGAACCAAATGTGTTGCGCAAATCGTTCCACCGCGAGAACCTGTACTATATCGTTCGCCGCACCGACAAGAATCCCGAACAGATAGCACATATATTGTCCCGCGTGGAGGGCAGCGCCATTGTCTATGTGCGCAATCGCAAACGCGCCCAGGAACTGGCCGAATGGCTCAATCTCCAATTTCCAATATCCAATATCCAATATTATCATGCGGGCTTGACCACCAAGGAACGCAACGAACGGCAACAGGCTTGGAAAGAGGGTCGCACACGCGTCATCGTGGCCACTAATGCTTTCGGCATGGGTATCGACAAAGCGGATGTACGACTGGTTATCCACCATGATTTGCCCAGTTCATTGGAGTCGTATTACCAGGAAGCGGGCCGTGCCGGACGAGACGGCAAGACGGCTTATGCCGTACTGCTCTACAACGATCAAGACAAGCAGAAAGCACGCAAACGCGTGAGTGACAATTATCCGCCCAAGGAGTTCATAGAGAAAGTCTATCACAACACATGCGACTTCTTGCAGGTTGGTCAGGGCAGCGGCTACGGACATACCTTCACGCTGCATATGGATCGTTTGTGCCAAGTGATGCACCTGCCCGTACTGCAAACCTATTCGGCGCTGCATATACTGACACAGGCGGGATATATTCATTTTGAGGAAGAACACGAGACGCAGCCGCGCGTGCGTATCAACGTGCCGCGTCAGCAGTTTGGCGAATACACACTCTCTTCCGAACAAGTGGAGATGCTGGACCGGCTCATGCGACAATACAGCGGTATTTTTACGGACCTGCAGTATGTGCGCGAAGGTGATGAACCGAAGGCGCACGAGATTCTTGTGTCGCTGGCCCAACGCGGCATTCTGACATATATCCCTCGTTCCATTGGTTGCAGCCTCACTTTCACCAGAGAGAGAGAGGCAGACATCTACCTCTCTCCCATGGTTTATGACGAACGTCAAGAGCGTTTTGTCCGCAAACTGCGTGCGATGGTCGAGTACGCCGAGCAGGACCGGTTCTGCCGCGAACAACTGCT
>JAEEGL014528778.1_pt1 | contig 19726 bp, 14 predicted proteins | sample 9134231 | NCBI WGS metagenome assembly JAEEGL01 (sample SAMN16246548, study PRJNA631951) | gut metagenome | biome: gut microbiome; feature: rumen; material: fiber-attached | host: Bos | place: Iran: Karaj | collected 2018-10 | reverse complement strand
TTCCTCACCCACGCGGCGTTGCTCCGTCAGGCTTTCGCCCATTGCGGAAGATTCCCCACTGCTGCCTCCCGTAGGAGTCTGGGCCGTGTCTCAGTCCCAATGTGGCCGTTCATCCTCTCAGACCGGCTACTGATCGTCGCTTTGGTGGGCCGTTACCCCGCCAACTGGCTAATCAGACGCAGGCCCATCCCTCGGCGGTGGTTTGACCCACCTTTAGCACGCACCCCATGCGAGGTTCGTGCTTCATCCGGTATTAGCATCCCTTTCGGGATGTTGTCCCCGTCCCAGGGGCAGGTTGCCTACGCGTTACTCACCCGTTTGCCACTAGGCTTATCTAGCAAGCTACATAAGCCCCGTTCGACTTGCATGTGTTAAGCACGCCGCCAGCGTTCGTCCTGAGCCAGGATCAAACTCTCCAATAAACTATCAGAGAGCCTCATGGCTCTTCTCATCTGCTTTGAGTTCCTAACTCTTGCTTTTTCCGGTCCGGGCAAACGTCTCCGTTTCCCCGGCCCGCACATCTGGCTTGAATCAACAAATGATTCATTCTGCATTGTTCAGTTTTCAGGGAACACCACCGGCCCTCAGGCAATATGCCTGCGAGTCAGCTTATTTATAATACCTCATGTAGAATCCTCTGTCAAGTTTTTTTGAAAAATAATTCACGAAGCCTTAACAGCTCGCCGATTCTGGAACGACACAACCTCGAGGTTAAGCGCGTCAACGAAATCCTGTGCCAGGGAAAAATGAGCGGCAATATTCTCCGGCGCATGGGCATCGGAACCGATGGTTACCATCCGCCCGCCCAGTTCCCGGTATCGACGAAAAATCGTCGCCAGCTCCTGCCGGGCCTTTTGCTCCCCCATACGGCGGGTGTTGAGTTCCAGTATCGTATCGGTTGCGACCACGGCCCGAAGGACGTCATCGATCTCATCCGGCCATCGCTCGTAACGAACGCCCGGCTCCTCATAGGGAGCATAACGAGCGATGTAATCGATATGGCCGAGGACATCAATGAAGGAATTCTCCCGCACCATCGCCGCCATCAATGTAAAATAGTGGCTGTACATCACGGTCTGCTCCTGTCCTTCATAGCAACTCTTTTCGTAGAGGTCCTGGCCATCGACCAAATGAATGGAGCCGATAACCTCATCGAAAGGCACGGCGTCGATGAACGCTTCCACCTGCTCTGTCTCTCCAGGCACAAGCCCGGCTTCCACGCCCAGCGACAGGTTCTCTCCCCGGAGCGGCTCGTACGCTTGCCAGTATTTCCGGGGATCAAAGACGAACTGCTTATCGCCGGGATAGCTGAAATCCAGATGCTCGGTAAAAACCAGCCCTACCCTCTGGCGCGCAGCCGCCTCCAGCGCCGCGGACGCCGTCATTTCCGAATCAGTGGAAAAGCGCGTATGAAGATGGCTGTCAAAGAGCATGACCGGCCTCCCCCTGTTCTGCTCCATACGCCTCAGCCAACGCTTTGGCAAGCTGATCCGGGCAGGAAGTTTCCCGGTTGCCACACCGGGTACCGGCGAAACGGCTTATAACCATATCGATATCCATCCCCTCGATGAGACGGGAAATACCCGAGAGATTACCGGGACAGCCTCCCTCAAATGTGACGCACCTGATCGTCTTGCCGTCGAGCTCAACATCAATGGAGCGGGAACAGGTTCCCTTCGTAACATAATGGTAAACACTCATCGTTGACTCCCCTTCCTTTCAAAAACCCCTTCAATCCAGAGATATCCTGGCGATGACTCTGGTGCCGGGCCGAAGCGTAAAGCTGCGGTTCTCCGGCAGCGAGATCCGGACGACGTATTTGCCGGCATGGGGATTCTCCGGCGCTACCCCTTCCGTATGACCGACCGGCACCGGCTCCTCCTCTTTGGGCGTTCTGATGTCCTCGATGCTACCGGTAAGTTCTCTGCCATCCACGGTATAACGTACGAATTGCCCCAAACGCAACGCGTCCGCCCGTTCAGGATCGACGTACGCCTCCAGCCAGAGATTGGCGGCGTCGCCGATGCTGATAATAATCTGACCCGGCCGGACCTCACTGTCCACCGCCACGTCGTTCAAATACACAGTTCCGCCCACCGGTGCCGGAATATCCGTAGCCTGGGATTCCTGCCGTGCCGCGGCCAGTGCCATCTCCGCCTGTCGCACCTGCATCTCGGCGAACTGGATAGCCTGGGGACTGGCCGCCTGTACATACGTCTGGAAAGAGCTACTTGCCCCCAGGGCCGCCTCATAAGCCTCCGCCGCTTCATCCCGCTGACGGGCGCTGACGGCCCCCATCGCGAAAAGCTGCTCCATACGCTCCATATGGGCTCGTGCCTCCTCCGCCGAAGACGAATCAACGCTGGAAAACACGGGTCGCGATACTGTAACGCCACTTTGCAGTTCGGAGAGATTGTATCTCGTGAGCTCCACATTCTTCTCCAGTTGGGCAAGCTGCTCTTCCGAAACACGGACCTGGAGCCGGGCCACAATTTTCCCCGCCTCCACCGAATCGCCATCCGCCACCAGTAGTTCCGTAACCCTTCCCGCAGCCCGGGCCCTGGCATGAACAACCTTGCCGCTAATCTGGGCATCCGCCACGGTCATCGTCCGATTGCCCCGCTGGAAATACCAGACGCCGCCCGCCGACACCAAAGCAAGGAGCAACAGTCCCGCCAGTCCGAATTTCAATACGTAGTTCACATTCTTGCTGATATCGACTTCCATAGACTTTATCGTCACATCCCGTTTCCACGAAGAATTCTTCAGAGGGTTTTCCCTTTTCCTGACGTTATCCAACTATATCACAATAACAGGACAATGTAAATCGAATTGACCGGTTGTCCGCCATCCTCAACGGAAAAATGGGGAAAGCCTCCTCGATAAGCCAATACCCCTATAGATATTATGTACCCGGCCTTGAATATCCTTGAACCTGAGGAGGCGAAACCATGGCAGGATTTTGGAACGCCTTGCGGTAGTGGATTGCGCGTGGTCAGGAGATGTCTTCGTTGGAACCAACGGATCGCTTCAAGCTGCTCGGGAATGCTACAAGCCCCTCTCCCGTCCATCGTTTCCCTAAAGGAAAAACAGCGCCTCTCCACTCTCCAGCGCCGAATCCATCGGTGCCTTTTTCATGAACCCGAGCGTTAGGAATGACCCGGACGATCCGCCTTTTTCCTGCCGCTCTCACTCGGGAGTGGAATTCCCGGAGAATCTTCACCGGCTACTTCAATTCTGACGACAGTCGTGGTATAATACAGACAGAGCCAAATCTATTCTTTGAGGAGGGAATCACATGCCATTAGTCACGACCACGGAAATGTTCAAGAAAGCCTATGAGGGCGGCTACGCGATTGGCGCGTTCAACGTCAACAACATGGAGATCATCCAGGGAATCACCGAGGCGGCGAAAGAAGAAAACGCCCCGCTGATCCTCCAGGTCTCCGCCGGCGCTCGCAAGTACGCCAAGCACGCCTACCTTGTCCATCTGGTCCAAGCGGCGCTGGAAGATACCGATCTTCCGATCGCGCTCCACCTTGACCATGGCGCCGACTTCGACATCTGCAAATCGTGCGTCGACGGCGGCTTTACCTCCGTCATGATTGACGGCTCCAAGCACAGCTTTGAGGACAACATCGCCCTGACGAAGAAGGTCGTCGAGTACGCCCACGCCCATAACGTTGTCGTCGAGGGCGAGCTTGGCAAGTTGGCCGGCATCGAAGACGATGTCAAGGTCAACGCGGCAGACGCCTCCTACACCCGCCCCGACGAAGTCGAGGAGTTCGTCGAGAAGACCGGCGTCGATTCCCTCGCTATAGCCATCGGCACCAGCCACGGCGCCTTCAAGTTCAAGCCCGAGCAATGCACCCGGAATGCCGAGGGAGTCCTGGTTCCGCCGGAACTTCGCTTCGATATCCTGGCGGAAATCGAGAAGCGGCTGCCCAACTTCCCCATCGTCCTGCACGGCGCTTCCTCCGTCGTCCCCAAATTCGTCAAAATCATCAACGACAATGGCGGCAAGCTCGACGACGCCATCGGCATCCCGGAGGATCAGCTCCGCCGGGCGGCAAAATCCGCGGTCTGCAAGATCAACATCGACTCCGACCTGCGCCTGGCGCTGACCGCCGGCATCCGCGAGTTCATGGCCGCGAATCCTTCTGCCTTCGATCCGCGCGAATACCTGAAGCCCGCCCGCGCCTACATCAAGGAAATCGTCAAGCACAAACTCGTCCATGTCCTCGGCTGCAACGGTAAAGCCTGATACGCATCTCCCCTCACCATCCGAAAGGGCCCCGCGAAAAACGCGGGGCCCTTTTCTTATCGCAGAAAGCCTACGGTCTTCTCTCCGCCTGTTCTTCCCCGGCGGTGTAACGATCAGTGAACTCAAACACCGTCGGGTAATAACCCTTGTCCTGGCAGGCGACGCCGTGCGAAAACCCCTTCGCCGTAAACTGTCGCTTTCCGGGAGCATGGCAGACATCATGAAGTTCCTGCATCATCGCGTGGGGTACCAGCTTGTCCGCGCTGGCATGAATGAAAAGGACCGGCAGGTGAATGACAGACGCCGCCCTCAGCGGCTCCGCCTCGCGGAAAGAAAAGCCCGCCCGTCGCTGACAGACCAAATCCGCGAAATCGAGGACAGGAAACGCAGGCAAATCGAAAAGTCGGCCTATTTCTTGACCAAAGAGCCGGTAAAGGCTTGAATAGCTGCTGTCCTCGACGATCGCCACTACGCCGGGCGGCGCCTGCGCCCCCGCCAGAAGGACCGCCGCCGCGCCCATCGAAATACCATGCAGCACAATCCGCGCTTCGGGATCGCGCTGCCGGATCATTTGGACCCAATCATTGATGTCGCGGCTCTCCAGCGCCCCCATCGTGATGTACTGCCCTTCACTACTCCCGGAGGAGCGCAAATCCGGCGTCAAAACCTGATAACCGCACCGCAGGTAATGCGACGCATAATCCCAGACATAGGACTGGCCCAGACTGTAGCCGTGAACGATGACCACCCAACGATGGCTTTCCTCCTCCTCCGGGAAGAACCGCGTCGCTTGCAAACGCAAGCCATCAAAGGATCGGAGCTCCCACGCCTCCGAAGAAGCCTGTGGCCGCCCGGCCTCGCGGATGGCCCGCCCGTTGCCCTCGATAACGCTCCGGTACACCACAGGCGGTGCCTGCGGGTTTCCGATCGTCCCCCGCCGCAGCGTCATATCAATGAGCAGTCCGGCCGCCAAATATGACCCGGCGGCAATCAGGACCACCACTGTCAGAAGCGCGGAAATAACTGCGGTAAAAAATACTTTACGCAAACTATCGCCTCAAACACCGGAAAAACATGGCACTTCCCCACCGAGAAGCCGCCGCCCGCGCGCCTTTCGGGGAAATTCGCCTCTCCATCAGAAAAAGCTACCGCCGAAAGAGGCATTCCATTCGGTGGTAGCTTTTCCCATCACTTCTTGAACAGGTTCCGTACAGTATCCATGAAGCTCTTCTGCTCGGGGTTGACATTCTCCCCCGAGAGCTCGCCGAATTCCTTCAGCAGCTCCTTTTGCCGGGACGACAGCTTTTGCGGCGTCAGAACCTTCACTCGGACGTGCTGGTCGCCGCGACCCTTGCCCCGCAGGAACGGGATGCCCCGCCCCTTGAGGCGCAGGATCTGGCCCGACTGGATGCCGGCAGGAATTTTCATCTCCACCTTGCCGTCCAGCGTCGGCACCTCCAGCGTGTCACCCAGTGCCGCCTGGACGAAGGAAACCGGCACCTCGCAAACGACATCAGAGCCGTCCCGCTGGAACAGCTTATGCGGCTTCACGAAGACATAGACGAACAGGTCGCCCGCCGGGCCGCCCCGCCGCCCCGCTTCACCGCCGCCGGCTACCCGGATGCGGGAGCCCTCGTCAACGCCGGCGGGAATCTTCACTCGGATCGTGCGGCGCACCTTCTGATGACCACTGCCGTGGCAGGCAGGACAGGGATTCTTGACAATCTTGCCGGTGCCGCTACACCGTCCGCAGGGCCGCGAGTTTACGATGCGGCCGAAGGGCGTGTTCTGCGCGTGTTGCACTTGGCCGCTGCCGTGGCACTCGGGGCATGTCTCCGGCTGCGTACCGGCGGCCGCGCCGCTGCCGTGGCAGGTGGAGCATTCCTCGGTCCGGGGGATGGTTAGCTCCGCCTCTTTGCCGAAGGCCGCCTCCTCGAAAGCGATTTCCAGGTCGTAGCGAAGGTCGGAGCCCCGCTCCGGCCCTTGCCGCCGGCCACGGCTACCCCCACCGCCGAAGAAGGCGTCGAAGATGTCGTCGAATCCGCCGCCGCCGAAGCCACCGAAGCCGCCAAAGCCGCTGAACCCTCCGGCACCACCGCCCCCACCCGGCCCCTCGAAGGCGGCATGACCGAACTGGTCATACTGTTGCCGCTTCTGGGGGTCGGAAAGGACGCTGTAGGCCTCGTTGACCTCCTTGAACTTCTCCTCAGCGGCCTTGGGGTCATCGCGGTTGAGATCGGGATGGTACTTGCGGGCCAGCTTCTTGAATGCCTTCTTGATATCCGCGTCCGACGCGCCCTTTTCCACGCCGAGCACTTCATAGTAATCGCGCTTATCGCTCACGCCGCACCACCTCGTTTCCTATCGAAGCTCATCCTGCTGCTTCCTCATTTCTTGTCGTCCTTGACCTCGGTGTATTCCGCGTCAACGACGTTGTCATCCTCTTTCTTGGCGCTGTCCTTCGCCGCCTCGGGACCGGGCTCCGGGCCCGCCTCGGCGCCGCCAGCGGACGGGCCGGCGGACTGCGCCTGCTGATAGGCGGCGGCGCTAATCTCATAAAGCGGCTTCTGCAGTTCTTCGGTGGCCTTCTTGATGGCGTCGTTGTCGCCGCTCTTTACAGCCTCCTTGACTTTCTCGATGGCCGCTTTCGCCTCATCGACTTTCGCCTTGTCAGCCTTATCGCCGAGGTCGCGGATCGTCTTCTCCGCCTGATAGACGAGGTTGTCAGCGTTGTTCTTGATCTCGATGGCTTCCTTCTGCTTCTTGTCCTCGGCGGAGTGGGCCTCGGCTTCCTTGACCATGCGGTCGATATCATCCTTGCTCATGCCGCTGTCGGACTGGATGGTGATCTTCTGTTCCTTGCCGGTGCCGAGATCCTTCGCCGAGACGTGGACAATGCCGTTGGCATCGATATCAAACTTGACCTCGATTTTCGGCACGCCGCGCGGCGCCGGCGGGATGTCAGACAACTCAAAACGGCCCAGCGTCTTGTTGCCGGCGGCCATCTCGCGCTCGCCCTGCAGCACATGGATATCCACCGACGGCTGGTTGTCGGAAGCGGTGGAGAACACCTGGCTCTTCGACGTCGGGATGGTGGTGTTGCGCTCGATGATTTTCGTGCAGACGCCGCCCAGGGTCTCGATGCCCAAAGACAGCGGCGTGACGTCGAGCAGAAGCACATCCTTGACTTCGCCCACCAGGACGCCGCCCTGGGTGGCCGCGCCCACCGAGACGCACTCATCGGGGTTGACGCCGTGGTTCGGCTCCTTGTTCAGATACTTCTTGATGGCGTCCTGCACCGCCGGGATACGGGAGGAACCGCCGACGAGAATGACCTTGTTGATGTCGGACGGGTTGAGCTCGGCGTCGGCCATCGCCTTACGGGTCGGCTCCATCGTCGCTTCCACCAGGTCGCGGGTCAGTTCGTCGAACTTCGCCCGGGTCAGCGTAAGGTCGAGGTGGAGCGGGCCGGAAGGACCGGCGGTGATGAAGGGCAGGTTGATGTTCGTGGACAGCATGCTGGAAAGCTCGATCTTCGCTTTCTCCGCCGCCTCCACCAGGCGCTGGGCGCTCATCTTGTCCGCCGCCAGGTCGATGCCGTTGTCCTTCTTGAACTCCGCCACCATCCAATCAACGATGCGATGGTCGAAATCATCGCCGCCGAGATGGGTATTGCCGTTCGTGGCCTTGACTTCGAAGACGCCGTCGCCGAGCTCCAGGATTGAAACATCGAAGGTGCCGCCGCCGAGGTCGAAGACAAGAATCGTCTCGTCGCTGTCCTTGTCGAGGCCGTAGGCCAGCGCCGCCGCTGTCGGTTCGTTGATGATGCGGAGCACGTCGAGGCCTGCGATCTTGCCGGCGTCCTTTGTCGCCTGGCGCTGGCTGTCGTTGAAATACGCCGGCACGGTGATGACCGCCTGGGTGACGGTCTCGCCGAGATACGCCTCGGCGTCCGCCTTCAGCTTCTGCAACACCATCGCCGAGATTTCCGGCGGCGTGTAGCTCTTGTCGTCAATCGTGACCTTGTAGTCTTTCTCGCCCATGTGACGCTTAATGGACGCGATGGTGCGGTCCGGGTTCGAGACGGCCTGCCGCTTGGCGAGCTGGCCGATGAGCCGTTGGCCGTCCTTGGTGAAGCCAACCACCGACGGTGTCAGGCGGCTGCCCTCAGGGTTCGTGATGACGGTGGGCTCGCCGCCCTCCATCACGGATACGACGGAATTCGTCGTGCCTAAATCAATACCGATTACCTTTGCCATTTTTATTTCCTCCATTTCTGTCTGTCAATGCGATATTCTGATCTATAGAAAGCGGGCAGGGCCCGCGAAACGGCCGATCGCCTTTTTCGCTAATTCGCCACCACCTGCACCATGCTGGGCCGGATGACCTTTCCCTTCGCCATGTAGCCCTTCTGAAGCTCGGCGGCGATGGTCTCATCCTCCAGTTCGGGGTTCTGCACCCGCATGACCGCCTGATGGAAATTCGGGTCGAACTTCTTCCCGGCGGTTTCAATGTACTCCAGCCCGTTTTTCTTCAAAGCCTCGCTGAACTGCCGGTGAATCATCTCCACGCCGGTCCGCAGGCTCCCGGCGTCGCTGCTCTCCGCGGCCAACGCCCGCTCGAGGTTATCGAGAAGCGGCAGCATATCGGCGAGCAGCGACTGGGTGACCACCGCTGCCAGCTCTTCCTTTTCCTGGCGGGTCCGTCGGCGGAAGTTCTCGAAATCCGCCTGCAAACGAAGGAAACGGGTATCCTTTTCCGCCAGCTCCGCCTTCAGTTTTTCCAGCGGCGCCGCCGGGGCTTCCTCCAGCGGCGCCGCCTCCGGCCCAGCTTCTTCTTCCGCCGGAACGGTCCTGGCTTCGTCTGTCTCCGGGCCCTCCGGCGGCGCCTCTGTTCCGGGATTTTCCTGCATTTCAGCCTCTTCGATCTGTTCCCTCATGTCCTCCAAGCTCGCTTCATCCTTTTTCTTCATTTTATCTTTCATGAATGGCATATCCCTCACCTCTCCCGCTTCGCGCCGCTACCAGCTAAACTTCCGCACCACCTCGGCCAGATGGCCGTTCATGTAGTCAAGCAGCGTCATCGCCTTGCCGTCCTCCATGCGCGTCGGCCCGATCACGGCAATCGTCCCCAGGAGCTCTCCGCCCAGATGGTAGCTCGCGGTAATCACGCTGCAATCCTGGATGCCGCGGTACTCGTTCTCCCGGCCGATGGTCACCCGCAGACCCTCGCCCATGTGGGAGCGAAGGATGTCCTTGAGGAGTTGTTCCTCCTCCAGCATCAGCAAAATTTCCTTGACCTTTTCCACATCGTGGAACTCCGGTTGCTCCAGCATGGCGGTACGGCCGCCGAGGTAGAGCCGGTCCGCCTTGCCGCTGTCGAGGGCCCGGTGGATGACCTCACGGGCCGCTTCGTAGAGCTCGGCGTCGCCGATCTCCTCACGGATCCGCTTCATGATGGCCGGCGAAACCTTGCCCAGCGACTGGCCGGCCAGGCACTGGTTGATGACGCCCGCCATGCGCCGGAAGTCCTCGAATGTCGCCCCCTCGGGAATCGCCACCACCTTGTTCTCCACGAAGCCGGCGTCCGTCATCACCACGGCGATGGCCCGCCGGTCGTGGTCGTCCATCGGCAGGAACTGCAGGCAGCGGAACTTCGCCCGCGTGAGCTGCGGCGCCAGCACCAGGGCGATATTCTTCGTCACCTGGGAGATAATCTGGGCCGTTTCCCGGAAGACCTCCTCGATGCGCTGTGCCCGCTCCCGGTACCACCGGTCGATCAGGGCCTTCTCCTGCCGGCTGAGCTCCTGCGGCGGCATGAGGTCGTCCACATAGAAGCGGTAGCCTTTGGAGGAAGGGATGCGTCCCGAGGACGTATGGATATGCTCCAGATAGCCCAGCATTTCGAGGTCGGCCATCTCGTTGCGGATTGTCGCCGGACTCACGCCCAGATCGTATTTCCGGGCCAGCGTCCTCGAACCCACCGGCTCCGCCGACTCGATATAGTCTTGTACGATTGCCTGCAAAATCCGCTGCTTACGTTCATCCATCGTACCTTTCCTCCGCTGTTAGCACTCCACGAAGATGAGTGCTAACCTTCTGTCTAGAATATACTCCACCCTGTATAAAAAGTCAATAAGTCAAACATAAAAATTTTAGATTTTTTGCGACCAACCGGCAAAATTTTCGGCCGCCATGAAAAAAAGCCGCCGCCAGAGGGCCATCCCCTCCGGCGGCAGCCTTGTTCCCCAAGCGGTTACTCTATCGCCAGGACCGTGTAATCCTTCGCCTCGACGGCTTCCTTCAGGGCCTCATCGGCCACTTCCGCCGACAGGCTGATCTCTGCCGTGCCCGTCTCGTGGCTGACGACAGCCCCTTCCACGCCGGGCAACGCCTCCAGCGCCTTCTTCACCGTACCCTCGCAGTGGCCGCAGGTCATGCCTTCGATTTTCATTGTCTTTTTCATTGTCTGCACCTCGTTTTCTTTATTCTCTTCCTCTATGGGAAGGTCAACCGATGGAATCTTCTTGTCGCCGCGGCTGTCGTAAAGGTCGAGGAAATTCAGCCGCAGGGCGTTGGTGACGACACAGAAGCTGGAAAGGCTCATGGCCGCCGCCGCGAACATCGGGCTCAGCGTCCAGCCGGTCAGGGGAATGAAGACGCCGGCAGCCAAAGGAATTCCGATGATATTATAGAAAAACGCCCAAAACAGATTCTCATGGATGTTGCGGAGCGTCGCCCGGCTGAGCCGGATGGCCGCCGCCACATCCGTCAGCCGGCTCTTCATAAGGACCACGCCGGCCGCGTCGATAGCGATATCCGCTCCGGCGCCGATGGCGACGCCGATATCCGCCCGGGTCAGGGCCGGGGCGTCGTTAATGCCGTCGCCCACCATCATCGTCCGGCCCGCCTCCTGCAGCCGCTGGATGGCCTCCTCCTTGCCGCCGGGACGCACCCCGGCGATCACCCGGTCCACCCCAGCCTCGCGGCCGATGGCCTCGGCGGTTCGCCGGTTGTCGCCAGTCAGCATGACTACCCGGATGCCCATGCCCTTGATCTCGGCGATGGCCTGCCGGCTGTCCTCCTTGATGACATCCGCCACGGCGATGATACCCTGCAGCGCCCCGCCCCGGGCGAAGAACAGCGGTGTCCTGCCCTGTCCGGCCAGCGCCTCCGCTTTCTCCCGCAGCGCTCCGGGCACCGTCAGCCGCTCGCTGAGGAACGTCAGGCTGCCGCCGATGAGCTCGGCCCCGTTCTGCATTGCTCGGACACCGCTGCCGCTGAGGGCGGCAAAGCCCTCCACCGGGCGCGGCGTCATGCGCTCCGCCGCCGCCTGCCGGCAGATGGCCTTCGCCAGCGGGTGCTCGCTCTTCGCCTCCAGCGCCAATGCCGTCTCCCAAAGCGCCGTTTCACTGACGCCGGGCGCCGGTAGCACATCCGTCACCACCGGCTCGCCCCGGGTGATGGTGCCGGTCTTGTCCAGGGCGACGATTTGGGTTTTCCCGGCTGTCTCCAGGGCCGCTGCCGTCTTGAACAGCAGGCCGTGCTTCGCCGCCTGGCCGCTGCCCGCCATGATGGCCACCGGTGTCGCCAGCCCCAACGCGCAGGGGCAACTGATGACGAGGACAGCGATGCCCCGGGCCACGGCGTCGCCGGTCTCAGCCCCGGCCAGAAGCCAGGCCGCGGTGGTCAAAACCGCCAGCACGATGACCACCGGCACGAAGACGCCGGAAACCCGGTCGGCTATCTTGGCAATCGGGGCCTTCGTCGCCGCCGCGCCCTCGACGAGCCGGATGATCTGGGAAAGCGTCGTGTCCTGCCCCACCCGCGTCGCCCGGCAACGCAGGAAGCCGGACTGGTTCATGGTCGCCGAGGCCACCTCATCCCCCGCCCGCTTGTCCACCGGCAGGCTCTCGCCGGTGAGGGCCGACTCGTCCACGGCGCTGACGCCGTCGAGAATCACGCCGTCCACCGGGATGCTCTCCCCCGGCCGCACCACGAAGACATCCCCCAGCCTGACCTCCGCCGCCGCGATTGTCATTTCCACCCCGTCGCGCTCGACGTTCGCCGTCCGGGGCGCCAGCTTCATCAGTCCCCGCAGGGCGTTCGTCGTCCGCCCCTTGGAGCGCGCCTCCAGCATTTTCCCCACCGTGATGAGGGCCAGGATCATTGCCGCCGACTCAAAGTAGAGGTCGTGATGCAGCGCCTTCAGTCTTGCCGTATCGCCCGCCATCTGCGCCGCCGTCATCGCGAACAGCGCCCCGGTGCTGTACACGAAGGCCGCCGCTGAGCCCAGCGCCACCAACGCGTCCATGTTGGGCGCGCCGCCCAGCAGACTCTTCGTGCCGCTGATGAAAAACCGCTGGTTGATGACCATGACGACGGTGGCCAGCAGCAATTCCGCCAGCGCCAGTGCCACCGTGTTCCCGGCGAAAAAGGACGGCAGCGGCCAGCCCATCATCCCATGCCCCATGGTGAGGTACATGAGCGCCGCCAGAAACGCCAGCGACGCCCATAGGCGGCGCTTCAACTGCGGCGTCTCCCTATCCTCCAGCAGCATCTCCTCCGCCGCAATGGAATCAGCCGCCGCGGCCGGGGCGGTGCCGTCCTTCAGTGACGCCCCGTACCCGGCACCCTCGACGGCGGCAATCACCGCCGCCGGCGAAGCGCTGCCCTCGACGCCCATGGAATTCGTGAGCAGGCTCACTGCGCAGGAATCCACCCCCGGCACCTGGTTGACCGCCTTTTCTATCCGGGCGCTGCAAGCGGCGCAGGTCATGCCGGTGACCACATATTGCTTCATGCCGATGCTCCTTCCTGTTCGATGGCGGCAATCTCGTAGCCGCTGTCCGCCAATGCCGCCCGTATCTCCTCGTCCCTGACAGGCCGTGTAAAGGAAACCACCGCCCGCTTCTCCGGCAGCTCCACCCGGGCCGACGTTCCCTCCATGCCACTCAGCAGAAAAGCGACGCGGCGGGCGCAGCTTTCGCAACGCATCCCTTCGATATAGACGATTTTCCGTCCCGTAATCGGGCCTTCCAGCCGCTTTTCCGGCAGCGGTTCGTCCCCGCCGCCGCAACAGCCGCCCTGCCCGCGAAAATGCTTCACCGCGCCCCGCAGGGCAAGCACCAGGCCCACCGCCAGCAAAGCGCCAATCACCACTGTCGCCATGGCACCCTTCCCTTCCCGGCCGATTCACGCCGGACCTTTCACTTCATCAACTTCTGCAACAGCCCGGTCAGCTCGTCGATCGTCTCGTCCTTCCCGGCCCGGATATCCTCCGCCACGCAGGTGCGGATATGGCTGCCCAGAAGCGCCCGGTTGAACGCCTGGATGGCCGCCGTGGCCGCCGCCGACTGCGTCAGGATGTCCGGGCAATAGGCGTTCTTTTCCACCATGCCGCGGATTCCGCGGATCTGTCCCTCGATGCGGTTCAGCCGGTGAATCAGGCTCTTGCGCTCCGCTTCCGTCCGCTCCTTTTTCCGGTTGCCACAAGTGCAACCACCGCTCTGGGAATCGCTTTTTCCATTCATTTCCCTTCTCTGTCTCCTTTCGCAAATCATCATATACCCCATAGAGGTATATGTCAATTCCTTTTTTGATGGTTTTAAATCATATTATAGAATAAATCCTTATTTTTCAATGTTTTAAGAAAAACAAAAAATGAATATCATCCCGTAACATTGCCGGGAAGCGGAAATGAAAAATCACAAAAATCTTTCATTGTTCCATATATTCCTTATTTTATAATTCTTGAAACCATTTCCGTTAAAGATTGATAATAGCCAGGGTATATGAGGGAGTCGGGCAAAAATGTTATCAAAACGGCGGAGCGACCGGGAAAGGGGATATCATTTCGCCCTGCGTAAACCATCATGTCCCGGAATCTGTCCGTTGGCGTGACGAGCAGCCCGTGATGAACCACTGGCATGTTACGCCCCATTGATGCCTGCGTCAAAAACGCCGTTACGCCAAAAAGGAGAGAGGCCTGGCGGCTTCTCTCCTTTTTGCTTGCAATCGTTCAAGACGTTACATCACTTTTCGGAACTCTGTCCCCGTTACTTCATACTTCGCCGTCATCGCGTCGTTGACGCCGTCGGTGAACAGCACCTCGTAGGTCTCGCTGCCCGCGTCCTGCAGGAAAATCTGGGCGCCGGTGGCGGCGGCGGTGAGGAGGAGGTAGGAGGCGCCGTTCAGCGTGGTCGTTTCCGCTGTGACGCTGCCGTCGTCCCTGAGGTCGTAGAGCATGACCTTGTCGCCGTTGCCGATGTTCCTGATCACGTCCTTGCCGTCGGTGGGGCCGAAGTAGAAATTGTCCTGCGCCGCGATGCCGAGGGCGTCGGTTCCGCCGCCTATCAGAAGGTCGTTGGCGCTGCCGCCGCCGTAGAGGGTGTTGTTGACGCCACTACCGCCGGTCAGGGTTTCGGCGGTTTCTCCATTGCCGGCCAGGAAGTTGTCACCACGGTCGCTGCCTTTGACGGCGGTGATGTAGCTGTAGTTCTCTCCCGCCGCGAAGTAGCGGCCGCTGTTGCTGAGATCGACTTTGACGCCGGTGGAGAGTTCCGAGGCGTCGATGGCGCTGCCGCCCTGCTTCGAGCCGTAATAGTATTTGGCTACCGTATCGTCGGTGACTTTTTCGGTGGCGTTGGCCCTGATGGCCGAGAGCCTTTCGTCGTCGCCGGTGAGCCCGTTCTTCAGTACGGCATGGGCCGCGGTGCTGTCCATGCCCGCCGCCATTTGCAGCGTCAGGCTGCCGTTGCCGTTGGTCAGCGTCAGGTTGCCGTTGCCGTCATAGTTCGCCGTGGTGCCGTTGAGCAAACTGTTCTCGTAGAAGGTCACGGCGTCGTCGGCGCTGCCGAAACCGCCGGCGAAGTTCTGTACCGTGTCCTTGCCGGTGCCTTTGGCTAGGCCGAATTGCTCTCTGGTGTCCGTTCCGCCGGTGTTGATGATGGTGTCGTTGCCCTTGCCGCCGGCGGCGATGTCGCCGTTGCCGGCGTAGAGGGTGTCGTTCAGTTCGCCGCCGAGCATGGTGTCGGCAGCGCCGTTGTTGGCGCCGGTCATGACCATGGCGATCTTGACGCCGTCTTTGGCGGCGTTCATGTCCGAGCCGTAGGAGGTGGCGAACCAGACGGCCTGGGTTTCGGCGCCGAACAGGGTATCGCGCACATAGACCTGGACGCCGTTGTCGCCGGCGGTCGGGTTCAGGTTGGCGTTGAAGGCGCCGTCCTGTCCCGTGAGGATTGTGCCGTCGGCTTTGAATACCGAGGTGCCGCCGACGAAGGCGTTTTGCCAAAGGGCCCGGTTGCCGTTTGTGTCGGTATAGGCGATGGCTTTCGTACCGGTCAGGATGTCCTTGTCGGCGATGGAGTAGTTGGAAATGACGACTTCCTGTCCGGTTGCCACAGCCCGACCGTCGATGATATCAATGCCGCCGCTGGCGGCCCGGATGGTGTCGTCGCGGACGCCGGCGGTGATGGTGGATTCTTTGGCGTTCAACGTGACGGCGTTTCTGCCGCCGGATTGCGCCAGGTCGATGACGTCTTTCTCGCTGCCGCCGAAGACGCTGTTGTTCGTGAGCCCGCCGCCGATGGTGACGATGTTGTGGCCGTTGCCGTCGCTGTCGCCGCGCAGATTGATGACGTTGTAGCCGGTGCTGTTGTCGGTGGCGGTGTTGCTGCTGGCGTCCATGCCGAGAACAATGGAGTCGTCGCCGCTGCCGCTGACAATGGTAGTATAGCGGGCGTTGACGATGTTGATGCTGTCGTCGCCGGTGCCGCCGTCCATGATGACTTGTTCCGCCGACCAGGCATAGACAGAATCGTCGCCGATGCCGGCCCGCAGGGTGGTGTTGTTGGCCCGGGCGATGTTGCCGCCGAAGCTCTGTCCGGCCTGGCTGTCGAAGAATACGAAGTCGTTGCCGCCGGCCAGCGAGATGACGTCTTTCTCCACGTCGCCACCGGTGAATAAGAGGCTGTCGGCCGAGACGCCGCCCTGAATCGTGGTGTGGCCGTCGCCGCCCCGGACGCTGACGAGGTTGTTGTCCTCGACGAGTTCGATGTAATGGAAGCCGTCGCCGCCGGTGCCGTCGAAGATGATGGTATCGTCGCCGGTACCGGCGTAAATCGTTTCGTAGGTCGCCCGGACAGAGACGCTGTCGGCGCCGCTGCCGAGGTCGAGGGTGTGGCCGGTGCCGCCGGTGACGTCCAAAATATCGTCGCCGAGGCCCGCCGTCACCGTACCGCCGAGGCCGGCGAATTGCAGCGTGTCGCTGCCCTCGCCGAGGTCGATTTTGGCGTTGCTGCTGTTGACGGTGGCTTCATCGGCGCCCGCCCCGGTGACGATGGTGGAATTGTCGCCCGACAGTACCAGCGTGTCGTTGCCGGTGCCGAGGTTCACGTAGTTATTGCCGCCCGTGACGTCAGCCATATCGTCGCCGCCGTCGGTGAAGATGCTGTCGCCGTAACGGTTGGCCTTCACCGTATCCGGACCCCGGCCGGTGAGGATCCAGCGGCCGTCGGCGGCGTTTATGGTCACGCCGTCCACCACCACCGGCTCCACGGTATCGCCGCCAGAGGTGTCGGAGCCGCCGCCGATGAGTACCCAGCTGCCGCTGCCCGTGACGTCCAGATCTCTGGCCGTCATCCCTTCCTCCAGGACGATGTAGGCAACGGCGCCATCCACCGTCAGCTTGTCCTTGACGCCGCCGCCGGTCGCTTTGTAGGCGAAGATCGTATTGTAGTCGCCGCCCACCGTTACCTGGTCAACGTCGGCGTCGGCAGTGAGGTTGATGGTATTGCTGGCGCCGTTGACGCCGATGGCGTCCGATCCCGCCCCGGCCTGTACCGAGTTGCCGGACAAACCGTCGATGATGACAGAGTCGTTGCCATTGCCGCTGTCGATGTCCAGCCGGCTGCGGATGGAACCCTTGACAGAGACGAGGTCGTTGCCGTCCCCGAGATGGAACTGCGTCGTTTTGTCCGACCGGCTTGTCGGCTCCGGGCTGCCCGGCATATCCAGGAGCAGGACGTCGTCACCGCCTGCCAGGCTGATGGTCACGCTGTCCTGCACCATGCCCCGGAGCGAGACGATGTCCCGTCCGCTGCCGCCCAGGACGTTGGCGTAGACCAGGCAGGCGCCGCTCTCCTGGGACGGACCAATGAGCAGGCGGTTCGTGCCTTCGCCCAAATCGATGACGGCAGGGTTCCTGATGGTATGATTTCCCTGTATCCCTTTTTCCAACGTGACGGTATCGTCGCCGTCGCCGGCAATCAGGGTGGCATAATTGATCCCTTCACCGATGAATAAGGCGTCGTTGTCGGCGCCGAGGTCAATGGCGGTCGACTCCCAGTTCGTGAAGACGCCTGCCTTCACCGATAAGGTATCGTTGCCTGCGCCAAGGAAAACGGCGGTGTTGGTGAGCCCGCCGGCGATGGTCACGCCGTCGTCGCCCGCCCCGGCGTCAACCGTCGAGGTGTTGACATCACCGCCGATGGAGAATGTGTCGTTGCCGGTACCGAGGGAAATGGGGGCGCTTGACAACGCCCCGGTGACGGTCACGCCGTCGGCGCCCGCCCCGGCGTCGATCGACGAGCTGCTTAACGAACCGTCGACGGAAAGCGTGTCATCGCCGTCGCCGAGGGAAATCCGCGTATGCCTGACCGCACCGCCGATGGTCACGCCGTCGGCGCCCGCCCCGGCATCAATGGCCGAGTTGCCGATGGAGCCGCCGATCTTCATCGTGTCCGCGCCGCCGCCGAGGGAGAGGTTGGACTCATCCGCCGAGCCGACGATGGTCACGCCGTCATCATCCGCTCCGGCGTTGAGGTCGAGCTTGTTGACCCTGCCGCCGACCGTGAACCGGTCCTCACCGTCACCGAGGTCGATGAAATTCCTCCAGTTCTCAAAGACGGTCAACGGGGCAGCATCGACATTGATCCCATACTTGAATGAGAGCGTATCCTTGCCCGCGCCGGCGCGAATCGTGACATTATGGGCCGAGCCGGAGGCGACCTTTCCTACCCCCGAGACCTCCATCAGGTCGTCACCGTCGCCCAGGTCGGCTTCGGTGTACTTCATCGCCACTTCATAGGGACCGGTGACGCGCAGGGAATCGTTGCCGCCGTAGAGGGAGATGTGGCTGACGACGCCATTGTAGTCGCTGGTATGCCGGAGGATGACATCATCATTGCCGTTGGCCAGATCGATGGTACCGCCCCAGAAAGGCCCCCGGTACGGCTCAGCCGTATCGCCGGCCAGCGAGACACCGTAAACGACATCGGTGACAGTATGGTCACTGGCCGTGAGCGTGCAGCGGTTGTGCAGGTAACTGCTGCGATAGGTGTTTTTGCCGGTGCTGTGGTCAATGATGCAATAGGAATCGCCGTAGGTCGAGTCAAGGTTGACGGTGTCGTCTTCCCGGGCGATTATATAATGGTAATCAACAACAATGGTATCCCATCCTGCCATCGCTCACGCCTCCTTTCCGGTTGTCCGGCATCGGGCCGGGGCAATATCTTCATAAGAAAGGCTGGCCCAGCAGTCAAGCACCACCAGAGACACCGTGTTGCGCTCATCACCGTGCCCGGCCTTCCCCCGAAGGAACTCAAAGGAACCTCCCTGCTTGTCCGCCACATGTTCATTCTCTATGGACATCTCTGTAAACATAAATACCATCCTTTCTCCGACAGCGCCCTGAGAAACAACAGCGCCGCGTCCCGTATCCGCGTCAGGCCAAACCAGCGCCATCCTTCCGACAAAAAACCACCACGAATGATTGGCTATCTTAATATTATACTATTATATATGCTTCCCTTCTGTATTGCAAGAAAAATCTGAACAGTTCAGCGACTGATTTCGATAGAGCATTTGTCGGGCGCGCCGGCGAGTGACTTTGCATCAGTTATCATAAATATATGGCCACTTCTTTCTAAACGTATAGTTGGTGGTTTTACAATACCTTTTCAGCTACCAATAAAAAAGGACGCCGTTTCGCGTCCTTTTATTTCGCGGCTATGGTCGCCATTCCATTCCCACTACCGCAGGCTCAGATCCGTCACGTGGCGCATCGTCTGGCTATAGTCTTCCGTCAGATAGTCCTCGATCCGCCCCACCCGGAACTTCGCCGGGTCGCCGTCGGGCCGGCGCTCGTTGGCAGTCAACAGCAGGTCCAGAGCCCGGGCGGTGTATTTAGCCGAGGCGCTCATGTGCATGACGAGGATGGCGCCCTTGCGAACCGTTTCATTCCGGCGGTAGATACCGTTCTGCAGCGCCCCCACCATCGCCTGCAGGCTTTTCTGGGCGTAGTCCTCGGTGCTCTCAAATCCGTTGACGAATAAGGTGAGGCCAGCGTCGAAGATGGTCCGTGCGACGGTGCGGCTGACCGCCAGTGTCGGCGGCCGCATGATACGCGTCAGCGGATGGCGGCCCCCCACCGTCATATCCCCGATGGTGTCGGAAAGGCGTT